>Ga0315282_10000096_pt1 | contig 167315 bp, 161 predicted proteins | sample YL17G07_20_MG_FD_203693 | JGI IMG/M metagenome (GOLD analysis project Ga0315282, IMG submission 203693) | Sediment microbial communities from Yellowstone Lake, YNP, Wyoming, USA - YL17G07_20 | ecosystem: Environmental > Aquatic > Freshwater > Lake > Sediment | place: USA: Wyoming | collected... | reverse complement strand
GGATCGAGCAATTTGTCAGTCAATACAACCGCGCTCCACACCCCTTTGTCTGGACAGCGACAGCTGATTCAATCCTCCAAAAGGTCAAAAGACTTTGTCAACGTATTTCCGAGACGGGACACTAGCAAGTTAAAAACAATGGTAGACACAGGGCAAAAAGATATAGAATTCACGATAGTGCGTATTCCTCTTATTATGGCATCTTATAATATGTATAAAGGTAAAGAGACTCATCCAAAAGTTATATATGGTAATTTCTGGTTTTTATATTATCAATCTTGGCTCTGGAAATTTTCCAAAGAATGGAGAGAGAAAATCATGGAAGTTTGGCTTAAAAACCTCCATGATAAGGGTGAACTGGAAAGAGCTCTCAATGATATCACATTATCGGTAAGGAGGTCTCCCATGCCCACAGCTAAACTTGCCGTTATCGGCGGAACGGGGTTTTAATATCTGGCAGGCGGACATTCCGATTCGTTATAATAAAGAGACAGGATATTCTGATTATGGGAGGAGATGGTGAAAGTAAAAGAGCTCACAGTGGAACAATTAAAAACCCTCATTGAGGATACGATTGAGGAAAGACTTCAGGAATACCTTGGCGACCCTGACGAAGGGCTGGAAATCAGAGAAGAAATTATCCAGAAGCTGAGAGCTCATAAAGAATTCAGGAAATCCAGAATCTCCATGGAGCAGGTCGCTAAAAAACACGGTATTGAACTGAAATGAATTACCGAGTTACGTGGGAACAGGATGCGGCGGACGCACTGGACAAACTCGATGCGACCATTGTCCGCAGAATCCTTAACAGGATAAACTGGCTAGCGAAAAATATCGAAAATATTAAACCACAGACTCTTACCGGAACACTTAAAGGCTATTTCAAACTGCGTGTCGGTAATTACCGGATTATTTATACGTTAAACCGCGAAGATAGAGAAATAGTTATCGAATACCTTGGGCACCGGAGAGACATCTACAAGTTGCCCTGAACTTGAACCTATCCTGTTTTAAGCGCAATTCCAAAATAGGAGGTACTCCATGCCCACAGCTAAACTTGCTGTCATCGGCGGAACGGGGCTATATAATATCGAGGGGCTGACGGACGTTAGAGAGGTCAATGCGGAGACGCCTTTCGGTAAGCCCAGCGATACTATCGTGGTGGGGAAGCTGGGCGGGGTAGGCATCGCCTTTTTGCCGCGGCATGGCAGGGGTCACACCATATCCCCTACCGAGGTGCCGTCCCGCGCTAATATCTACGCCCTGAAAGCGCTTGGCGTGGAGTTTATCATTTCATCCAACTCCTGCGGCAGCTTTAAAGAGGAGCTAAAGCCCGGCCAACTGCTCGTGCCCGACCAGGTCATCGACCGCACCCGGCAGCGCATCAGCACCTTCTTCGGCGAGGGCATCGTCGCCCATATACAGTTCGCCGACCCCTTCTGTCCCGTCCTCAGCCAGATTGTCTATCAGTCGGCTCGTGAAGCCGGCGCTATCGTCCACCGGGGCGGCACCTTCATCGCCATGGAAGGCCCCGCCTTCTCCACCCGCGCCGAGTCCAGACTCTACAAAGCCTGGGGGGCCGATGTCCTCGGCATGACGGTGCTGCCGGAAGCCAAGCTGGCGCGCGAGGCGGAAATTTGCTACGCATCCATCGCCTGTATTACCGACTACGATAGCTGGCACGAGACCAACGAGACGGTCACCGTCGGGGCTATTCTGACCATCATGCGCAACAACATCAATTTCGCTAAAAAGACCATCAGGCTGGCGGCGGGCAGGCTCCCCAAAAAACGCCAGTGCGCCTGCGCCTCGGCACTGGGGCCGGCCATCGTCACCGACCCCTCCCTTGTACCTGCCGCAACAAAGAAAAAGCTCGATTTGCTCATCGGGAAATATATCAAAAAGGCGTGATGTTATGTCAAATACCGAATTCAACTGTCTGCCCACCATTATCGGCAGTATGCCTCACACCGACCCGCTCAAGGCATGTGCGCTGATAGCCCGTTTTCTCAAGGACATCCCCGCCTGGCCACAGCTCCCCAAACGGTCTTTTCTGGAGAATATGTACGTCCAGTACAGCGAGGGCTTCCCCGGCGTGGTTGTGGAAAGAAACCGTATTTACGTGGACACCTCTAAAGACTTTACCATGCCACTGGAAGAGCTTTATGCCGCCTATCTCGAAAACAAGATAGACAGATTCCCTATCAGCCGGGATTATGCGGCGGGCCTGTACGCCTTCCTGGAACAGACCGAGCTATCGCCTAAGGCGGTCAAAGGGCATGTCACCGGGCCGCTCTCTTGGGGGCTGACCGTCGCTGACGAAAATAAAAGGGCGGTACTCTACCACGAAGTCCTCGGCGATGCCGTCCCCAAGCTGCTCAAGCTCAAGGCTGCCTGGCAGGAAAAAGAGCTTAAAAAAATATCGAAAAACACTATCACCTTCGTTGACGAGCCGTACATGGCCTCATATGGTTCATCGGTCGCCGCCGGCGCTTTCTCCAAACCGGAAAAGATTGCCGAAATGATTGACGAGGTCTTTGATGGCATCAGCGGCCTGAAAGGTCTCCACTGCTGCGGCAATACCGACTGGTCGGTGCTATTGAAAACGAAGCTCGATATCCTGAACTTCGACGCCTACAACTATGCGCAGTCGGTCAGCCTTTACCCCGATGAAATCAAGAAGTTCCTGACTCGGGGCGGGGCTATAGCGTGGGGCATCGTACCCAACAACACAGAATCGTTAGCTAAAGAGTCGGTAGCCAGCCTGAAAGACCGCCTGGAGGAGGCGATAGCCCCCTTCACCCGGAACGGGATGCGTTTCAAAGATATCGTCAAGCAGAGCCTGCTCACGCCCAGCTGCACCCTGATGCCTCTCGGCGAGGAAGGCGCCGAAAAAGCGCTGGAACTGCTCACCGGGCTATCGGCAGAGATGAGGAAAAAGAATCAGTAAGTTAAGATTTACTAATAAATTAGTTATTAACCTTTTGAATATTTCTCGTTAAATATATGCTATAATCATGAAAATATAAAAAAGGACAAAATAAAAATGGAACATCAAAATACTATTGAAGATATAGAAGCTAAGCAAATACTTAGCCAACTCAAAGAATACGCAAGAGAACACAACTTGTCTAATAAACAACTTTCAGAGACGCTTGGGGCACCATATAGTACTATCCAAAAATGGTGGTACTTCACAAATACAAAAGATGCCCGTAATCCATCGAAGCCACACTTATACATAATTAAGGAATTCTTGGATAATAAGGACACACCCGAAGCTTATGCCCAGATTAATATTGCTAGACACAGAGCAGAAAAGGTTAAATACCTTCTCCTTTTACTCGAAGACGAACTAAAATGGTTTCGAGATAATGAACCGAGAATGAGAGAGGAATTTCGCAAAGAACTTGACGCTTCTGATATTGGCTATATTTCTAGTTTACTTACTATGTTGACAGAGGAAGAAAAGTTCAACAGGTGGCTTGCTTTGACAACCGCCCACTTTCAATCTTTCAAGAGGAGGTAGTGGGATGGCAAAGAAAAAAATCCGTGGAAATCTTGGCGTTCTATTAACCTATCTCGGAAGATTATATGGCACGCCTGCCAATGCCATCAAGGAATATGTAAGCAACGGTTTAGACGAATGGATTAAAGCTAGAGATAAGGGCAAAATGGAAGGTCCGTGCGAGGTCAGCTATCAGCTTGATAAAAATAAAATAGAAATAAACTACAATTCACCAGGAATGGATGAGAAAGAATTTCAGGATGCTCTTAATAGAGTAGCAGATTCAATAAAACGGGAACTAACCATACCCCAAATCGGCGAACTAGGAATAGGAATTTTTGCATTTAATCAAGTAGGAAGTACTTGCACCTTCTATAGCAAAAAAGCTAAAGGAGCACCAACCATCAAGGTTATCCTTACAAGTAATTCCGATGAATATGAAATAGAAACCGCTAAAAAAATAGAATCTCGAATTAATCCCGGAATGACAATTGTTATCACTCGTTTACATCATGACCCGACCAAGCCACGAGGTTCTTTATCTCCGCAGGTACTCCAACGATTCTTTGCAGAAAAGTTTGATTCCTACCTCAGAAAAGGGAATTTAATAATCAATTTACACTGCTATGATAAAGTCTTCAAGGTACAACCATTGGAGATTACTCTTCCTCAAATTGGACAGGCTTTTGGCGAGGTGCATCTTTCTACCGATTGGCATAAGATGTTCCGGTGCCAGTTTTGGTTTGACTCCTCTCAAAAAAGTCATGTCTCAATTCGCCATACCGGGGTTTCGATAATGGAGGATTTAAGTAACTACCCAGCATATGGCCTTGAAGAAAGCATCTACGCGAGTGGTTTCCTCAGAGGTTATCTTGACGCTGATTTTCTCAAGCCACTACCATCTCGAACTAGCTTCGAAGAGAATCAGGATTGGATGCAGTTCTTGTTAGAACTCGATAAGATTCGCCCCTCGCTGGAAGCCGAAATAGAGGAATTACGAAGGGTAGAAGAAGAAAAAAGATTAACAGAAGTTCAAAAGAAAGCTATAGAAATTGCTCGAGATATTCTCGAACAAGAGCAATTTAGAGACTTAGAGCTTTTAAAGGGATTGAGAAAGCGGCGAAGTGGTATTTTACGTGCTGGAGTATCACATGCAAAGGGAAAGAACACAGGAGAGCGTTCAAGAAAGCCTGGTGAACCTGGACGCTTGAGTGGATTCCGAATCGGGTATCTTGAGGAGGCATTTGAAGATGGTCCATCTCGGCACAGCGAATTTGTGGCCGGAACTGTAAGGGTGAATAAACTTAATCCTGATTTCGTTCGAGAGAGTTCCGAGCAATCGAAGCTTGTCTATGGCGCACTTATGGTTGGTAAAGAGGCAATCGTCTACGGTGACAAATCCCACGCAACAGATTATTTCCTCGAAAAGTTGCTTTCATATCTCTTTCAAGTAAAGGTTAGAACTGGGGAGGAACTCGTTAGAGTAAACCTAAAGAAGAGAAGAGCAAAGTCACGTAAAATAGGCTTCCATAAGCAAACCAAGTTAGATTTGTAAAAATTTATTTGATACTCCATCCTGAAAATAAATGAATTCTATAGAATGTAACGTAAACGCCAACAAGGCTAAATGCAACTGCACCTACGAGCCCTGCCCCCGCAAAGGTAAGTGCTGCGAATGTATCGCCTACCACCTGGCCAGCGACGAACTGCCAGCCTGCGCCTTCCCGCCGGAGGTGGAGCGTACCTACGACCGCTCCTTTACGAGATTTGCGGAGGTGCTAAAGGGGAGGTAGTGAGAAAAGCCGATTACAGCAAAATCGCCGAAGTCTATGATAAGGGTCGCTCTTTATCGGAGCAAAATATAGACCTGTGGCTCGGAATCATTTCTAAATATTATAGAGCCTCAGAAGGAGCCAGACTGCTCGACCTCGGCTGCGGTACAGGAAGGTTTGCTATCCCTATAGCAACCAGACTGCACTATAAGGTGACCGGGGCAGACTCTTCCGAAGAGATGCTGGTAAAAGCCAGGCAAAAAGACACCAGCAGGCTGGTAAAATGGGACATGGAAGATGTTCAGGATTTAACATACCCCGATAAATCGTTTGATATTGTCTTCATGTCTTTCCTATTGCACCATTGTGATAACCAAGACAAAGCCATACGTGAATGTCAGCGCGTTCTTGACGATACGGGAGTGATTCTTATTCGACACGCCGGAATTGAACAAATACGGGATGATGTGGTGCATACATTCTTCCCCGAGGTAGTCGCCATTGATGAAAGCAGGATATTTTCTGTAAGAAAGATGGAACAACACCTTAAAGAGGCCGGGTTCTCCGGGATAGTATCAGAGGAGATAATTCAGCAGACATATACTGTCGGGGCTGAACATTTAAAAGCAGTCCTGTTAAAGAACACTTCAGGTCTGACCATGATACCCCAGGAAGCCTTTGAAAAAGGTGTTCGACTTCTGAGACAATACGTTGATAAAAATCCGATTGCCCCCTGGTTATTATACGATAGAATGACCATTACGGCTGGCTACAAAGGCAAAATGATTTGATGGCTTTTGGGGAGGGGTGGTAAGAAAGCTTAATTTAAGCTATATTATTAATGATGAATAAATCTAAGCGAAATGCCTGGCACAAACACCTGCAAGCGGCGAAAAAGCACAAGGAACAGAGAAAAGCACTGGCGAAAACGTCAAAATAGAGCGTTCTATCCCCTTTTCTCGGAACTATGCAGGTGAGTAGTAACGCCTGCGATAATAATCTATAGTTGTTAGTGCCTATGAAGCCAGTTTACCTGCTCACCGGCCAACCGGGAACGGGCAAGACCAGCCTTATCAAGCAGGTTGTGGCCGGGTTTCCTGCTAAAGCCGGCGGATTCTATACCGAGGAGATACGACGCCAGGGCACAAGGCTCGGCTTCAAGCTGGTCACCCTCAACGGCCAGGAGGCTATTCTGGCTCATATCGATTTCAACAAACGTTTCCGCGTCGGCAAATACGGGGTCGATATTTCCGTCATGGATAAAGTTGGCGCCCCGGCCCTGAGCGAAGCCGCCGAACAGTGTGACCTTGTTATCATTGATGAAATCGGTAAAATGGAGCTGTTCTCATCAGCTTTCCGGGAGGCCGTCCCGGAGATAATCGGGAGCGGCAAAAGGGTGCTGGGAACTATTATGCTCCAAGCGAATCCGTTCGCGGATGCCATCAAGCGCCATCCCCGGGTGAATCTGATAAACGTAACCAGGGCCAGCTGCAACCTTATTCTCGAAGAACTGAGAAACTGGCTGAAATCGACAAGTAACTACGAGACATAATTTTCGTTATATAATGATGGGAGTAGTCAGTTGATAGTTATCAGTTCTCAGTAACAACCCCCCAAACTGTCAACTATTAATTGTAAACTGATAACTAAGGAGTCCAAATGTCAGAGCTACCGGTACTGATTCAAGCGCTGCTCGACCCGAAAGCTTATCCCGACCCGCCCGGGCGGGTGGAGATGGTGCAGACCCAGATTTCTTACGTCTTCCTCGCCGGCGACTATGTGTATAAAATCAAGAAGCCGGTGGACATGGGCTTCCTGGACTATACAACGCTGGAGAAACGCCTGACTTACTGCCGGAAGGAAGTCGAGCTTAACCGCCGCCTTTGCGCCAATGCTTATCTGGGTGTTGTACCCATAACCAGCGAAGGCGACCGCTTTACCATCGGGGGTAAAGGCAGGGTCGAAGAATATGCCGTAAAGATGCTACGCCTCCCCCGGGACGCCATGATGGACGTGCTACTCGCTGAAAACAGGGTCACGCCGGGGATGGTGGCTGATGTGGCAAAAACCGTGGCCAATTTCCACAAGAGAGCAGCCACCAGCGCCGAAATCAGCACCATCGGCGGTATCAATGCCGTTATCCAGAACACTTCGGAGAATTTTTCCCAGACGGATAAATACTTCAATATGATCATAGCACCGGAAACCTACCGGCGTATCAAAACCTACACCGAGGACTTCATTAAAGTCAACACTCCCCTGTTCAAGAAACGCATGGCCGAGGGCCGGGTACGGGACTGCCACGGCGACCTCCACGCCGCCCACATCTGTTTCTATAAAGGCATCTGCATCTACGACTGCATCGAGTTTATCGACAGGCTCAGATATACCGATGTCGCCGCGGATGTTGCCTTCCTGGCGATGGACCTGGACCACTACGGACGAAAAGACCTTTCCGATAGCTTCGTCGATGCCTACGTCAGACAGAGCGGGGATAAAGAGCTAAAAAAGCTGCTTAACTTCTACAAATGCTACCGGGCTTACGTGCGGGGCAAGGTGGGCTGCTTCCAGTACGACGACCAATATATCTCCGCCGGGGAAAAAGAAAAAATCGTCACCAACGCCCGGAGCTATTTCAAGCTGGCGGAGTCCTATATCGAGAGTTGAAATGAAAAAAGTCCTTCTTCTAACAGTTTGCCTTATCTCATCGAGCCTGTTTTTGTATTTAACGGGCTGTGATAACCCCGCACCTAAAAAACCCGGTTTCAATCTGATTTTCAAATACGGCGTCACGGCTAAAAACGAACTGGATACTTTTAAAGGCAAGTTTACCAAAGATATGGTTTCAGACCCGTCTATTACGATAGAGCTATCCCTGTCTGAAGAAGAAAAGGAAAGTATTTACCAGAAAATGGTGGAAATCGATTTATTCAACTACCCTGACAGGTTCAAAGTCAACGTTCCTACCGGTGAACTTACCGGTATGGTGACACCTTATTCAACTTACTATTTTAAAGTGGATTACGACTCTCAGGTTAAAGAGTTATGGTGGGGTGATGAAATAACCAATCCCGACCAAAAGGCCGATAAACTAAGAGAGCTTATCAAGCTCATTAGAAATATCGTAGAATCCAAAAAAGAGTATAAAAAGCTGCCAGAGCCGAAGTCGGGGTATCTATAGAGTCAAGAGGTTTTTTAATGAAGTCATTTCAAATCAGACCAATAAACAAAAACGACAGGGCCTGGGTTGTTTCCCTGCTTAAAGAATGGTGGGCCGGCCCGAAGATAGTAACTCGCGGGAAAATACATGAGGCAGATAAGCTGCCCGGATTCATCGCCGTATAGGATAGTAAACCTGCCGGTCTGATAACACATGATATAGTCGGAGAACGGTGTGAAATCGTTACCATGAACAGCCTGGTAGAAGGTAAAGGCATCGGTTCTGCCCTGATAGACGCCGTGAAAAGCGTGGCCGCTACGGCCGGATGTAAACGCCTGTGGCTGATAACCACCAACGATAATACTAATGCCATGCATTTTTATCAAAAGAGGGGCTTTCAACTTGTGGCCGTGCACCGTAATGCCATGGAAAAGTCGCGCCTGCTCAAGCCGGAAATACCGTTAACCAACCATGATGGCATACCCATTAGAGACGAAATAGAACTGGAGATGGTTTTATAATAAATAATGGGCCATAACTCCTCTCCCCCGATGGGAGAGGCAAGGGTGAGGGTGAGAAATCGTCCTTCTTTAAATTCCCCCTCACCTTAATCCTCTCCCACTATGGGGAGAGGAGACGGGTTAGGGAACTGAATTCCCGCCTGCGCGGGAATGACATTTCAGTGGTAAGTGTTAATTTTAAGAACAGCGTAAACGATAATACTTGAGTTTGATGGAGGTCATAAAATGAGAGAACCATTCAGGAAATTTATCAAAGCCGAACTAAAGCCCGGCTTTTTACTCATTGCCTGCGGCCTCCCCGGCACCTGGAAGACAGAGACCACCGAGGAGGTCGCTAAAATCAAAGGCTGCAAGCTCCTGCGCACTGACCTCATCCGGCTGGAAGTCCTGAAAAACCAGGATATCTTCGATGAGAAGGTCGCCGGCGATATGAAGAAGCGGACGCAGGTCTACGACGTAATGTTCCAGCAGGCGGAAGAAGCCCTGAACAGCGGCAACTGCGTTATCCTCGATGCCACCTTCGTCACCCAGTCGTTACGGCAGCAAGCCGCAGCCATCGCCGCCAAACATAAAGTGACCTTCGTCATCCTCCAGACCGACTGCCCCCAGGAGGTCTCGATAAAACGCATACTGGCGCGTTCCAAGGAAGAATACGTCTCCAACGCCCTGACCGAGGAAGCCTACCTGAACAACAAGAAGAAGTTCGAAGCCGTTGACCCGGGCAATTTAAAAAGCCTGAATCCCGGCCTTAAAATCATCCATCTGGTCGTCGATACCGCCAAAGACCAGCCGAAGGACTGGTATATCACCCGATACGAAAAGAGAGGTTAAAAATATGTCGTCATTCCCGCCCCGATGGAATCGGGGTAAATTCCAATAGGAATCCAGAACCTCCATATCGTCATTCCAGCGAAAGCTGGAATCCAGTGGTGGGGAAAAGGTGGTCTGGATTATCGGGTCAAGCCCGATAATGACAATATATTTAGTGTTAAATTAAACTCATGAAGATTGATTTGCACATCCATACCAGCACCGGCTCCGATGGCGGTCTCCCCATGGAGGCAGTCTTCCGCGAAGCCGGGCGAAGGAAAATCGATTTACTATCGATTACCGACCACGACTCCATAGAGCACCAGGGCAAAGCCATCGAGCTGGCCGAAAAACACGGTATCAGATACGTTACAGGGGTCGAACTGAATGTCACTTTCACGTACCAAGGCAAATCCCTTTCCCTTGATTATTTAGGATACGGTTATGACTACCGTAATCCGGCGCTCAAGGAGAAATTGCAGGTAATCAGAGAGCACCGGATAAAAAGGGCGCGGCAAATCCTGGACAACCTGAACGTCGAGTTCACCAGGGAGGACCGACCCTTTTTCACCGAAACAGACCTTCAAAAGATGCAGGAAGGCGTCGACGGCATATTGAGTCGGCCCCACATCGCCGATTACCTAATCAAGAAGGGAGTCGTCTTTAGCCGGCAGGAAGCCTTCGATAGATACCTGGTCAAGTGCGACGTGACCAAGTACCCGCTGACTCTCGAAGAAGCCTCGGCACTGGTAAAGGGCGCGGGCGGCAGGCTGGTGCTGGCGCACCCCAACGACCCCAACGGGACTTCACTGATAAGTGTGACGAAAGATTTAGCGGAACAAACAAATATTATCAAGGGACACATGCTGGAATTTATCGACGGTATCGAATGCTGGCATTCCCGAAACGATAAGGTCACCACCTCACACTACATCGAGTTCTGTAAAAAACACGACCTTCTCATGACCGGTGGCAGCGATTGCCACCAGAAGCCGATTTTAATGGGCACGGTGGATGTGGCTGAGTTCGTGGCGGGGCAGTTTTAATCCCTAGATATTCTCCCCCTGGTAAATCCCTTTATACCCTTCCGATTCGCCGGTCAGCTCGAAGAAAACTAGTTGGGTTATACGGGCGTTTTTCTGCACGCGGAAGCCGCGGTGGTTATAGACCACAAACAGGGACTGCGAGCGCCCCTCGTACCCCGCATCCCATACCGCCGTCCCGACATTCACGCCACACCGCAGCAGGCTCGACCGGGGACGGCCCAGCGCCATGATGTTCTTCGGCAGGTGCACGATTTCGTTGTAGGTGATGATATAGGTGCCGGGTATCAAATCGATGCCATCCGTACCGTCGAATACCAGCGGCGAAAGGTCGGAAATAACCCGCTGGTTGTTGTCCGCCGTTATCCTTCCTGCCGACTGCATCACGGCCACCTCGCGCAGGGTGAGGTCAAAGCCGTTGGCCTGTACCTGCTCGTCCAGACTTATCCAACCCTCCACAAGCGGGGGTTTCCGCTCAATCAAACGCCGTATATCGTTTCCGGAAAGGACTGCCATAAAACTCCTCAATCATTTTTTCGTTAAATTAATCATACCAGTTCCAGCGCTTGACCAACAATTAATACGGTACTGTTTGTATATGGTTGATTTGAGATACTCACCCCCTTTATCCCTTCAGGGAGAACCTTCAGGGTGAACCCCCTCTCAAACAGATGTATCTTTAGTGCTCAATATTTATTATGTTTGAAAGGGGGAAAGAATTTGAGAGGGGGCGAAGCCCCCTCTCTCCTGAACTCCCCTCTCCAGCCATCAACATCTGTGATTTCTTACCAGTGATTCTGGCTGGAGAGGGGATAAAGGGGTGAGGTTATCACCTGTCAACCAAATGCAAATATAACCATTAATACTGTTCCTTTACATTCAAAGCGACTTTTCATTACAATGTAACTACATTTGATATAAGGGAGCAACAACCATGATAAAAGCTGTCTTTTTCGACCTCTACCACACGCTGGTACACTACGAGCCGTCCCAGGAAGAAATGGAGTCCAGGGCACTGAAGAGCTTCGGCATCAATGTAACTGCGGAGGCCCTGCACCGGCCGATACTGGCCGCCAATGAATCCATCTATCAGGAGATGGCCCGCCGCCCTTTGAGCCAGCGGTCAAAGGAAGATGTAATGGCCCTCTACGCCCAGTACCAGCGGACAGTCCTTAACGAGGCCGGGGTAGCCGCGGATGATAAACTCGTCCTCAGGCTGCTGGGCATGATGCAGCAGGCCAAGATGAACCTGGTACTCTTTGATGACGTACCGCCAGCGCTGGACGACCTTAAAAAACGAACTCTCACACTGGGTTTAATATCAAACATAGAGCGCGATATGACGGCCACTCTCAAAGAACTGGGGCTTTCAGCCAAGCTTGATATCGTGGTCACTTCTCAGGATGCAGGCTTCGCCAAGCCCCAGCCGGAGATATTCCGGTACGCTCTACGCCAGGCCGGAATGCAACCTTCCGAGGCAATCTATGTCGGCGACCAGTACCAGGTTGACGTCCTCGGCGCCAGAGGGGCAGGCATGAAGAGTATACTCCTCGACCGGGGCGATTATTATCAAGATGTTACCGACTGCCCCCGGATACGGAGCCTCAGCGAACTGTCCGATTATATAAATTGAGCGGTATAATTATCCCTCGCGACTCACCGGGCAATCCCGGCATTTGCCCTCGGAGCACCGCGTTTTATAGATGTGGAGAAGCCCCTGCTGCCGGCGGGCGGTACTGACCAGGTAACGGCCTAAACCCAGCTGGCGCCTCATATGTTTTTCTATGGTATTTTCCTCCAGCGCGGGGTAGCGGCGGTATATATCCAAGGCTCTTTCCGATAGCTCCGGATGTGCCTCGGCCCGGCCCCGGGCGGCGGCCAAGGGCAGGAGCACGTTGACGACGATATCGGCCGCCCGTTCCTTGCCCAGAAGGGCCGGAACGACTCTCCCGGCCGGCAGGCCAAAGTCCAGATACCGGCCCCAGTAGTCAGCGGCGGCTATCAGCAAATACTCTTCCAGACAGCGATACTCGCCTTCAACCGCCGCCTCATCAAGACCATTAATCAGACCGGCCAGCAGCCCCTGCTTTCTATAGCGGAGCAGCAGGTAGCTCATGGCCGCGATGCGGCGGCCGGGATAATTACCCGGCCTGACCTTGAAAAAGCGCCAGTCAGCCGCGGACATGGCGGCCGTCTCACCGCAGCCGGCCCAAGTCTTTTCCAGCTTATCGACCCATTCATCAACTATATTGTCCGCTGGCCGCCACCCCGCCTGTTGCGAGGGCAACAGCCCGGCCATGCCCATCAGCCGGGCCTGGTATCCCTCCAGACATTCGGCATCCGGCATTCCCGCCGCAGCCACCGTTTCCAGCCGGTGAAGCGGCATCCGGCGGGCCAGTTCCGCCATGGCGTCCTTGTTCCTGGCATAGCCCAGAGCCGCCATTATTCCTTCATAGAGCGTTTGCCCCACCCCTTCCCGCGACAAAGCCTCCCTGAAGCCCTCCACTCTGGACAGGAACCGCTGCTCTCCGGCTTCTTCCAGGATACTGCTGATGAAACCGGTATCCCGGCGGTGAAACGTGTTACGGCAGGGCATCGGCGCGATTACCGCAGGATAAATCGGTGGGACAGAGCGGTCGCCCGGGACTTCGATGAATTTATGCAGCGCCAGGGTCGGCACCTTATGCCCGTTCTGGAGAACAACGGCCGCGGCCGTATCGTTCCAGAAGACGACGTGCAGAATCACCCGGTTATAGGCGGGGTCCCGGTGGTGATGGTGCGCCCACCAGCCGCTGGATTTAACGTGAATTTCAATGTCACCCCTGAGCCGTCCCTGCCTCGTGGCGATAATAGCATCGCGTAAATCGGCTCCGCGGTCATCATTGGGCCGTCCCGGATAGACTATCTCTACCGGCTCGTTATCTTCGGTCAACAGGTCGGTCCGGCCCGGCAGATAGTCCTGCCAGATTTCCTGCACTCGCCTTTCGGGAAAAGCTTCGGGCATACATACCTCGAGATTGTTTAATAACATACTGTCATTGCGGGGAGTGTAAGCGACGAAGCAATCCCGGATAATATTCTATGCATGATTTTCGGATTGCTTCGTCCCGATTGCATCGGGACTCGCAATGACAACCGCTTCACCAAGTGGTCTCAGCCTCACTTATTCTGGACTAATCCCCGCCCAGAAGGTGCTGCTGATAGCGATAGAGGGCCGCCAGTGACGCTATGGCGTCTTCATCACGGGTATAGCTGGGGATGCCGATATCCTGGAACCCCTGACGCATGCGCAGGTAGACCTTCCTGTCCCCCAGCATATTGACGGCCAGGATAGGCTTGGATGGAAATTCCCTCCTGATGTCTTCGAACAGTCCCGGCACGCTCTTCCCGGGAATCCAGTCGTTAGCGCCCATAATCATTATCACGGCATCCACGCCGTCATCCTCCAGGGCCGCCCGGGTCACCGTGGTATAGGTCTTCTCGAAGCCGCTGGCTTCGATAGCCGTCCAGACATCTACCGGGCTTCTTACCCGCCACCAGTCGGGGTAGACTGTCTTTATTTTCGCCCGGGTGTCCGCCGACAGCTCGGCAATCCTCAGCCCGTGCCGGACACAGGCATCGACGGCGGTAACGCAGCCGGAACCGGCCAGGTTGATGATGGCCACGCGGTTCCCCGGCGGTAGCGGCGCCTGGACGAAGGTTTTGGCGACATCCCAGAGCTGCTCGAAACTCCCGACCCTTATTATCCCGGACTGGCGGAAAGCGGCATCATAGACCCGGTCCTTTCCGGCGATGGAGCCGGTATGGGTGGCCGATGCCCTCGCCCCGCTCTCGGTGACAGCGGACTTCAGGACGATTATCGGCTTCTTCCTGACAATGCTTCGACTCAGTCCAAGGAAGCGCTGCCCGTCTTTGATGCTCTCCAGGTACATGGTGATAACCCGAGTGCGCGGGTCGGCACCGAAATATTCCAGCATGTCACTTTCGTCGACATCGCACTTATTGCCCAGGCAGGCTATCTTGCTAATACCGATTTCACGGTTAATCAACGGCAGGTAGACCCCGGTGAAGAGGCCGGTCTGACCGATAAATCCGACCGACCCTCGCCCGATGCTGTCCTTCGGTAAAAATATCTTATTGAGCCGGCCGAGGCTGGCATCGAAATTCGTATAGGGATTGAGGGTGCCGACGCTGTTCGGACCCATGACCCTTATCCCGGCCCGCCCTGTCAGCCGGGCTATCTTCGCTTCCATCCTGGCGCCGGACTCGTCCATCTCGCTGAAACCGGCCGATTCTATGATGACCGCTTTTATCCCTCTGGCGTTACATTCCTCGATGGATTTCAGGACCAGCGAAGGCGGCAGTATGATGATGGCCAGCTCCGGCGGTTCCGGTATATTTTTCAGGTCAGGATAGGCCGCCAGTCCCATGATTTTCCTGGCCCGGGGATTGACCGGATAGATTTTCCCTTTATACCCGAGCCTCAGCAGATTCTCGACGATATTGTGGCCGCCTTTTCCCGGCGTCCGGGAGGCACCGACCACCGCGACACTCTCCGGTTCGAAAAAAGGTTTCAGACTCTTTATATTTTGACGACTACTCATACAAATACCTTTTTATCGTACAAACCATTGATGGTATACCGCTACCCCATCTTCAGACTTTCTTACTGTCACCAAATAACTCCCATCACGAGATCACGATAATATTACACGTTTCCGTGTATTCTGTCAAGACTTCTTTTTCGGGGGTACGGCTTCGTATTTAAACCTGGCCTGCTCGGCGATGATGGAGAGAAGGGTTGCCGAAGCGCCGCGGGGCCGGTACATGCCGGTTTCCCATTCGCTGATGGTCTGCTGCCGCGTACCCAGCCTGGCCGACAGCTCACTCTGGGTCAGGCCAAGATGCCGGCGTAATGCCTGGATGCTTTCGCCGTCCCACCTTTTCTTTCTCTCTGCCGACTTCTTTTGCATGCCTAAATTCTACACGATGCAGTGTAAACCGTCAAAAACGTTTCTTTTCATATCGTTCTGATGACTTTACCTCACCCCTGACCCCTCTCCTTAAAGTGTTACCCATGTCCCTATTTTACAGGGGATGGATTATTAAATATTCTCAATTATATCTTTATTCAATTAGAAATAACTCGTTCATAATAGCAAATTCAGGAGATAACGAGCGAAATTAATAGAATAACCGATTCCAGTCGCCGTATACGCCTGTATTCTCCCCTATTCTAAGTTGCGCTGAATCACTATCTGCGGTATTATGAATATGTTAGCACTCTCGCTAAGAGAGTGCTAATAAAATGTAACGGTATATAAGCTGTTAAATAGTGAAAGGAGGCAAGGTATGGCAGCTAAATTACAGCCACTGGCTGACCGTGTCCTGGTAAAACCCATGGAGAAGGAAGAGAAAACAAAGTCCGGGATATATCTGCCGGATACAGCCAAGGAAAAACCCCAGGAAGGAGAAATCATGGCGGTCGGCCCGGGTAAAATGACCGATGACGGCAAGCGGATTCCGATGGACCTCAAGGTTGGCGACAGGGTAATCTATGCCAAGTACGGGGGCACGGAAATCAAACTTGACGAAGAAGAGCTGATGATCCTGCGCGAGAGCGATATTCTGGCGAAGAAGTCCAAATAACAAAGGGAAGGTAAGGAGGAAGACCATGGCAAAACAGATTATTTTCGGTGAAGATGTAAGACACGCTCTGAAGAAGGGCATCGATGCGCTGGCGGACGCGGTGAAAGTTACCCTGGGACCCAAGGGACACTGCGTGGCGCTGGACAAAAAATGGGGGGCGCCTTCGGTAATTGATGACGGCGTCACCATCGCCAAGGATATCGAGCTCCCCGACGCGTTCGAGAATATGGGGGCGCAACTGGTCAAGGAAGCCGCCAGCAAGACCAACGATGCCTGCGGTGACGGCACGACCACCTCGACTATCCTGGCGCACGCCATCATTTCCGGCGGCTTTAAGAATATCGCGGCCGGGGCCGATTCCATGTCCCTGAAGAGGGGCATCCAGAAAGCCACTGCGGCTATCGTCGAGCAGTTGAAAAAAGCCTCTACCGAGGTCAAGGACAAGGCGCAAATTGCCCAGGTGGGCACCATCACCGCCAAAGACAAGGAAATCGGCGACCTGCTGGCTGAGGTGATGGAGAAGGTCGGCAAGGACGGCGTCATCACCGTCGAGGAGTCCAAGGGTACTAAATATGAGATAGAATATGTGGAAGGCATGCAGTTCGACCGCGGCTACATCAGCCCCTATTTCGTCACCAATGCCGAGCGCATGGAGGCGGTCATCGAAGACCCCTATATCCTGATTACCGATAAGAAAATTTCCGCCGTGGCGGATATATTGCCCGCTCTGGAAAAAATTCTTCAAGTGTCCAAGAACCTGCTCATCGTCGGCGAGGACGTCGATGGCGAGGCGCTGGCCACTCTGGTGGTCAACAAGCTACGCGGTACCATCAACGTTCTGGCTGTCAAGGCACCCGGGTTCGGCGACCGCCGCAAGGCCATGCTCGAAGATATGGCCATCCTGACCGGCGGCAAGGTTATTTCCGAAGAGGTCGGGCGGAAGCTGGACTCGGTCACCGTGGAAGACCTGGGCCGGGCCCGCCGCGTGACTTCAGATAAAGATAATACCACGATTGTCGAAGGAAAAGGCTCGGAGGAGGAAATCAAGGGCAGAATCAAGCAGATTAAAGCCCAGATTGAGGAGACCACCTCCGATTTCGATAAAGAGAAGCTTCAGGAGAGGCAGGCCAAGCTGGTAGGCGGCGTGGCCGTCATCAAAGTGGGCGCCTCTACCGAGGTCGAACTCAAGGAGAAGAAGCACCGCGTCGAGGATGCCCTCTCGGCGACGAGGGCTGCCGTCGAGGAAGGCATCCTGCCCGGAGGCGGCGTCGGCCTGCTCAATGCGCTGTCGGTACTGGACAAGCTCGATGTCACCGGCGACGAAGCTACCGGCGTCGATGTCGTCCGTAAGGCCGTCACCGAGCCGCTCCGCTGGATTGCTACCAATGCCGGCCAGGATGGTTCGGTCATCATCGATACCGTGAGAAAGGGCAAGAAGGGCTTTGGCTATGACGCCGAGGGCGATGAGTTCGGCGACATGGTGACAAAGGGCATCATCGACCCGACCAAGGTGGTCAGGGTCGGTCTGGAGAATGCCTCCAGCATCGCCGTGATGGTCCTGGTTACCGAATCGCTGGTGGCGGACATTCCTGAGAAGAAGGAAACTCCAGCTATGCCCGGTGGCGGCGGCATGGGCGGCATGGGCGACTACGGAATGTAGGCGGGTAAACGACAAACAGAATAAGGCGAAATATAGTAGCCGCTATTTTTTAAAGATGGCGGCTACTTTGTTTTTAGTCACAAAATCCTTCTCGGTCTCCCTTTATGAAAGGCAATTATCCCTTAACTGTATAAGTTTTTTGTGCTAAACTACTGGCGGAATCGTTATTCTCCTGATGGAGAACATGCATATTGCCAGAAGTGCGAATTAGAATGCTCATTTAAAAGGATAGTATAACATATGCAGCAGATGACTGACGCCCTCCGAAGAATCAATAGGGCGAAGAAGCACCTTAATATCCTCAACAGAGAAGTTAGCGCCTTCATCGCAAGCAAGCCTTACCGATGTACCATCAATAAAAACATGCAGGATGTCTGCTATATCATCCGGCCTTACCTCGCCAAAGGAGAATTCCCCATTGTGTGGGGATTGTTGATTGGTGAGGTTGCTCATGGCCTGCGTTCTGACCTTGATAATATCGCCTGGTCTCTTGCCATCACGCAGGATACAATTACCACCTTCCCTATCTTCACTGTGAGGAATTCTGATTTCATCAAACGTCTCGAACGCCTTCATAATAACGCCCGGGCTGATGTTGAGGCGGTACAGCCGTATAACAGACCTAATGGGGAGAAGAGAAGACATCCGCTCTGGATACTCAATGTAATTAACATTATTGACAAGCACCGAATTATCCTGCCAGGTGCGACCAGAATTTCCATTGCCACCGGATTTCCAAGCCCTCGGAAATATTTCTTTATTGACGGGTTTCGCCGACTCAACAAGGGCACAGTAGAATTCAAGCTCACCCTTCCGCCTAATCTTAAAGAGAATTTCGAGCCAGAGATTGTGGCACAAATAGGCTTCGATATAAGTTCCCCTATTCCCACTGAAGTTGATAACCCCCCCAGAATCAGGCTTAAAGACCTGTTCCAGATACACAACTTCGTTAGAAACGACGTTTACCCACGATTTGCCAAATTCCTTGAGCCGAAAGATAGCTGAATTATCCATTATCCCCCCCTTTTATACAGTAAGGATATGCTCCCCTTTACGAAAGGGAGAAGATACCACCCGCCCACCCCGAGATTCTTCGTTGCACTCAGAATGACAATATTATTTAAAACAGGGCGTCTAAGAGGGGTGCAGACCCCTCTTTCTTTTTCTCCCCCCTTCCCCTCAGGGGAAGGGGGATAAAGGGGGATGGGGCTTTTTTAAGTAATGGGTTGGGAGGAAAAGGAGTGGGGTACGGATTCTTCGACAGGCTCAGAATGACAGGGAGGGTGGGTGGTAAAGGAAGGGGGTCAGGGGGATGGATTTTCAGCGGGACACGGGGGGTGAGGTAGATGATAATTGACCGCAGCTACAAAACCCATCTATAATTTAATTAGAGATACATCACCGAGGCGGAATAAATATGGAATCCAAAGACAATTGCGGGGTGTGTGGTAAGCCCCTTATTTACGGGACCGAAGAGGTCACCAGGGTCTGTGCCTTCTGCGGTAAAGAGTCCGGCACCCTGATATACTGCCCGGATGGCCATTACGTCTGTGATGCCTGCCATCGACGCGCCGCCATCGATGTCCTGCGCGACGTGCTCAGCACGACCACACTTACCGACCCCGCCGCCATACTGGAAAAAGTGATGGCCCACCCCTCGGTGCCGATGCACGGGCCGGAGCACCACGCCATGGTGCCGGCTATTATCATCGCAGCGGTAAAGAATTCAGGTTATCCCGTCCCCGAAGGAGCCATGGAGAAAGCGCTGGAGAGGGGTTCAAAAGTGCCGGGCGGCTGGTGTGGTTTTTACGGTGCCTGCGGCGCCGGCATAGGTGTCGGTACTGCCGTGAGTGTACTTACCGGGGCTACACCTCTTACCGGGAAAACGCGGGCGCTGGCAAACGAGGCAACAGCTTTCGCCCTGGGGAAAATGGTGGACGGCGGGCCGCGCTGCTGCAAAAGGGCCAGTCGTAAAGCACTGGAGGCGGCCATCGAATTCCTGAAAACAAGGATGGACATCAAATTGAGCGAAGCGCCGCCGGTCAAATGTCAGTACGTGGGACGCAACCGGGAATGCATCCGCGAGGCACGCGCTTATTATTACCAAACTATCGAATGAACCTATCCCCTTTAGGATGAACCCTTCAGGATGAACCCCTTGCCTCCTTCCCTTAACAAGAGTCTTGCCTCAAAAGAACTGTATCCATGTCACCCTTCGCTACGCTCAGGGTCTAGGGGTGGTGTGGACTATCTGTGCACTGCCCAGCCCCTCCCATAGATTCTTCGTCACTCTCGCCTGCCAAAGAACTTGTTCGGCGAGCAGGTCGTTCCTCAGAATGACATTTGGGGCAAAGCCCTTAACAAGGAAAGGGGAATAAAGGGGTTGAGGTTAATAAAACGTCCGGTTTGATTAATACTATTCTAAAGCCTCAGCAAATCTTTCCAGGGCCCGTCCGGGTCAATGGGGCCAACCGCCGCCAGGCGGAGCCTTTCACCTACCAGCAATTCCCCCGCCAGCTGCTTGAGTTCCCCGGCGGTAATAGCATCGACGATAGCGATGACCTCATCGACGGTAAGAATTTCCCCGGTGAGAATCTCCTGTCCGCCCAACCAGCCAGCCACGCTACGGCTGTCCTCCATGCGTAACCAGATGCGGCCTTTGAATAATTCCTTAGCCTTGTTTAATTCCGTTTCAGGTATAATTTCTTTCAGGCGAGCAATCTCTTCGATGATAGCCCGGACAGCCACCGCCAGATTTTTATTATCCACCCCGGCCGCTATCGTCATGGCGCCGGTATCGAGGAAATGCTCAGCATAACTCTGGATACTGTAAGCCAGACCCAGCTTATCGCGAATTTCGATAAAAAGTCGGCTGCTCATGCCCTCGCCGAGGATGACATTGAGCAGGTCCAGCTTGAAGCGGTCCGGGTGGACAATCGATATACCCGGCAGGGACAGACAAAGCTGCGTCTGCTCGGTCTCGCGTTTCTCAATCAGCACGCGGCGCCCGGCATTAACCCGATAAGGCGTAAAACCGGAGCGGGGTCGGCGTTTTGACCATCCGGCCACTGCCTGACTGACGGCCTCAGCTACTTCCTCGTGTCGAATATCACCGGCGATAGCCAGCACGGTATTATCGGGTTGGTACTGTCCTGCCAGGTAGTCGAGCATCATATCCCGGCTGATAGCCGCCACCGATTCCTTGCTGCCGGCGATATCGCGTCCCAGGGGATGCCCGGGCCACATCAGCTCGTCAAGAAGCATAGACACGCGCTGCGCCGGAGAGTCCAGAGACATATTAATTTCCTCGATGATGACCTGCCTCTCTTTCTCGATTTCCACGGGGTCGAACTTTGAATTGAGGAGAATATCCGCCATCACATCGAGGGCGCTGCCAAAGTGCGGCTGCGCCACCTTGCACCAGTAGATGGTCAACTCTTTATCGGTCCCGGCATTGAGCATACCCCCCACGCCTTCGATAGGTGTGCAGACTTCGGTAGACGTGGGACGTTTGGCAGTACCCTTGAAACAGAGATGCTCAATAAAATGCGATATGCCGGCGCGTTCGTCAGTCTCATACCTGGAGCCGGTGCCGATAAAAAAGCTGATGGACACCGAGCGGGTATGGGGCATGGCGGCAGTAATCAGGCGCAGTCCATTATCCAGCGTAACCTTTTGATACAATAACTTATCCCTCCCTTAAATACCGTGAATAGAATATTCTAAGAGCGTTTATGTTGCCGTGTCAATCAATTATAGACTAATCCAGCTTACGTATCCTCGGGACCATGGCCAGCGTCATGATGGTAACGATAACCAGGACTACCGCCATTGAGCCGACCGACCATTGAACACCGACACCTTCAGCGAGCATACCCGCGAAGAACGCGCCCAAGCTGCTAAAACCGAAGCCCAGCATGAAAAAGCTCATGACCCGTCCGCGGTAGGTGGCGTCTGAATAGTACTGTATAAGGGAGTTGCCGAGAGCCATCTGACCGGTGCTCCCCATCCCGATGAAAATAATCAAAAACAGGGAAAGGTACCACTGGCTGGAGAAGGAAAAGCCTACCAGCGCGACACTCATTATTAGCCCGGCGAAGAGCATAATTAGCCCCCGCTTGCGATTCGAGAGAGAGGCAAGGATAAGCGAACCTATCATGGCGCCGATACCGGAGACCATTATCAGCACTCCCATATCGGTGGCACTCACTTTAAGGATATCTTCAGTGAACATGGGTAAAAGCTGTGAATAGGGCGCGCCCAGGATAGTGGCGCCAACGGTAAAGAGAAGAACAAACAGTATGGTTTTCTCACCACGGAGATATCGCCACCCTTCCAGAACATCGGTCAGAGAGTTGCCTCCTTCGACGGTTTTAACGCTGGTTGGAGGTACGAACATAATACAAACCATAGACATGACAATCATAGCCGTCATAATAGCGTAGACCGCCCAGAAATCAATAACGTCAATAAGAAAGCCCGCCAGCGCCGGGGATAATATCCGGAACACATTCATCCCCAGGTTATTCAGCGATATAGCATTCATCAGATGGTCCGGGCCGACTATCTCTGAAATGATGGCTGAGCGAGACGGCATTATTACCCCCATGATGGCTCCCTGCAGGGCTCCGCTTACCATCAGTACCCACCATGACTCCGGATGTTCGGGACTCAGGTAACGGAAAACAAGAGCGAGTGTCGTACCCAGAGAAACTATAACAGAAGCCATCTGGCCGTACTGTATCACGGTCTTCTTCTGTATCCGGTCGGCAATGACACCGCCGGGCAAGGTCAATAAAATCATCGGGATGGCATTGGCCAGTGCCAGTACACCGAGAATCGCGGCGGAATTGGAAATACGGTAGATAAGCAGATTACGTGCCAGCATCTGCATATTCATAGAAGACCAGTGGCCCACCATAGAAAAATAGTAAAGGCGGTAGACAGGATTCTTGAAAGAGGCAAAGGTTTTCTGCGGCCATGCCGACAAGCCACTCGGGCTACGGCCGGGCTTGCCTGTGTCCGTACCTTCGCTACGGAATTGGTCTAGCTTATCATTCATCGGAAAATCTGAAAAAGACGACTCCAACTTAGATTAACCAGCGTTCTCTTCATTTTACACTGATGACTCTCAACGGACAAGGAAACGCATTGACTTCAATGATGGTCGCTGATAATATAAAAGTGAGAGGTGAAGTGAAGATGGCTATTAAAACTACCGTGCTGAGACTGGTCCTGTTTCCGCAGACCGCTGACATCAATAAGAAAGACCACCTGGTAATCGGCGGTTGCGATACCGTGGCGCTCGCCGAGGAGTTCGGCACGCCTCTATATATTTACGATGAAAATGACCTGCGTAGCCGCTGTAACGAGTTTAAAACGGAATTCAGAAAACGTTACCCCGATACCACTGTCTGCTATTCCGCCAAGGCCTTTACCAGCCAAGCCATGCTGCAGCTCGTCAAGGAAGAAGGACTCGACCTGGACGTGGTCTCAGGTGGGGAGCTGGGCATCGCCCACGCGGTGGATTTCCCTATGAAGAAGGTGCATTTCCCCGGCAATAACAAGTCCGCCGAAGAGCTGGAGATGGCCATTCAATACGGCATCGGCCACCTCGTGGTGGACAACCCGTATGAGCTCGATATGCTGCGTAAAATCGCCGGTAAGAGAAAGGTCGATATCCTGCTGCGCCTGTCTCCCGGCGTAGACCCACATACTCACCAGTACAACACCACCGGCACGGCAGACTCCAAGTTCGGATTTCCGAAGTCCACCTGGGACGAGGCGGTCAAAACGGCCCTGGCGTCGCCCAATCTGAACGTCGATGGCCTTCATTTTCATATCGGCTCAGGAATCTTCGAGACGGAGCCGTATTTAAAATCGATTGACGTGATGCTTGACTACGCAGCCGTGATAAAGCAGAAGCACAACTTTGAAATCAGGTCGCTGAGCATCGGCGGGGGTTTTGGAGTTCAATATACGCTAGAGGCAGTACCATCCCCTATCTCCACCTGGGCCGAAGTGATAGCCAACAAGATTACGAGCAAGTGCCGCGAACTGAAGCTATCGCTACCTAAGCTCATCATAGAACCGGGTAGGGCGATAGTAGCCCGCGCCGGGGTGGCGCTGTACCGGGTGGGAGTGATTAAGGAGATTCCGGGCATCAGGACATATATCTGCGTGGACGGGGGCATGGGCGATAATATCCGACAGCCGATGTACGGTGCACTTCAGGAAGCGTTGGTGGCCAACACGGTCTCAGCCAGAGAAACCGGTAAGGTAACCATCGCCGGCAAGTACTGCGAGCAGGGCGATATCCTGATTAAAGAAATCAGCATGCCCGCGATTAAAGCGGGCGATATCCTGGCGATGGCCGGCAGCGGTGCCTACTGCGTACCGATGCAGAGCAACTATAATGCCTCATTCCGCCCGGCTATTGTCTTCGTCAGGGACGGCAAAGCCCGCCTTATCCGGCAGCGGGAAACGCTGGAAGACCTGACCCGGCATGACATCGTTTAACGAGGAGACTCTTAATGTGGCAGGTTATCGGACAAACGCGGGCGGTCTCCTTATTACAGTATAGCCTGAAGGCAGGCACTCTGGCCCATGCTTACCTCTTCGTCGGTCCGCAGCATATCGGCAAGATGACCCTGGCTTTGAACATGGCGCAGGCGCTCAATTGCGAAGCTGCCGGGCGACCCTGCCTGGAATGCACCGCGTGCAAGAAAATAGCCGCCGGCAATCATGCCGACGTCCAGATTATCGGCCTTACACAGAACGATGATGCCGCGGAAGCCAAACTGATTGGTATCGACCAGATTAAAGAGCTACAGCACTCAGCCAACCTGCCCCCATTCGAAGGAAAGCAAAAAATATTTATTATCGATGGCGCAGAGTTGCTCTCTATCGAGGCAGCCAACTGCCTGCTGAAAACGCTGGAAGAACCTGTCGCTAGAGTGACGTTTATACTGTTAACGGCCAATGACAGATTGCTGCCGGCCACGGTGGTCTCGCGCTGCCAGCGTCTGGAACTGCTGCCGCTATCGACGGCCGAGGAAGCGACGGCGTTGAGAGAAAAATGGAGTATCGAGCCTGAGCGGGCCAGACTCCTCGCCGGACTTTCCCACGGCTGCCCGGGATGGGCACTTTCGGCAAATAGAGATGATGCTCTTATCCAGCAGCGTAACGAAGAGTTGAACCGGCTGAACGGTATCATCAAGGCCGATTACGAAGAGCGTTTCGCTTACGTCGCCCATCTTGCCGCCCGCTTCAGTCAAAATCGCAGCGCGGTCTACGACGTGCTGGAACGGTGGCTTGATTACTGGCGCGACCTGATGCTGGTCAAGCTGGGCTTCTATGATATGATTACCAATATCGACCGGAAAGACGAGCTTATCGAGATGGCGGGGAGCTATCGACTCGCCCAGATAAAGGCTTTTATCGATAGCATAAAGTCGGCGGCAGTACAGCTCAGGCAAAATGTCAATACGCGGCTGGCTCTGGAAGTTTTAATGCTCGATATACCGATAAAGGAAGCAGGTGGCGTGACATATGGCTAATATCGTTGGCATACGTTTTAAAAGGGCAGGGAAAGTCTATTACTTCGAGGCGGGTGATATTGCGCTGAAGCCCGGCGACTATGCGGTCGTGAAAACCAGCCGGGGCATGGAACTGGGACACGTGGTCATTGCCCCCGGTCAGGTGCTGGCCGGCGAGTCTGAGGAGGCGCTGAGTCCGGTGGTACGTAAAGCCGAGCCCGAGGACATCGCCAAGGCAGAGGAGCTCGACGCCAAGGCGGAGGAAGCCCTGATTGAATGCGGCAAGATGATTGGCGAACTGCAACTGCCGATGAAGCTGCTATCCGCCGAGTACAGTCTGGACAGCAGCCGCCTGACGTTCCTGTTCAGCGCCGAGGAGAGGGTTGATTTCCGCGAACTGGTACGCCGATTGTCTGGAACGTTTAAAGTGAGGGTGGAGTTACGGCAGGTGGGGAGTCGGGACGAGGCTAAATTGCTGGGGAGTTTCGGGCGGTGCGGACGTTCCCTGTGCTGCGCGAGCTTCCTGACCGAGTTTACCCCGGTCTCCATCAAGATGGCCAAGGAGCAGGACCTGCCGCTTAACCCGATGAAGATTTCCGGCGCCTGCGGCCGGTTGATGTGCTGCCTAGCTTACGAGGTGGAGCAATACCGAGCCATGAAGGAGAAAATGCCCAAGGTAGGCCAGCGGATATCGACACGCATGGGCGAAGCCACGGTAGTCGGGAACAATCCACTCAAGGAAACGGTGCTGGTGGAACTAGACAGCGAAGCTACGGTGGAGCTGCCTCTCGCCGAGGTCTCTTATTGATTTTTTACAAATGTCATTCTGAGGAGTCCCGACAAAGTCGGGATGACCGAAGAATCCGTCTTTACCCACGCGGAGGTACGGATTCTTCACTTCGTTCAGAATGACAGATTGGAAGGTCTCTTATTGATACAGGTACTTACGCCATTCGTCCCGCTTACTCAGGTAGTGATAGGGGACGTTAAATAAGGGGTTGCCGGTCGGGGGGCGCGGGGTGCGAATCAGCTTCATGTTGGCTTCCCTGGGGGTCCGGCCGGCTTTGCGCCGATTGCAGGCGACACAGGCACTGACGACGTTTTCCCAGGTATGCTGGCCGCCGCGATAACGGGGGTTGACGTGGTCCAGCGTTAAATGCCGGCTCTGCTCTCCGCAGTACTGGCAGGTATAGCGGTCGCGGTTGAAAATCTCGTAGCGGGTCATCTTTCTTTCCCGACGGGGACGTTTAATCATCTGAGCCAGGCGTATGACCGAGGGGAGCTCGATGGTGGCGCTGATGGTGTGGATGGCGCCGACCCCGTTCTCAATCATCTCCGCTTTGCCCTGGAAGATGAGCACCACCGCCCGGCGGGCGCGGCAGACGGTGAGCGGTTCGTAGCTCTGGTTCAAGACCAGTACCGGATGGTTAATCATGAGCTTTCTTTCACACGAAACTTTCCCTATTGTACTAAAAAGCTTTGGGGAGTTGCAAGGAGAGGGGAAAGTGGGAAGCTCTAAGCACTAATATCTAAATACTAAACAATTACCAAATACCAAGATACAATAACCAAACAAGCACCAAGTAACAAGTAGCAAGGAACAAAGGTGTGAAGATTTTTAAGGGAAACGAATCCTATGTGGGTAGCTTTGAATTGTTTTTAGAGTTATGGTAAGTGGGGGGGAGTTATATTGTATAAAAGATATAAGTAAAAATGAGTGTATACTCTGAGTTGGTGGACGCTTTTTAATATGAGACAACGTTTGAATAAAATTTACGCAAATCTTTGACGTTTCTTGTGAGTATTCTATGTCCATTAAATTCTGCTGTTGCAGCGATCAAAGCATCAGCTGTAAGTTTCATACGCATATTTCTGCTAAGTGGTCTCAACCACTGCCCAGCCTTTATTGCTTCTGTAGTATTAAGTGGTGCTTCCTTTAGAAAAAACCGAATTAATGCAATATATTCTATTTCTTCGCGACGGCCTAAACCAGAATACTGCCATAATTCAGTGGCCGATAGCGTACTATAATAAACAGACGCTGGATTCTTTCTTGCAGCATCAATCAATGCAAATGCAGCAGGATCACCTCTCCAATAATCAATAAATACACATGTATCGTAAAGGTCACTCATTTATGATTCCGATTTATCAAGTCTGTCTGACAATGAATGCCCAAGCTGCTCGCGAACTTCGATAGTGAAATCTTTTCCTTCAGGTAAATCAGGACGTCTGCCAGCTGCAAGACGCACAATCTCATTAGCCTCTTCCGGTGTAAGCTCGATGGGAGAGCCAAGAGGCTGCGACAGGAGGTCAATAAACTTTGATGTTTCCCAAATTGATACTGTTTCTTCACGGGTTTCTTGTTTAATAATATGCATATCAGGCGCATAAGTACCAAAAGATTGATCGATATTTAATGAATTTAAATAGTCAGTATGAGCATAATACAAGTTATGCCTTCTAAAATGAAATTTCGGGCCAAATTTATGCTCAAGCATTCGCTTTTGTATACGTTCCTCAGGCCTTTCATTTTCCTTTGAAGTACTATCAAGAGTTCGGTCAATAAACCGTGGTGTTGCAAGACCAGATCCAAGAATCAAAGTGCCTGTACCCATTTCTAGACTCCTAATGCATTAATAACATCGTTTGAGAATTTTTGCCCTTCATTAATAGATTTATCAACAAAATCCTCTAAATATTTGGATGAGAATCCCCTCGTATTTGTATCTCCCATATCCACGGCAACATATAGAAACACTTTAGGAATCGATTGAAGGTCGAATCTCAAGAATTGACTCCTTAATTGGTCATATTCCATAGGTCCTATGGTGACTGATATCTTCTTACCAGTGTCAAGAATATAGTCAAATACTGTACCGATATCATCAGATTTTTTAACCAAATCGAAATTACTGTAAATTTTCTGCTTAATAATTTTTAAAAGGTCTTGAAAACCGCCGCCATGTTCACTAATCCAAGTTGAGCGTAGACCATATCTAGATATAGACGGAAAACCAAGGTTTTTTTTAATTGCGTTAAAAAACTCCATTATAGAACTCTTACAAAAATCAATGTCAGGCTGTTCAACATCAATTGCGATGCGCACTTGATCAATTAACCACGACCGCTTCCTCTCTTTATCTTCCATTACTAGACCAGGTATTAGCCATTGTTCAGGATGCTCAGGTGCCTTTTTAAGCACGTCTTTATAGATAGCTTCATATCCGCTTAACAAGCTTATTCTTTCAGAAAATCTGAGTTCACAAGTGATTTTTGTTAATATCATAGAAAAGAAACCAATACTTAAAATATAATTACATGCAGTATCAAAGGATACACTAAATTGCATCTCACGTCAAGAGAAAGAATTGTTGAATTCTAATAATGGCTATTGACATTAAAATCCACACTAACAGTGTTATAATCTAACCATGAAACGCTCACTGTTAGACATCTTAGCCTGCCCGGTGTGCAAAGGGCCTCTGGAGCTTAAGGTGGAGGCGGAGGGAGAAGGGGAGGTTATTACAGGGTCGCTGCGGTGCCCGAAGTGTAATGTTATTTACCCCATCATAGAAAGCATCCCCAACCTGCTGCCGCCGGAGAAGGCTGACACTTAAACACTAATCCCCACCCTGAGATTCTTCGCTACGCTCAGAATGACAAATAAGAGATAGCTAGTCCGGCTTATAGCTGACGCCCTGCTCCGGGGACTCCCAGGCTTCCACGGCGGTCAGTTTAATGGGCTTGCCCTGAGCATCGCCGAAGGGGTCTTTAGAGAGTTTTTTCTTAAGTTCTTTATATATAGCGGACGCGATGTTCTCCGCCGAGGGATTTATCTTATCGAAAGGCGTGATATCGTTAAGGCAGGCATGGTCGAAGCGCTCTAAGATAGCATTCAGGTGGCGTTTCAGGTCGGTAAAGTCATAGGCCAGGCCGATGTCATTCAGCTTATCAGCGCTTACCTTCACGACAATACGATAGCGGTGGCCGTGCACATTCTCGCACTTGCCCTGATAGCCCCGCAGATAGTGAGCGGCTTCAAAATGTTTTTCCACGGATATTTCGTACACTGCAATGTTAAGTATACCGTAAACAGTCTATAGTTTACAGTCTCCCTTTCCTCTCATCACCATGCCCGCGGGGTCGGTATCCAGCCGCTTTATCTCCCCTTGATGTTCTGCGACATCTATCTATTGCTCGTTATCGGTTTTTGGTCTACAGTTAATGGTAGATATTTTCAGGAAAGATGTTAATTAACATAAATTAAAAAACGAATACCCGGATTTTAAAGCTAACTTAACATATAACGAAAAACGAATACCCGAAGCTAATTACGCTCGATTTACTACGGAAAATATTTAAAAAACGAATACGGATATTAAAACCTATTTAGCGTCCAGCTTCAAAACGCCCTGCACCTCTTTAATTGCCTGGTTCATTTCCTTAATCGTTTTCTTCGTCACCGGGTGGACGACGTCCGGGGCAATCTCGGAGAGCGGCACCAGCACGAAAGACCTCTCCGCTATCTGGGGATGAGGAATGACGAGGTCGCGGGTGTTGACGACCTTATCACCGAAAAGAAGGACATCGATATCGATGATGCGGGGCTCGCCGGAGCGACTATAGCGGCCCATCTTCTGCTCGATTCCCTTGACCAGAGCCAGCAGCCCTTCCGGCGACAGCCGCGTGAACGCCTCGCAGGCCATATTCAAAAAACGGGGCTGATTGACTTTGCCTATCGGCTCGGTATCGTATATCGATGACACCTTGCCCAACCTCATGCGCTGCGCCAGCAGCTTTAAAGCCTGGTCGAGGTTTCCCTGGCGGTTGCCCAGGTTCGAGCCGAGACCGAGATATACCGTTACTGTATCACTCACTGATTGCCCCCCTTCTTATTATAGCGTCACTCATCCGGCAGACAAGCGCCGTCTGCCGCACGTCATGGACACGCACCATATCGGCGCCGTTGGCAATACCGATGGCCGTCACCGCCAGGTTGCCCTCGAGGCGCTTTTCCGGCGGCAGGTCCAGCACCAGGCCAATCATGCTCTTGCGGGACGTGCCCAGCAGGATAGGCTTACCCAACACTTTAAGCTCGGCAAGTCGATTCACCAGCTCAAGGTTCTGCTCTAAAGTCTTACCGAAACCAATGCCTGGGTCGACGATAATATTCTCCGCAGCCACGCCGGCCTCAGTAGCGATTTTAATACCCGCCTCGAGGTCGGAAATGACCTTAGCCACGATGCCGACCTTCGGCGGGGCGTCACGCTGGTTCGCCATGAGTATGACAGGCACACCCAAGCCGGCGGCAACCCGCGCAATACCGGGGTCTTTCTTAAGCCCCCAGATATCGTTAATCATACTGGCGCCGGCCTTCAAAGCACGGCTGGCCACGCCCGCTTTATAGGTATCGATGCTGACGGGTACGGAAATTTCCGCGACCAGCCGCTCGATGGCAGGAATTACCAGCCTTAACTCATCATCAATGTCATTAACGTACTGCGGCTCGGTGCCGGGTCGGGTAGATTCTCCGCCGACATCGATGATATCAGCGCCTTCGGACACCATGCGTTTGGCCTGGGCGACCGTCGCCTCGATATCGTTACCCAGCCCATCCCCCGAAAAAGAGTCGGGGCTGAGGTTAACGACCCCCATGACATAGGTCTTTTCGCCCCAGCGGAACTCGGTATTGCCGCAGCGCGTCGGCGACAAAGTATTCTTCATCATTTTTCCCCATATTTTAGCACCTTCGGGGGTCTGAGGAAACTCTAATATCTAAACACTAATATCTAAACGTTAAGAGGGGTTTTTTACGGCAAGATGTTGTGGTATATTGAACGTAGATGAGTGAGATAAAGAAGATTATCAGCCCGGACACGCAGAGAAAGGACAGGCTGCCGCCGGGCCAGAGGTTGACCGAAAAATGGCCCGTCTTGCATTACGGCAAAGCGCCGTCTATCACGAGCGCGGACTGGACATTCACGATATCGGGGCTGGTGGAGGAAGAGCACACCCTCACTTACGATGAGTTCATATCGCTGCCACAGGTGGAGGTGTTTTCCGATATCCACTGCGTCACCGGATGGTCCAAGCTGGATAACGTGTGGGAGGGTGTGAGCACCGGCGCTATCAGAGATATTATAAAAATAAAGCCGGAAGCGAAATATGTGATTGTTAGCGGTGAGGTGGGGTTTACCACCAACCTGTCCCTCGAAGACTTTTTCCAGCCGGATGTGCTGTTCGCTTTAAAGCATGACGGCAAGCCCCTAACTGCAGAGCACGGTGCTCCGGTGCGACTGGTGGTGCCGAGGCTATACTTCTGGAAGAGCGCCAAGTGGGTTAACAGTATAAAGCTGGTAAGCAAAGACGAGCCGGGGTTCTGGGAGAGGGCGGGGTACCACATGCACGGCGACCCGTGGAAAGAGGAGAGGTACGGGGGTTAAGTGATTACTTTTCTGCTTTCGTTACCGATGAGGCTGATTGACTGGAAAAACAGGTGCCATCTGTCAGATGGCGTTTCCTAATCAGGAGAGCAAGGTGCCTAGTTTCTGGAATACTTCCATGATAGTCTCACCCGGTAAGGCACATAACAATTCTGCATTCCGAACGCGCCAATCCAGGCTCTTGACCTGGTCGGATAAAATCGCCCCATCTACCGGCAACCCCGCGGGTATCAGTACCTCGAATGGATAGCCCTTTATCTGGGTGGTGATGGGACAAAGTAAAGCCAGTCCTGTCTTTCCGTTATAGGTTTCAGGTGATAACACCACCGCCGGACGACGTCCTGCCTGTTCGTGACCGGCTTGTGGATTTATGTTAATCCAGACCACGTCACCAAACCGAGGGACATAAGCCCGGGAATTTACCATACTTCGTTACCCACACCCGGACCGGTATCAACCTCGTGATGCAAATTCTCTTCGGTTACACCAGCTAAAAGTTGATTAAGACTTAGCTTCGGTTCAGTTATCGGTGTGATAACGAGTTTCCCCTCCACCAGCGATATTTCAACAGACGCTTCCTTCCGGAGACCTACTTCACTGGCGAAAGATTTGGGGATACGCAAAGCCAGACTATTACCCCATTTCTGGACGCGCGTTCTCATGTCAAACCTCCATCTATGTATCTACATTGATGATACTTTTTCCTGAAGCATTTGTCAAGCCCTGATAAAAGAGGTCGTTTAGCAATGAAAAAATTATTCAATCCTCCTCTCACCCTGAGCTTGTCGAAGGGCAAAGCAAATACATCGCTATGGTTCGACAGGCTCACCATGAGCGATTGCTAAACGACCCCGGGTAAAAGTCTGAATATTTCATTTGCCCGCCTTTTTCTCTTATGTTATCATTAACTTGTTTCAATTTATACCTGTGAGGTGAGGCTGATTTGAGAGAAGAATCTGAAAAACTGGCCAAACTCGAAGCTGAACTTAAGGCGGGGGGCGGCGAAAAAAACGTCCAGAAACAGCACGAGTCCGGCAAGCTGACGGCGCGGGAGAGGCTGGACCTGTTTTTTAACAAGGGCACGTTCCAGGAGACAGACCTGTTCGTCCAGCACCGCTCCAGCAACTTCGGCATGGATAAAGTGTCCATCCCGGCCGACGGCGTTATCACCGGGTTCGGGAAAGTCGACGGACGCACAGTCTGCGCCTACGCCCAGGACTTTACCACGCGAGGTGGCACGTTAGGCGAGATGCACGCCAGGAAGATATGCCGCATCATGGACCTCGCCATGAAAATGAAAGTCCCGATGGTCGGGTTTATCGATAGCGGCGGGGCGCGCATCCAGGAGGGCATCAACGCCTTGGACGGCTACGCCAACATCTTTTTCCGCAACTCCGGCGCCTCCGGGGTCATTCCACAGATATCGGCCATTATGGGGCCGGCGGCGGGGGGCGCTGTCTACTCACCGGCCATGACCGACTTCGTTTTCATGGTCAAGAAAACGAGCTACATGTTCATTACCGGCCCGGCCGTAGTAAAGTCCGTCACCAGCGAGGAGATAAACAACGAAGAACTCGGCGGCGCATTGACGCACAGCACCAAAAGCGGCGTAAACCAGTTCGCCTGCGATAACGATAAACAGGCCATCGAAGAAATTAAGAAGCTCCTGAGCTATCTACCGTCGAGTAACGAGGAGAAACCGCCACACGTTAAACCCACCGATACGAGCGACCGCGCCGATGCCGCTTTAAACGACATCCTGCCGGAAAACTCGAATAAGACCTACAATATGAAGGACGTTATCAAAGCTACCGTGGACGACGGAGAGTTCCTGGAGCCTTCGCGACAGTACGCCCAGAACATGATTACCGCCTTCGCGCGGATGAATGGGCAGGTCATCGGCATCATCGCCAACCAGCCCAGCTACCTGGCCGGCTGCCTCGATATCAACGCCTCGGATAAAGCCACACGGTTCATCCGCTTCTGCGATGCCTTCAACATCCCGCTGCTCACCATCGCCGATGTCCCCGGCTTCCTCCCCGGCAGCCACCAGGAGTGGGGAGGCATCATCCGGCACGGCGCCAAGCTCCTGTGGTGCTACGCCGAAGCCACGGTGCCCAAGATTACCCTGATTACCCGCAAGGCTTACGGCGGAGCGTATATCGCCATGTGCAGTCAGGGGCTGGGGGCGGACTATACGCTGGCCTGGCCCCAGGCGGAAATCGCCGTGATGGGAGCGGAAGCGGCGGCAGCCATCATCCATCGCGCCGAAATCGATAAAGCGCAAGACCCCAAGGCTAAAGAGCAGGAAAAGATAAAAGAGTACCGGGAGTTGCTGTATAATCCGTATGTAGCGGCAAAAATGGGATATATCAATGCGGTTATCCAGCCCAGCGAGACACGACCGAAGATAATCGCGGCGCTGGAGGCATTACAGAATAAAAAAGAGACCCGCCCGGCCAAGAAACACGGCAATATACCGATGTAAGGAAAAAGTAGCAAGTAGCAAATGACAAGTAGCAAGTAACAAGGGACAAGCGAAGAATGACAAGTCTACACAATAAGATATCTTCTCCTCTCCCTCGATGGGTTCACCCTGAAGGTCTCGACCAGAAGGCTCGGCCTGAAGGTTCTCCCTGAAGGGAGAGGCAAGGGTGAGTGTGAAATCTTTAGATTGTTAAATGTCCCCCTCACCCCGTATCAAGTAAGGGGCAGGCTCTTAATCCTCTCCCACGGTGGGGAGAGGAGAAGTTCTAAGAGAAAGGGCGATAATTTAACATAGGCTTTGATACAGATTGCTTCGTCACTATGTTCCTCGCAATGACAGGATTGTTTTAATATGGGCAAGACACTTGCTGAAAAAATTTTAAGTAAAAAGTCCGGCACCGATGCCAGCGCCGGGGATATCGTTATCGCCAAAATAGACCTTAGCTTTGTGCAGGACACCACCGGGCCGCTGACCGTCCGGCAGTTCCAGTCGAGCGGGATGGGTAAGCTGGCGAACGCAAAGCGGACAATTTTATTCATCGACCACGCGGCGCCGAGCCCCAACATTGCCCTTTCCAACGACCATATTTTTTTGAGGGACTTCGCCCGGCAGACCGGCTGCGTTATCTCGGAGGTCGGCGAAGGCATCTGCCACCAGATAGTCCCCGAGTCTTATGCCCGCCCGGGCGATGTCATCGTTGGAGCGGACTCTCATACAGTGACGGCCGGGGGGCTGGGGGCTTTCGCCACCGGCATGGGCTCCTCGGACGTGGCGGTAGCCTTCGGGCTGGGGAAAACATGGTTCCGCGTGCCGGAGACATTTAAAATAGAGGTTACGGGAGATTTCCAAAAAGGTGTTTCGGCCAAAGACCTGATTTTAAACCTCATCGGCAAGATAGGCGCGGACGGCGCAACCTATAAATCTTTAGAGTTCCACGGGAACGCGATTAAAAAGATGAGCATGAGCGGGCGGTTCACCATCGCCAATATGGCGGTGGAGGCCGGCGCCAAGGTGGGACTTTTCCCGTCGGACGAGACGACAAAAGAGTTTCTTAAAGCGGAGGGGCGGGGTAAAGACTATAAACCGCTGGACGCCGATGCCGATGCTGTATATGAAAAGACAATCAGAATCAACGTAAACAAACTCGAACCCACTGTTTCCCGTCCCCATACGGTCGATAACACGGCTTTAGCCAGGGAGCTTAAAGGGACGAAGATACAGCAGGTGGTCATCGGCACGTGCACCAACGGCCGACTGGAAGATTTATCCGTAGCCGCCGAAATTCTAAAAGGAAAGAGACCGGCCAAAACAGTGAGACTAATTATTGCCCCGGCTTCCCGGCGGGTGTTGCTGGACGCCATCAAGGCAGGCTACATCTCAGACTTCGTCGAAAGCGGGGCCATCGTCCTGCCGCCCGGCTGCGGGCCGTGCCTGGGTCTGCACCAGGGGGCGCTGGGAGACGGGGAGGCGTGCCTTTCCACAGCCAACCGCAACTTCGAGGGGCGTATGGGCAATCCCAAGAGCTTTATTTACCTCGGCAGTCCGGCCACGGCGGCAGCCTCGGCGCTGACCGGCGAAATTACCGACCCACGGGAGGTGATATAGGTGCTCAGGGGCAAAGCCCATAAGTTCGGGGACGGCATTTCCACTGACCATATCATACCGGGTCGGTATGCGCACCTGCGCAGCAACCTGCCAGAGCTTGCCAAGCATGTCCTTGAAGATGCTGACCCCGCTTTTGTTTCTAAAGTAAAGCCGGGAGATTTTGTGGTCGGCGGGAGCAACTTCGGGCTGGGGTCGAGTCGAGAGCACGCCCCGCTGGTGATAAAGATGGCAGGAGTGAGCGCGATACTAGCTAAAAGCGTAGCCAGGATATTCTTCAGGAACGCCATCAACCTGGGGCTACCCGTGCTGATATGCAACACAGACAAGATAGAAGAAGGTGACGAGCTTGAGGTAGACCTGGCGGAGGGGACGGTGCGGGATAAGACCAACGGCAGCGTGCTGACTTTCGGGAAGATACCGGAAGTGATGCTCCGCATCCTCAACGAGGGCGGGTTGATACCATATATACAGAAACACGGGGATATAAAATTATAAATCCTAAGCACGAAACTCTAAATACTAAACTGCAAAGAGTAAGTAGCAAGTATCAAGTAACAAGTAGCAAGGAAGTCGAAAAGGATTAAGTAATAAGTATAAGGGGGAAAAGAGACTGGATTCCCAATCAAGTTGGGAATGACGTGGTGTGGGGCGGGTTGATACCATATATACAGAAACACGGGGATATTAAGTTGTAAATAATATTGTCATTCTGAGCAAAGCGAAGAATCCGCTTAAGGGATTACGGATTCTCACGTCAGCCTGATTACATCGGGCTTCCTCAGAATGACACCTTTTAAAAAGTGAGGAAAAGATAATTGACTTATAACATCACACTCATACCGGGAGACGGGGTGGGGCCGGAAATTACCGAGGCGACCAGACGGGTACTGGAAGCAACCGGGGTAAAATTCAACTGGGAGCTGGCCTACGCCGGCGCTGAGGTCATGGAAAAACAAGGAACGCCCCTGCCCGACTCCGTCTTGGCATCGATAAAGAAAAACAAAGTCGCCCTCAAAGGCCCGGTAACGACGCCGGTCGGTACCGGCTTCCGCAGCGTTAACGTCGCCCTGCGCAAGAGCCTGGACCTCTATGCCTGCGTCCGCCCCTGCAAAACCTACCCCGGCGTCCCATCGCCATATAAGGACGTAGATATCGTTATCATCAGGGAGAACACGGAAGACCTCTATGCGGGGGTCGAGTTCGAGAAGGGAACGGCCGAAGCTAAAGAGCTTATCGACTTTATCAACAGCAGGAAGGGCAATGTCATCAAAAACGATTCCGGCCTGAGCATCAAGATGATTACGGAGTCCGGCACACGGCGCATCGTGAAATACGCCTTCGAGTATGCCCAAAAATACAAACGAAAGAAAGTGACCGCCACACATAAGGCAAATATCATGAAATATTCCGACGGACTTTTCCTGGCGGTGGCGCGGGAGGTGGCTCAAAAGTACCCGGACATCGAGTTCCAGGACGCCCTCATCGATAACCTGTGCATGCAGCTGGTGAGAAGGCCACAGGAATACGATGTCATCGTCGCTCCCAATCTTTACGGGGACATTATCTCCGACCTCTGCGCCGGGCTGGTCGGTGGACTGGGACTGGCCCCCGGCGCCAATATCGGCGAAGGGATTGCCCTGTTCGAGCCGACACACGGCAGCGCGCCGAAATACACGGGTCAGAACAGGGTCAACCCGATGGCCATGATGTTCTCCGGGGTAATGATGCTGCGTTATATCGGCGAGGTTAAAGCCGCCGACCGACTGGAGAAAGCCATCGCGACGGTCATCGCCGAGGGCAAAAGCGTCACCTACGACATGAAGTCGCGCCGGGACGACCCGTCAGCCGTGGGCACCAAGCAGGTAGCCAATGCGGTGATTGAGAAGCTGAAAACAGAGCGTTGAAGTAATCAAGCGTATATGCTAAAATTCACCTGCAATATTAAATGGCGAAGGAGTTACATATGGACAAAAAAGAAATCCTGGCATTCATCACTGCTAACCCGACAGCTTACATGGCTACAGTGGAAGGCAATAAACCGCACGTTCGCGCCATGGGAACATACCGGGCGGACGAAAACGGCATTATATTTGCCATGCAAACGCCTAAAGACGTTTACAAACAACTGGTCAAAAATCCTGAAACTGAGTTGTGTTATCACGCCGGCAGTATCCAGATAAGGGTCAGCGGTCGAATGCAGCAGGTGACGGATTTGGCACTCAAAAAAGAAATAACGGAAAAACGCCCATTTTACAAACCGGGGGTGGAAAAGGACGGGTGGGACTACGTGGGTGTTTTCATCTTAAAGAAAGGCAAAGCCACCGTCATGGATATGAAGGGACCACCGAGCCCGCCCGGAGCTCCCAAGACTTATATCGAACTTTAATTCCAGGGCACTATAAAGATAAAATCCTCTCTCCCCTTGTGGGAGAGAGTTAGAGTGAGGGGAATTGCCACCCTCACCTATCCTCTCCCGTCAAGGGAGAGGAATTATCAAACAAGACTCAGGGGGTGAGGTAATTGAACCCCAAACAGAGCAAGACAGACTGCATTTTCTGTAGAATTGCCAGCGGGGAAATACCATCGAAAATTCTCTATAGAGACGAGGATGTCTTTGTTTTCCCCGATATTAATCCCTTAACACCCGTGCACCTGCTCGTATGTTCGGTGAAACATATACCTTCGCTGGCGCATATGCCTGATGCCGATACGCCGCTGGTGGGTAAGATGGTGGCGGTGGCTAACAAAGTTGCCAGGGAGCAGGGGCTGGCCGATAAGGGATATCGTTTGACCATCAACAGCGGAGCGGATGCGGGACAGCTAGTGCCCCACCTGCACGTGCACCTCATGGGAGGACGGCGATTGCGGTGGGAACACTAAAGTAAGTACCAATAACCAAGAAACAATAACCAAACAAATTTCAATATTCAATCACCAAACATATTAAACTCGTTTGGTTATTTTAATTTGGTTATTGTCCCTTGTTTGGTTATTGTACCTTGTATCTTGGTTATTCGGAATTCTTTTTGCGGTATTCAAGGAAATACAGCAGGCCGGCGAAGCTTTTAGCATCTTCGATTTTACCCGAAGCCAGCTGGTCGGGAATCTGCGCCACGGGCACGCGGACTAGCTCGATTCCGACAGTATCCTCAGCATGTAGAGGGTCAGGTTTCAGGTCCATCGCCAAGTAAAGGTGGAGAAACTCGCTGCAGAAGCCCGGCGACAGGTAGAAACCACACAAACGTTCCACCCTCTGCGGCCGGAAGCCGGTCTCCTCCTGCATTTCCCTTATCACGGCTGTTTCAGCATCTTCCCCGTCATCGATACCACCCGCAGGAATCTCCAGCAGCTCTTTCCCGGCTGCCAGGCGGTATTGTTTTACCATGAGAACATTATCATCGTCATCCACGGCGACCACACCGATACAGTCGGCATGCTCGACAATCTCCCGCGTGCTGCGGCGTCCATCAGCAGTCCGTATGGTATCGATGCGCAACTTTACAGCGCGCCCTTTGAAGATTACCTTACTGGAAAGAGTTTTTTCAGCGGCCAAATTAGACTCCCAATAATCCAGATTCTTACCAGAACATAATAATAAAAGCCATCGATACAAGGAAACCAGCGCCTATTTTTGGAATGTACCTTTTATAACGTATGAGTTTAGGTTGTAATTGCTTGTAGATTTTGACACTAATAATCGTTACCGCAACAAGCCCCAGCAAAACCGAAATACCGTACGAAAGCATAAGTATCCACGCGTTGACCCCACCGGCTACGAGAGCGAGTAAGGCAAACTCCTCCTCATGGGCAAAACCGAGAAGGAAGGCGAACGAAACCAGACCAACAAGGCTTAATACCGTGCCTACAGTATGCTTATGCCAATGGGTGTGTCGGCCCTGACCCGGATGCTCATGTTCATGTTCATGCTCGATTTCCGGTTGATTTTCATGAATATGGCCATGCTGCTTTTCCAGTCCGTCAGTTTTCTCTCTAAACAGCTTAAAGGCAAGTATAAGCAGAACGCCGGCTGCCAGATACTTTATCCATGGTGCTTTGAAGTCCAGCCATTTCTGCAACAGAACGTAAGCGACGACAACGGCTATTGATGAGATGAGATGCGCCATGCCAATGATGCCAGAGCTAATGGTGGCACTTGCAAGGGCGTTTCTTTTGTTCATGGAATACAGCACGGCAACCGGCCAACCGTGTCCGGGTTCCAGTCCGTGCAAGAGTCCTATCATGACTACACCGACATATGCCGGATTTATCATTTTTTCTCCTCGGCATGATAGATTAACGCGGTCTCATCGCAATTGGGGAACTTGGGGCACCGAAAGCAGTCGGTCCAGACCTTGCGCGGCAGCTCCATCTTATCGATGTCAACAAAATTGTGGCGCTTGAAAAACCCCGGCTTGTAGGTAAAGCAGAAGACAGTCCTGATACCGAGGTCCTCAGCCTCCTGGAGACAGGCAGCTATCAGCTTGGCTCCCAGACCCTTCTTCTGGCGGTCCTCAGCCACGGCGACCGACCTTATTTCGGCAATATCCGACCAGCTGACATGCAAGGCGGCACAGGCAATCACCCTCTCACCTTCCCTGATAACAAAAAAGTCCCGTATGCCCTCATATATCTCGCTCAAAGGCCGGGGCAGCATCTGTCCTTTATCAGCGAAGTCGTTAATCAACTTATGTATCTGGGGGACATCCGGGATTTTAGCTTTTTCTACCTGACTCACCTTGTTTTCCTTTCAATTTATCTTCCAGAGAACTATAGAACGAGGCTTCGGGACGGATTCTCCAGAACCGGGCTACATGGGGACTCCGCCTTATCATTATCATGTCACCATTCGATAAAGGCAAGTTTATATGTCCATCCACACTCAACGTGGCAGTGTGAGATGTGCTAAGACGCAGTACAACCTCGGCCTTCTCCGATATGACCAGGGGATAAGCCGGACTGAGGTGAGGGGCTACCGGCACCAGCAGGAAGTCGCGCGACTGCGGATAGAGGATAGGGCCCCGGGCTGCCAGCGCATAGCCGGTGCTGCCGGTAGCTGTCGCCACAATGATGGCATCGGTCTTATAGGTGGTCAGAAGCTGACCGTCAATACTTGCCTCGACCCTGATTAACCGGGCGATTTCACCCCGCGCCACGACAATATCGTTCAGGGCATGAAATATGCGGGGCTCCTGACCGGAGGCAGTCAGCTCTACCTGAAGCATCGCCCGCTCGTCAATCCAGCCTTTACCACCGAGCAATGAAGGCAGCTTTTCAATAGCCTCGTCGGCATCAAGCTCAGTCATAAAGCCGAGCTTTCCCTGATTTATTCCCGTTATCGGCGTCGACCCCGGAATCACCACCTGCACCGCCCGAAGAATAGTGCCATCTCCGCCAACCGTCAGAAGCAGGTCGGTGCCGTTTAGTTGTGTGCAGGCCTTATTCCTGTCCCAGGCGGAGCATACCCATACGGAAACCCCTTTCGACTTTAAAAAGCCCTGCAGCTCCCTGGCCTTAATCCGGGTAGTTTCAACCTTGGGGTGATAAAGAATGCCAACTTTTTTCACGGCTAATGCCTTACGTTCTTCCTGATGCGAATTCAATGGAAACAAGAAAAGTGTAGCAATTCCTTGTTCACAGTGTCAAGCAGGGGAGGATAAGACTGTTTCTCGTCACTTCGGCATTATGATATAATATTTACTCAGGACGTTAACAATTATGACAGGGACAAGACACAAGGCCAGGACTATCGCCCTACAGGCTTTATACGAGGTGGACGCCGCGGCACGCCGTCCCGAGACAGTGGCAGAGCGCCTTCTGTCGGAAACGAACCTGTCCGAGGAAAACAAAGAGTTCGTCCGCTCGCTGGTAAGCGGCGCCATCAGAAACAAGGATGAAATCGACGGCCATATCCGGAGATTCGCCCCGGCCTGGCCGGTAGACCAGATAGCGACAGTCGACAGAAACATACTCAGACTTGCAATCTTCGAGATTTTATTCGATAATAAAGTACCGGTAAAAGTAGCTGTAAACGAAGCGGTTGAGCTGGCCAAGACTTTTGGCAGCGATAGCTCGTCCAAATTCGTCAATGGGGTGCTGGGGGCGGTTAGTGCACTGGCCAGCCGCTAGAAAGCTCATAAAAAGGGGGAAAAAGTGGCAACTGTCTTTGATAAAATAAAAGCGATAGTTGTGGAACAGCTTGGCGTCGAAGAAAAGGACGTGTTACCCACAGCTAGCTTTGTTGAGGATTTAGGCGCCGATTCACTGGATCTGGTCGAGCTTATCATGTCCCTAGAAGAGACATTCAGCACCACGGAACGGAAAATCGAGATACCGGATGAGGCCGCCGAGAAAATAGTAACCATACAGGATGCTATCGACTATCTGAAAGACCAGGGGATTGAAAGCTAAACTACTCAGGCCTCTATCGTCATTGCGAGGGCGACCTGCTCGCCGAACAAGTTCTTTGGCAGGCGAGAGCCCGTGGCAATCTCAATCAATAACTTGATTCAAATTAGGGATTGCTTCGCCCCGATTTCATCGGGACTCGCAGTGACATTTTTGTTAAAAAATTAAAGCTGTCTAGATACCCTTCGCCCAGGCTACGGCATTGATAAATACCTGCAATCCGTAAAGGTCTTCCCGCGGTTTTTCTCGCGTCCAGCGGGGGTGCTGCGTCCAGCGGATGAAGTCCTCCGGGTGGGGCATTAGGCCAAAGATGCGGCCGGAAGCGTCACAGATACCGGCGATGTCCTTTACCGAGCCGTTGGGATTGCAGGGATAGCCCGCCTGCGTTTTCCCTTTTTCATCTACGTATTGCACGACGATATTCAGGTTCTCCAGTACACCCGGCTCGGTGACCAGCTTGCCCTCGCCGTGGGCTATAGGGATGTACATACCCCGCATCCCGCGCGTAAAGACGCAGGGGCTTTTTTTATTTACCTTTAAATAGACCCACCGGCACTCGAACTTGCCGGAATCGTTGTTGGTGAGAGTAACCGGCTGAGTACCCTTAATCGGCGGACCGGGGAGAATGCCTGTTTTCACGAGTACCTGAAAGCCGTTACAGATGCCCAGGATAAGCCGTCCATCGTCAACGAATTTCTTGATATCCTCTCCCAGCCTCAACCTGATTTCGTTAGCCATGATTTTCCCGGCGGAGATATCATCGCCGTAGGTGAAACCGCCTGGGATGACCATGATATGATAGTCGGACAGGCGCTTTTCGTGCCGTAAAAGTTCATTGACCAGCGCCGAGTCGACCTCAGCCCCGGCCATCTCGAAAGCAATCTGGGTATCACCGTCACGGTTGGTACCGGGGGCGCGGAGCATGAGTGTTTTTACTTTTGACATATTGATTTCCTCATTTTATTGAGTTATTCCTTACTACCAAGCATCTTCTTTTACACATTTAACACTTGACATATAGGTAATAATGGATTATACTACACATAGAATTTAGACGAAAAACACCTTGTGAGGTTCCGTCCTCATAAGGGGTTTTTCATTTTATACTCCAATTTACCCTTCAAATTATCCAAATACGCTATTTGCCCCTTGGAAGCAATATCTAACAGATGTGAACACCACCTCCTACTTGGTGAGATTACAAATCCCAGCTTGCCTTTCTTGCGTAAGTAGTTCACGAGACAGTAAAAATCACCATCGCTACTAACTATCAAAGCCTTTTCATACTCGTTCAGGTCAATCATAGCTTGTAATACTAGCTCAGCGTCGCAATTACCCTTCACCCTCCCGTCAGGTGTTTCAAGAATAGGCTTGAATATTATCACGTAACCCATAGACTGCAGGAAAGTGTAAAGAGACGTGTTCTCAGCCACATATCCAAAGAAGTAATAAGCTTTGCCTACTCCATAGTGTTCACTTAAATATACCCTGAAACGGCGGTAATCTAATTCCCAGCCAATCCTCTCCATGGTCTTGTGAAGGTTAGTACCATCAATAAATGCATAATTTACCTGCGGTTTTTTCATTGTTATCTACCATCGCAGGGGTTTCTGCCACGCTTCTTTCAATTCATCAATGGAAGCGGATAGTACCGCCTTACCGTTATGACCATAAACCTCGAATTTTTTATTATCCGTCACCTGCCCGATTTCAGCGAAGTCGACGCCGGACATGGCTTTTTCAAAATCCTTCTTCTTTTCCGGGGCTACCTCCGCAATAAAGCGAGTGTTGGACTCGGAAAAGAGGATAAAGTCATCACGCTCTATCGATTCCGCCAGCGGGACATTCTTCAGATTGATGGTCATGCCGAGTCCACCGGCAAAAGCCATCTCCGCCGCCGCCACCCCGATACCCCCCTCGCTTAAGTCGTGGCAGGCGCTTACCAGCCCTTTACTCATGGTCACCGACAGGGCATTCATAAGCTTTTTACCTTTTTCAGGATAGACTTTCGGGACGCTATTGCCCACATGGCCGCGAACTGCGTAGTAATGCGAACCACCCAGCTCTTTATAAGTGGCACCGATAATATAAATAAGGTCGCCCGCTTTCTTACAGTCCATGGAAACGACTTTATTGACATCATTCATCACAGCCATCGCGGAGATGAGGAGCGTCGGCGGTATGCAGATGCTTTCCTTCCCCGTCTCGTACTCGTTATAGAGGCTGTCCTTACCGGATATAAAAGGCGTGCCGTAGACGATGGCGGTATCGTAGCAGGCCTGTGCTGCTCGCACCAGTCCGCCGAGTCGGTCGGGCTTTTCCGGATTGCCCCAGCAGAAGTTGTCCAGCAGGGCGACCTCTTCCAGGCTGCCGCCGACGGCGATAACCTGACGCAGGGCTTCATCAATAGCCGAGGCTGCCATCCAGTAGGTATCGATATCGCCGTATTTAGGATTAATGCCGTTAGATATGATAATGCCTTTATTAGAATCCGGCAGCGGCCGGATAACAGCGGCATCACCGGGGCCGTCATTGGCCGCGCCCACCAGAGGTTTGAGCACGCTGGTGCCCTGTACCTCATGGTCGTATTGGCGGATAACCCATTCCTTGCTGCAAACGTTCCAGGAACCCAGTATTTTTGTCAGGTCTTCTTTAAGGTCGGGCGGCGGGGTAAAGTCCGGCTCGTAGTACTCCGGCGGCTGCCAGAGAGCCTCACGCTCAAGCTGCGGGAGGCCATTGTGCAGGAATTCCATATCAAGGTCGCACACCAGATTGCCATTATAGCAAAGCTTGAGGCGGCGGTCATCGGTAAACTCACCGATGAGGGTAGCTTCAACGTCCTCACACCGGAAAATTGCCAGAATCCGCTCGACCTTATCGGGCGGCACCGCGAGCAGCATCCGCTCCTGTGACTCGGAGACCCATATCTCGGTATAGGACAGGCCGGCGTATTTCAGGGGGACTTTTTCCAGGTCGATGCGCACACCGGTTTCCTCAGCCATTTCACCCACCGCCGAAGAAAGCCCACCGCCGCCGCAATCTGTAATGCGACGGTATAAACCGAGGTCACGGGCCTGTAAAATAGCATCAAGGGCTTTCTTTTCCACGATGGCATTGCCAATCTGGACAGAGCTGGAGGATAGCGTCTCGGACTCTTTATCGAGCTCGCCAGAGGCAAAGGTAACGCCGTGGATGCCGTCGCGTCCCGTCTTGCCCCCCACCACAACGACGAGGTCGCCGGCCTTTTGCTTACCTTTTTGACTTATATTCGAGGGCATGATACCCACCGTGCCACAGTAGACCAGAGGGTTACCCACGTAGCGCTCGTCAAAGAAGATAGAGCCGTTAGAGGTGGGAATACCCATGCGGTTACCGTAGTCAGCCACGCCGGCGCGGACACCCTTGAAGATACGACGCGGATGCAGCACTCCCCGGGGCAGGTCGGCGTGGGGCATATCAGGCAGGCCGAAACAAAAGACATCGGTGTTCATAATCGGCTTAGCGCCCAGTCCCGTCCCGAGGGGGTCGCGGATAACGCCACCAATACCCGTGGCCGCCCCACCGTAAGGCTCCACCGCCGAGGGATGATTATGCGTCTCCACCTTAAAGCAGACAGCATAGCGTCCATCGAAATCGATGACGCCAGCATTATCTCTGAAAACAGAAAGACACCACGGTTTGTTCAACTCGCGGGTAACTCTCATAACGGTGCTTTTCATCAGGTTGTCGATGGTCTTTTTACCGAGTGTTATTTTAGCCTTGAAGGTCTTGTGGATGCAGTGCTCCGACCATGTTTGCGCCAGGGTCTCCAGTTCGACATCAGTCGGCTGGCGGCCAAGCTTCTTAAAGTAGTCCTGGATTATCCTCATCTCCTCAAGATTCAGCCAGAACCTGCCCTTGCTAAGCGCCATCAGGGCATCATCGTCCATGCCAGCGATATCAATCGTTTCCAGGCGGAATTTATAGGTGGATGGGGGCAACGCCACAGCTTCTTTCCGGGCGACGATGTGCTGGACGATGCTGTTGACCAGCAGCTTATCGCAGATGGAATTGAGAGTATCATCGGAAAAGTCGCCCCAGAGCAGGTATTTTTTAGCCGTCCTAACGGCGGTAACGGTGGTGATGCCGAGGTCCCTGATACCCTTTTTAACACTATCCTCAACAGGGTCCATGACACCGGGGTTATAGGCAACTTCAACAAGGCGGGCGCCATCAGGACAGGGACTTTCATGGTAGGAATATTCTTCGACAATGGGGTCGGTGAGCAGCTCACGGCAGATGGTCAGCAGCTCTTTATCGTCCAGCTTGCCTTCAAGGAGGTAAACATTGCTCAAGCGGACACGGCTGACCGTCTTGATACCGAGGTCAAGAATGTCCTTGAGCAGCCCCTCGGAACGCGGGTCAGCAAACCCCTCTTTTACCGAGACTTCAATACGGTACACGGCAGCCCCTTTCTAAGATAGTTATCAGTGTCATTGCGAGACCATTGACGACGAAGTCGGCAAGGCGAAGCAATCTCATAGCTCGTCAAATAAATCACGCCACTCGCTATTCATAGTATCTACCAGTTGAATTTTATCCTTTCTCGAACCACCTTTAATCTGTTTTTCCCTTAAAATAGCGCTTTCAATATTTTCTGTATCTTCATAATAGACCAGTTTATCAATATTATATCGGCTGGTAAATCCTCGAATTGATTTGTTCTTGTGTTCTTGAATCCTACGTTTGAGGTCATTAGTTACACCGGTGTATAGTACTTTATTCCATTACTGTCATTATATAAACATAATATTGCTTAATCATGATTATGAGATTGCTTCGCCGTCCTTTAAGGGGAAAAGGTAAAGGACTGGTCTCGCAATGACAATTTTCATTTTTAAATTTTAACCTTTCAGCTTTGAGCTTTGACTTAACCCAGTACCCTTCTATCTATCCGGTTGACCAGGAAGGTAAGCCACCGACTCGGCTCTGCCTTCTGAGCGAAGTCAAAATCAGTATAAACCATATCGGTAGTTTCGGCAAAATATCTGCCCGCGACGGCTTTACCATGCACGAAAGCAAGCATACTTTGAAAAGACCGGCTATTAACAGCATAAGGAAACAATGAAAGGACATCGAGAACCCGCAGGATACCGTACTTAACCGCCGGATATTGCAGGCTCATGAAGCGGCGGCCCAAGCCGAAGCCATGCAGATTGGCTCTCCTCTCCCAATGCTCCAGCAACAAATCAATAGCGCTGCTGAGGGCACGGTCCCGCCGATACGGCTCATACTGGCCCAGCAGCATGAGGATGTTCAGGTTGTCCATGGGGCAGGACTCAATTTCCAGCCTGCCGGAACCATCATCATAGCAATGCCAGCCGCCGTCATAGCACCGCGAACTCATAACCAAACGGATATACTTTACCAATCGCGGGTCATCACGGTAGCCCATCCTGGCTAAAGAAGAGAGGAGAATCGCCGACATGCAGAAGTAGTTGTCCTGGACGTTCGGCGGGATGGCAAAAGAACCCTCCTGCGACTGAAAGCGGAATACCTCTTCCGCTTCGCCTTCCAGTCCCAAATCACGGATGGAGAGCCCGATGTCTGCCAAAAAAAAGAGGTCCCAATAGGCTTTGCCGGTTTCGGTGTAATGCACCCGGCCGGTCTTCAGGGCGGGGATACCGGCGGTGCTGCTTTTAAGCCTGTTTAACAGTTTTTGAATAGCGCTATCTTGAAGTACGGGTGTGATATCCGGTTGTGCGTCCAGCAGCTGGAGTTCTACAGCATACCTGAGCCAGGCGGGACCTTCTAGCAACCAGTCGAGGACTTTTTTATCCAAAATTCTCGCCCGCAAATCTACGATTTCTCGGCATTCTGAAGAGGATGTTCTGACACTTATATTTTAGCGCTTTTTCACGGGGAGGTAAAGGCTTCATCACGATGAAAAAATGAAAAATAAAGGAATATTATCAGTAAAACAAAATGCGATCCTGAGGAGCCTCAGTGAAGTTGTGTGACTGAGAATCTTACGGATTCTTCGCCCCGATAAATCGGGACTCAGAATGACAATAAACTATTGCTAAATACCCTTTATCAGATAAAATGCCGCTGTTTGGAAAGCAGCGGTCGGCTACGCCCTACACCGAGCGCATGATTTCTTTCAGCGCTTCCCGGTCTTTAATGACGATGCTATGGCGGTCGTAAAAGATAACCCCCTTATCTTCCAGAGACTTAAGGGATTTCCCGATGACCTCACGCACGGTGCCGGTCATAGCCGCCATATCGGAGCGGGTGAGAACGAGAGAGGTATCGCAGGCGCTTTTATGGTTATCGGTAAGGAGCATCTTGGCTAACCTGCCGCTGACGCACCTCAGGGAAAGGTCTTCGACCAGAGTCATGTAGTGGTGCATCTCGGTAGCCAAAAGCTTGATAGTATTACGGGCAAGCTGCGGATATTCCCCGAGCAAGCCTTCAAGGTCGCTGGAGGTCAGTCCGTAAAGTATTGTGGGCACCATTGCCTGGGCGCTTTCAGGGTTACTGCCACCATTTAAGATGCCGGCATGGCCGAAACAATCGCCGGGATGGACCAGCCTGAGAATCTGCTCCTTGCCACCGGGCGAGGTCTTAAATAACTTAATCAGCCCCGATGCCACGAAATAAATCATCCTGGCGGGCTCCTGCTCCAGCCATACTATCTTATGCTTCTCCACAACCCGCGTTTTCATTAACCGGCCGATTCTCTCCAGAACACAGTCGTCAAGTCCGGCAAAATAGGGACTGAACTCGAGAAATCCCTTGCTGGCGGTTTTTCCTTCCGGTTGTACCAGAGTTCCCGTTACCATATTTTCCCCACCCTTACTCAGCGTTGCTTAACTTTTGCAGTGGCCTTATCGAATTTCGGCAGGTCACGCGTATAGCCGCACTGGAGACAGTATTCATACCAGCCGTAGAAGTCTTTTTCGAGGGATAATTTTCCGTTCTTACACCGCGGACACCTTTCAATCTTCAGCTTTCCCATCTTAGCTTCCCTTCCGTATACAAATAGCCTTTCCTTTATAGATAAAACAGCTCACACGAAAAAACTTGTAATAAAATTTTAACTCTTTGATAATAACGAAGTTATAAAATCAAGGGATGAAAAGTTACAAAAATATGTCATTGTAATTTCCCGGAAATCTGGCATAATGTCATAAATTTGTAATGTTTTCCACTTTCATTTTATGATTTCGCAATTGCATAGCTTATATGATAGTGATTGAATATATAGAGGGTTTTTATAAATCAAATAAGAAGGAGAGTTATGAAACCGAGAGAGATAAAGAAAGACATTTACTGCGTCGGGGCCATCGACTGGGACAGGCGGTTGTTCGACTCCCTGATACCGCTGCCGGACGGAACCAGCTACAATTCATACCTGGTCAAGGGCAGCAACAAGATAGCCCTTATCGACACCGTAGACCCGCCGATGAAGGATGTATTGCTCAATCACCTGGACCAGTTGGGTATCAGCCGTATCGACTATGTTATCTTCAACCATGCCGAGCCGGACCATTCCGGCACTATTCGCGAGGTGCTGGGAAAGTACCCGGGAGCAAAAGCCGTCTGCACGCCCAGGTGTAAAGGCATGCTCATCGACCGCTTTATGGTCGCCGAAGAGAGATTCAAGACGGTCGAGGATAAAGAAACGCTTGCGCTGGGCGGCCGAACCCTGGAGTTTATCCACGCCCCCTGGGTGCACTGGCCGGAGACAATGCTGACCTATCTCCGGGAAGACAGGATACTTTTCCCCTGTGATTTATTCGGCTCTCACCTGGCCATCACGGACATGTATGTTCGGGACGCGGGGCAGGAATACGAGGCCGCCAAGAGATACTGGGCCGAAATCATGATGCCCTTCCGTTTACAAATCCAGAAGAACCTGGAGAAAATAAAGGACTATGCTATCGATATTATTGCGCCCAGCCACGGCCCGATGCATGACAAACCGCAGTTCATCCTGGAAGCTTACCACAGCTGGGCCTACGACGAGCCGGGAAATATCGTCGTACTGCCGTATATCTCCATGCACGGCAGCACCCGCAAGATGGTCACCTACCTCGTCGAAGCGTTATCCCGAAGAGGCGTGACGGTGAAGCAATTCGACCTGGCGGTAACCGACATCGGTAAGCTAGCCGGGGCCCTGGTAGATGCCGCCACGATTGTTATCGGCACACCAACCGTCCTGACCGGACCGCATCCCAATGTTGCCCACGCGGTTTTCCTGGCCAATGCCTTGAAGCCGAAGGCGAAATTCGCCTCTATTATCGGTTCCTACGGCTGGGGTGGCAAAGCGGTGGAGCAAATCGCCGCGATGATTCCTAACCTGAAAGTGGAAATTTTATCGCCCGTGCTGACCAGGGGCTTCCCCAAAGAAGCCGATTTCCAGGCACTGGATAACCTGGCGGATGCCATCGCCAGCAAGCATAAAGAGGCCGGCCTTGCCTGATACTAATGAATGAAAGGAGCAACATGTTGAGAATCGCATCAGAATCCAAACTTAAACCGGAAGAGGCCGTCAAACGCGCCGTGGCTTTCTTCGGACCCAAGGGTTACGGGCTGGAGGTCAAGGAACAAGAACAATGCTGCGCTTACTTCGAGGGAGGCGGCGGAGGCGTGAGAGTCACTGCCTCAACCAGCAAGAAGGGCAGTTCCGTGGAACTGGAATCCAGGGAGTGGGACTACCAGGCGAGGAAATTCCTTACGAGCATCTCATGATTCTCTAAGGCAATGCAGGATATGATATTATTAATAAAAGTCATTCTCGGGCTTGAACCGTCCTTCTCAGGAAGGACCAGACCACTCTTCCCCTGGATTCTTCCCCCGATTGCATCGGGGTCAGAATGACAGTAGTGAGGTTCTGGATTTCCGCTGGAGTTTACCCCGATTTCATCGGGGCGGGAATGACAAAACGGATAAAAGGAGAAAGAACGATGGCTTATACAGCTAAGGACTACAGCAAACTCATCGGCATGGAGGGTTTCAGCCAGACCCTGCTGACAAACCACTTCACCCTTTACCAGGGCTACGTGACCAACACCAATAAACTGGTAGACATACTGGCGGCGATGCTAAAAGAAGGCAAGACAGCCACCCCGGAATACGCCGAACTGAAGCGGCGTTTCGGTTTTGAATTCAACGGGATGCGCCTGCACGAATACTATTTCGAGAACCTGGGAGGCAAGACTTCCCTGGACAGGTCCGGCGCTCTGGCAAAGAAGCTGGCCGAAGCTTACGGCAGCTATGATGCCTGGGAACAGGACTTTCGAGCTACGGGGGCGATGCGGGGTATCGGCTGGGTAGTGCTTTATAAGGACAACGTCACCGGCGGCCTGTTCAACCAGTGGATTAACGAGCACGAGGTCGGCCATCTGGCCGGCTGCCGCCCCATCCTGATAATGGATGTCTTCGAGCACGCTTATATGATTGACTACGGCTTGAAGCGGGCCGACTACATAGCATCATTTTTCAAGAATATCAACTGGAAAGCGGTGGAGAGTCGGATAAAGTAACTTACTTCTTTTTTCTCTTTGAGATACTGCGCATCGTCTCCTCAAGTTGTTTAACGTTATACGGCTTGGCGATAACCGCGCTGAAGCCGTATTTTTTATATTCGGACATAATGGGGTCGGTGGCATAGCCGCTGGAGACAATTACCTTAGCATCGGGGTCTATCTCCAGCAGCTTTTTAATCGCTTCTTTACCCCCCATCCCCCCGGGGATAGTCAGGTCCATGATGACGGCATCAAACGGCTTACCCGCTTCAAGAGCCTGAGCGTACTTTTCCACCGCTTCGGCGCCATCACCGGTCAGTTCCGCTTCATAACCGGCGAGGTTTAACATGTTTTTTAACATCTTTCTGATTATCTCTTCGTCGTCCATTACCAGAACTCTACCCCCCGCCCGTCCGAAGCTCTCACCCGCCGTTTTCTTTTCCGCTTTCTCCGTCTTTTTTGAGGCGGGCAGATATACGTAGAAAGTCGACCCCTTATTTAGAGTAGATTCGGCGAGAATATAACCGCCGTGATTCCTGACAATGGAATAAGCCGTAGGCAAGCCCAGCCCGCTCCCTTTCTGCTTGGTGGTAAAATAAGGCTCGAATATCCTCTGGAGGTGTTCCTGAGATATGCCCACGCCGGTGTCTTTTACATCTATCCGCACATAGTTACCCCTGGAAAGAGGGAGGGCACCCGCTCTCTTTAAAACGAGGTTGCTGGCTTCAATCTTGAGTATCCCTCCCGCAGGCATGGCTTCATCGGCATTGATAACCAGGTTGCTGATAACCTGGCTGATTTGCCCCTCATCAGCTTCTACCGACCAGAGGTCGTCCGGCAGCGATAGTTCGAGCCTGACATTGGAACCCCTCAGAGCAAAGGTGGCCGCCTTTTTAGTCAGTCTGGCTATATTAATCAATTTTTTTACCGGTTTACCCCCCCTGGCAAAGGTCAAAAGCTGCTGTGTCAGGTCCCTGGCGCCTACGGCCGCCTTTTCCGCCTCGTCCAGCATGGCGACAGATTTATCGGTCGGTTTGATATATGTCCTGGCCAGGCCGATATTGCCCATAATCCCGGTGAGGAGATTATTGAAATCGTGGGCGATGCCGCCGGCCAGGGTGCCTATCGATTCCAGCTTGGCAGTCCGCAGGTGCTCCTGCTCCAGAAACTCATTTTCGACTTCCAAGTCTATATTATAGAGGGCAAATGATATATCCATGGCGACCTCTTTAAACAGGGTCACCTCGTCCTTATCAGATAACAATGATTCCGGCAAAGAGGCACACAAAACGCCGTAGATATCTCCCTCATACTCCAGCCTGACCGTCATACTACCTATTCCAGTGTTGTCCGGTTGCAGCGGGCACCCGGTACACATTGAGTGCGGGTCTTCGGTTATGACAACCGGCTTTTGCCTCATGGCTTTTTGAACGCACCGGGGCAGGTTCCCTTGCTTTAACGGTTCAAGCAGAGAAGAGAAGTTATTGCGGAGGCCGTTTTCAGCCCAGGCTATCAGCTTACGGGACTCATCAAACAGAGCAATCCAGGTACTATTGAAACTGCGGCTCTCCACAAGGTTATGGCAGATACCTTTGATGAGCTTATCGCGATTCTTTTCCCGCGTTATCAGTTGGTTGACATGACGGATGGAGCGTAACGTAAGGTTGAGGTTATTGATTCTTTCCTCGGCCCGCTTACGCTCGGTGATGTCACGAAAGACTCCCTGGATTACCCGCTTTCCTGCCAATTTTATAACACTCGCCGAGATGTCAACCGGAACGAGACTACCATCGGCACGCTGGACGATTAAATCTTCGTTGTACGAAACACCTTTCTCCACGTGCTCGCGGAAGAGCTGTTTGTACTTATCGACCATATCCGGAGGATGAATCTGACTATGATGCCTGCCCACAATCTTCTCTTTTGGCATATCTAACAGCCCACATGCAGCTAAGTTGACATCGAATATAATGCCAGTATGCGTATCGACGAGAAAGACGGCGTCTAGAGTATGCTCGAATAGATTCCTGAACTTGGACTCTGACTCTTGAAGAGCCTCTTCCACCCGCTTGCGTTCCGTGATATCCTGGTACATGGACAAGAACTGTCGCTCTCCACCCCAGATAACCTCCTTACGTAACACCTGCAGATTTCTTGTTTCGCCATCAGGGCGACGGATGCTGATTTCATATTCCGGCGGCACGAACTCACCCCGCTGCCTTTTTTCTATCCTTTCCTGGCGCTCGGCATAGCTCTGCGGGGTGTAGAGCTGTTCTCTGAGCAGCGTCTTTAGTTCTTCAATGCTGTTGAGGCCACAGATATCCAGAATAGCCTGGTTGGCATAAAGCAAATTCCCATCTTCGGTAACGATGCGAATCCCCAGAGGGCATGCGTCCATGGAGTTACGAAAGTTCTGCTCCGACTCAATATAGGCTTCTTGCAGTTCTCCGGTATCCAGTAAAGCAGCATCGCGTTCGCTAATAATTGTCTCAACTTCACCTTGCATTCTGGCGATAAGCGCTTCAGCATCTGCCAGCTTCTTTTCCAGTTCCTCGTAGGCAGGCCCTTTTTCGTTCATCGTTCACCCCCTGCAACCACAGATTTTCAAGAGTATCTTTGACATCCATCATCACGCAGGTACCGTTTACAGGTACTTTAAATAAAAAGACACCAGCTATCGCCATTTTACGGAATACCACCCTACAGCGACGCCGGTGCCTGTCTGTACATTACCAGCCCCTTATCGGCACGTTCAGAGGTCAAGTTTACTCAGGTCATATCATATCGTCACGGGCTTACAGTGTATAAGTTAAGGGATATTTTTGTCAAGTGGCAAAACAATAACCAATATATAGCTAGGTGACTGTGTCACGTAACGTGTTACGTAAATCAACCGTCTAACCAGAATGCATGGGCGGCCGGCTTTGAGAGAGAGCTAAAAAGCAGCTATGCTTACTACATTTCACCACGTTCCAGGAGTTTGAGAGCCTGGACTGGTGTAATGATATTCAGCCCAGTTTCTGCGGCAATACTTGGATTATCTGTAAAGTGGCTGTCACCTGTAATGAAATAATCTGGCCCGGCTTGCACAGCGGCTGCAAGGATAATCGCATCTGCCGCCGGGACTCTACCTGCCCAGCGCCCAATATTCTCTGGTTTTGGGTCTACAATGACTTGAGGCGGTATATTCATTAAGAGCCTTCTCAGGGCAGGAAGTACCTCAGGGAGTTTTTTCTTAACAGTACGTATCACTTCTTCCAATACCTGTTGTGACACGACCACGCTTATATCGCCTTTGAGAAAATATTTAAGTATCATGCCCGGCGCTCCCTGCGGGGAATAGAGCCCTGAAAAAACAACATTGCTATCCAGAAATACCCGCAGTTTAGGTGTTGACACCGTAGCGCTCTCTTGCGACTTCCTGCCTTATCCTACGCCCTGCTTTCTGCAGCTCTTCCTCGGTGATACCGGAACGTCGGAAAGTCTCCTGAATCTCCTTCAACGCTTCCAAAGCCACTGTTTTCCTCGGCCGGGCTATAATAACGGAGTCTTCCACAGTCAACTCCAGCACATCTCCCGGCCCGATTCCCAACTGGTCACATATATCCCTGGGGAGTGTTACCTGGCGTTTCGGACGAAGTACTACATCAGCTATCTTGTTCTCTGTCATAAAAAATACCCCCATTATTAGATGTAAGATGTTTGATTTCCTACGTCCTATTATCTAACAGAACATTAAGAGATGTCAATATCCCAAAGCTGAAAAAAAATTTCATGAAGAATATTGATGATAACCTGATATTACTTCAAGGTGAGGTAAACTCATTCGAAGAGTTCCATGATATGCAGGACTTTCTGAGGCATGCCATGCCGGGCGGCGCTATCAATAAGCTGTATCTGGCACCCGGGGCAATCGGTTACGACGATATCCGCGCCGGTCGACTTTATATCGGCAACCTTTTTATCGGCGATTTTCTTCGATAAATCGTAAAAGTTAATGCTGAAAGTCCCGGCCATGCCGCAGCACCTATCGGCGTTGGGCATTTCGACATAGTTGATTTCTGGAATCGATTTTAGTATCCGCCGCGGCTGCTCTTTGACGCCCAGGTAGCGGCCCAGGTGGCAGGGTTCGTGCCAGGTCACGGTCTTACCTTTGAACTCCGGGGCTACATGGTAGGCGGATGGGGGCAGTTGCAGTACTTCCACCAGGAACTCGGTGATATCTTTTATTTTAGCGGCGAACTCAGTATATTCCCGCTTTCTCTCATCAGTATCCGCCAGAAATTTGACGTAGTCCTTCATCGCCGAGGCGCAGGTAGCGCAGTCGGTAATGACATATTCGAGGTCTCCAAAAGCCCGCACGTTAGTATCGGCCATTTTACTCCCGGTGGTGAAGTCGCCAGCGCCGAGAAATACCGGCGCCCCGCAGCACCCCTGAGTCCGCGGCACGATAACCTCCACGCCATTCCTGTTTAAAAAATTAATTATTTTCTTACCGAGTTCAGGAAAGACAAAGTCGGTCATGCAGCCGGTGAAATAGCCAACGGTATATTTGACTTCAACACCCGCGGGAGGTCTATTAATTTCCGGCACCGACTGGCGCAGAAACCTGGGCGCTATTTGCGGTATATGCCTGCCTTTACCCAGAGCCGAAAGAAAAAGGGATAGATGCCTTATTGTCCCCTCCGTTTTAGGCAGAAAGATGCCCTGGAACCACGATGCCAGACGCACCACATATCCAAAAAGTCGGCGACGCGGCAGCAGCCAGCGGAAAACCAGTTTATACGAGAAAGACAGTCCCCTCTGCCTCACCTTATCCGCCCGGGCGGCGGTTACTATCGAAGGCACCTGAGTACCGGCCGGGCAGTTCTGTGTGCAGGTCATGCATAACGTGCACCGGTTAAGCTGCTCGGCCATTTCATCGGTAGGTGTAAGCTCACCGGACAGCAGCGCCCTGATAAGCATGATTTTGCCGCGCGCCACCGACGACTCGACCCGCTCCTCCTGATAAACAGGGCAGGAGGACATGCAGAAACCGCACTTGGTGCACTTATCGAGGTCGGTTTTGAACCTGTCTATCTGCTCGTAGTCGAGGCTGGTTTTCATTTTAGTTCAACTAAATACTGGCTATTAATAAAAACACAATTGTCATAGTCGGGAGGCAACGCAATCTCAAATATTGCCCTAGGCGATGACGGAGATTGCCACGTCGCTACGCTCCTCGCAATGACATTTTTTACACAATACGTGTTTCTAAACGTTTTCTTCCCAGATTTTACCGGGGTTGAGGATGTGGTTGGGGTCGAGGACATCCTTTATTTTCTTCATGATATCTATAGCTAACGGGTCCATAGCCTTCTTCAGGAAACGCTGTTTCTCCAGGCCGATGCCATGCTCACCGGAAAGGACGCCGCCCAGAGAGAGGGCCGTCTCGATGATTTCATCAACGCACTTCAGGGCGCGCTGATAATGCTCTTTATCACGGCTATCCGTGAGCACCACCGGGTGGAAATTGCCGTCGCCGACATGCCCGGCAAAACTGATAGGAACGTCATAGCGTCTGGCGCTTTCCTGGCTGATTTTAATAAAATCGGCTATCTTATCACGCGGCACGCATATGTCCTCATTGACAATAGTATGGGCGCGACTGGAGATATCGGAGAAGTGGGAAGTCCTGGCCTGCCAGTACCTATCTGCCTCCGCCTTATCTTTCGCCACCCTGACCTCCCTGGCGCTGCTCTTACAGATATCCACGACCTGCTGCGTCTCAGCCTCCACAGTTTGCGGCAGTCCATCTACCTGAATGAGCAGAATGACTTGCGAACTATCGAGAATATTATCAGGCAGAAGCCCGCGGAACTTTGCGAACGTCCAGTTATCCACGAACTCGACCTTCGACGGCAGGACGCTACTGGCGATAATGGCGGTCACCGTCTCCCCGGCTACAGCTACATCGCTGAAAACAGCCACGATAGTCTTGTTTTCCTTTGGTGCCGGCAGAAGCCTGAGTGTTATCCGGCTGATAACACCCAGCGTGCCCTCGGAACCGGTAAAGAGCATCATCAGTTCATAGCCGGTCCTGTTCTTGGGGGTAACGCCACCCAGCTTCATTATTTTACCGTCTGCCAGCACCACCTCGAGGCCGAGCACATACTGCTTGGTCACCCCGTACTTCAGGCAGGAAGGCCCCCCGGAGTTCTCCGCCACCACGCCCCCCATGGTACAGCCGGCAAAGCTCTGGGGGTCGGGAGGGAAAAACAGGCCATCTTTGGTAAGGGCGGTCTGGAAGTCTTGGAGGACAACACCGGGCTCAACCATAGCATTCAGGTTGGTCTTGTTTATATCGATAATCCGGTTCATCCTGGTGGTACATAAAACGATGCCGCCTTTAATCGGTATGGAGCCGCCGCTGACGTTGGTGCCACCGCCCCGGGGCGTGACCGGAATATGATTTTCACTAGCAAATTTAAGAATTTCTGATATCTGAGCGGCATTCGTCGGCAGCACGATGACGTCCGGCAAATGTTTCCACATATTCGTGGCATCATAAGAATAGGCGACCAGCTCTTCCACTGAGGCCAGCACATTCTCTTTGCCGACGATGCAGCGCAGGTGGTCGATTTGCTTTGAATCCATCATAAAGACTCCTGAATACCAGCAGTTCTCCCACTATTACTTTAGCGTGTCATGGGCAGGGGTTCAAGCCTGAGAGAATAAATACCGATGATTAATGCTTATTGGCCTGCGGCAGGTTGCAGACAAGCCCGGTCGGGCAGGACTGGCATTCGAGCTGAAGCGTGGTGTGCGTGATGTTGAAATTCTCCGCCAGCACCTCGTTCACTTTCGTTAAAATATCACAGCTCTGGCTCACCGTCTGGTCGGCGATACTCAGGTGGGCGCTTAAAGCATAGATACCGGAAGTAATCGTCCAGATATGGATATCATGCAGGTCTTCCACGCCGGGGACGTTTTTCACGGCAGCAGTTACCTCATCAATCCGGACATGCGCAGGCACCGATTCCAGCAGGATATCCACCGACTCTTTGACAATCCGAACAGCGCCCCACAGTATGACAACGCCGATAAGCACAGCCAGAATTGGGTCGGCGATATACCAGCCGGTAAAGAAAATGATAACGCCCGCAATAATGACACCGACCGAGGACATGGTATCGCCGATAATGTGCCAGAAAGCAGCTTTGATATTGATACTCTTGCGGCTACTTCTCCTCAATAAGAACATGCCGATGAGATTAGCCACTAGGCCGATAACAGCCACAATCAGCATCAGGGGACTTTTAACTGCCGGTATCTCGAAGAATCTCTGGTAAGCCTGATAGAAGATATAGACAGAAACCAGAATCAGGACGGTACCGTTGACGAGGGCAGCCATGATTTCGGCGCGGTGATAGCCGTAGGTCCTGGTGCTGGTCGCCGGTTTCCTCGCCAGGTTCATGGCGAACAGGCTCAGTCCCAGCGCGAGGGCATCGGTCAGCATGTGGCCGGCATCGCTTAAGAGGGCAAGACTGTTGCTGAGAATGCCGCCGATGACCTCGGCTATCATGATAACCAGCACGAGGCCGAGGGTAATTTTCAGCGGCCTGCCGACAACGGAGTCAAGATGTTCTTCCTGATTCGCCATATAATACCTGCTAATACTACTTTAACGCGTTGGGGAAGTGTATTCAAGCTGAAAGAGGTTTTTCACTGTCATTCTGAAGAAGTCCCGACCTGCCGGGGCGACTGAAGAATCTCGGGGTAGATGAAATACTTGATTCCTCCCCACACCGAGATCCTTCCCCCGATTGCATCGGGGTCAGGATGACAACATCAAACTCCCTCTAACTATCCCGCCGGATAATAATGCCTGACATGAACAGGTTATTGTGGCATTTTTCGATAATCGCTATTTCTTCACCGGTACAGCCGATAATTAGTTTAATTTCCGCATCTCTTTTTTTCATGTCAACCGTACAGGCGATAGCGGTAAGTTTATGGTGTCCCGCCGTGCCCTTCCAGATATCGATTCCGTCACCGTCTCCTCCGGTAGTATCTTTCAGATAACCGTAATCCAGAGGAAATATTAAATCCGGGTATCTCGGATGCCTGGTACCTTTCGGTCTATCGATAACGATTTCCGACGATTTAATTAGTTCATCAAGTCTCAGCCAGAAACGCTTTTCCATGAGTTACTCCACCATGAGAATTCAGACGTATAATTATAGCATATAACTTGATGATTCCCTGTAAAAGTACTATTATGGCTAAGACCAATTTGTTTAAACACTTAAGGAGGTAAATATGAAACCATTACTACCTAACAAAGTTGCCATTATCAACGGCGGTTCCACGGGGATGGGCAGGGCTACAGCCCTTCTCTTTGCCGAGGAGGGGTGCAACTGCGTTATTGCTGACATTAAGGAGGAGGAGGGGAAGAAAACGACGGCGGACGCCACTAAAAAAGGCAAGGAAGCCATCTTCATCAATTGCGACATCACCGACCCCCAGCAGGTTAAGGCGTGCGTTGACCAGACCGTGAAAAAGTTCGGCACGGTGCATATCCTGGTAGGCTGCGCCGGGGGCAGCGTCCCGAGGAGCAGAGTGATACCGCCCCCCAAGGAAGGCGAAAGACCCAAAATGGGTGTGGAGTACACGGACGAAAAATACTTCGACCTGATGACGAACCTTAATTACAAGGGCCATGTAATGTTCTGCAAGGAAGTCGTCCCTTACATGAAAAAACAGAAATATGGCAAGATTGTTTTAATCTCTTCCATGGGTGTCTACAATCCGCCCGGCCCATCGGTCGAATATCACGGGGCTAAAGCCGCCATCATCGGCCTGGTCTATAACCTGGCCTACGAGCTTGGCCCCAGCAATATCAATGTCAACGGTCTCCTGCCCGGCCCCATCAAGACACCGTTCTGGGACCCCGTCCTGTCCATGATTCCGGCAAACGAAAGGGGCACCATGATGGACCAGATGGGCCGGTTCACCCCAATAGGGAGAGTCGGCCAGCCGGAAGATATCGCCAATGCGAATTTATTCCTGTGCTCGGAGATGTCGTCTTATATCACGGGACAGATGATAAATATCGGCGGCGGCATACCGATGGGGCGATTCGACCCTGAAAGGGGCTTCATGATGCGGCGGCCAACGGAAGGCGAAAGAAGATAAACTGAATATCTCGCAGAATCCTGAATAGCTAACCGATGGGGGGAGTGCTAATAATCCCCCCTGTTATTTTTTTAGGGTCTTGCCTTAAATGTCATTCTGAAAGAGTCCTTCGGCTGAAGGACGACTGAAGAATCCCGGGGTAGGGCAGGTAGCACCCTGACTACCCACTACTCCGAGACCCTTCGCTACGCTCAGGGTGACACCCGGTTATTTTCTCAGGATAACGCGGCAGGGGCCGGCATCTCCCTTCTCTATTCGCAGCGGCAGGCAGATAAGCTCGTAATTGCCAGGTTTGACGCCGGCCAGGTTCAGCGCTTCGAGGATAAAGATGCCGTTACTGAGAAACGCCTTGTGGACATCACCAACGTTTTCCATCGTCTCGGCGCTGGCGACAGAAATATAGTCGATGCCGACCAGCCTTATCTTTTTCTCTGCCAGATATCGGGCGGCTTCCAGGGATATCGTGACGAATTTGCCAGCATATTGCCTGACAGCATATACGCCCGGGGAGTTCTTCGTCTTGAACAGGATGCGTTCACCCGCTTTGATTTTATATGGTTCAAGTTCCTTTACCGTGACCGATTTTTCGTCTTTAATCTCGATAACGCGGCAGGGGCCGACTGTTGTCTCTATCGGCATGGCGTCGATGGTCGTGCCGCCAGGGATAAAGTGGAGCGGGGAGTCGATGTGGGTTCCGTCATGCGATGACATTTCGATGCGGGACATGGTCACTTTATCACCCTTGTCCGCATCGAAAAAGCGGTATACCGTCGCCAGGGGAATCCTGGATTCAGGGGGAGGGGTTTGCTGCGCCGGCTGGGGCGGTAACGCCGGCGGGAGCGGTATTTCCTTGTTCAGGGGAAGTGTGATATCAAACCATTCTGTTTTTGCCATACCATATACCTCCTATTACGATTATCGGATATATTAAATACGAATCATCACTTTTTGTAAAGCGCTCTCCCCTCCACGTACAAATCCCCACCATGAATATCGTTGATGACCACTACGGGGAATTCTTTAACCTCAAGTTTTAAAATGGCTTCCGGGCCGAGGTCGGGATAGGCAACTATCTCGGATTTAATGATGCTTTTAGAAATAAGGGCGCCAATACCGCCGATAGCCGCCAGGTAGACAGCTTTATATATTTTCATGGCTTCCTTGACCTCTTTGGAGCGCACGCCTTTGCCAATCATCCCCCTCAGTCCGGCGGCGAGGAGGCGGGGGGTATAGCTATCCATGCGGGCGCTGGTCGTTGGCCCCGCCGAGCCAATAACCCGTCCGGGGGGAGCAGGGGAGGGTCCCGTGTAATAGAGCGTCTGGCCTTTAATGTCGAAGGGCAAAGGCTCTCCCCTGTCGAGAGTTTCTATCATTCTGTGGTGGGCAACGTCGCGGGCGACATAGAGGATGCCGGAAAGCAGCAGGTTATCACCGGCTTTTAGCTCTGCCAGGGTTTTTTCAGCTAAGGGGAGAGTTACTTTTTTTGTCATTGGTTATCAAAATCCCCCTCGTATCCCCCTTTAAGAAAGAGGGATACATAAGTGAACCTCACCCCCTTCAGTTCCCCCTCTCCGTCGACGGAGAGGGGGTTATAGGGAGAGGTATAAAGCTTAAAATACCTCTTGATCCCCTCAGGATGAGTCACGTCAAGAGAGAGTAATGAAATAGCAATGGCATTTTTCATAACACTATTTCCCGGTGGCGGGCGGAGTGGCACTGCAGGTTGACGGCCACGGGAATAGCGGTGATATGGGCGGGAAAGCTCTCCACGTGGACGGCCAGGGTGGTGATTCTCCCCCCGTAGCCCGCCGGCCCTATACCAAGGTTATTTACCTTTTTTAAAATCTCCTTTTCGAGGTCGGCGTTTTCTTTATCGGGGCTGGGTTCCCCCACCCTCCTGAGAAGAGCATGTTTTGCCAGCACCATAGCCTTCTCGGCGGTACCGCCGATGCCTAAACCGATGATTACCGGCGGACAGGGATTACTCCAGGCTTCGCTGACGGCATTGACGACAAAGTCCACCACGCCCCTCCGCCCGGACGCCGGCAGCAACATCCCGAGTTTCGCCATGTTCTCAGCGCCGCCTCCCTTCGGCATTACGGCGATTTTAAGCTTATCGCCGGACACGATGTCAGTATGAATCACCGCGGGCGTATTATCCCCGGTATTGGTGCGGGCGGAAAAGGGGCATGAGACCACGGACTTGCGTAAATAGCCTTCTTGATAAGCCCGCCGCACGCCCTCATTAACGGCGGTATAGAGTTCACCGCCGACTATATGAACGTCCTGCCCCAACTCCAGAAAGACCACAGCGGAACCGCAGTCCTGACACAACGGGATTTTCTCCTCGGCGGCAATGCGGGCATTTTTCAGGATGGTATCGATAACCTCGCGGCCGAGGGGTGACTCTTCGTCCTGTTGCGCTTTTTTAAGAGCCGCCAACACATCCTCACCGAGCTCGTAGTTAGCCTGTTTGAAGAGACGGGATATAGCCTCAGTGATAGCGACACTCTTAATGGTACGCATTACGCCTTTTCGCCCTCTGCCAGCAGCTTCCTCAACTCGATAATCATCTCAGGGACATCTATTTTTACGGGGCATCTCTGCCGGCACCGCCCGCAGGTCAGACAGGTATACGCCAGGGAAGCCGCCTTCTCCAGATCTTTATTGACAATCGCCGCCCAGACAGCGCCGATGCCCGTAAAGTATTTATCGCCGAAATGTCCGGCGGTCACGGCGAACACGGGACACTCATAGAGGCAGGCGCCGCACCTCAGGCAGTAGAGTGCCTGCCGGAGCCTGGGGTATTTTGCCAGCCTGGTTCTGCCGCCGTCCAGAAAGATAACATGAAATTCCCTGGGGCCATGGGCGCCATAGGTGGTCACCTTCTCGATATCGCCGGTCTTACTCGGACCGGATACCAGACTGACATAGGCGGGAACCGTGTAGTTGGCATAGCGCCAGGTTACCTCGCTTACTTTATAGGCATCGCTGAGAGTGGGCACCAGTTTTTCCATGCCGACCAGGGCGATGTGAACCGGCGGCGCGCTGGTGGAAAGGCGTATGTTGCCCTCATTTTCGATAATGAAGAGCGTACCGGTCTCGGCAGCGACGACATTAGCCCCGCTGATACCGATATCAGCCCGGAAGAACTTATCCCTGAGATATTCCCTGGCCGCAGCAACCATATCGGCGATATCCGAGTCGGGCGCTATCTCCTGTCCCATAATCTTGGAGAAAAGCCGGGCGACATCCTCGCGGGGCACATGAATGGAGGGGGAGAGAATATGCATCGGCCGCGACCCCATTTTCTGAATGATGAACTCGCCGAGGTCGGTCTCATAGACCTCATTGCCCTTTGCTTCCAGATGCTCGCGGAGGCCGATTTCCTCGCCGGTCATCGACTTCCCTTTGACGATAAGTTTTTTCGTCCCGACCAGGCCGGAGATAATGTCCAGAGCCTCTTTCGCCGTCACGGCGATATACCCTTTCCCGTGATTCTCCTCAATGGACGCAATCGCCTGGCGGGTGAGCTTCTCCATTTCGGGGATGGATTTTTCCTTAATCTTCAGGACCTCATCGGCTAGAGCGACCGTATGAGGGAACTTCTCCAGGGCGGTTTTAACGTTGGAACGGAAGCTCTTGACGGCCCGAGAAAGGGCCAGCCGGAGACGGTCATCATGAGCCGCCTCCATTATCTCTTTTTTATAGCTCTTGAAGTCCGACGAATTTTTCATGATTCCATAGCCGTGGCGACCACCTGGGATAAATCAAGCACCTCGACGCCATCCACTTTCAACTGGCGAAGTCCGTCCTTGAGTTGCATAATGCAGCCGGGGCAGTGGGTCACAATAATGTCCGGTCTGGTCTCCAGCAACTCAGTTACCCTGTTTACCGCCAGCACCTGGCTTAACTCGGGGAAAACGGTCTCAAATCCTCCCCCGCCGCCGCAGCAGGTCGCCCACTCGCCCTTCGTCCAGTCCGTTTCCACCAGTTCGATGCCCTCGATAGCTTTCAGTATCAGGCGCGGCTCCTCTACCAGGCTCATAAAGCGTACCAGCTGGCACGGGTCATGATAGGTTACCCTGACCTTTCGGGGAAACCTGAGCTTAAATGACGAGATTTTCTCAGTGACAATCTCCAGGAAATGCCTTACCTCCAGGTCATAGCCATCGACATAGAGCGGGAAAAGCTTTAACAGAGCATGCGTGCAGTAAGGGACGATACCGATGACCCGTTTCACTCCAGAAGATTTCAGCGTCCGGTAAGCCCGACGGGCATTTTCGGCGAACTTAGTTTGCAGTCCGGCGTGATGAAGCGGCGCACCGCAGCAGGGTTCATCCTCAGCCAGGTAGCCCGGCTGAATCCCCAGATTGCGCAGCACTTTTACGGCTGCCTCCAGAGGCTTGACCTCGGTCTCACCGCCGCGGGATAGGATATTACTGTATATCCCGGGCAGATTAAGTCCCAGTTTCTTCTGAAAACGGGCGAAACGCATCGGTAGTTCGGCGCCGATGACGCTCTTATCTATCCCCCTCACTAAAGACATTAATACTTCAAGCTGAGCGGAAAACTGGTAGCCGCAACCGGCAAAGAAAATCGTCTCAGCTTGCCCGGGAAGGTCCAGGTTCCGCGCCCACCGGGCACCCTGCTCCCTGGTAACACCCAGTATGTTTTGCCTGATGATGATGTTATCGGCGAGGTAAGTCAGCCCTGGAGGAATTAATTCACTACCCATATCAAATTTAATATAGCTTCCAGTTACCTATCATACAACCAGCCAACTCGGTATAGCAAGTTACTGGCGCGTATTGCATAATAATGAAACCGTATTTGAAAAACCCTGCCTTGCTCAACTAAATGAGACTTTCTCTATTCTATATGGAAGACAAATGTTAAAAATCTTGACATTTCAAAAAATGCGTATATATAATGAGCCGATATATTTACCTGATGTTTTTTCTTATGTGTTTTTGTTATTAGTGTTTGCCAGAGTGTGGATAGATACTAAATTATGTTACCGGAAAGTACCGTGACTCGTCCTTTTTCTGATATAATACAGGAGTGAATCACCGGCAATCCGTTAGAAGATGTAAGGTACGTTATACAAGTTGAGGAGGTGAAGACTTATTATGAGGAAGCTATTATTTTTTACCATAGCAGTCATTGTTATTGCCGGAATTCTTCTGGTCGGCTGCGCTAAGGAGGAAGCTAAACCAGCACCCGCACCCACACCAGCACCAGCACCGGCAGCTCCAGCACCCGCAAAGCCGGCTCCAGCACCAGCCCCGTCACCAGCACCCGAACCAGCACCATCAACTACACCAGTATTAACCAAGCCACCCGCCGGCACACCGGTATATGGCGGCACCCTGAGAATGATATCCGGCATGGGCCCAAAGGTCCTGGGCTACTTCCCGGAGATGTGGGTTTTTGATGAAATCTCCATGATGCCGGTTATCGAGAGATTAATGGATTATAACGATAAACAAGAAATAATTCCCTGGCTGGCTGAGTCCTGGGAAGTAGCCAAAGATGGCAAGAGCATCACCTTCAAGATAAGAAAGGGCGTTAAGTTCACGGATGGGTCAGACTTAAATGCCGAGTCAGTCAGATGGAACCTGCAGCAGGGTGTAGATACCAAAAGGATGCAATTTGCCAACAAAGTGACATCGATTGAGGTTCTCGATAATTATACTGTAAGGTTAAATGTCACACAGTATAATAACCAGCTTATACACGGCATGGGGTGGTACCCCATGTTCTCCAAGGAAGCATTTGAGAAAAACGGGAAAGAATGGTGTCGCACCAACTGTGTAGCGACAGGGCCCTTCATGGTCGGGGATTACAAGCGGGACAATTATATCAAATTCGTCAGGAACCCGAACTACTGGCAGAAAGGTCAGCCCTATCTTGATGCCATTGTGGCTAAAATCATTCCAGACCCCGTAATAGCCTCAGCCGCGATGCAGGCGGGAGAGGCAGATTGGTGGAGCGCTTCGCCACAATTCCAGAAGGTATTGGAGGCACAAGGCTTCGTCAGGATAGCCAACCCCAAATACGGCGGACCCTCCGGTATCCTCCCCAATAACGGACCAGACTCAAGATTCGCAGACAAGAAACTCCGTGAGGCTATCGAGTACGCCATAGACAAAGCGGCAATAGCCAAAGCGCTCGGGTTTGGCTATTCCATACCTCTGAACGCGGCATATCCCCCCGGCACCTGGGGTTACATCGAGACAGCAACACGGCCTTATAATCCTGATAAGGCCAAACAGCTCATAGCCGAGGCCGGTTACCCCAATGGCCTTACCGTCAAACTGCTGGCGGCGACAGGTGCCGAAGATACTGTCACAGCGATAAAACAGTACCTCGATGCCGTCGGCATGACGGTTGAGCCTGATATTGCCGACATGGGCAGGTATTATGGCATGGTCTTTGGAGCCGGTTGGCCTGACCTGACTCTCTACGGCTGGGGGGTTGACCCGAACACCCTAATGTCTGTCCACCGACACTGGGGTCCTGAACCGATGTCTAACCCCGCCAGCTTTGTCAGGCCGCCCGAATTCGTCGCCCTGTGTGAAGATTCCTTAACCAAGACCACCGTGGAGGAACAGATAGCAGCCACCGGGATACTGCTCAAGTATCTCGAGGATGAAGCCCTGGTGATTCCAACTACCTACACGCCATCCGCAGTCATGATACAGCCCTGGGTACACACTACCTATCTATCAGAAATGCTGGTGACCCGGCATGCGGGGCATGACTGGATGGACAAGCATTAATTTATATTACCGGAAAGCCTGGTGATTCACCCTGACTTACGATATAATACGGGGGTGAATCACCGGTAATCCGTGAAAATATTGAGAACACTGAACAGACAAAGGAGGTATAAATTATCGTGAAAAAACTAGTATTTTTATCCGTAGCAGTTATTGTCATTGCTGGGCTGCTCCTGGTCGGCTGTGCCAAGGAGGAAGCGAAACCCGCGCCGGCGGCACCGGCAGCGCCAGCACCGGCAGCGCCAGCACCGGCAGCACCGGCACCGGCGGCACCGGCACCAGCAGCGCCCGCACCGGCAGCGCCAGCACCAGCGGCAAAAATGCCATCAACGACACCCCAGCCCGGCACACCAGTGTACGGCGGCATCCTGAGAATCATCGCCGGCTCCGGACCCCAGGTACTGAGCTATATTGCCGAGATGGGCCCAGGTGACCACGCCGGCGTTTTCCCCGCGGCAGAAAACCTGGTTCAGGCCACCTCCGAAAGAATGAGCGGTTCCGGGGTAGAACCGTTTCTGTGCGAGAAAGTGGACGAGGATATTAAAGGCCTGACGATGACTTGGCACCTGAGAAAGGGCATTATGTTCCATGATGGCACCGAAATGACCGCCGATGTCGTGGCCTGGAACTTCCAGTTAATTATCGACGCCAAGGCCCTGCCACACCTGGACTTCCTGAAAGATATGCAGGTCATCGACAAATATACACTCCTAATGCACCTGAATAAGTGGAGCAACCAGCTGATGCCCGACTGGGGGTACTGGCCGGTCATTACCTCCAAAGCTGCCTACGATAAAGCCTCGGGCGGCGACCCCAAGAAAGGCAAAGAATGGCAGCGCGTTAATATCGTCGGCACTGGACCTTTCATGCTGAAAGAGTACAAGCGTGACGTCCACATGATATGGGTGAAGAACCCGAACTACTGGCAGCCCGGCCGGCCTTATCTCGATGGTATCACAGTCCGCTATATTCCTGACCCGGTAACGGCCCGCGCTGCTTTCCAGGCGGGAGAGGGTGATATGTGGGGTGCCCCGGCCAGCATGGTGGCTGACCTGGAGAAGATGGGCTATTACCGGCAGCACTCCTGGCCGCAATTACCGTTTGGTATCATCCCCAACACCGCCAACCCTGACTCGAAAATGAGCGATAAGAGAGTGCGTGAAGCGGTGGAGTATGGCATCGATAAAGCGGCGGTATCCAAAGCTATCGGGTTCGGAATATATAAACCTCTTAATAGTCTGCCGATGCCGGGTGAGTGGGGTTATGACCCCAACTACAACCCCCGACCGTATAATCCCGCCAAGTCTAAAGAACTTCTTGCCGCCGCCGGCTATCCCAACGGCCTCAAGCTCAATCTGCTCATCCTGAATGACCCGGTCAGCCAGGATATCGGCACAGCTGTCAAGCGATATCTTGACGATGCCGGCTTCCAGATTAACCTGGATATAGCCGACCCCGGCAGATACTATGGAACTTACTTCTTTGCAAAGCTAGGGCCAGACCAGGACATGATCTGGGCGATGGCGGGCGGCATGGATTCGAACTACCTGCAGACATACATGCGCTGGTTCAGCACCACGCCATTCTCAGATTTGTCACATTTGGGGCACACACCGGAACAGGCGGCGATGGATGCCGAGGCGCAATTAATAGTAGACCCCAAAGACCAGGCGGTGATGACCGGGAAGCTGATGCGCTATATCACGGATAACGCCCTGATTATCCCGGTTTATGGGATGCCGGTATACGTCATGCAGCAGCCCTACGTGCACAGCACAGAATACACACAGGGGTTCACGCGCTGGGATACTTACGAAATCTGGATGGACAAGCACTAAACAGAATAGTATAATCAACTGGGTGGTTCGCTCATTAATGTATATAGTTTAGACGATGACGAACCACCCAGCAAACATGCGGAAATTGGACATTTCCTATATACTTATAGGCTGCATGACTCAGTGATGACATCACCGCAGTATAGGATAATGTTTGTTTTTTAGCCTATATAAAGATATTTACCAGAATGAGGACTGTAATTTGAGATGACCGCATATATCATTCGGCGCCTGATAATGGCAGTGATTGTCATCATCATCATCACATTGATTGTTTTCTTCGCCATGCGCCTGCTTCCCGGCGACCCGCTGATAATATTCCTGGGGCAGCAAGCCTCCCAGGGCACGATATCACAAGAGCAGCTGGAATCCCTCCGTGTCGAATACGGGCTGGATAAGCCCATTATGGTACAGTACGGTAACTGGGCATGGGGACTTCTCCATGGCAACCTGGGCACTTCGATATACTACCATGAGAATGTGGGCGTACTCATGAAGGAGCGCTTCCCCATAACCCTGTACCTGGGTGTGCTGGCACTCATCCTCAATATTGTCGTTGGCGTCCTGATGGGACTGGCCGCAGCCATAAGGCGTGGCACATGGATAGATACAATTTCAACCTTTCTGGCAAATATCGGCGTATGTATCCCGATTTTCTGGCTGGGGCTATTATTAATATACCTTTTCGGCCTTCAGCTTCGCTGGCTCCCTATTGCCGGCTATACATCTCCCTTTGAAGATTTCTGGTATAGCTCAAGACAGATAATCATGCCGGTCTTCTGCATGGCCATCGCGGGTCTATCGACTACGGCGCGCCTGACGCGGTCAAGCATGCTCGAGGTTACCCGTCAGGACTATATCCGTACCGCCTGGTCCAAAGGTCTGACAGAACGCACCGTCATCATGAAACACGCCCTGAAGAACGGCCTCATCCCGGTGGTTACCGTGCTGGGCTTGGGCATCGGCATGGTTTTTGCCGGCTCGGTGATCATTGAGACCATCTTTGCTATTCCCGGCGTCGGCAGGCTGCTGGTTACCAGCCTCTTCGCCCAGGACTACGTGGTTATACAATCCGGCACTCTGGTTATTGGCATGATAATCGTTTTATCAAATTTACTGGTTGAAATATCTTACGTCTGGATTGACCCCAGGATAAGGTACGGCTAGGAGATATCGAATCATGGCAGAAAAGAACAAAGACTCCAGAGAGTTCTCCGAAGCCCCACCGCGCGTCAGCGAGTGGCGGCGTTTCTGGAGAGTATTCCTGCAACGCAGGATAGTTATGTTCGGCCTGGTGGTTTTCGCTGTGCTGGTGATTGCGGCTATATTCGCCAATTTTCTGGCTCCCTATGACCCGTACCGCGGTAATATGGCGGATTCTCTGCAGCAACCGAATAGAACCTACTGGCTGGGCACGGATATTCAGGGTAGAGATACATTGAGCCGCCTTATCTTCGGCAGCAGGATAGCACTAGAGGTCGGTTTTGTCACGGTGACAGCTGGAGCGGTCGCCGGTTTTGCCCTGGGAATGATTGCCGGTTACTTCGGCGGTATACTCAGTGCAGTTATCATGAGGGTAATGGACGCACTCATGTCCTTCCCGATGCTGATACTGGCCATGCTCCTGGCGGCCGTGCTGGGAGGTGGCATCCAAAACGTCATCATCGCGTTGAGTATCGCTACAGTACCCGGGAACGCCAGGGTAATGAACGGGCTGGCCCTGAGTATCAAGGAAAATGATTATATTATGGCCGGGCGGTCGATGGGCTCCGGCAACTGGCGGCTTATGCTGAGCCATATCCTGCCGAATGCCCTGGCGCCCATGATAGTACTTACAACGTTGCAGCTAGGTGGCTTAATCATGGCCGAGGCCGGGCTCAGCTTTCTGGGTATCGGTATCAAACCCCCGGGGGCAGCCTGGGGCGCCATGGTCAACGACGGCTACCGCTACCTGCTAACGAACCCGATACTTTCCTTTGCCCCCGGCATTGCTATCATGCTGGTCGTCTTTGCCTTCAACATGGTGGGAGATGGATTGAGAGATGCTCTAGACCCGAGACTTAGAGGTGTATTATAATATAAAAAAATAAGGAAATTATTATGACAGAACTTTTAAGAGTCAACAACCTGGTAACACAATTCAAAACAGAAAGCGGTGTGGTCAGGGCTGTCGATGGCGTATCCTATTACATTGATGAACTGGAAATCGTTGGCCTTGTGGGTGAGAGCGGCTGCGGTAAGTCCGTCAGCCAGCTTTCCACGATGCAGCTCATCAGCGCCCCCGGCGAAATCGCCGGCGGGGAGGTCATGTTCGAAGGGCAAAACCTCCTTCAATACGAGGCCAACGGACCCCAGATGCGCGCCATACGCGGCGCCAAGATAGCCATGATTTTCCAGGAGCCCATGACCTCCCTCAATCCCGTTCTCACCATCGGCCAGCAGCTTACCGAGATGCTGATACTGCACATGAAAATGAATGATGATGCTGCCCGTAAAAGAGCTATCGAGCTGATGGGCATGGTCGGTATTCCCGCCGCTGCCAGCCGTATCGATGATTATCCCCATCACTTCAGCGGCGGCATGCGCCAGAGGGTGATGATCGCCATGGCGCTCTCCTGTAATCCCAGAATACTCATCGCCGATGAGCCCACCACAGCCCTGGACGTTACCACCCAGGCGCAGCTGCTGGAGCTGATGAAGGAGATGGTCCAGCATTTCCGCGCCTCCCTGGTTATCGTGACTCATAATCTTGGCGTGGTCGCCCGCTACGCCCAGAGAATATATATCATGTATGCCGGACGTATTGTCGAATCGGGCACTACCAAGGACATCTTCGGCAAACCGCGGCATCCCTATACCATGGGCCTTCTCAAGTGCATCCCCCGGCTCGATGAGGAAGAGGGCAGAAAGCTCGTCCCCATCGAGGGACTACCTCCTAACCTCATCAATATGCCAGCCACCTGTGCCTTCCTGCCCAGATGCCATTATAAAATCGATAAGTGTTACAAAGAACCCTGGCCGGAGCTTGCTCCTGTCAACGGCAACCATTTTATAAGGTGCTACGCTGACACCAAGGAGAAAAAATAAGTGAACCAAAAACTTAATGATGCTATCTTAGATGTCAAAGACCTCAAAATGTACTTTCCCGTTACCCGCGGCCTCCTGCGCCGCCATGTCGCCGATGTCAAAGCCGTCGACGGCGTGTCCTTCAAACTGAAGCAGGATGAAACCCTCGGCCTCGTAGGAGAGAGCGGCTGTGGTAAAACCACCATTGGCCGCTGCGTCCTCGGCCTCTACCGCCCTACCCAGGGGATGGTCAGCTTCCATGGCGATGATATCGCCTCCCTTCCTGAAAAAAAATTGAGAGAAATACGGAGACATATGGCCCTCATCTTTCAGGACCCGTACTCCTCCCTGGACCCCCGCCAGAGCGCCGGCAGTATCGTCGGCGAACCTCTGAAAATCCACCATATGGCCACCTCAAAAGGAGAACACAACGACAGGGTGGAGCAACTCTTCCGTATCGTCGGCCTCGACCCTTCTATGACCGACCGCTTTCCCCATGAGTTTTCCGGCGGACAGAGACAACGCATCGGCGTAGCTCGTGCCCTGGCCTGCGACCCCTCCCTTATTGTCTGTGATGAGCCTATCTCCGCTCTGGACGTCTCTATCCAGGCCCAGATAATCAACCTTCTGGAAGAGTTGCAGGAAGGCATCGGGAAATTGAGCTACCTCTTCATCGCTCATGACCTCTCCGTAGTGCGCCACATCAGCGACCGCGTGGCGGTGATGTACCTGGGACGCATCGTAGAAATCTGCAAGTCAAGAGTTCTCTACGATAATCCCCTGCATCCTTATACCAGAGCCCTGCTTTCCGCCATTCCTTTGCCCGACCCCTTTGTCGAAGAAAAACGGGAACGCATCATCCTGAAGGGTGAAGTACCCAGCCCCTTGAATCCCCCCGCGGGCTGCAGTTTCCACCCGCGCTGCTTCATGGCTATTGCCGAGTGCAGCCAGGAGGTCCCGGCTCTTCAGGATATCGGCGAGGGACATGAGGTGTCGTGCATCAGGGTTCCAGGCTATAAGCGCACTTAACGAGATATATTTAAAGCTATATTAATTTTAAAGGCTTTCTAAGAGCCGTTTCACCCAGAAAGTAAGCAAGTGCTTTGTAAAGAATAAACATCGAACTCGGCCAGAAGGAAATACTTGATGTTCTGACGCAAGTTCGATGTTTGTTTTTTCACGTTTCTATCAAATATCCCCGGATACAAAAAAGCGGCTGAAGCTTTTTATCAGCTTACCAAGCCGTTTTTACCCGAAGAGCCTCTATTTCGTTATTATACCCAGCGGGAATATCTCACGTCCGTACTTAGCGTTAACAATGACGGCCGCAGAGCCGTATACAGCTGCCGTACCGCAGAAAATGCCTTCAATCCCGGGCACCATGGCGGACAGGGCACCGAAGAAGTGAGCCGCCAGCAGGAAGAACAATACGGTTAATGAGGTAAACACAAAGAGGTGCATATAGGTCATTTTTAACGTGCCGATAGTCATGTAACCGGTAAATATGCCCCACATGACAAACAGCCAGGCGATACCGGAGTTATCCAGCTTGACCAGTCCCAGCCATTGCAGGAGAAAGCTGAAGCTGAGACCCAGCCAGAATGTGCCGTATGACACAAAAGCCGTAAGACCGAAGGTATCGCCGCGACGGGCATCAATAATGCCGGCAATAATCTGGGCCACGCCTCCCCAGACAAACCCGAAAATCAGGGGCATGGTACTGTCTATCCAGCCGATATTGTGTATCTGGAGCAGGATAGTGTTAAGGCCAAATCCGGCCAGGCCCAGAGCTCCCGGATTGGCCCACTGTGTTTCTTCTTTAGCTACGACCTGCGCCACAGAAAACCTCCATCATTATTATAGAGAACAGCCGGAGCGGTATTCCGCCCCGGCCGCTAACCTCAGAATCTACTTTTTTCTGCCGGACAGCAGGGTTGTCACCACCGAGGGGTCGGCAAGGGTTGAGGTGTCACCCAGATTTTCCGTGTTGCCGGCGGCAATCTTGACCAGAATCCGGCGCATGATTTTACCACTGCGGGTCTTGGGTAAGCCGTCAGCGAACTGAATTACATCCGGAGTGGCGATAGGGCCGATTTGCCGACGTACGTGGTTTTTCAACTCCTTCTCAAGGTCCGGATTCGATGCTATGCCGGTCTTCAGGGTAACATAGGCATAGATGCCCTGCCCTTTCAGTGAATGAGGCATACCGACGACAGCCGCCTCGGCCACTTTGGGATGCGAGACCAGGCTGCTTTCCACTTCGGCGGTGCCGATACGATGGCCGGAGACATTGATGACATCGTCGATGCGTCCCATCAACCAGTAATAGCCGTCCTGGTCCTGCCGGGCACCATCGCCGGTATTATAGTAACCGGGGAATTTGCTGAAGTAGGTTTCTTTGAATCTAGCCGGGTCACCCCATATGGTACGCATCATGCCGGGCCAGGGTTTCTTGATGCAGAGCCAGCCGCCTTCGTTAATACCGGCCTCGGTACCGTTCTCTCTTAATATCACCGGCTCGACACCGGGGAACGGCACGGTCGCCGAACCCGGCTTGGTGGGAATGGCGCCGGGCAACGGTGTAATCAATATACCGCCGGTCTCCGTCTGCCACCAGGTGTCAACGATAGGACATTTTTCTTTGCCGATGACGCGGTGGTACCATATCCAGGCTTCCGGATTGATAGGCTCGCCGACGCTGCCGAGAAGCCTGAGGCTGGAGAGGTCATGCTTGTTCGGCCATTCCTCGCCTTCTCTCATTAAAGCCCTGATAACGGTAGGGGCAGTATAGAATACATTTACGCCGAATTTCTCGACAATCTGCCAGAACCTGTCGGGAGCGGGATAGGTGGGCACGCTTTCAAACATGAGGCTGGCGGCCCCGATGGAAAGAGGTCCATAGACGATATAGCTGTGCCCGGTGACCCAGCCGACATCGGCGGTGCACCAGTAAGTATCTTCATCTCTAATGTCAAATATCCATTTCATGCTCTGATAACAATGCAGGAGATACCCCGCCTGGGTATGCACCACGCCCTTGGGTTTGCCGGTGCTGCCGCTGGTATACAGTATAAACAGCGGAGAGTCAGCGTCCATCTCTTCGGGTTCGCACTCGGTGGGAAGGCCGGGGGCATTCATTAACTCGTGCCACCAGTGGTCTCTGCCCGCCTGCATGGGGATTTCGATGCCCAGCCTCTTGACCACAACCACGTTGGATACATCAGGGCAGGACTTCAGGGCGGTATCAGCATTGCCTTTGCTACCTATCTGTTTGCTGTTACGCCAGTAACCATCGGCGGTAATGAGCGTCTTCGACTTGCCGTCGAGAATGCGGCCGCGCAAAGCATCGGCGCTGAATCCGCCGAAGACCACACTGTGCATAACCCCGATGCGGGCGCAAGCCAGCATGGATATAGCCAGCTCGGGAATCATGGGCAGGTAGATGGAAACGCTGTCGCCTTTTTTTACACCCAGTTTCTTCAGCACGTTGGCGAACTTGCATACTTCATAATAGAGCTGCTGATAGGTATAAACTTTAGTATCTCCGTCCGGTTCTCCCTGCCAGATTATGGCGGCTTTGTTCTTACGCCAGGTATTGAGATGGCGGTCCAGGCAGTTGTAGCTGACGTTTATCTTGCCGCCGATAAAATACCGCACCTCGGGCTTATCCTTGAAGTCATACTCAAGGAACTTGTCCCATTTCTTGTACCAGTCCAGCTGATTAGCCACCTGGCCCCAGAAACCCTCGGGGTCTTTGATGGACCAGTTATAGAGCGCTTTGTATTCTTCGAGGCTCTTAAGCGCGGCGGCCTGTGAAAATTCCCTGGAAGGTTTAAAAACGCGGTTCTCCGCCATCATGGAAGCTATTTCCTTGCCAGATATCTGGCCAAGGATTTCCTCTTCCGACCGGCTGATTTCCTCGGTAGTGGCAATGGCTTTCTTCTCTTCCCCGTCAATGGCGTGGCGGATAAGCTTTTCGAGTTCCTCGGGGTCGAAGGGTTTGACCAGGAAACCAATCGCTCCCAGCCTTATCCCCTTCGTCATCACGTCTACCGACGGATAGCCGCTGATAATGATATATTTGAGGTCAGGATGGCGTTTCCTGGCCTCTTCTAGAATAGCGATGCCGTCCTTCCCCGGCATACGGACGTCCAGGACAACGACACCAAGACCATCGCCCTTATTGAGCATCCTGAGTGTCTCTTCGCCGTTGGCGGCGGTAACGACCTGATAACCCCGGTCGGTTAACCAGTCCGTTAACGACTCCCGTACAATACTTTCATCGTCTGCTATCAATATCTTTTTAGTTTCAGCCATTTCAGACCTCTCCTTTACTATCATAAATATTACCTTTGTATCCGGTTATCCTAGATTAAAACAATGATTCACCCCCTCACCACCTTTCCTTGATAAACCAGCGCAAAAGCAGCGTGGCGTGACGCCTGTCCAGGTTACTGACCCAGCCTTCTATCTTTTCCATGTCACCGGTTACCAGCGCTTCCATCTCATCATGGGTCAGCGTGTAATAATCGTTGGTTTCGTCATCGGGTACACTGGCACTCTCGTCTAATAGCCGACTATCCTCGGAGGCTTTAGCGAGAGCGTCCAGGATGGCTTTCCTTTTTTCGAGTCTCTCTTCCTGACTGAGTTTATTAATGTCTCTTTTTCTCCCCACGCTACTGCCTCAACTTTTCACTAATGTTCCTATTCTCATGTTACCATCTGCATAAATCCCTTAAACCGCCCTTACCACTTATCTTACCCGTTGGTAAGTCGTATTTTGGCATGTACCGAAGTACTAGAACTATACGCGTATGCACGATGTCATTTCCACGCCGATGAAATCGGGGTAAACTCCAGCCAGAACGCACACCCCCTTTTCCCCGCCACTGGATTCCAGCTTTCGCTGGAATGACAATTGTGGGAAGGCTGGAATAATACCGAATAATGGCAAAACAATCTCAATAAGAGGCTATTTAGAAAAGATTAACAAAGAACTTCAAAGGTCATTGCGAGTCCATTCCACTACAAGTGGAAGGCGAAGCAATCTCTATCTCAGGCTTAATCTATAGATTGAGATTGCCACGTCGCCCCGATTACATCGGGACTCCTCGCAATGACAAATTGTTTCAAAACAATCTCAATAATTGAGATTTTTCGCTGAACGTCCTAAAATGTAACAGGATACATTATTTATAATCATGCCCATTAGGAGCATAATGAAGACCAGGATTTTAATTGCCGATGACCATGCGATGCTTAGAGAGGGCATGCGTAATCTCCTCGAACAGGAAAAGGACTTTCAGATGGTGGGAGAGGCAGCCGATGGCGAAGAGGCCGTCAGGCTGGCCAGAGAACTCAAGCCGGATATCGTCATCATGGATATCGTCATGCCCAAGCTTAATGGCGTAGAAGCGACCAAACAAGTAAAGCAGGTAAGCCCGGCGACGGCTGTATTGATACTTACGGCCTATGCTGATATCCGCTATATTATCGGCCTGCTCGAAGCCGGTGCCTGCGGCTACTTACTGAAAAACTCTCCCGGCCAGGATGTGGTGAAAGCCATACGGGAGGTACGCTCGGGCGAATCGGTGCTTGACCCCGAAGTGACCCGTAAGCTCGTACAGCGCCTGGCTAGTTTATCGAAAACCCAGGATGAGCGTGAGACCAGCGGGCAACTTACGGCGAGGGAAATGGAAATTCTAAAATGGGCGTCCCAGGGACTGAGCAATAAAGAAATGTCCGAAAAGCTTTTTATCAGCCTGCGTACCGTGAAAGCCCACATGACGAATATCTTCAACAAACTGGGCTGCAGCAGCCGCACCGATGCCATCATCAAAGGGCTAAAGCAGGGATATATTGAACTTGACGATATACAATAACGTAAATTAGTGTCAGGTTGCCCTGTCCGGATAATAATTAGAAATCTCAGTTCTTTGATTGATTTGGCGGGACTTCCCCTTTATAGGCCGGTAGAACAACCGTAAAGGTGCTTCCTTTGCCCACCTCGCTCTGTACTTCAATCCTGCCGCCATTCCGCTCAACAATCCCGTAGGAGACCGCCAGTCCCAGGCCGACTCCTTTTACTTCATCCTTGGTGGTGAAAAAGGGCGTAAAGAGCTTGTCCATGTTCTCCGGAGGAATGCCGCTGCCGGTATCATGAACACTCACCCTGACCCAATCACCATCCCGTGAAGTGCGGAGCGTCAGCTTACAGCCCTCATTCATGGCCTGAATAGCGTTTATCACCAGGTTGATAAAGACCTGCACGAGCTGATTGAAATCGGCCACCACCAGCGGCAGCGACGACGATTCTTCCCTGACTACCTCTATCATCTTCACCTTAGCCTGGTGCCCTACAAGCGACATCGCCTTATCGATAGCCCGGCCTATCGTTACCGGGCGCAGCAACGGCTCGGATTGATGCGCAAAATCGAGGAGGCTGCGTATTATTCCATTGCAATACTCGATTGCCGACTCTATTTTCGCCAGATTATTCTGCAATTGTTCCTTATCCAATTTATCCCTGGCCAGCTTGTCTTTCATCAGTTTGGTATAGACCATGACACCAGCCAGAGGATTATTAAGCTCATGGGCCACGGCCGCCGATAGCTGCCCTATCGAGCTGAGTTTCGCCGCCTGTATAAGCTGCTGCTGGGTTTTCCGTAACCTTTCGATAGAGTCGTTCAACTCATTGTTCAATGACAGGATTTCCTTATGTGTTTCTATCTGATGTTCCAGATAGTTCAGCAGGGTCGCCCCAAGGCTGGCAACAAGGTAGGCAAAGAGAGCGAAAATCAGCGTCCGCATCAATGAAATCGGGTCATGAGCAAAAAGGAGGCCCTGCGGCAGCAGGATACCAAGAAAAACGATGCCACTGACGATTACCCCCCGCAGGCGGTAGACGATAGCAGCATATATGAGCGGGTAAAAGAAAATAATAACATAAATATCCTGAAAAGAGGTTAAAACACTATAGTAAACATACGAAAATACGATAAAAAGGCCAGTGATTATCCAGAAATGGGGATTGCGTACGCCCGTCTTCGCTTTAGCCCGTAGGAGCCACATCGTAATTCCTGTGGATGAACCATCTTTTTGCGATGAATGTTCTTTACGAGGAGTCTCCGTCATGCCTTTCCTGTCCATATCTGTACCTGTAATAATTATACTCTTTTCAGTGTTTCCTAACATTATGCTGGCGTTCTGTTTGCATTTGGTTGATGGCCTCACCTCACCCCTTGCCCCTCTCCAACCCGGATATGTTGGAGACCCAAACAACCATTGGCTGGAGAGGGGAGTTTAGGAGAGAGGGGGCAAAGCCCCCTCTCATATTCTCTCCCCCTCTTCGACCAGCATGTTTATTCCCCTGGCTCAATTTTTTAGGTCGGAGAGGGGGTTCACCCTGAGGGTTCTCCCTGAAGGGACCAAGAGGATGAGGTTAATATGGTTTGAGGTTTAGGTAATACCTGAACAACCGCAACTAAACAGAACCCTGGCCCGTGCTTGCAGTTACTTAATAGACAGAGTAGTATTATGGCAAGGATTTTGGTCAGTTCATGGAATCGCTACTCTCCTTCGCAGAACACTTACCCGTTATCAGGGCAATACTGGGGTTTATACTGGTCTTCTTACTGCCGGGTTTTGCCTGGACACTCGTTTTTTTCAGCAAAGTAAACCTCATCGAACGGATTGCCCTTTCCTTTGGCCTGTCTATCGCCCTGGTAACACTCAGTATCATTGTATTGAATTTTCTATTGGGCATGAGGATTAACGGGACTAATGCCCTGCTGACCATTATCGTAATGACGGTTATTCCGGTGGGGATTTACCTTTTCAAGAGATTCAGAACCCGCAAATCCGAAACTCCGGACGGAGAATGAATGCACGATGTGATAGTTGTCGGTGGGGGACCGGTGGGGAGCCACGTCGCCCGTCGTCTGGCGGAAAAAGGCCACCAAGTACTGGTGCTGGAGAAGAAGTCGCGGGTGGGCGAGAAGGTCTGCTGCACGGGTATCATCGGTCAGGAATGCGTCAATACCTTTTCAATCGATGATAAAGTAATCCTCAGGAAAGTAAACAGCGCCACACTTTTTTCACCGTCGGGAAACAGCCTCCATTTATATCGTCAAGAACCCCAGGCATGCGTGCTGGACCGGTCGGCTTTCGACACATTCATGGCGGAGCGGGCACAGCACGCCGGAGCGGAATATAATTTTGACAGCCGCGTGATAGACATCATCACCGAAAGCGACCTTGCCAGAGCCGTGGTTTCCTGCCGGGGAAAAGAAATTAAAATCCCGGCGAAAGCCGTTGTTATCGCCAGCGGCTTTTCCCCCGGACTGAACGATCGGCTGGGACTGGGCACATTCAAGGACTTCACCACAGGCGCCCAGGCTGAAGTAGAGACCCCCGGAATTGACGAAGTGAAGGTCTATTTCGGAGATATGGCGCCCGGTTTCTTCGCCTGGCTGGTGCCGATAACGCCATCAGCGGCCAGAGTCGGGTTAATGGCACGAAAAGACGCCGGACTCTACCTGAAAAAGTGGCTGGCTCACCTGGCAAAACGGGGCAAAATAACCTCAGTCGAAGCGAAACTTCGCTACGGGGGCATCCCCCTGAAGCCGCCGACCCGAACCTATGGCGAACGGATGATAGCAGTCGGCGATGCAGCCGGGCAGGTAAAGCCGACCTCCGGCGGCGGAATCTACTACGGCTTACTGAGCGCCGAAATAGCGGCGGACACCCTGCACAAGGCGTTGGCCGATGACGACCTTTCCGCCGGGAGACTGGCGCGTTACGAACGGGCCTGGCGCATGAAACTGGGACGAGAACTCAGAACAGGTTACTGGGCACGAAAACTGTTCGAGCGCCTGAGCGACCGGCAAATCGACCGTATCTTCGAGATAATTAAAGCCGGCGGCATCGACGAAGCCCTGCTCAAGGCGGAAGACCTTTCCTTCGACTGGCACGGCCGCACGATTATAAGGCTGTTAAAATACCAGATGGTTGCCAAAACGTTGGAGGTGATAAAGTTGCCGTTCCGGTCCGGCGGAATTGACCGGTAATGCCGATAATGTCTAGAATAAAACAGCAAATTTGCAGGGAGAGTTAAATGGTGAGCAGTAATGACCCTATTCCCAGCCTGGGCGAGGCCGCTGCGCTATACCTGGCGAAACTATCCGCAAAAGACAGGGACGCCAGCCAGCCGGAGGTGTACAGATTCGCTCGCTGGTATGGCTGGGAAAGTCCATTCTCCAGATTGGCCGGCCCTGCCATCGCCGGCTACGCTGAGCAATTAAATGTATCGGATACCGACTACCTCAGGAAGTTTGAAATTTTACGCGCTTTTCTCGCTTATGCTAAAAAGGCAGGATGGAGCACGACCAATCTGGCTACCCACCTGAAAACCAGGAAGGCAAAGACCGGTACGTCTATTGCTGCCGGTCGTAATTTGCCGGAGGTCGTTTCTCTGACACAGCAGCGATATGATGAACTCGCTGCGGAGCTGGACAACCTCAAGAAAAGGAGCCGGGAACTCGTTGCGGAAATACAACGGGCGGCGGCCGATAAGGATTTCCGGGAAAATGCGCCGCTGGACGCTGCTAGAGAAGAACGCGGGCACGTGGAAGGAAGGATTAAAGAGCTCGCGGAAACGCTGAAAGCAGCGACCATCCTCGAGGAGAAGAAAGAACCTGCCCTGAAATCGAGCGTGGGTGACAGCATCGTCCTTCATGACCTGGCTTCTGGTGAGGAACTCCGCTACATGATAGTCGACCCGCGGGAGGTAGACGCCGCCAGGGGTAAAATCTCCATAGCCTCACCGCTGGGTAAGGCACTCCTCGGAAAGCGTGCTGGCGATATCGTCGAGATAACGGCACCGGCCGGCAAGCTGCGCTACCAGATAAAACGCGTCGAGCGTTAGCCTGGGTATGCTATAATAGTCTTGTTGCCACGGGGCCGTAGTTCACTCGGGAGAACGCCGCGTTCGCATCGCGGAGGTAGGGAGTTCGAATCTCCCCGGCTCCACCAAACCCGTATATGTTCTATGTGTATATACTACAAAGTGAGGTTAACGGCCAATACTATATTGGCTCAACAAAGGATGTTTCGGTGAGATTGGTTCAGCACAATGCAGGTAAAACTCAATCCACAAAAAGCCATATCCCCTGGAAGTTACGATACATCGAATCTTACGAGACTCTCCGTGAGGCGAGGAAGCGAGAGCAACAAGTCAAGGCATGGAAGAATCCAGTGTATATGGCAAAAACTTGGGCTTGAGTAGTTAATGAGGGAGAACGTCCCGATTACATCGGGGAGGTAGGGAGTTCGAATCTCCCCGGCTCCATTTAGCTTCAAAAGAACTACCGAAATTATCAATAGGTGGAACTCTTATTGATACCTCGGCTCATTATTTTAGTAATCATATTACCGAACTAGGTTTCATTTAAGTAGCTTCTCAGGGTACAATAGAACTACCGAGCATCTGAACAAGACATAAAACCAAAGCTGGGAGGCAGGTATGAAATGGAATTTTCTAGTCATATCGGTCCTAATACTGGCGGTACTGTTGGGTTGCAGCCCGAAGCCATCAACTACCCCATCACCTGTACCGACGCCTCCAACGCCGGCAGCACCATCAGTTACACCCCCACCCACTGTGCCACCAACTACCTCCACCCCTACACCAACGCCAACACCTACACAAACTCCAACGGTAAAACCCACGCCGACTCCAATGCCAACATCACCGCCTGACATGACCCCTCCATCGGCAATCACTGGCTTAGTTGCTAATAATGCCTATGATAAGAGGGTAAACTTATGGTGGGATAAAAGCGTGGCCACGGACTTCGACCATTATAATATTTTCCTAAGCAAAACAGAGATGGTAGATGTCACTGGCATGAAGGATGTCCAGCAGATACAAGATGTCGCTACCTGCAAGTATCAAGCGACCGGGCTTGAAGATGGAACCAGGTATTATTTTACGGTCACTGCAGTGGATAAGAGTGGTAACGAAAGTACAAAGGTAACTAGCGTAAGGGCCACACCCACGCCGATGCCGAAGGGGACCAAAGACGCGGACATAATTGTAGACGTTTATCAGCCGGACAGAGCCTGGGCTGGCACCACGCTTTTGCCGGACAACCATTATTCTGACAGGTCCAGGATAATTGAGGTGAACATGCTGGGAGAAATCATCTGGGAGTATCCCATACCACCGAATCTTAAACGATATACTAATCCCGGCTTCGACGTGGAACCGCTATTCAATGGACATATCCTCTATGTCCTCCCCGGCAATGGCGTGTATGAAATTGACCGTAGCGGCAAAGTTGTCTGGTCATACCTGACCACGAGAATCTCTCATGATGCCGACCGGTTGCCGAACGGTAACACCATTTTTGTTTGTGGGAACGATGACCAGAAGAGCGATGCCCAGGTGGTAGAAGTAAATCCCAAGGGCGAGGTTGTCTGGAAATGGTATGCCAGAGACTACTTCGACAAATCCCCATATAACAGCATTTATGAGGAGGGTTGGACACACACCAATGCTGTATCCAGGCTGCCGAACGGTAATACCCTTCTCAGCCCGAGGAATTTTAACTTCCTGGTTGAGGTTGGCCCGGATGGAAAAGTCGTCAGGACCTATGGAGAGGGGATTTTTATGGGCCAGCATGACCCGGCCATGCTGGCAAATGGGAATATACTCCTCGCCAACCATAATAGGCCTCACCGGGCGATAGAGTTTGACCCCGGGACAGGTAAGATTGTCTGGCAATCGGCAGGATTCGAACAGAGCGCCACTCCCGTTAGAGATGCAAACCGGTTACCGAATGGCAATACCCTGATTACCTGTTCCACCAAGATAGTAGAAGTCACCGCCGATGGGAATATCGTCTGGCAACTGGCATTTAAAGGCATCACATTTTCCGGGACTGAAGCCGCCGGCTTTGGGTTCTATAAGGCGGAGAGGATTAGCACTCAGGAATAAAACCGGGTGCAAGTTAATATGCCGACGTATAAACCTCGGTAAAAGTTCTGCCTATTGTAACCCCGGCTCTACTTTTCTCAAAAGTCCTGCTTATTTTCCCCCCGGCTAACATCACAAACAGTTACTATTATGGGGCAAGCCACCGGTCAGGGTGAGGTACTGACAAAAACGGCGCTGACGCTCTTGCTGGAGTCCATGATGAGGGTAGCAGGTGTGATATTATCGGAAATATCGCCGCTCCAGTGGTCGAAGATATAGCCTGTCGCCGGGATGGCGTTAAGGATAACGCTGGCGCCCTCATCGAAGGTGCCGCTGGCGGGAGAAACAGAGCCGCCTTCCGCGGGACTCACCGATGTCGTCAGGATATAAACTTTAATGAAATTGGCGGTGATGCTTTTATTGGTATTTATAGCGACAGTAACCGGGGTAACTCTATCCGAGACATCGCCGCTCCACCGGTCGAATCGGTAGCCCGAAGCCGCTGTGGCCGTAAGGACAACGCTGGTGCCCTCATCGTAAGTGCCGCTGCCAGGAGAGATGGAACCGCCTTCTGACGGGCTCGCTGCCGTGGACAGGGTATAGACCTTGATGAAATAGGTGTTGATGCTCTTATTGGCATTCATCGTGATGGAGACGGAAGTAACTTTATCCGAGACATCGCCGCTCCAGCGGTCGAAACGATAGCCCGAAGCTGGGCTGGCAGTGAGCATGGTGATGGTATCCCTGGTATACCTGCCGTCGGTCCCGGGGGCAGGATTCACAGCCACCGAACCTCCGGTAAAGTCCTTGCTTGAACCTGCTATCGCCTGATTATTGATAGTCAATAGGAAACGCAACTCAAAAGTCACCGCTACATGTTTATCACTAATTATGGTTATGGCAACAGGATTGGATGTATCTTTGCCGGTACCAGACCAGGTTTTCCAGCCATAACCCAGGGTCGGACTGGCGGTAAGGGTAACCTTGGTGCCGGACGCATATTTACCGTCGTCCCCGGGAGCGGGGCTCACTGACACCGAGCCTTCCGTAAAGCTTACAATCGGGCCGATAACCAGCTGGTCGCTGACCATGAGGGAGAAACGTGGCTCGAAGGTAACCGTTACGTTCTTGTTGCCACCACTCATGGTTAGCGTGGTCGGATTAGATATATCGCTGCCGGTACCTGACCATCCTTTCCAGTCGAAGCCCGAATCCGAACGGGCGGCAAGGGTAACTACGGTACCGCTCGTATATTTGCCGTCTCCTGCAGGAGCGGGGTTGATTGACACCGAGCCTTCCGCAAAGCTCACGAAGGAGCCGATAACCAGCTGATTATTGATGATAAGCGAAAAACGCGGCTCAAAATTCACCCTGACCTGTTTATTGCTGCTCATCGTTACTGTGGTAGGATTGGAGGTATTACTATCGGTTTCTGACCAGCTTTTCCAATCGTAGCCTGATGCCGGACTGGCCGTGAGCGTGACCACGGTATTTTTGGTATATTTGCCATTGGTTTCCGGGGCAGGGCTCACCGATACCGAGCCTCCGGCAAAGCTGACACCGGTGCCCGTTACCGTCTGGCCGTTAATGGAAAGATTTATTGCCGGTGTCCTCATAACAAAGAAACCTATTGAACCGAGAACGACAACCAGCAGGATGATAAGCAGCCACCATTTCTTGTGCACAAAATAGAGCCGTACTATCGTATATATGGCGCTCAAAGCAACCAGGGTTATTATTCCCAGCAAAATATCGCGCAGCTGGAAAAAAATATAGGAAACTAGAGCCATTATTAAAGGAATCCAGAAATATGTGAATACCTCTTGCAGAAACTTCTTCATACTACCTTCTAAAATTTAATTTATTATTATTCGTTCCTGTTTGTTATCCGGAACTATATCCAGTGGTTTGTGCTTAAATTAAGTATACTCCATAACTATTATATAATTATTAAATCATTGAATCTAGTTTAAGGACCGGCCGTCTTTCACTAAGAACAGGAAAACGGGAATATAATTGACATGACATAGCTATTCGTGATATAATTAAAAATAGTTAGGAGCAGGCGATCCCGATGCATCGGGGTGGGGCCGGGCTAGAAATGCAACGGATTATTTCCGTGGGACCATGGGGTCTTACGGATTTTTTTATTTTCAGGGGATTAGATAAAAGATAGAAACATGAAATTCACCAGAAAGTCTAAAGCGGCTTTTTCGTCCATTCTCTCAAACTCTTTACTTATTCTTCTCAAGTTAGTGGCCGGGATTATCACCGGGAGCATAAGCCTTATCGCCGAGGCTATTCATAGCCTGATGGACCTGGCTGCCGCCATCATCGCTTTCATCAGCGTCAGGATTGCCGATAGGCCTGCCGATAAACAACATCCCTTCGGCCATGGTAAGGTGGAGAACATCAGTGGAGTTGTTGAAGGGATTCTGATATTCGCGGCCGCCGGTATAATCACCTATGAGGCAATACGCAGGCTCATCAATGGCGAAACCCTGGAGTTGCTTGAAGTAGGCATCGGAATAATGGCCGTATCAATAGTGGCGAACATCCTTGTCTCCAGATATCTGTTAAAAGTATCCCGGGAAACAGATTCGCTAGCGCTGGACGCCGATGCCCGTCACCTGACCACCGACATACTGACCATGACCGGCGTTTTACTGGGCCTTATCATCGTGCGGATTACTAAATACAATATTCTTGACCCAATCATAGCTATTTTAGTAGCCCTGCTTATTATTAAAGCGTCTTATGACATCATTAAAAAATCTTTCGGGGGACTGATAGATATCAAGCTGCCCGAATCCGAAGAAAAAGCTATTATATCACGCATTGAAGAACACCCCGCTAAGGTAGTGGGGTATCACAAGCTGCGTACCCGCAAGGCCGGGGCGCAACGCTTTATCGACCTCCACGTTATCATGCGGAAAAATGCCGATATCAGCGAAGCGCATGATTTCTGCCACCACCTCCAGCAGGATATCCAGGCATCGCTCAAAAACGCCAACGTGACAATTCACATCGAGCCATGTGCCGAAGAGTGCAAGGACTGTACCGTCGAATGCAACCTGAGGAAATAAGGCCGATTTTCAGTTAAGAGCCTACCACTCTCCTTTTCCTTGACATGTCAGAAACGATAATCTATCCTCATAATAGAGAATATTTACACCCGGGGAAGACTAATCTTGGCAAATTCGGAAGAAAAAAGAGTATATCAAGTAGAAATACCTTTTAAGCTGGACATTGCATCGGTTGTCAAGCGCCTGCGACTCAATAAAACCAGCCCTCGGCTGGAGGAGATGGCCCGCGAGCTGGCGGAAACAGCGCACACCATAGCCCGTCCCAGAGCGGTGTATCAGTTGTCACACGCCCGCGTTATCGATAATGCCACGGTGGATATCGACGGCATTATCTTCACCAGTCGGGTGCTCAGTAAACTACTCCGCAACCAGGATACAGTAATTCCGTTCATCGCTACCATAGGGAAAGAGCTGGATGAGCTGCCTATCCCACCCAGGGACATGATGAGGCAGTTCTGCCTGGATACCATCAAAACGGTGGTACTGGTCTCGTCCGTTGATTACCTGACGGAATACCTTAAAGAAAAGCACGGCATCCCCCGGGCCGCTCTCCTTAACCCCGGTGAGATTGCAGACTGGCCGATTACCCAGCAGAAGCCGCTTTTCGCCCTGTTCGGCGGCGCCGAGAAGAAAATCGGGGTGTCTTTAACCGCAGGCGGCGTGATGAAGCCCATCAAGTCGCGCTCCGGGATACTCTTTCCCAACGATACCGGTTTCCTGAGCTGCCAGCTCTGCACGCAGTTGAAATGCCCCGGCAGAAGGGCTAAATACGACCCGGAACTGGCGAAAGAATACCTGGGTTAAAACCAGCTATAAAATTCAGCGTTTATACCCCACCCATCCAACTCAATTGGAAATTGTTTACTAACTCGCTCTGTCATTGCAAGTCCCAATGAAATCGGGACGTGGCAATCTCAAAGATGCATCATAGAGATTGCTTCGCTTCGCTCGCAATGACAATGGGATGATTATTTTTGTGTATTATTAATACACCCTAAATAATCATAAAGAGTCAACTTGAATATCCGCAGCAACAATCCTATTATAGGGGGTAGCATGTCGTAATCACTCCCATACAGGAGGCTACCATGAGTCCTACCCCCAAAGACCTTGCCATTCTGGAGAAATTCAACTTCGAAAGAAAGCCCGTAGGCGTTAAGTTCCTGTCCACCCGACCCAGGGGACTTAAGAAGCCGGACAAGCTGCTTGACTTCTGCGAAATGCTGGTCGAGGCGCAGCAGGGAAAGGCTTTTTATGTTACGAAGGATGATTTTACCTGTATAGGGCCACTCCTCCTCGGCATGATAGCCGAAGACCCGATATTCGAAAGCGGGCAGGTGGGGCCGAAGCTGGGGGTATTTAAAGACCAACGCGCCAATCGCAGAATCTACCAGTACCTTCCCAGGCTGGCGAAAAACACCGTTAAATATGTCGCCTTTGCCCCGATAGACAAATTAAACTTCGAGCCGGATTTACTGATTATCCTGGCCAGCGTGACCCAGGCGGAAATATTCATCAGAGCCCAGAGCTATACCACCGGCGAGATGTGGTCGGCCAGGGGGACGGCAGCGGCGGGGTGCGCCTGGCTTTATATCTATCCCCTCCTCAGCGGAGAAATGAATATGACCGTCACGGGCTTCGGCTTCGGCATGAGGTCCAGGCGCCTGTTCCCGGAGGGCCGGATACTACTTTCCATCCCCTGGGACAAACTCCCCCAGATTGTTAAAAGCCTGGAGGAGATGGAGTGGGTACCGGAATCTTACACGCTGGGAGCGGAAGGCCATAAAAAGAAAGTGAAGAAAATAGTGGAAGAACTGAAAAAGGAGTCCTGATAAACCCAGACAAAGAAGCAATACTAAAGATATGTTGAAAGAGGAGGAGTAACTCAATGGCAGCATCAAAATACGATAAATATATGGTGACTATCTCCAAGGGTCACCGGGGGCCCGGGGTATGGCTTATGAGTGAGGAGCTTGTCCCCGGATGCAATGTCAATATCATGTATAACTGGATACGTGAACAGCCGAAGCCCAATCCCATGCATCAAGCTATGGAAGCCCATGACTATGACGAGATTATCGTGAACATGGGTACCGACCCCCTCCACCCCGAATATCTCGGCGCGGAAATCGAAGGCTACATAGAAGACGAAAGGCATTTAATCACCAACACCACGGCGCTGTTCTTTCCCAGGCATGTTGCACATGGTCGGATAACCTGGAAGAGCTTCGAAAAACCACATATTCAGATGGCCATAAAACTAAGCGGGAAAATCGAGCCGATGGGACCGCCGCCGAAACGAGACCGGTAGTCTTTACTACTGATTCATCAAGTTGCTGGAGAAATAAGGCAAGGAGGTCATTATGGTCGCAAAACCGCGCGACTATTCCGTGCTCGACAAGTTCAAATTCGAAAGGAAGCCCGTAGGCGTCAAATTCTTAATCACCAGGCCGGAGGGCATAAACAGACTGGACAAGGAACTGAATTTCTGCGAGATGCTTAAAGAAGCCCAGGAGAATGACGCTTTTTACGTGGCGCCCGAGGACTGGGTCTGCGTGGGCGTGGAACAGATGATACTGGGCATGAAAGACCCGGAGCCGATTCTCGTCAGCGGGATATTCGGCGGCGACGAGGGGCTCTTCAAAGGAGCGAATTCCTGCCGCGCTATGTACGAGTACCTCCCCAGGATGCCGAAAGGCTCGGTGCAGTACGTTTCCTTCGCGCCCGTGGACAAGCTTACCTTCGACCCGGACGTGCTGGTTATCACAGCCGATATAACCCAGGCGCCGACATTGCTGCGGTCCATTAACTACTCTACGGGGCAGCCTTTCGTAAGCAAAGCGACACCGGTGGTAGCCTGCTCCTGGATTTACGTCTATCCCGTCGTGAGCGGCGAGTTGAATTATTTCATCACCGGCCTGGGACTGGGCATGCAGGCGCTGAATATTTTCCCACCGGGACTGTTCCTGATATCGGTACCCTTCCAGCTTATCCCCACCATGCTGGAAAACCTGAAGGAAATGCCATATAGTCGCACCGTGGCACCGGGTCCCGGGGGCCCTGCCCACAGGAAACGCGTGAATAAATTGATGGCAGACCTGAGAAAGAAGATAAACGAGTAGTTATCAGCTGTCAGTTATCAGTTGACGAGTAACGAATTCCTCTTATAATACTGATAACTGTAAACTAAATACTAAACAAAAGAGAGGAGCAAAAATGGCAGAGAAAAAATACGCAAAAAACCTGGTTACCATACCTTTCCACAAAACACCGGCAGGAGCATTATTTTCCACCGGGGCGGATGTCCTCGGCGGCTTTGAGCTAAATATCATCTACGCCTGCGCCTATAAGACCGGCATTACCGGAATGTCGACAAAGCCGCATGTACATAAATACGATGAGGCTGTATTTTTTATCGGCTCTGACCCGTATCACCTCGATGACCTTGGTGCCGAAGTGGAACTATCCATAGGCGAACTGGGTCATGAAGAGAAACACACGTTCGATAAACCTACGGTGCTGGTAGCCCCCAAAGGCCTGTACCACTGCCCGATAGTCACCAATAGAATCGATAAACCCTATGTTTGCATGGCCGTCTCGCTCACCGGTAAGAGAACGGATTAAGACCTATCGTGCAGGTTCGTAATATCCTATATTGTCCGGAGGTTAAGTATGACCGAGTTCGGGTATGCCGGAGAAATCCTGAAAGTAGATTTGTCCGATGGCAACATCACGAGGCTGCCTACTGCCCCCTATACCGACAGGTTTCTGGGCGGGAGAGGCATGGCGGTAAAAATTTACTGGGACATGGTGCCCGTTCAAACCAGAGCTTTCGACCCGGAGAACTGCCTGATATACGCTACCGGCCCGGCGACCGGATTTCACAGGCTGGGTGGCTGTAGATGGCAGGTCTGCGGGAAATCACACATTATGGAGCCGGAAGTATTCTCCTACGCCAACCTGGGAGAGAGATGGGGAGCGTTCCTTAAATACGCAGGCTTTGACGGGCTGATAGTTCAGGGTAAATCTGATAGTCCGGTATATATTTATATCCATGATGGCACCATCGCCATAAAGGATGCTCCTCACCTCTGGGGTAAGACCTCTTTCGAAGCATGTGATGACCTGAAAGCGGAACTGGGCAATGATGTAACTGTCCTGACTATCGGTCCCGCCGCCGAAAATCTGGTCTCCTTTGCCTCTATGCTCACCGATGACGGCGCCTCGGGAGCCAGCGGTCTCGGCAGCGTGATGGGGTCGAAGAAGCTCAAGGCTATCGCCGTTGCCGGAGACAAAAGGCCGAAAGCCGCCGACCCCACAAGGCTGAACAACCTGGCTGATAAGATACTGCAAATGCGGAAGGATACCTGGAAAAACTGGCTTAACGATATGCCGGAAAGGACCCGGCTCCGCGCCTGCTATGGCTGCGGTATCGGCTGCTTTAGAAGGTCGTATACGAAGGATAGCCGGCGTTATAAATTCTTCTGCCAGGCGACGCATGCCTATGCGGGTCATGCCCATAGATACAGCCAGAAGGATGCCGCCGATGTGACGCTGTTGGCTACCAGGCTGTGTGATATCTATGGACTGGACACAACAGTGATACAGCCTTTGATTGACTGGCTCGATAACTGCTATAAGGAAGGTATCCTGCGGGAGGAGAGTACCGGACTGCCGCTATCCCGGATAGGCAGCGCTGAGTTTATCGAAACCCTGACCCGAAAGATATCCCTGAGAGAAGGATTCGGCGATTTACTGGCAGAAGGCATGATACGAGCCGCTGCAAAACTGGACAAAAGAGCACAGAAACTTTTAAATGCCTCGATATTGACCAGGGCCAGTGAGACCAAGGACTATGACCCCAGGCTCGTATTGACCAATACGCTTCTCTACTCTACCGAACCGAGAAGACCCATAAATCAGGTCCATGAACTGACCCACGCCCTCTGGTTGTGGTGTAACTGGATGAGGAAAGATGAGGGCGCGTTTTTATCCACCAACGACTTCCTGACGGTTGCCAGGAACTTCTGGGGTGGTGACGCCGCCGCCGACCTCTCTACCTACGAAGGGAAAGCTCTGGCTGCCAAGAAAATCCAGGACCGTGCCTATGCCAAGGAGAGCCTCATCCTCTGCGATTTCCTCTGGCCGATAATATGGGTCAGGTTTGCCGATGACCATACCGGCGACCCCACCATGGAAAGCCAGGTGCTTTCGGCGATTACAGGTAAAGAAATAGATGAGACAGGATTAAACAAAATCGGGGAGAGAGTCTTCAACCTGCAAAGGGCGATACTGCTCCGGCAGGGGTGGGGCGGTAGGCAGGGAGACCGGCTGCTGGACTACCTCCATGACGAGCCCCTGGAGATGGTGTTTTTCGACCCCGACTGCATCGTACCGGGTAAGAACGGCGAAATCGTTTCCCGGAAGGGCGCTAAAATAGACAGGAAAAATTTTGAGAACCTGAAGAGCGAGTACTACTCGTTGCGCGGCTGGGACGTCCCCAGCGGTCTGCCGACGGAGAAGAAACTCAAAGAACTGGGGCTGTCCGACGTGGCTGCCGATTTAAAGACCAGAGACCTGTTGCGTTAACCAACAATATCATACGGTTGCAGTCAGCCTGCTTAATTGTTAGAATTACCCTTGAGAAGTGTGCCCCAGTAGCTCAGGTGGATAGAGCAGCGGTTTCCTAAACCGCGAGTCGGGCGTTCGAGTCGCCCCTGGGGTACCACAAAACTAAATACCATTCACTTTTCCAGCACATAGACCTTATCTCTCACTTGAGTCAGGTCCGGATTTTTACACTCGCCTTCGGTATAAACGAGAGAAATACCATTATTCCTCAAAAAGGCGGTATCGCTACAGCCCTCGCTTAAGAATTTTTTTGCTTCCTCATCCGTAGCCGTGGGAAAGGCAAGTATCTTCGTGTACACCGTCTTACCCGTTATCGCCGCAAACGGGGTAGCCTTCCATGGGTCGAGGACTGCCTTATCATATTCCCCGCCCACATTTTCCTTAATCCAGGTAAACTCCTGGTACTCCTGCTCATTTATCATATGGTAATAGGGTATATGTTGCCGGGCGGGGATGGCGATATACAACGTGACCCCAACCACGACCAGGCAGAGAGCCCAGCCCAGGTAACGTTTGAAGGAAAAGCCAGCCAGCTTAAGTTTAGAAGCCAGTACCTCCGGCAGGTTCAGTTCTCTTATTGCCATCAGCCCGACGCCAGCCACGATGCCCACCATCAACATCATAAACATAAGTCCCCGCTCGTACATTATGGCGACGCCATAGTGGAAGGTGAAATAGATAACCTGCATCGCCAGCAGCGCCACCAAACCGAGCGCCAGGCCGTAATTCCTCCTTCCGCCTTTTATCGCCAGCACCAGAGTCCCCAGCATACAAATCCCGATAGGAAGGTAACCATAGGTCATGATAACCCGCGGGAAATCAATATACGGTGAAAGAGATTGGGGAGTGAATAATCCTTTTACGGTGGGCAGCAGCATCTTAAGTATCCAGGGAAAGGGTGCCAGGAAAGGTATCACCAGGGCCAGCCCTATACCCAGGCTGTGCCTGAAATCCCCTTTCAAATTGAGCAATATGTAGGGAACGAGAATAATAACCAGACATATCGCTGACGGCGCGTGTATGGTCAGTAAAAAACAGATAAAAAGGAAAAGTACTATATAGCCCCATACGCTTTTAAAGTGAAAGGCAATAAACAGGGAAAGGGGTACGAAAAGAAGCCCCATTGCCACCGGCACCAGGAAGGCCGGCCCCAGGATGCCTACCGTGGTCGGTATCAGAGCCACGAAGAAGGCAGCTTCCCAGCCAAAGCCCTGCCTTCGACCCATAACATAGACAGACAGTACCGCGATAGTTGAGATGATACCCGGAAAGAATCTGAAAATAGTTAACCAGGAAATACCACTAATCTGGTGGAATATACCCCAGAATAACTGGAAACCAAATTCCAGATTGGAGCCGAGAGTTATGGCGAATTTGCCGTAAAAGGGCTCGATGTAGGTGATACTACCCGCTTTGATTATCGCCTCGGCGTTGGCCAGGTGTATCCAGTCATCAATGTGCACCGGGTAAGGATAGCTTTGATGCGGGATGAAGGTAACGTAGAAGGCCAGTGCCATTACCGGCAGAATCAGATACGCAGATTTATCCAGTCGTGGTATACTGTTTAGAGCCATAACCAAGCCACCACATTATCCGGCTATTTACCGGGGTATTCGAAAATTTTTACTTCGGGAACTAAACCCACATCTTGATTTGAAATACCGGATTCGGAGCTGTAGATTAGCTTATAGTCCTGCACTGCTTCCAGAGGTACGGGGCTGATGAACGGATTAAGACCGATAATTCTATGGTTAGCCACCCCTGCCTTCGCAACATTGTCAAGTGCTTCCTGATAGCTGGCAAACTGCTTGATATCGGTGATTTGCTCAAAGCTGTTCCCGTTATCATCGACCTTCTTTTCAAAGGTAATCACGGCCGGGTTCTTCGCTTCTACCGCTTTACCGTTGAAATTGTACAGTCGGACACACAAGGTACGATAGTATTCAGGAAGGAAAAGCTGTACCGGTACGAGCTTGCCTTCTTTCGCCACGTAATATGTACCAACGAACTCAGACGGGTTCCGTCCTGCCCAAGTGTTTACTGCCCAGAACTTGGTGGTACAGGTAGAAAAATCAATTATGATATATGATGAGCTCAGTTCTTTCATCATAGCATAGGTGGAAGCTTCATCATTGGCCAGAAAAAGCTTGGCGACTTTAATTATCGGCCCCGAGGCTTGAGAGGGGTTGGCACTGGGTATCCGATGGGCAGTACGTGATATCCAGTAGCCATAATCCCACCATGCCGTCACGCCATAGGCTGTCGGGGGATATTTATAGCCTCCTTCCCCCGGCACCGCATCAAGCTGATAATAGGCTTCCGGATTACCCATCGGCTCAGGCGTGTTTTGCTTCAACCAGTGCATTGACGCTTCCCAGGCATCCGATGGCGCAAAGGTTGCCTGCGAGGCAACCGTTTTGGCACCACTAATATTGAAAAGGGAAACGAAAGAAAAAACAACTAAGATAGCGATGATTGTATTTACGTAGTAAATATATGTGTTCTGATTCTCTTTAGGTACATTTTTTTGCTTGGCTTTTTTAGTCTCTTTTTGCATTAATGCGAGCACGATAAACCCAATAGGCGCTAATAGCCCCCATAATGCCCACAAATCACTTCTACCCTTATATTTTGCCCAACCCCAACAACCGAATAACAAAGACGCAACCCCTATTAGCCATACCGGAAGGAATATATATAGAATTTTGCCAAAAAAGACGCAAAGGATTAGCAGTATTATTCCTGACGGAACTCCTATATTCCTTGCTTGCTTATAGTTGATTAACGTTGATAATTCAGTTTTAGTCACCAGTTTTTTAAGGCCAACAAGCCAACCTGACTGCCAGGAGATATATCCGGAAAGCACGGCAATATTTACAACAAGATAATAGGCGAAACGGCGCTGTGCCAGTGTAGCTATCAGTATTGTGAGAGTCCAGATAAGGAAAAACAGCCAATGTTTCTCATTACTACGCTGATTAATTGACAGCCAAATTAACAATGCGAAAAATACAACAATTAATACCAGTGCCCATATGAGAGAAAAATATAGGATTATCAGAGCAGCCACCAATATTACAAGAGTCAAGACACGAAGTGGCAGTTGCTGTTTCTCATCATTACGCTGCTTGATAGAGAGCCAGATTAAGATGACAAATGCTATGAAGCCAAAGCCGGGAATAGGCCACGCTTTGACAAGGAAAAAGTTGGTGCTGAAGTTGCCCCAGGCAATGAGGGTAGAGAAGGTACCCTGCGGTGAAAGGAACGGCTGCATTTCCAGCGTGGTCGTTGCCGTAGCCCCTGACGGCGTAAAAATATTGAAATTGCTCATCACCACGCTAAAAATATCGGGTTTGACAGCATGAAAGATGGCCAGGGATATTATACCGACCCCGACAAGAGCCAGCGGGAAATACACCGGTTTTAACTTGATGGTCGATATCAACACGGAGAGACCGATGAGTATCAGAGGGACGACTACCGAGATGAACAGGGGAACGGAGAAATACCCCGCCGGTGAAAACGGTAAAAAGATTAAGTAGGCAACCAGCAACAAGATGAACCAGATAATGCCCAGATGGTCCGTTGGCTTACGCCTCAGGTAGTCGATAGTAAATTGAATTAAAAAATAGAGAGAAATGATAAAGACAAAGAGCTGGGCTCCCAACCAGGTAATAAGGTAAAAGCCCAGGAAAATACCGGCCAGCAGGCTATAAATAAGAGGTTTAATAAATACTCGCCAGTCACGTTTTATAAAATGGCTGAAGGTCAATTGCCTTTGCCCCGACTCTTTTATCGCCAGAATCACGAAAAGAGCCGCCGTGGCGCTGAACAGGGTCTCGGCCACATGGTGGTCAGTGAAACCGAGTATCGAGCGTCCCAGAAACTCTCCCGACATCACGGCGATTAGGCCAGCCGCGAGTACGCCAACCCAGCGGTTGAATAGCGTTTTACCGATAAAGTAAACGGGGATAACTGTAAGCGCTCCCAGGACCGCCGGGTAATAGGCGCCGACCACATCGATAGTATGCTGGGTTGGAGAACCCAGGCCGATAATCCAGGTGATAACAGCCAGCAGCCCCTCAAAAAAATGAACGCCGACCACTCCATTACCGCCCGGATAGATAAAGTAGGGGTCGAAGGCGGTGTGAGTGGGAAAATTGAAAATCCAGTTGTCAACCAGGCGCATATAGTAATAGGCATCATTACTGGTAAACTTTACCCAATCGCCCACGAAGACCTGGTCATGGGGAAGAACGGCGCGAAAATAAAACGCTACGGCGAAGAATACCGCAATCAATGCTCCAGCGATAACCTTCGGTGAGATTTTATCCCTGTTTACTTTTTTTACGGGTGCAACGTTCAAGTCATTACCTCTGGTTACTTCGGTTGCCATTATAACATAAAGATACCACGCCTACAATTTTTTATAACATTCCGACTGTCTTTATCGGCCAGTAATTTATACTTTTGGCTAAAATCACCGATAAGGACGGCTAATATAAGAAAATGTTCGGTGGCGCCCTTTCCGCCGCCCTGCCATTTGCCACATATTAACACAATAGCTTGACACTTGTCACTTTATTTGTTTATAATTGTATGTCCGCTCCAGATGAAGTTTTACTTGACGTAACTTTTGAGATATAATTGTAATAATTACGAAGCTCCTGGAAATGACCAGGTACGGTACTTGCAAGTGGAAACCTGACCTGACGGCGGTGCTGTATTATTTCGGTCGCAGGATTAAAGGAGAGTTCGATAGGTGACTGTTGCCATAGTAGTCGGAACAAGACCTGAAATCATCAAAATGGCACCAGTGATAAGGCAACTGGAACAGAGAAAAACCGACTTCTTTATTCTGCATACCGGGCAGCACTACTCGTACGGACTGGATAGGGTTTTTTTCGAACAACTCAAACTCCCCCGGGCGAAATACAATCTCGAGGTCGGCTCCGGCTCCCATGCCGAACAAACGGCAAAGATTCTTACGGGTGTAGAAAAAGTCCTGCTGGAAGAGAATCCTGATATCGTTTTGGTCGAAGGTGATACCAACTCCGTTCTCGCCGCCGCACTGGCGGCTGTAAAACTCCACATAAAAGTCGGGCACGTGGAAGCCGGCCTGAGAAGCTACGATGTCAATATGCCTGAGGAGATTAACCGAAGGCTGACCGACCATTGTTCCGATTATTTATTCGCCCCCACGGAAAAAGCCAAGGCAATTCTCCGGGGAGAGGGCATCGCTGAAGAGAAGATAACCGTCACCGGCAATACTATCGTCGATGCCGTCAATCAGAATATTAAGTTAGCCAGAGAGCAGGGAAACGCCCTCGGCGCTCTGCACCTCACCCCGAAGGAGTATTTTCTGGTCACACTTCACCGACAGGAAAACGTTGATAACCGAGCTAGATTTACCTCTATTATGGAAGGGTTGAATACGGTAGCTGCCAAATTTAATATGCCGATAGTCTACCCCATTCATCCTCGCTCTCGGAAAATGATGTCCGAGTTCGACCTCACGCCGGGAAAGATAATACTCGTCGACCCCCTGGATTTCCTGGGCTTTCTTCAGGTTGAAAGCAACGCCAGCCTGATATTTACCGATTCCGGGGGTGTCCAGGAGGAAGCCTGTATTTTGAACGTTCCCTGCGTAACCCTGCGGGATAACACAGAGAGACCGGAAACAATTGACGTCGGTGCGAATATTCTGGCCGGCGCCTCGCCGGACAGGATACTGCGATGCGCTGGCTTCATGCTCGGCAGGAAAAACAGCTGGCGGAATCCCTTTGGCGACGGGAAGGCGGCGGAAAAAATTGTTAAGATAATTACGGAGGGTAAAATTGAGTAAGGTACTGGTCACCGGCGGTCTGGGCGCGGTAGGCATACCCCTGTCAGAGGAGCTAAAGCGCCGGGGCCATGAGGTATGGCTCTCGGACAGGACACATTATCACGAGCCCAACTATATAAGATGTGACGTAGGTGAATTTCATCAGGTAGAAAGGCTTTTAACCAAAGTGGAATTCGACTATGTCTATCACCTGGCTGCCGAGTTCGGCCGCCAGAATGGCGAAGATTTTTATGAAACGCTCTGGAAATCGAACGTCATCGGCACCAAGAACATCATCAGAATGCAGGAACGGCTCAAGTTCAGAATGATATTCTTCAGCAGCTCGGAGGTCTATGGAGATTACCGGGGGGTTATGAGCGAGGATGTCATGGATAAGGTGGCTATCAAACAGATGAATGACTACGCCATGACCAAATGGGTAAACGAAATGCAGATTTTAAACTCCGCCGATAAGTTCGGCACCGAGACGGTAAGGGTCAGGCTGTTCAATACCTACGGCCCCGGAGAGTATTATTCGGAGTACCGGAGCGCCCTCTGTCTCTTTATCTATTCCGCCCTGCACGACCTCCCTTACGTCGTTTACACCAAACACACACGGACCTCTTCCTACATCGATGACACGGTAAGGACGCTGGCTAACATCGCCGAGAGATTCAAACCCGGCGAGGTATATAACATAGCGGGCAAAGACCTGCATACCATGAAGCAGGCTTCGGATATCATTCTCAATTATCTGGGGAAAGACGATAGTCTGGTAGAATACCGCGATACACAGGAAGCCACTACGCTGGACAAGAAGGTGGATAATTCCAAAGCAGTCCGCGAGCTGGGACACAAGTCCACGATAAGCCTTAAGGAAGGAATTGCTAAAACTATCGAGTGGCAGAAAGAGGTCTATCACCGTGGCTAAGAAAATCGTAGTTATCGGTACCGGTTACGTGGGGCTACCTTTAGCCATAATGCTGGCACGCTCAGGGTATGAGGTTGTGGGGGTCGATATCGAAGAGAACGTGGTCAATGCCATTAACGAGGGGGTTTTAAAACTCGCCGAAGAAGACATCAGGAAAATCTTTCAGGAACCACAGGTGAGAAAAAACCTTCGCGGACAGGGAACCCCGTGTGAGGCGGATGTTTTTATTATCTCGGTGCCGACACCCATCGATGAAAAGAAGAGGATTGCCGACCTTACCCAGGTTGTAAACGGCGTGGAGTCCATCCTTCCCTTTTTACGCCGCGGCAATCTGGTCATCATCGAAAGCACCATCCCGCCGCTGACCTGCCGACAGGTCGTTATACCCATCATTGAAAAGGGCGGTCTGAAAGTCGGCGAGGACATTTTTCTCTGCCATTGTCCGGAGCGCATTTTACCCGGAGAAGTATTTACGGAAATCGTGCATAACAACCGTATCATCGGCGGGGTCGATGCTAAAGCTTCGCAGATGGCGAAGGAAATTTACGCTTCCTTCGTTAAAGGGGGGCTTTACCTTACCGATGATGTCACCGCCGAGATGGCAAAGCTGATGGAAAATACCTATCGAGACGTAAATATCGCCCTAGCTAACGAATTCGCCGCGGTCGCCGAAGGTCTGGGAGTGAATATAATAGAGGCTATCGAACTGGCCAACAAACACCCCAGGGTGGATATCCTTAAACCCGGCATCGGCACCGGGGGGCACTGTATCCCTATCGACCCGTGGTTTATCAAGGAGATTGACCCGGTCAACTCCCGCCTTATCCAGACGGCGCGGCTTATCAATGATGAGGTGCCGGACAAGATTGCCGCCAAAATCAGGCAGACACTGCGGGATATCAAGAATCCCCACATCGTAGCCCTGGGGGTTACCTACAAGCCGAATACCTACGATGTCAGAAATAGCCCGGCGCAAAGAATCATTAACCTGCTCAGACAGGACGGCTATCAGGTTGAAGCCTATGACCCGCTGGCTGCCGGTTATCAATATACATCTATAGAAGAAGTGGCTAAAGGGGCCGACTGCCTGGTGGTACTGGTGGAACACCAGATAATCCGCGATGAACTGGCTAAAAAGGAAAAGGAGATTAAGCAGGTTATGCGCCACGATTTGATACTGAGATTCTATCCTGAGTTCAAGGATTGAGCTTATGCTTATGCGTAGAATCCTGCCTCGTTTCAGGTAAAAAATGAATGTATTATTTATCCATGAGATAGACTGGCTCAAGAAGGTTGTCTTCGAGTTACAAAGCCTTGCCGAGCTTCTATCGCTCCGCGGCCATCAGGTCTATGCCATCGACTATGAGAATTCGTGGAGCAGGAACAGCCATTTCAGCCTGGGAAGCCTGAAAACAAAGGAGTATAACAATGTCTCCAGAGCTTTCGCCGGGGCATCGGTAACCCTGAGACGACCCGGATTTATTAGAATTCCCGGACTGAGCCGCTTATCGGCTGCCTTTACTCACTACGCAGAGATTAACAAAACCATCAAAGAGAAAAATATCGACATTATTGTGCTTTACGGTGTCCCCACCAACGGGCTTCAAACGATACACCTGGCTAAAAAATTTAATATCCCGGTGGTATTCAGGTCTATAGATATTCTCGGTCAGCTTACACCGTGTGCGGCACTGCGTTCCGCCACCAGGTTCTTCGAAAGAAGAGTGTATCCCAGAGCGGATATGATTTTAGCGCTCACGCCCGACCTTTTCCGATATGTCGTCAACCTTGGAGCCGAAGAAGCTAAAGTGCATGTCCTTCCGGTATTGGTGGATACCGATTTATTCCGTCCGTCAATCAATTCCAGCGAACTTCTTCAAAAATGGGGGCTCGATGAAAATGACCGTATTATCGTTTTTATCGGCACGCTATTTGATTTCAGCGGCCTCGATATCCTTACCCGCCGTTTCCCGGAAATCATAGAGCGGATTCCCCGGGCGAAACTATTAATCGTCGGCGACGGCGCTCTACGCCCCGCGCTGGAGAGTATTATCACCCGGCTGGGCCTGCAAAAGAAGGTCATTATTACCGGTTTTCAGCCTTACCAGACCATGCCGCAGTATATCAACATGGCGGCAGTATGCATAAATCCTTTCCTGGTCAACGATATAACCAGAGATATCTTCCCCACCAAGATAGTGCAGTATCTGGCCTGTGCCAGGCCGGTGATAGCCACCCCGTTACCCGGAATGATAGCGGTAACTCCCGGGGAGGAACAGGGAGTGCTGTATGCAGAAAATGCCGATGACATGAGTAACAAAATTGCCACTTTACTTCAATCGAGCGAACATATGCAGCGGCTAGGTCAAGCCGGCCTCGACTACGTCCTGCGAGTACATAGCCATGAAAAAGTGGTCGAGCAACTTGAAAACAGGTTAGAGGAGGCTATCAAAGAGAAGCGGAGCAGGGCCTGAATGCGTCCCGGCAAAATCCGCCACTCCATGATAGAGAGCGAAACATGATAATAAGAGGTAAAGCCCCATTACGGATAGGCTTTGGCGGGGGAGGCACCGACATATCTCCCTACCCGGAGGAGCGGGGAGGAATGACGCTCAGCACCACCATCGATATGTATACCTATGCCACCCTCATTCCAAGAAAAGATAAACAGATTACCGCCAAGTCTCTCGATTACGATACCGTCATCAACTATCACGCTAATAGCGATACTGAATATGATGGTGAGCTGGACCTGGTGAAGGCAGCCACCAAAGTGATGAAAATAGAGGACGGCTGCGAGCTTTTCCTGCACAGCGACTCTCCCGTTGGCTCCGGCCTGGGGACATCATCGGCGCTGGTGGTGGCCTTGATAGGAGTCCTCAAGCACTGGCAAAACATTCCGCTGACGCTCTATGAAACCGCCGAGCTCGCCTACTACATCGAGAGAATAGAGCTGCAAATCAAAGGCGGCAAGCAGGACCAGTACGCCGCCACTTTCGGGGGGTTTAATTTTATCGAATATACCGGGACCAGAACGATAGTTAATCCTCTCCGTATCAGAGAGGATATACTCAATGAACTGGAATACAGGCTGATGCTCTGCTATACGGGAAAGAGGAAGCTTAACGCCGGTATTATTGAAGAACAGGTAAGCAATTACAAGCAGGGGAGAGAGGAAGTAGTCAAATCTCTCGATGAAGTAAAGGAACTGGCCATAGCTATGAAAAACGCCATCCTCCTGGGTCAGATTGACGAGTTCGGCCATTTGCTGCACGAGGGCTGGCGTTGTAAAAAGAAATTCTCCACGAAAATCACCGACCCCAAAATAGATGAACTTTACGAGGTTGCCAGGAAAAACGGCGCCATCGGCGGCAAGCTGCTGGGGGCCGGCGGCGGCGGTTATTTACTACTGCTCTGCGAGTTCGATAAAAGGCACGTCGTCGCCGAGCAACTGACCAGGCTTGGCGGTAAAGTTTCCAGTCCTTCCTTTAATTTCACGGGTTTACAGACCTGGGAGGTAGGTAAAAGGTGACGCCGAAAAAGCTCGAAGTACTTGTGGCCAGGACCTTTGACTTCTGGATATGAGAAGTCAGTGTTTGATAATCAAGCGGTAAAAACGAAACGAGGGGTTCGAAGTTGAGCGGACAGGACAGCCAAAAAACCAGCAACAGGGAAGCTAAAATATTTAAACAAATAGAGGATAGCGCCCGACTGAAGGAATGCCTCCGGGAGCAGGCGGGAAAGCTGATGACGATTGCCGACCAGCTTACTGGAGCATTCCAGAGAGGAAACAAAGTGCTGCTCTGCGGAAATGGCGGCAGCGCCGCCGATGCTCAGCATATCGCCTGCGAACTGGCCGGCAAGTTCTACTTCGACCGCGACCCCCTGCCGGCGATAGCCTTGAATACCAATACCTCCTCTCTGACGGCCATCGCCAATGATTACAGCTTTGAAGACGTATTTGCCCGGCAGGTCCGGGGGCTGGTGAAAAAGGGGGATGTCGTTATTGGTATCAGCACCAGCGGGGCATCTAAAAATGTAATCCTGGCGCTGGAGGAAGCCAAAAGCCGCGGCGCCGTCACGATAGCTTTCGCCGGGCAGAAAGGCCCCCTCAATAAACTGGCCGATTACGTTCTGGCCGTCCCTTCACGCGATACACCGAGAATTCAGGAGGTGCACATTACCGCCGGACATATCATCTGCTGTCTGGTCGAAGAGGCCCTTATTAAAAAGGAGCAGCGTGCATAAAGCGGTATTTGTCGACCGTGACGGAACGATAAACAGAGACGTGCCCTATTGCAGCCGCCCCGAGGACTTCGAGCTGCTTCCCACTGTAGCGGAGGGAATCCGGCTGCTGAATGAGCACGGGTTCAAGGTGGTGGTGGTCACCAATCAATCGGGTATTGCCCGCGGCTACTTTACTGAGGCTATGCTCCACAAAATTCACCGCAAAATGCTGGCTGACCTTGCCGTAGAAGGGGCTGTCATAGATGCCATATACTACTGCCCCCATCATCCCGATGATGGGTGTGAATGCCGTAAGCCCGGCACCGGCCTTTTTCACCGGGCGGAGGCCGCACTTGATATTGACCTTGCCGGTTCTTACGTTATCGGGGACAGGCTCCTGGACGTAGTCGCTGCTAGAGAGATTAACTGCAAGGTGGCGCTCGTGCCCGGCAGCGAGCCTGAAATAACCCTCGTGCGGGAAGGGGGGCACACCGGGGCAGATTTTATTGGCACCGACTTTTACAGCGCCGCCGCCTGGATTGCAGCCTCAGCCGACATCCTGGTGAAACGAGATTCGTAGGAAAGGGATAAACCGGTAAATGAAAGAGATGCACATACCCTGGGCCAGGCCCTATATAGATAAAGAAGAGCTGGACGAGGTTGTCGATTCCATTAAATCGACATGGATAACCATGGGGCCCAAGGTAAAAAAATTCGAGGAGGAAATGGCCGCTTATATCGGAGTCAAACACGGGATAGCCGCCAGCAACGGCACGGCGGCCCTTGATATCGCCCTGAAAGCGCTGGGAATACAACCCGGCGACGAAGTAATTATACCGGCCATGACCTATATCGCCACCGCCAACGCCGTCCTGTATCAACACGCCAGCCCGGTCCTGGCCGACATCAAACCGGATACGTTCAATATCGACCCCGAGGATGTCCTGAGGAAAATCACTAAAAAAACAAAGTGCATTATGCCGATTGACTACGGCGGGCAGGGAGCGGAATACGACGCCCTGACACGCATTGCCAGAGAGCATGATGTCCATCTGCTGGTGGACGGAGCGCCATCGCTGGGAGGAGAGTATAAGGGGAAAAAGCTCTGTTCCTTCGGCGATATCGCCACCACCAGTTTTCATGCTGCCAAAATAATGACCACGGGGGAGGGCGGCATGGTTTTCACCGATGATGATGAACTGGACCGAAAGTCGCGAATCATCAGAAACCAGGGGGAAGACCCGCAGAAGAAATACTATCACCCCCTTCTCGGGCACAACTACCGGATGACCGACCTCCATGCCGCCATCGGCCTGGCCCAGTTCAGGAAATTGACGGCTATCCTGAAAAAACGGGTGGAACTGGCGGAATACTATGATAAAAATCTCCGGGACTGTGCCGATGTTATCAAGCTGCCCTACGTTGCACCTTATAACAAACACGCCTGGTTCCTCTACACTGTCCTGGTGGACAACGGTGATAGCGTGGAGAAATACTGTAAAAGCAAGGGGGTAGAATTAAGACGTTCATGGCCCCTGCCGATTCACCGGCAGCCCGTTTATCGCAGTATCACAGGCAGTTACCCGGTGGCCGAGGATATAACACAGCGTATACTGAATCTGCCGATGTACTTCACGATGACCCGGGAAGAGCAGGACTACGTCATAAAGCACCTCAAAGATGCTGTAAAATAAAGATTGAAATGATAAATCTCAGGTGATTTTTGAAATGGAGTCACTGAAATGAAAATATTAGTTACCGGAGCGGCAGGCTATATCGGTTCCGTAATGGTGCCGATACTACTGAAGGAAGGCCATAAAGTCGTCGCTGTAGACAATTTCATGTATAGTCAAAGCTCTTTGCTGGACTGCTGCCATGACAAGAAGCTGACGGTTATTCGTGGAGACGCCCGCCAGAAAGAGCTGATATCCAGATGCCTTAAAGGTGTTGACGCTGTTTTTCCTTTAGCCTGTATTACCGGTGCCCCGGCCTGTAACAAAGACCCAGTGACGGCCACTACGACTAATTTTGACGCCATCAAAATGTTGCTGGAACTGCGGAGCAAAAAACAGTTGATTATCTTCCCGACCACCAACAGCGGCTACGGGGTCGGCCAGGAAGGGATATATTGCACGGAAAAGACGCCGCTCAATCCAATCTCATTGTACGGACGCCTTAAGGTGGACGCCGAAAAAATTTTGCTTGATGCCGGTAACTGTATTACCCTTCGCCTGGCCACGGTATTCGGCATCAGCCCCCGCATGCGCCTGGACCTGCTGGTAAACGATTTCACCTTCCGTGCCGTTACCGACCACTTTCTGGTCCTGTTCGAGGCTCATTTTAAGAGGAATTATATCCATATCCGGGACGTAGCCAAGGCTTTTCTTCACTGTTTAAATAATTTCAGTGCTATGAAAAACGAACCTTACAACGTGGGCCTCAGCGAGGCGAACCTGAGCAAACTGGAACTGTGCCAGGAGATTCAGAAGCAGGTGCCGGACTTTTATTTCGTGGAAGCCAACATCGGGAAAGACCCCGACCAGAGAAACTACATCGTCAGTAACGAAAAGATTGAAAAAACCGGGTTCAGGCCGGACGTCTCCCTCCGGGAGGGAATTGCCGAATTAATAAAAGGGTATCAGGTAATAAGGAAAAATCAGTTCAGCAACGCCTGAAACAGGGAAAAACCCGCTTCTAAAAAATAAAAGGACTTATAATGAAAATTGCATTTGTTAATCACGACTTCATTATAGGTGACGGCACGGGAACGGTCATCTGGAATCTGGCCAGGCGGCTGTCTAAAGACCACGAGGTTACTATCTTTACTTTTAATTCCAACTTTGGCGGCTATTATGGTGTCCGGGTAGTAGAGATTCCCATTCCCTTCAAGGGAAACAAGTTTGTTAACCCCGGCCTCGTTCCTTTATTCCTTAACAAATGTATGGAATTGAGGAAACAACTGCAACAATATGAGGTCATTTATACGCAGCTTTATCCAGCCAACTTCATTCCATTGTTTCCCTCGAAAATAAAGGGGCCGCTGCAATTTTACACCGAGTGGACGACGCAGAGGACTCCGGGGTTTCCCATTTACACAAAGATATTCGGCAGTTATATCGACTGGGTAGACAGCTACGTGGTCAGGCATGTGGACAGGGTGATAGCGCCGTCCTTGTACGCGGAAAGGTGGTTAAAGGATAAATTCGGCATCAGGGCCAACCTGCTCTATCTTGACGGGATAGACTTCACCACCCTCGATAAAAATGCCGCTGCCACGAAAGATATTTATAGCAGGTATCCGGCCCTTGAAGGTTCACCGACGATACTTTTCGTAGGAGTATTATCACCGCATAAGAACTTGGAAACGCTTATCCGGAGCGTCGGGATTGTCAAAAAGGAAATCCCGAATACCAGACTAGTCATCGTCGGCAGGACCAGCCGTTATCCCAGGTATTATCAAGCTCTGGTCGAATTGGCTGAGCAGGAGGGTTTGGCCGATTCGGTTATTTTCACCGGCGCGGCCTCATGGGAAGACCTGACCGCGCTTTATGCAGTCTGCGACGTATTCGCTACCTGCTCGGTGTGGGAGGGTTTCCTGAGGGCAGAGGCGTTTGCTATGGAGAAGCCGATAGTGGCCTTTGACGCCACCTCCAATGCCGAGACGATAAAGCATGGAGAAACCGGACTTCTCGTCAAAGAGCAAACCCCGAAAGCGTTCGCCGCGGCGCTGGTTTCACTACTGGGCGACGTTAAATCAAGAAAGGAAATGGGCCGAAACGGTTACCGATGGGCAAAAGAGAACCTCGACTTCGACGTTATTGCGCAAAAACTGGCCGGCTTTTTTCAACAGTCGCTGGCTGATAGGGGTTAGCCGGAAAGAGTGAGTGGCGAGAACCGATGGATAAAGATATATTTATCAGGCCATTTCATATTACGGATATCTGTACCGTGAGCAGAATGTACCTGTCGCTCCCGGAAAAGGACAGGCGGGTTTTTCACCCCTGCCTGTTTCACTGGTGGCTGGTAGTCCCCATTGTTTCTATTCTCTCTATCGAACCACTTCTTCATAAACTAATACGGTTAGTCTTTCCCCGAGCCTCCTTTTTCCCCCTTATCGCCAGGGAAGCTGCCAGCGGTCGGTGTGCCGGTTTTACCTACCTCCAGATGAGAAGAAAAAATCCAGACGGCAGCTATCTGGCCACCCTGGGTATTCTGGTAGGAAATGATTATCGAACGAAAGGGGTCGGGGCGCAGCTTATGGCCGGCCTTATCAAGCAGGCTTATAAAAATAGTGTTAGTAAAATATGGTTAACCGTCTCCGCGGATAACGAGTCCGCCATCAACCTTTACCATAGAAACGGTTTCATTATCACCAACACGAAAGATAAAGGCGACGTCTGGGATGGTAAATTTTATACCGTCCATGAAATGGAACTCGTTCTGGACAAAAAGAGAGAAGCTGAGAAATGAAAATATGCCTCATCAATAACCTGTTTTTCACCGGCCATTACACGGAAACAATCGCCTTTGGCCTAGCCAAGGAAAACGACGTTATCGTTATAGCCAACAAGCCGTTCTCCGGCTTAGGTTCACTCAGGCCCTCCATTGAGTACTTTAACAGCATCAAAGTCTATAGATTTTGCCCCCTTAATGTTTACCGCCATTACCCGATGAAAAACCGCCCCCTCTGGATAAGGCTAATCTGGCACCTTATCGAAATCTGGAATCCTCACCCGTACTTTGTCATCAAGAGCATACTCAAGAAGGAAAAACCGGACATCGTCCACTCTATCAATCTTATCGGTGAATCGACCTCAGTGTACACAGCTATAAAGAGCACGGGTTATCCCCATGTCCATTCCATCTGCGACGGGAATTTGCTCAGTCCGTGGGCCAGCCTGTATCGCAATGGTAAAATGATTGAATTCAATTTCTTCGACCGGCAGTTCATGAAAATAAAACGGTTCCTGTCCAAGTCGGTAGATACGATGATAGTCGAATCACCTTTTATGCGGGATATCCATCTCCAGTACGGGTACTTTACCAGCGTGCCGTTCCACATCATCGGGTTCCCGTACCGAATGCAGGCCAGCGGCCCGAAAAACAAAGATTATTCACAGATAAAAATTTTATATATCGGCAATATTGCCGAAGAGAAGGGGATATTCGTCCTCCTTGATGCCTTCAAGCAGCTCAACCGCAGCAGTGCTGTTCTCCACTTCGCCGGCCGGGGTCCGGACCTGGAGGAATTGAAGAGAAGGGTGGAGGGGATAGAGAATGTGCACCTCCACGGCTTCGTGACCGATGAGCAGCTCGCCGACCTCTATCGCCAGGCAAATATTACCGTCGTCCCTTCGCTGTGCTGTGAAGCCGGCCCGGCCAGCGCTTTCATCGAGAGTCTGCCCTTTGGAACGCCAGTCGTTGGCGCTATAGCCGGGGGCAGCCACCAGGGAATCATCGACGGCGTCAACGGCAGGATTTATGAGTCTCATGATGTTCCTGCTCTGACGGCGATACTACAGGATTTAATCGATAATAAAGAAAAACTTAAGAAAATGGAGGATGAGACACTGAAAACGGCGGAGGAACACCGCCCGGAAAAATACATCACAAGTCTGCTGGGAATATACAGGAGTTTAATAGATGGCTCTTCGCATAAGAAAGCTTCTGGAACCGATAGACCTTGATAAAAAATTAGCGATTGCTCTGCTCGGACTGGGATTAGTAATACTGGTCCTGGGAGTAATAACGAATCAGCTGTTGATAATTCAGGTCTCGGCAATAGTAGTTCTAGCGTCGGGTATCCATCTCATATTACGTAAACGGTATGGGGCAAAGCCAACCGATGAGGATACCGCCGGGATATCAGTCACTTCATCATCTTATTCACTTATTACAAAGCTATTAGACATCGCTTTCTGGGCGATGTTCATCATCAGCCTTATTCTAATTTCGCAGCAGGTCTATGTCCGACCTCTCAGCTTTGTTATCATCGTTTCCATCATGGCGGCCATCCTGGGCATACAGATATTTACCGGTAAGAAAATAATCTACTGCCTGGTAAAAATCCTTGTTATAGGCATACTTCTCAGAGCCAGTGTATGGTACCAGTTCCCCGGCCCCGTCGGGCGCGACCCTATATTAGAGCTGGATTACATACGACGATTGGTGGATGCCGGGCATATTGGCGATTTTATGGGGGGTTATACCTATTATCCTCTGGCTCATGTCCTGGTGGCTTCAACGCATTTCATCACCGGCCTGCCCCTCAAGGATTCCTTCTTTGTGTTAGGAGTTATCGAGGTAATCAGCCTGGTCTTCCTGTTTCTACTGGTGAAAGAACTGTTCAACGAGAAAATCGGCTTACTTTCCGCGCTGATAATGGCCGTATGCAACTGGCACATTCTCTGGGGATTCTGGATGAAAGGCATGACCTTAGCGGTGGCCTGGCTGCCTTTCCTGCTTTTCCTGCTTTTAACACGGCGGCGAGGTAACCGTTTATTCGTTTTCAGTGTGTTAAGCATTATTATTGTATTTCTGAGTGTCATTACACACACCGTATCCTCGGTAGCCATCGTAGCCATCGTCGGCTTGTTCTGGTGCGCGTGGTTTATATCTAAAATCCTGCCGGGCAGAGAGAATGTCGAACAGCCGATAACACTTGTTATATCGCTGCTCTCCCTGGTAATTCTTATAGGCTACTGGCTGTACGTTCCCAAACAAATTTCCTTCGTTGGAAACCTGTTAGTGGGTAGCTTCAATGTGGCCAGCACAACTGAGCTGGCCGCTGTACCTTATATAGCCTACAGAAGTTCCCTGGTGCTGACCCTGCAAAAGCTGCCTGTACTGATTCTCGTATTCGGGGCTATCCTGGGTTCTCTAAGCATACTTAACATCCGAAAATTCGATAGAAAGGCTCTTCCTCAGATATGGTTTATGCTGGTCAGTGCCGGAATGGTAATCCTGACTTTCCTTTTTTATTTTATCCCACAACTCGCTTCCTTTTTCGCGGAGAGGTGGTTTGTTTACATGAGTCTAATAATATCCGTACCGGCAGCCATCGGCCTGCTGAGTATTCCGGGTAAGAATAGATGGCTTAACTTGGTGATATCATTCCTTTCGATATTTCTATTAGCCGGTATCATGACCACTTCATACGAAGCAAATATTACCCAGGTGGTCCCCTGGTGGCAGCACACCCGCGATGCCTTCTTGAAATCGGAGATGGCTGCCGTCGAAAAAGTCAGCGAAATGGCTTCCCTCTCCCCCGGGCAAACTCCTCAGGGAGAGACCGATATCTATACGGATTACCTTTACAGAATACTATTATTAAAGGAATTTCATGTGCCTGAGGATAAAATAATCGACGCTTCCCAAATGCTCATAGAAAAATCGACGGAATATAATGGGATTTTGATGCTGCGTTCAGCCGTCACCGATACAGTATTAATGAGTTATGAAGTCGGACACCTTTATGCCAATATAGACCAGTCTCAGTATCAGTCTCTTTTAGATGACTCGAAAGCGGATTTGATATATGATAATGGTATGGTCAAGGCATTGAAGAGAACCAGCACGGAGCTACCGGAGACGAAGTAGGTAAAACGAAATGAGTATGAACTGGACCACCAAGAAGCTATTAATAACCGGCGCCGGGGGTTTTATTGGAAGTCATCTCGTAGAACGTCTAGTTGGGCTTGGAGCGAAAACCAGGGCTTTTGTCAGATACAACTCAAGAAATGACTGGGGCTTGCTTGAGCTTTTATCCGTAGACAAACTCAAGGAAATTGAAATAATACCGGGCGACCTGAGGGACAGCCAAGCCGTCCGTGACGCAGCCAGGGATGCGGACATGATTTTCCACCTGGGCTCTTTAATTGCCATCCCCTACTCATACATCCATCCCCGGGAAGCCATCGAGACGAATATCATGGGAACACTGAATATTTTAATGGCAGCGCAGGAGAACGGAATTGAAAAGTTAATCCACACGTCCACTTCCGAGGTTTACGGAACGGCTCAATATGTACCCATCGATGAAAAACATCCTCTACAAGGGCAATCGCCATATTCAGCCAGCAAAACGGGGGCTGACATGATTGCAGAAAGTTTCTACCGTTCTTTCGATGTTCCGGTAGCCACCATAAGGCCATTTAATACCTACGGACCGCGGCAGTCTGCCCGGGCGGTGATACCAACGATAATTTCACAGGCGTTAACCGGAGAACAGATGTGCCTGGGTTCGCTGCATCCTACACGGGACTATACCTATATCGACGACGTCGTCGATGCTTTCATCAAGGTGGCAGAGTCCCCGAAATCAATCGGAAAAGTGATAAACATCGGGTCGAATTTCGAGATATCGATAGGCGACATCGCTAAAAAGATATTGTCCATAATGGGGAAGGACAATGTAGCTATCGTGACCGACGAGAGGCGCATCAGGCCCGAGAAAAGTGAAGTCGAGAGATTGTGGTGCGATAACACCCTGGCAAAGAACGTACTGGGATGGGTGCCCGGGACCAGTTTGGACACAGGTCTGAGAAAAACCATAAAGTGGATATCCGATAATATCAACCTGTACAAACCGGAACGCTATAACTTATAAGAAGGACGAAATGAAAGCTATTATCCTTGTCGGCGGGAAAGGTGCCAGACTAAAGCCTTTTACAGAGGCCTTGCCCAAGGTAATGCTCCCCATCGGGACCAAGCCTTTCCTGGAAATACAGATAAGCCATCTGAAAAAGTTTGGCTTTGACGAGGTGATTTTAGCCATCAGCTATTTGAAGGGGAACATCATACACTACTTCGGGGATGGCAAGGGGCTGGGCATCAAAATCAGCTACTCCGAGGAGAAAACTCCTTTAGGCACGGCGGGCGCCATCAAAAAAGCCGGCCATGACCTGAAGGAAACTTTCGTGGTACTGGTGGGTGACGGCCTTGCCGATATTGATTTTCACGCCCTCGTATCCTTCCACAAAAAAGCCCGCGCCGCCGGCACGATGGTCGTATATGACCAGGCGCTTAAAATGCCTTACGGACTCGTCAATCTGGATGTTGATAACGATAATACCATCCTGGGCCTGGAGGAAAAACCCAACGTAAGGTTCACGGTTAATACCGGTATTACCGTGCTCGAGCCCAAGAGCTTGAATTACATGGAGGAAGATGAGTTTGTACGCCTGCCCGACCTGTTCCTGAGATTAAAAGCTGCCGGGGAAAAGATTGTCGCTTATCGGCACACCGGCACCTGGGTTGATATCGGGCAAAACTTCGAGCAATATTTACAGACAAACCAGCAGATTATGAGCAAAGAAATCACTTTCTCCCCGTCCCTTTCCGAGATAATTTTTGAAGATAGCGAGGACAAGGAATAGGTGGTAAAAACGGGCATCCCCGTAGCTACCCTGCGGGAAATGTATATGACGATGTTGAGGATACGCCGGTGCGAGAACAGGCTGGTTGAACTATTACGTATCGATGAAATTAAGTGTCCAACCCACTTGTATATCGGGCAGGAAGCGATAGCTGCCGGCGTCTGTGCCAACCTGCGGAAAGACGACTATGTCTTTAGCACTCACCGCAGCCACGGCCATTATATCGCCAAGGGTGGCGATTTAAAGGCGATGATGGCCGAGTTGTATGGAAAAAGAACCGGATGTTCCCGCGGAAGAGGAGGTTCCATGCACCTCGTGGACCCGGAAGTTGGCCTTATGGGAAGCGCCGCTATCGTCGGCAGCACCATCCCCCTGGCGGTGGGCACCGCACTGGCCTCCGTAATACAGGGGAACAATCGTGTTGCCGTCGCTTTCTTCGGGGACGGGGCGACCGATGAAGGAATATTCGACGAATCTCTTAATTTTGCCTCCCTCAGAAAGCTGCCCGTAGTATTTATCTGCGAAAACAATCTGTTTTCCACGCATCTGCCGCTATCTTTAAGACAGCCTGCGGATAATATATCTGAGAGGGCTCAAACCCATATCATGCCCGGTATTAGGATAGACGGGAATAATGTGCTGGAGGTCTATGAAACCTCGCAGGAAGCTATCGATAATGCCCGGGGTGGCAGGGGGCCTTCCCTGATAGAATGCCGTACTTACCGATGGCGTGCTCACGTAGGCTGGCCTCAGGACTACGATATAGGCTTCAGGACTAAAGAAGAAGTGAAGAAATGGGAAAAAAGGTGCCCGATTAAGGCATTTGAAAAATTCCTGGCTGGCCAGGGAGTCCTATCCGAATCGGAAAAGAGTCAGATATCCGAACAAATCAATAGAGAAATCGAGGAAGCTCTGACCTTTGCCCGGGAAAGCCCTTTCCCTGACGAAAGCGAACTCATGGAAGGCGTCTACAGATAATGTCGAGAAAGCTCACCTACGTCCAGGCCATAAATGAAGCGGTAACCCAGATGATGGATAAAGACAGTAGCGTCTTCATCATGGGTATAGGGGTCAATAGCCCCTGGTACGTAGGGCAGAGCTGCGCCGGACTCTACGAGAGGTTTGGCGACAAACGTGTAATCGATACGCCTGTCGCCGAGAACGGCATGACGGGAATAGCCGTTGGCGCTGCCATGGCCGGGTTACGCCCGATTATCGTGCATCCCAGGATGGACTTTATGTATTACGCCATGGACCAGATAATCAACCAGGCGGCAAACTGGCACTATATGTTCGGTGGCAGAGTGAATGTCCCCGTGACCATTCGGGGGATTGTCAACCGGGGTGGGGAACAGGCGGCACAGCATTCGCAGAGCCTGCAGGCGATGTTCATGCACGTACCCGGCCTGAAAGTCGTTATGCCCAGCACGCCCTACGATGCCAAAGGACTCCTTGTTGCCAGCATCAGAGACGATAATCCCGTCATCTATATTGACGACCGCTGGCTTTACGAACAGTCGGGGGAAGTGCCGGAAGAGCTGTACGAGGTGCCGATTGGCAAGGGAATAATCAGAAGAGAGGGCAAAGACATCACCGTGGTGGCAACCTCCTACCTGGCTTACGAGGCCAATAAAGCCGCCGAGACGCTGGAAAAAGAAGGTATAGATACAGAGATAATAGATTTACGCTCGCTTAAACCAATCGATAACAACCTGGTAATTGAGTCGGTAAAAAAGACGGGCAGACTGGTTATTGCCGACGGAGGCTGGAAAACAGGCGGCGCCGGGGCGGAAATTTCCGCCCTGATTGCCGGTAGCGCTTTCAAATATCTAAAGGCTCCGATTAGGCGTGTTTCATTGCCGGATGCTCCGGCTCCCGCCAGTTCGGTACTGGAGAAAGCCTATTACCCCACCGCCGCAACCATTGTTGCCGCGGTAAGAAAAGTCTTGGAGGAGTCGTTATGACCTATAAAGTACCTTTTGTGGACTACCCCTTACAGTACCAACGCCTGGAGGGTGAACTCACGGCGATGTTCAAAGACGTGCTCTTTACGAGGGCGGACTTTATACTCCGGGGTGACCTGGAGCGTTTTGAGCACAACATAGCCTCTTTTGTAGGGGTAAAACATGCGGTGGGAGTCGCCAGCGGTACCGATGCCTTAAACCTGTCTTTGCTGGCGGCGGGACTACATCCCGGCGATGAGGTCATCACTGTCGCCCATACTTTTGTGGCTACCGTGGCCGCCATCATACACTGCGAAGCGACCCCGATTCTGGTAGATGTCGGTGACGACCATAATATGAATATGGACCTGGTGGAAAAAGCTATCTCCCCCCGTACCCGCGCTATTATACCGGTACACCTTAACGGGCGTATCTGTGATATGGGAAGATTAATGAGCATCGCTTCCCGCCACAACCTGCTGGTAATCGAGGATGCCGCTCAGGCCCTGGGGGCCACTTTTGACGGACAACAGGCGGGTTCCTTCGGTTTGACCGGCTGCTTCAGCTTTTTCCCCGCGAAAATCCTGGGGACTGCCGGTGACGGGGGACTTATCACCACTAACAGTGATGAAATCGCGGATAAGATACGTCTTCTCCGGGACAACGGGCAGAGGCGTTCGACGGGAGAAATTCTCTATTATGGTTTTAACAGTCGGCTGGACAATCTCCAGGCCGCCATCCTCGATTTGAAGTTGAAATACCTGCCGCAATGGATTGAGCGACGACGGGAACTGGCCGGAATATATCATCAGGGATTGTCAGGTATCCCCGCTTTAAAGTTATCGCCGCCCCCACAGACAAAGGGACACTACTTTGACGTGTTTCAAAACTATGTAATACAGACACGGGATAGAGACAGACTCGTCCAGCACCTGAAAGATAGCGGCATCGAGGTGCTGATTTCCTGGCCCAAGCCCATGCACCATCACAAAGCACTGGGGCTGGTACACTTCCAGCTTCCCGAAACCGAGCGAATCTCACGAGAAGTTGTCTCTCTGCCCATGAATACGGAGTTAAATAACGAGCAGGCTGAATACGTTATAGAGTCAGTCCGCAAATTCTTCAAGAAATGACAGGGAACATGGATACAGGAAGGGACGTGCCCGGCATCAGGCTGAACCAGGAGGAGCTGCAAAGGATTTATTGTCGCTACTATACGGCCGGCCGATTCGCAACGGGAAAGAAAATCCTGGAAGTAGGCTGCGGGGCCGGGCTGGGGCTGGGTTATCTCTCTAAAAAGGCACAATTGGTAATAGGCGGGGATATTTCCGATGACGCCCTGAAATCCGCCCGGGGACACTACCAGAAACGCGTCGAACTCGTCCGTCTGGATGCCCATAAACTCCCCTTCCGTGACGCCTGCTTTGATACCGTCGTAGCCATGGAAATGCTGTATTACCTGCCCCACCCGGACGAGTTCCTCGATGAGTGCCGCCGCGTCCTGGCGGATGAAGGTACTCTTGTCCTCTGCATCGGTAATAAAGACTATCCTGCGCCGCTATCGCGGAGCTATAATCTCTCCGTCTCGGAATTATCCGCCCTCCTCAAGCGCCATTTCAGCGCCGAAATCTTCGGGGCATTTCCCGGAGAAGAAAACCCAGATAAAATCAAGTCCAAGGCTGAAACACGCAAAATCGTCGGGAGAATCCTGGACATTTTCCCGGGAGGGAAGTGGCTTATCAGGTATCTGGGATACATTATCAACAAGAGAAGCCTGCTCCTACCGAGTGAAATTGAAGAAAAAGACATGAAGACGGAGTATTATCAGCTTACGCATATTCCCGGTGATGCACCTGATAGTACATACCTAGTCATTTACGCCATCGCCCGCCCGCCGCTTTCAGATAAACCGCACGATTAAAGGACATGTGACTGATGAGCTTCAAGTCATTGGTAATTATTGAAGACCGGAGCCAGATAGATAAGCTTATATCTTTGGCTAAAGGCAAACCTACGGTTATCGCCCTGAATGACGATGTCGGTCAGGAATTAACCAGTAGGGGTGTGGAATTCAAAACATTAGAGGATTACGGCCTCTCGGAGGAAAAGCTAGAAGAGGCGGGGCTTAAATGGTTCCGGTCATTTCCCGATATCAAGATAAAAGATAACAAAAACTTAAAGGAAATAGTGTTACATGATGGCTTATCAGTGTGGTGGTGGGTAGAAGACCAGATTTACCTGAACCGGTTTGTCTTTCCCAGGATGATGCACACTATCAAGCAGGTAATAATACTGGACCGAATAATAAAGGCGGAAGAGCCAGCCCTTGTCTGTTACGCAAAGGGGGACGCTAAAGGAACAGACCAGGTCTGGTCTTTCAGCTCAGCTTCCAGAGCTATTGAGTTTATGTGCAAGTTTAGAAACATAGCCACAGCTTCATTCTCCAGTCCGGCGAGCCTGTGGCGTTTACCTAAAACTCTGAAGACATTCATATTAATATACGGGCAATGGCTGAGGATATTACTAAGAAAGACGGACTGGATGCTGCTGACTCGAAGACATAAAGCTGGAAAACCGATAAGGCAACAGAAAATTTTAATTTTTTCCGGGCTGAACTGGGTGGATGTCTACGACCCTGTCACCGGAGAAATGGGCAAGGGCGACCCATACTTCGATTCGGTCATTGAGTTACTGAGAGGCAAATACATGATAGTTTTTATAGATATCCCCACTAACAACTGGGGACTGGCTAACCTGAAGGAAAGGAAGCAACAGACGAAAATAATATGTAAATCCCTCGAATATTATTTAAATACAGGGGTTGTTTTAAGAGCACTGGAGGCATCAAAAAAAATACATCGAGAATATGAATCCGTAAGTCAGTCGGCAAGCTTCGTAGATTCGCTGAATTACCATGGCATACCCCTCTACAATCTGGTGAAGGATAACCTGTCACTCTTCTTTTCCAGGCAGTATCTAACCTTGTTAGTCGCTATTATCGAGGCGGCGAAACACATGGTGGCAATTGAGTCCCCTGATGCCATCATGCTGGGGGGCGAGTCCTTCACCGCCGGGAGGTCCGTCATCGCATCAGCCAGAGCAAAGGAAATACCTACGCTACTTCTTCAACATGGTCTATATGATAGATACCAACAATACTATAACCATATTGAAGCGGATATTGGTCCCCATAAGGAAGCCAGCGCTCCCTATTGCCCGCTACCGAATAAGTTTGCCATGTCGGACGGATACACCAAGGACATCCTGGTAAAGCAGGGTAAAATCCCTGAGGCAGATGTGATGGTTACCGGCACACCAAGATACGATATATTAGCTACGGGAAACAAGGTATTCAGCCGGGAAAGGACCTTACGCAGGCTAAACCTTGACCCGGAAAAGAAATTAATTGTCTGGACATCACAGACAGGACACTGGACGTCTTCAGTCAATGAAAGATATGTCACCGCCCTCTATGGTGCTGTAAAGTCTCTCAAGGATGTATTATTGCTGATAAAACTCCACCCGAATGAGAACAAGAACAGCCGTCAGGTAAAAAAACTATATGGTAATGACAGGTCTTTTAAGCCACCAATCATCGGCGGCTGGGGTGATATTACCTATGAGTTGCTGTATGCCTCGGATATTGTGATTTCACACAACTGCTCAACTGCCGTAGAAGCGCTTACTATCGGTAAGCCGGTGATTATCATGGATTTTGCCGGGGAGCCCGTGCCGGTATATGCCGAACGCGGTGCGGCACTCTTCGTAGATAAAGAAGATGCCCTCCTGCCGGCAATCAAGAGTTTATTATATGACGAAGAGGCCCGCCACAAACTCAGGGAGGTAAGAGAAAGGTTTATCTCTGAAGGTAATTACAGGCAGGACGGTCAGGCATCTCAGAGGGTGGCCGATTTAGTGGTAAACATGATTGAGGAATCAAAAAACAAAAAAACGGCGGTAAGGAATAGTGGATAACTTAAAATTCTTAATAGCGGGTTTTGGCTCCATCGGGAAAAGACACTTCGATAATTTAAAAAGGTGCGGGGACATTGAGATAAGTGTCTTAACCAGGAGGGGGCTAAAAATCCCGGCTGCCAAAGTTTATGGTTCGCTGGAAGAGGTCGGCCAGAAAAACTTCGACGCCGTTTTTATTGCCAACGAAACATCCCTGCATATTCCCACGGCACTATTTTTTGCGGAAAGGGGATGTAATCTCTTCATCGAGAAGCCGCTATCAAACAACCTTGAAAATATCGACAGGTTAAAGGCTGCGGTAAATAGCCATCACCTGAAAGTAATGATAGGCTGCAACATGAGGTTTCATCCCGTGTTACAATTATTAAAAGACCTTGTCCGGAAGGGAGAAATCGGCCGCGTGGTATCCGCAAGAATTGAAGCCGGGCAGTATCTGCCCGACTGGCATCCGGGGCGCGACTACAGGGATTCCTACAGCGCCCGTGAGGAAAAGGGGGGAGGTGTTATTCTGGACTTGATACATGAACTCGATGCCGCCTGCTGGCTCTTCGGGGAAGCCAGAAAAGTCACCTGCGTCAGCGGCAAGCAGAGTGACCTGAAAATAGATACCGAGGACCTGGCGGAAATCCTGGTAGAATTTAAAGACGATATATTGTGTTCAGTTCATTTAGATTACATTCAACGGTGCCCCAGCCGCACCATTAAGCTGGTCGGTACGGAAGGCACCATTTTGGCCGACCTGATTACCAACAAGATTAAAATTTTCAAAGCGGGCGGGAGTGAATGGGAGGCTATCGATTTGAACAGGGGTTTCGAGAGAAATACAATGTATTTAGATGAAGTAAAAAGCTTTATCGATTACATTCGCGGTATAATTAAAGAGTCGCCGGTAAGTTTACAGGACGGGATAAAAGTCCTTCAGTTGGCTCTTGCAGCTAAAAAGTCATCGCTTTCCGGGAAGGCGATTGAAATCAAGGACATGGCTTAGGTTTACGATGAATATCGTAGCGACTATCTGTGCCAGGGGTGGTTCCAAGGGAGTGCCGCGGAAGAATATACGCCCGCTCTGCGGCAAACCCCTGATAGTTCACACTATTGAAACCGCCCGGAAGTGCCCGCTGATTAACAGGATAATCGTATCTACCGATGACCGGGAAATTGCGGAAATAGCCAGAAAAGCCGGCGCCGAAGTCCCCTTCATGAGGTCCAGGGAACTGGCGCAGGACGATACGGCTAAACTCCCCGTGATTAAACATGCCATTCAATTCCTGGAATCCCAGGGATACTCTCCTGACATCGTGGTTGACCTGGACCCTACTTCTCCCCTCAGGACAGAAAAGGATATCGAAGCCTGTATCCGCATGGTCATGGCCGGTGAGGCCGATAATGTTTTCAGCGTCACCAGAGCCAGCAAGAGTCCGTATTTCAATATGGTTGAGATTATCGACGGCAGAGTACGACTTGTCAAGCCACTTGACCGCCCGGCGAAGAGGAGGCAGGACGCTCCCGAAGTATATGACATGAATGCCTCCATCTACGTGTGGAAAAGAGACGCCTTGATGAATAACGAGACCATCTACCTGGAAAACACCAGGATTTATCTCATGCCGAAATGGGCGATTGACATTGACGATGAAACGGATTTTGAATTTGTCGAGTATATGCTGAGCAGGAGAACCAAATGATGCTGGAGTGTTTTGATATTAAGAATAAGGTAATTCTCATCACCGGGGCGCTGGGCATTCTGGGGAGCACCTACACCGATGGCTTCTCCAGGCAGGGAGCTAATGTCGTGATTATCGATCTGGACGACGGACTCTGTGAACAAAAGGCTAAGGAAATCGCCCGAAAATACGGTACCGAACCAGCCGGCATCGGCTGTGACATAACCGATAAAAAGGCGGTTGCCGGTATGGTCCAGAAGGTTATTTCTAAATACGAACGCATCGACGTATTGATAAACAATGCCGCCACGCAAACGGAACATTTCTTCGATTCGTTCGAGGAATACCGCCCGGAAGACTGGAATAAAGTGATGGGCGTAAACATCACCGGAATGTTCTTATGCTGCCAGGCTGTGGCCGGGGAGATGGAAAAGAAAAAGAGCGGCAGTATTATCAATATCGCTTCAATCTACGGCGTCACCGCCCCGGACCAGCGGCTTTATGAGGGGGCGGTTTACCGGGGAAAACAGATTAATACGCCCGCTGTCTACTCGGCGAGCAAGGGGGCCGTTATCAGCCTCACGCGCTATTTGTCCACTTATCTGGCGCCATACGGCATCAGGGTCAACGCGATAACACCCGGAGGGGTCTATAGCGGACAGAATGAAGCCTTCGTTAAAAAATACAGTGAGAGGTGCCCTCTGGGCAGGATGGCCAGGCCCGAAGAAATATTTAATGCCGTTTATTTCCTGGCGAGCGATGCCTCGAGCTATATTACCGGCCATAATCTCATCGTGGATGGCGGCTGGACAGTATGGTAAGGAAAAATCAATCAAGTGCTCATAAACCTGATAATATTGCCGTAAAAAAGATATGCCGAATATAAGAGTTATCCCGCGATTGGATATCAAAGGGCCTAACCTGGTAAAGGGAATCCATCTGGAAGGGCTCCGTGTACTGGGGAAACCGTGGGACTTCGCCTATAAATACTACCAGGATGGTGCCGATGAATTGATTTACATCGATGCCGTCGCCAGTCTTTACGGTAGAAATAACCTTCTGGACATCGTCAGGAAGACAGCATCGGAAATTTTTGTACCGCTGACGGTTGGAGGTGGCGTCAGGTCGCTGGAAGACATCAGGCAGTTGCTCAGGGCAGGCGCCGATAAGGTAGCCATCAACACTGCCGCTATCCTCCACCCGGAGCTCATCCGTGAAAGCGCCAGGGAATTCGGGTCCCAGTGTATCGTTGTCTCAATCCAGGCCAAGCGTATCGAAAAAGACTATTTTGCATTCACCGATAACGCCAGGGAAAACTCAGGAAAAGACGTGTATGATTGGACGAAAAAGGTGGTTGAGCTTGGGGCGGGTGAGATTTTACTAACCTCGATTGACCGGGAAGGAACCGGACAGGGATACGACCTTGAACTCATCCAGAAAGTAGCCGAGTCCGTACCGGTTCCCGTTATCGCGCACGGAGGTTGTGGTAAACCTGAGCATCTGAGAGAAGTCATTCAAAAGGGTAAAGCGGACGCGATATGCGCGGCGTCGGTTTTTCACTATCATTACCTTGAGCATGAAATCGACCCCAGCCAGTACAGCGACGAAGGTAATATCGAGTTCATGAGAAAAAGAAGGGGGAGCCTTACCTTCATGACCGACCGAATCGTCCCCATGGGGATTAAAGATATAAAAAAAGTCTTACTGGAATCCGAAATAGAGTGTAGAGATGACGGGGTGAGTTAATTTGAAAGCTCAACCAAACGCCACTGTTATCGATTACGGCAGAGGCAACCTGTTCAGTATTGAAAGAGCCGTCAGATATGCTGGTGGTAAAGCTGAAATAACGGATGACCCTGCCAGAATAGCTTCTGCCGATAGATTGATTCTGCCCGGGGTCGGTGCCTTTGGAGAAGGAATGTCCAAACTCAAGGAGAAAGGCATTGACGAAGCAATATATCAATTCGTTCGCACCGGAAGACCCCTCTTTGGAATCTGCCTGGGGATGCAGCTTATCTTTAACGAAAGTTATGAATTCGGACTTCATCAAGGGCTCGGTTTAATCAAAGGGAAAGTGATAAGGTTTCAAGACCCCAGAAAAGATGGGCCACATTTCAAGATACCGCACATCGAATGGAGCAAGATAGAATATCCGGCTTCAATAAAAGCTTCAAATCCAGCCAATAACAGCCCCTGGCAGGGCACGATTCTACAGGGACTGAATTCGGGTAGTTACTTCTATTTTGTACATTCGTTCATCTGCGTCCCTGACGACATCGAAAGTGTACTGGCCGAATCAACGTATGGTGAAGACAGTTTCTGTTCTGTGGTACATAAAGATAATATATGGGGATGCCAATTTCATCCCGAAAGGAGCGGGAGTAACGGCTTTAGCATCTACAAAAACTTCCTTTTTCACCTGTAAGCCTGGCTATCCGATACTCAATCAGTACGCAGTTGCTATTCAATTTCCAACCATTTATACTGGGCGGAGAAGAAAACTATGTTATTCGGAAAAACTCTTGACAAACAGTTAGAAAAAAGACCGCAGGAAATCATATTCTGCAAAAAATGCGTTGTCTCAAATCAAAGACCCAGAATTACACTGGATGAAAACGGGGTTTGCAGCGCCTGTAATTATGCCTATGAAAAACATCATGTGATTGATTGGGATGAAAGAGAAAAAATGCTTCTTGAGCTGTTGGCCAGGCACCGCTCCAAGGATGGCAGCTATGACTGTATCATCCCCGGTAGCGGCGGCAAGGACAGCGGTTATGTTTCTCACCAGCTAAAATACAAATACGGCATGCATCCACTCACCATCACCTGGGCCCCATTTGAATACACCGACATCGGGTGGCAAAATTACATTAACTGGAAAGACTCGGGTTTCGATAACCTGCTCTGCTTCCCCAACGGAATTCTTCACCGCAAACTTTCCCGGCTGGCTTTCGAACTCCTGGGGGATGCCTGGGAACCTTTTGCCTACGGTCAGAAGGCTTACGCTTTCCAGATTGCCGCCAAGTTTAAAATCCCGCTGCTGTTTTACGGCGAGAGCGGTGAAATTGAATACGGCGGTTCCACCAAGAATATAAACAGGCCGTTCGAAAACCCGGATGACTGGAAAGAACTCTACTATAAGGGGTCGGGAATCGATGATTTGATTAAACATGGCTTGGAGGCAGGAATTTTTACCAGGGACGAGATTGAAAATAATCCGTTACAGCTATACCGCCCGCCTGATTCCGAGGAACTGGTTAAAATCGGTGCGGAAATGCACTGGTTTTCGTTTTACAAAAAGTGGGTACCGCAGGAAAACTATTATTACTGTGTTGAAAATACCGGATTTCAAGCCAACCCCGAGCACTCCGAGGGTACTTACTCTAAATATGCCAGCCTGGATGACAAACAGGACGGCTTTCATTTTTACCTGGCTTATATCAAATTCGGCATAGCCAGGGCCACCTCTGATTCTGCCCACGAAATAAGAGACGGACATCTTACCCGGGACGAGGGTATCGCCCTGGTCCGCCGTTATGACGGAGCCTTTCCCAATAAAAACTTTAAGTGGTTTTTGAACTATTTGAATATCACGGAAGAAGAGTTCTGGGAAGTTATCAATCTTTACCGGACCATTTCTCCTCACGTCTGGAGGAAGGTTGGCGGAGAGTGGAAGCTGAGACACAACGTATGGGGCGGGGGGGTTGACGATTAATAGTTCAGTTTTATCAGAACAAACCCCGATATGTGGGTATTGAAGAAAGAGAATCAATGGATACTCAAAAGCAAACGATACTAAAAAGTTCCATCTTCGGTGAGAAGCTAGCCTACTACAATAGTACAGGAACCGCGATTTCTTTCCCGGATAGCCTTTATGTCAATCCGGGTGACTTTAGCTTATCCCCGCAGGGAATCACTTCCTTCCTTTCATTCCGGCATCCCATTGGCGATTGGACCATGTTCAATGAAATTAAGAAAGTACCCTGTGGGGCAGAAGTGAAGGATGGCAAACAGCGCTACTACTGGTATCCGAGGTTCGGGAGGGCTTCCGTTTCACTGGAAGAGGCTTTAGATACAATCGAAAGTCTGCTATTAAAGGCGATAAAAAAGATTGCCGATAATAAAGCTATTGCCATCCCTCTCAGCGGTGGGGTAGACAGCTCCATGGTCGTGGCCCTCTGTCGGAAACTGTACCCTGACCGGAAAATAGGGACTTACAGTGCGGGTTTCTACGGGGATGACGAATTTGAATATGCCCGGCTTGTAGCCAAATTATTTAAAACTGCTCATAAAGAGCGCGTGCTCGGTCGTGAGGATTATATCGGTAAGAATTCTCTACTAAAGCCTCTTATCAGACTGAAAGGCGCTCCTTTACACCCTAATGAGATTGCCTTAGCCGCAGTTGAGGTCATGGCAAAGGAAGACGGATACGAAATTGCCATCTGTGGTGAAGGCTCAGATGATATCTTCGGTGGCTATGGTCAGAATTTACGAATGTATCTGAATTATGACGGTCGTAAGCCCTTTTTCGAGTATTTCCTGGATAATTATCGCTACATAGAAAAATCAGTCCGGAGCAAAATGGTTAGGGAAGATTACCTTTGCGATGATTATAAATTATTAATGAAAGCCATGGTTGACGAAGAAATCCCCAGCGATATTGAAAATAAAGTGTTCTATTTCATTCAAAAAATACATACCCCGGGTCTTATCATAAGAGGAATAAACGCGATGAATTTTGCTGGACTAGAGCCCGGATTTCCCTACGCTAATAATGAGCTGGTCGATTTCGTAAATTCCCTTCCCTTTGATTACAAGGTCCGCTGGAAGTCAGCCGAACACAAGAAAATGGCTGATGGAATGTATTTCAGGGATATTACCGAAAAACTTGATACACCGAAGTTCATATTGAAGAAACTGGCTGAGAAATACTTGCCTAGTCAGGTTATATATCGAACTAAACACGGCTTCCCTGTCCCCTTCGACAAATGGTTAGGAGATATCAAAGTGTGGCCATTGAACCAGGAAGTGTTTTTATCCAATGATATCAGTAGCCTGAAGGGGTGGGAGAAGTTTATGCTCATCAACCTGAATGCATTTACTGAGGTATTCTCCGGATAGCCTGATAATGGTATTCTTCCCATGACCTGGCCATTTGTCCGAAGGGAACGGCAAAGGGGGTGCTTTGAAGATAATAATATTGACCGCCGGCAAAGGCGAAAGACTGATGCCATTAACCAGAAACACCCCGAAGGCTCTGCTCGATATGGGTAATGGAAATACCCTGCTGGAAGAACAGCTGGAACGCATTAAAAAATCTCAGGTTATCGATGAAGTAATCCTGGTTATCGGCTATCTCGGCGAACAGATAGAGGCGAAAATCAAGATGCATTTGAGCATCGGCATGAAGATTAAGACCATTTTCAATCCATTTTTTGATATGTCCGGCAATCTAATTTCCCTGTGGCTGGCAAAACATGAAATGAATGATGATTTCCTCATAACCAATGGAGACAATCTATTTACTCCAGATGTGTTTGAAGGGCTAATCAAGGAAAATAAAGACGGCATATTTCTATCGGTAAGCGTTAAAGAAAAATATGATGAAGATGACATGAAAGTGGCACTGGATAATAATCTGGTCACCAAAGTGAGTAAATTAAATGATAAAAACCAGACTCAGGCTGAGTCACCAGGACTGGTCTTAATCAGCGGTGCTAAAGCCAGAATGCTTTTCAGGGAAAGCCTGGAACTTATGGTAAGGGACCACAGTTATATCAACAAGTTCTGGCTTGAAGTTTTCAACCTCATGCACGAAAAAGGTATACCTATATATTCTTGGAAATTCGATGGGAGCAGTAAATGGCAGGAAATTGATTTTCATATCGATGTTAATAAAGCCAAGGAACTTTTGAAAATTAAGAATTTATGATTGGCTGGAATTTATCAGAAAGGGGCAAGCTAAAGAGATACCTGCATGGAAGAGAACCCTGCTTTAATAGGCAAAATACCTCTAAACCAGAATATTCGGCTGGTTAGAAGAAATAATCTGGTCGGCGAGTTTGTACTCGTTGATGCCATAGGCAGGTCGGGAAAAGGGATGATGGCACATGTTCTGGCAAGTATGAGCCGGGTCGAGAAGCAAAGTAACGATGAGCCCTTTGACTGGGTCCCCCGTCTCTATATGCTGGGTAAAATAAGCCGCGATGCTGCAGTCACCGTTATGAGGTCTGAGGCTGATACCAGGCTCTATAACAATATGATATCCCGCTCCGTCAATTTCAAGTTCACCGACGATACCGGGACATATCGGAATCTGGCTACAATGAAATATCTCCGGCGGCTTTTCGCCAAGGAAGGGCAACCGGTAGTGGACAGGGTTAAGCAGGAGAGACCGATATTCCAGAACTGTACTCACGACGGATTAAGGATGGCTAAACTTTTCTTTGAAGCCTTTGGCGACCGGTTAAGAATTGTCTATATCGTCCGTGACCCGGTGGGAATTATCTATGAGTGGGACAGGAGCCGGTTCGGGGAACGTATTGGTAAAGACCCTCGTGAGTTTCAACTCACCTACGAATGGGGCGAAAGTGCGGTTCCCCTGTATGCCCACGGCTGGGAGGACGAATACCTGTCATCGAATTCTACTGATAAAGTAATCGGCATGATTGACTGGCACTTCAACGGGAATATGGCTGGTTATGCCAGCCTTAGCGAAGAGCAAAGGCAGCAGGTGATGTTCGTCATTTTTGAGGAATTTGTTACCAACCCGATACCGTATTGTGAAAAAATAGCCAGCTTCCTCGGCACGGAAACGACATCACGAACCAGAAAGGTACTCAAACGCGAAAAGTGCCCCCGTATCCTCGACCCCACCGATAGAGAGGAAAAAAGGAGGAATATTGAAGAAAAGGCATCCGTAAAAGCGGTAAACAAGTTTCATAAACTTCTTGAAGCATACGAACGCCGCGAATGGACGACATTATAACTGGCAGACTATGCACAAGAGTTCTAAGGGGTAAAAACGAAGACGATAAATATTGCTGATAGACTAATAGGCGAGAACGAGCCCTGCTTTATCATTGCCGAGGCTGGAGTCAATCATAACGGAGATATCAGCCTGGCCAGGAAGCTGGTAGATGCCGCCAAAAAAGCCGGGGCTGACGCCGTGAAGTTTCAGACTTTCGCTACGGAGCGTCTGGTTGTTCAAGGTGCCGAAAAAGCGGAATATCAAAAAAAGTCATCGGGCGCTGGGGAATCCCAGTTTGAGATGCTCAAGAAGCTGGAGCTCTCGGCAAAGGATTTCGCCGAATTATTCTCTTATGCTCAGGGAAAAGGAATAATTTTCCTTTCCACGCCATTTGATATCGCCAGTGTCAATCTACTGGATAAACTCGGTGTCGCCGCTTTTAAAGTCGGCTCAGGCGATATCACCAATTTCCCTTTACTCAGGCATATCGCCGGCAAGAAAAAACCGGTTATTCTGTCTACCGGTATGGCTACGTTAGAGGAGGTTGGTGAAGCGTTACAGGTTCTGAAAAAAGCCGGAGCCATAGGTATCGTTTTACTGCACTGCGTTTCAAGCTACCCGTCTAAAGCCAGGGACATGAACCTTAAGGTGATGCAGACATTAAGAAGCGCCTTTAAGCTGCCTGTGGGCCTGTCCGACCACTCCACCGGCATTACCATACCCATAGCTGCCGCCGCTCTGGGGGCCTGTGTCATTGAGAAGCATCTCACTCTGGACAAAAACCTCCCCGGTCCCGACCACAAAGCGTCGCTGGAGCCAGATGAACTGAAGCAAATGGTAAGGGCTATCAGAGACGTGGAAAAAGCTCTGGGCAATGGCGTGAAGAGACTAACCGCAGAAGAGGAAAAAACCAGGAAGCTGGTACGCCGGAGTATCGTTGCCAGGGTAGATATTCCCGCAGGAGTCACTATTAACGAGGATATGCTGGACATCAAACGACCCGGTAATGGAATTGAGCCAAAATACATTGATTCGATAATAGGTAAAACAGCCAAAAAAAATATCAGACGGGAAGAAAAAATAACCCTTACTAAAGTGGTGTAAACTATGAAAAAAATTGCCGTGGTCACCGGAACCAGAGCCGAATATGGCATCCTTTATCCCGTATTGAAGGCTATCGCGGCTCGACCAGAGCTAAAGTTGTCCCTGGTTGTTACCGGGATGCACCTATCGCACGAGTTTGGCTATACTGTCCAGGAGATTGAGAAGGATGGCTTTAAAATAGATGCCAGAGTAGACATGTTGTTGAGCGGCGACACGATAGGAGCCATGGCAAAATCGGTAGGCGTGGGTATTCTGGGTATGGCGCAGGCCTGGGAGCAAACAAAACCTGATATCATCATGATACTGGGCGACCGTATCGAGCCGCTTGCCGCTGTCATTTCCGGAGCCTATATGAATATACCGATTGCCCACATTCATGGCGGCGATGCCTGCGGTAATATTGATAATCCCGCCAGACATGCCATCACCAAGTTTGCCCATATTCACTTCCCGGCTACCAGGAAGAGCGCGGAGAGAATCATTAAAATGGGCGAAGATGAGTGGCGGGTTCACATGGTAGGTTCACCCACACTGGATGTTCTTTTAAAAGAGCCTTTTCTATCGACTAAGGTCTTATCGAAGCGGCTCGGGTTTGATTTATCCCGGCCATTAATCCTGGTAGTTCAGCATCCGGTTACCACCCAGGCGGATAAAGCCGCTGAGCAGATGAAAGTAACCCTGGCAGCAGTCCTGGAAACGGGCTACCCGGTGGTTCTGACCTATCCTAACTCGGACGCCGGCGGCCGCAGGATGATAGAGGTTATCAAGAGCTTTGAGAATCGTCCTTCCATCAAGACTTTCAAAAGCATGCCCCGCCAGGAATATCTCAGCTTGATGAAGGTGGCTGGCGTCATGGTCGGCAATTCCAGCAGCGGGATTATCGAGGCACCCTCTTTTGGCCTGCCCGCCGTGAATATCGGCAGCCGCCAGGAAGGCCGTGAACGCGGCAAGAACGTTATTGACGTGGGGCATAATAAGCAGGAAATACTACGGGCTATCAAAAAAGCCATCACCAGCCAGGCTTTCTTAGATGAAGTCAAAAAATGCGAGAGCCCCTATGGTGATGGTAAAGCCAGCCAGAAGATAGCCGAAATCCTGAGCCAGCTAGAAATTACGCCCCAATTACTTCAGAAACGGATGACCTACTAACAAAAGAGAGAAAAATGGGTAATCGGTTTAAAAATTGGCAATACCCGGAATTTGACGAGAGAGGGATGACGAAGTGGAACTGGATATGCCAGTACCGCGAGAGCTTAGAATTGGGCAAAAATACGGATATAGGGGCATTTACATATATCAACGCCAGATACGGGGTCGAGATACAGGAGGATGTTCAAATCGGGTCTCACTGTTCTATATATTCCTGGTCTACTATCGACGATAAGAAGGGGAAAGTAACTATAAAGAAAGGCGCCAGAATAGGCAGCCATAGCCTGATAATGCCGGGCGTTACCATCGGTGAGAAGGCGACTGTTGGCGCCTTCAGCTTTGTCAATAAGGATATCCCTGATAATGCTCGTGCCTTTGGTATACCGATAAGGATTATTAACTCCGGGGAGCAAAGTAGTTAAGCGAATGGACTGGAAAATACCCCTGTTCAAAATATACTTCGACGACGAAGACACAGCCATGGTCAACGAGGTCATCCGGAGGGGGATGTTCTGGGCTATCGGCCCCAACATCAAAAAATTCGAGGGGATGCTGGCCGACTACATCGGGAGAAAATACGCGGTAGTATTTAATTCCGGCACCTCGGCCCTGCACGCAGCCATGATTGCTTATGGCATCGGGCGGGGAGACGAAGTCATTGTCCCCTCCTTTACCTTCATCGCCACCGCTAATGCCGCCCTCTTTGTAGGAGCCAGGCCTGTCTTTGCCGATATTGAAGAAGAAACCTATGGTCTTGACCCCCGGGATGTCACCCGCAAAATTACCCCCAGGACAAAAGTTATCATACCCATACACTATGGTGGCTGTCCCTGTAAAATAGACGAGATAAGCCGGATTGCCCGGGAGCGCGGTTTATTATTAATTGAAGATGCCGCAGAGTCGTTCGGCGCTTCCATAGGCGGTAAGAAAGTCGGCACCTTCAGCGATTGTGCCGTACTCAGTTTTTGTTCTAATAAAATAATCACCACCGGGGAGGGGGGAGCTGCAGTTACCGACTCCGCAGACATATACGAGAAGCTCAAATTGATAAGGTCGCACGGCCGGGCAGATACCGCTAATTACTTTTCCTCGACAGAATACATGGACTATGTTGAGTTGGGATATAATTTCCGCATGTCCGATATCACCGCGGCTCTGGGGATTGCCCAGCTTAAAAAAGTGGAGAAAATCATCGAGATGCGGAGAGAAAATGCCCGGCGGATGTCAGCAAGACTATCGCCGATTAACGAAATAGAGGTGCCTCACCAGCCGGATGATTACTTTTATGTCTACCAGATGTATACTATTAAGGTAAAAGAGGGCGAGGAAAAAAGGAATGCTCTATCGGCATACCTGGCTCAAAAAGGAATATTAACCAAAGTGTTTTTTTCTCCGGTTCATTTGACGCAGTATTACCATGATAAACTGGGATACAAATGCAAACTACCGGTTACGGAAAAGCTTTCCGGGCAGGTCCTGACTTTACCTATGTTTCCTGCGTTAATCGAAGACGAGATAAAATTCATAGCGGATGAGGTCGCCGCTTTCTTCTCACTGGGGAAAAAGTGAGGTAAAAAACAATGAAAATAATTAAAGGTAAGAACATCCTGGTTACTGGCGGGACTGGCTCCATCGGCAGTGAAATTGTAAGGCAGTTGTTAAATTATGAACCAGAAGTCGTGAGGGTCTTCAGCAACGATGAGGACAGCCTGTTTAAATTCAGGCAAGAGCTACAGGGGCGCCGTCACCTGCGCTTCCTGGTAGGAGATGTCCGGGACAAAGAAAGGCTTATGATGGCTGCCAAGGGCGTACATTTTATCTTTCATGCCGCCGCCCTGAAACACGTCCCTCTCTGTGAATATAACCCCTTCGAGGCGGTAAAAACCAACGTGCTCGGTATGCAGAATATCATCGATGTGGCGATGGGGGAACAGGTGGAGAAAGTGATAACTATAGGCACGGATAAAGCCGTCAGCCCGATTAACGTCATGGGTGCTACCAAGTTACTGGCCGAGCGGCTGACAATCTCCGCCAATCAGTATATGAGAAATACGGCGCTTTCCTGCGTAAGGTTCGGGAATGTGCTGGAATCCCGGGGCTCGGTGGTACCCCTGTTCCGCGAGCAGATAGCCAGAGGCGGCCCGGTTACTATTACCGACCCCGCCATGACCAGATTCGTCATGAGTATACCCAGGGCAGTCGAACTCGTCCTGAGAGCCGCTGAAATGGCCCATGGTGGAGAAATTTTTATTTTTAAAATGCCGGCTGTCTCTATCGGCGACCTAGCACAGGTGATGATTCAAGAATTGGCACCTAGATACGGATACGATGCAAAAAAGATAAAGATAGAAATAGTCGGCAAGCGGGCAGGAGAAAAGTTCTTCGAAGAGCTAATGACGGAAGACGAAGCCAATAATGCTTATGAGACTGAGGATATGTTCATCATCTCCGAAGAGGGTAACAGCTTCGGGGGTAAGAAAGCAGCCGCAGCAAGATATTCCTCCAGGGATGTCACATTGCAGACCAAGGAACAGATAAGGGAGCTAATTAAAGATACAATCAGCAGTTAGGTTGAGAGGCACGCCGAGATGTCATTTGTTCAAGACTACATAGATGCTTTAGGTGAAAGCCTTAAAGAACTCCTGAAGCAGGATATAGCGGGGATAGCCGATATTATCTTTGACGCTTATAAAAAGGGAAACCAGATATTTATCATGGGTAATGGCGGCAGTGCGGCTTCCTCCTCGCATTTCGCCGAAGACCTCAGGCTGGGGAGAGCCGTCGAAGGTAAACCGCATGTCCGGGCCACCAGCCTGACCGATAACGTAGCTTTGATTACGGCCCTCGCTAATGATTTAGACTACGCTTCCATTTTCGTTCAGCAGATGGCAGACCAGTTGAATAAGGGGGACGTTGTCATCGGGATAAGCGCCTCGGGGAATTCGCCCAATGTCCTCCAGGCCATTGAATACGGAAATAGTCTGGGAGCCATAACCATCGGATTCTGCGGCTTTGGTGGCGGCAGGTTAAAAGAAATCACTCATAAGAGCATAGTCCTATCAAGCTCCCAATACGGACAGGTTGAGGATGCCCACCTGTGCCTGGCCCATATCGTATCCCACCTGGTCAGAAGAAAGATAGCCGATACCTTACCGGACAATCTTTGATAATCGAAATATTTAACGACATAATAGTAATTTAATCATTAACTGATATATTAACTGCAACAGCATATAAAGTTGACATCTGGCACATTTATGGTATAATATATTGCCTAATGACTGTTATTATCCCATAATATTTGAGGTAAATGTCGCATTTGTCACAGAATTTGCAATATGTCCAAAATATTGCTTCTATTGATTTCCCGCGATAATAATCCCGGCTAACGGTTAGATATGTTACAATAAGAGAGAAAATTTATGATACAGGTGAGGCCACTTTGAAATCCGCCAGCATTGTTTACGATAAAATTAAAACCCTTGATGAACTGGCCGATATTATCCAGACCCTGAAACAGGAAGGAAAGCGTATTGTTCAATGCCACGGGGTCTTTGACCTGCTTCATCCCGGTCATATCCGCCACTTCGAAGCAGCCCGGCATGAAGGGGAAGTCCTTATCGTAACCGTGACTCCGGATGAATATGTAGGTAAAGGGCCGGGACGTCCGGTCTTCAATCAAAGGCTTCGGGTTGAATCCATCGCTGCCCTGCAGTGCGTGGACTATGTAGCCATCAATAAGTGGCCAACCGCCGTTGAGACTATTAAAAAACTCAAACCGGATGTCTATGCTAAAGGGAGCGATTATGCCAACCCATCGTCTGACCTTACTGGAGGTATCACCAAAGAAGAAGCCGCCATTAAATCAATCGGTGGGCGAATTCATTTCACGGATGAACCCACCTTCAGCTCAACCAAGCTACTGAACCTGCATTTTAATGTTTATCCCGAAAAAGCAGAGAGGTTTCTGGAACATTTCCGGCAGAGATACACGGCCGAAGATATCATCGAACGGCTTCAGGCTCTCGGGAAAATGAAGGTACTGGTCATTGGTGATGCCATCATTGATGAGTATCATTACTGCGAGGCTTTAGGAAAATCTCCCAAGGGAACTAATATCACCACCAGATACATCGGAGAAGAAGTCTTCGCCGGGGGAGTCCTGGCAGCGGCAAATCACATCGCCGGTTTCTGTGAAAACGTCCATCTGGTCACCTGCCTGGGAAAGCAAAACAGCTACGAAGAATTCATTACCACCCACCTTAAACCAAATATCACCCTTAAATTCTTCGAACGTGATGATACCTCTACAACAGTCAAGCGCCGTTTTGTTCAGCCCAACTCCCTGTCAAAAATGTTTGAAGTCTGCTTCATGGATGAACACGATTTACCTGAGTCCGTAAACAGCGAAGTATGTGACTATCTAAAAACTATAATAAAAGAGTACGACCTAGTACTGATAGCTGATTTCGGGCATGGATTCATCGGGAAAGACATTGTCAAAGTGCTCTGTGATAATGCCAGATTCCTTGCCGTTAATACCCAGACCAACAGTGCCAATGCCGGTTACAATCTCATAATTAAATATCCCAAGGCGGACTATATCTGTATTGACGAACCGGAAGCCCGCCTTGCCTGTCGTGACAGGTTTAGCAGTTTAGAGGATATTACACAAAGTATCGCTGAGCAGCTCCAGTGCAACCGGATTATCGTCACGCACGGCAGCCTTGAAACGCTGGCTTACGCGCCGGAAGAAGGCTTCTTCAGTATTCCCATCTTTTCAAATGAAGTGATTGATACGACCGGTGCCGGTGATGCCCTTCTTTCGGTTACATCCCCGTGCGTTGCCGCCGGCTATCCTATCGAGCTGGCAGGCTTTATCGGTAATGCCGTCGGGGCTTTAAAAGTGAGGATTGTGTGTAATCGCTCTTCCGTAGAGCCGACCTCTCTCTATAAATTTATCACGGCGCTCCTTAAATAACACAAAATAGAGGAGAGGATATCTATTGAAAGAACTACGATGAAGAAATTAACCAACGTCCTGGTTACCGGTGGCGCCGGTTATGTCGGTAGTGTGCTCGTCCCCAAACTATTACATAAGGGATACCGGGTCAAGGTCCTTGACCTTTACATATACGGAGAACATGTCCTGGATGCCGTCAAAGACCACCCTAACCTGGAACAGGTTAAAGGTGACATTCGCGACCGGGGTCTTTTAGAGAAAATATTCCCCGATACGGATGCGGTAATCCACCTCGCCTGTATTTCCAACGACCCCAGTTTTGAACTGGACCCTCAGCTCGGTAAATCCATCAACTATGATGCCTTTTTCGACCTCGTGGCGGTATCCAAAAGCTGCCGGGTAAAGCGGTTCATCTACGCTTCTACCTCCAGTGTGTACGGCGTCAAGGAAGAGGACAATGTCACCGAGGACCTGCCGCTTGAGCCCCTGACAGACTACTCCAGGTACAAGGCTATGTGCGAGGAGGTGCTGTTCAAAGAGCGAAAACCGGGATTCGTAACATTAATCTTACGTCCGGCCACGGTATGCGGCTATTCCCCGCGTCTGCGGCTCGACCTGACGGTGAATATTCTCACCAACCATGCCGTTAATAACCGGAAAATTACGGTGTTCGGCGGGCAGCAGATGCGCCCCAATATTCACATCGAAGACGTGACCGACTTGTATGTGAAATCGCTGGAGTGGCCCGATGAAGCTATTGACGGTAAGACATTTAACGCCGGCTACGAGAACCATAGCGTCGCCGAGATTGCCGATACGGTGCGTAATGTTGTCGGGAAGGATATAGAAGTTGTCACTACGCCAACTGATGACAACCGTTCTTACCGTATTTCATCGGAGAAAATCAAGCGCGAACTGGGCTTTGTACCCGGCCATACTATCGAAGATGCTGTCCGTGACCTGGTGGTTGCCTTCAGGGCCGGTAAGATTCCCAACCCGATGACCGATATACGATATTACAATATCAGGACGATGCAAAAGCTGGGATTAAAATAACATGGAGACCATGAAGCCGGAAATATTGAAACGCCTGTACTACCAGATGTTGCGCATCCGCATGGTCGAGGAGAGAATCGCCGAGCTATATCCGGAACAAGAGATGAGGTGCCCTGTCCATCTCTGCATCGGACAGGAAGCGGTGGCGGCCGGTGTCTGCGCCAACCTTTCCCGTGACGACTATACTCTGAGCAACCACCGTTCGCACGCGCATTACCTGGCCAAAGGCGGTAACCTCAAGGCAATGATAGCCGAGCTATACGGAAAGGTGACCGGCTGCTCCGGGGGTAAAGGCGGTTCCATGCACCTGGTGGATATCTCCGCCGGCTTTCTCGGGGCTACACCGATAGTCGGCAGCACGGTCGCTATCGCGGTGGGAGCCGCCCTCGGTACAGTGATGCAGGACCGCCATCAGGTAACCGCAATCTTTTTCGGCGACGCCACCGTTGAAGAAGGCGCTTTTCATGAAAGCGTTAATTTTGCCGCTCTCAAGAAATTACCGGTAATATTCGTTTGCGAGAACAACCTCTATTCCGTGCAATCCCCGCTCTCGGTCCGCCAGCCCGAGGGGAGGGAGATTTTTGAGGTGGCTAAAGGACACGGGATAGCCAGCTACCAGGGCGACGGTAATGACGTCGTCCAGGTCTATCAGATGGCGAAACGGGCGATTAATAAGGCCAGGAAGGGTGGCGGCCCCACGTTCCTGGAGTTCAAAACCTACCGGTGGCGGGAGCACTGCGGCCCCAATGATGACTTTAACCTGGGCTACCGCACCGAAAGCGAGGTGCGAGACTGGCAAAAGCGGTGTCCGATTAAAAAGCTAAAGGAACGCCTGTTAACCGACGGCATCGTGAGTAACCGGGATATTGAAGCCATGGTAAGCGATTTGAAAATCGAGATAGAGGCAGCTGTTGTCTTTGCCAGAGAGAGCGCCTTTCCTAATAAACAGCTGCTGCTGGAATATGTATACGCCCAATAAAATCTATGGAGTATGTCCTTATTGATGAGCCGAGAACTGAAGTTCTTCCAGGCGATTAACGAGGCGATTGACCAGTGTATGGCCAGGGATGCCTCTGTTTATATCATGGGACTGGGCGTGCCCGACCCCAAGGGGATTTTCGGCACGACTCTGGGCCTGCAACAGAAGTACGGCAGCGAGCGCGTGATGGATATGCCGTTGTCCGAAAACGGCATGACCGGGGTTGCCATCGGGTCGGCGCTGGTGGGGATGAGACCTATTTTAACGCACCAGCGGATGGACTTTGCCATACTGTCGCTGGAAGAAATCGTTAATCAGGCCGCCAAGTGGCATTACATGTTCGGCGGGCAGATGAGCGTCCCCATGGTCATCCGCATGATTATCGGGCGGGGCTGGGGGCAGGGTTCGCAGCACTCCCAGAGCCTGCAGGCCTGGTTTGCCCACGTCCCCGGCCTGAAAGTGGTCATGCCGGCCACGCCTTATGATGCCAAGGGTCTGCTCGTTGCCAGTATTGAAGATAATAATCCGGTGATTTTCATCGAGCACCGGTGGCTTTACAACATTACCGGGCACGTGCCGGAAGAAATATACCGCGTACCCCTCGGGCAAGCGAATATTACCAGGGAAGGCAGCGATATCACCATCGCCGCCACATCTCACATGACCCTGGAGGCAATGCACGCCGCGGCGATACTGGCTAAGGAAAATATCAAGGCGGAAGTCATTGATATACGTACCCTGAGCCCGCTGGATGACAGCTTGATTCTGGAGTCGGTACGCAAGACGGGGCACCTGATTGTTGCCGATACCGGCTGGAAAACGGTCGGATTCGGAGGTGAAATCGTGGCGCGGGTCGCGGAAAAAGCCTTCAGCTACCTCAAGAGTCCACCGAGGCGTTTGGCGCTCCCGGACTGCCCCACACCCACCACGCCGGCCCTGGCCAACCACTACTATCCGCGGGCAGTCCATATAGTAGCCATGGTAAGGCAAATGCTGGGACTAAGCGCGGACGACTCCGTACCGGATGAGCCGGCTGATGTGCCGCTTGATGTCCCGGATATGACTTTTACTGGCCCATTTTAAAAAAACTTTGGGATTTTATGTAAATGCAAAATATCAAGATTCCGTACGTGAACATTGCCGGCCAACATGCTCCAATTAAAACTGAGTTGCTGGAGGCAGTGGGTCGCATTATCGATGGGGGACAGTTCATCCTGGGCAATGAGGTCAGTACCTTCGAACAACGCTTCGCCGGGTTATGCCAAACACGCTTTGCGGTTGGCGTCAACTCAGGCACCGATGCCCTTATCCTGGCGCTGCGCGCCCTGGAGATTGGACCGGGAGATGAGGTCATTACGGTCCCGAATTCTTTTGTCTCCAGCACTGGCTGTATCGTGCTGGTGGGGGCGCGACCTATCTTTATTGACGTGCGTGACGATTATAATATGGACCCCGCGCAGCTTGAGCAAGCCGTCACTCCCCGGACAAAAGCCATTTTACCCGTGCACCTTACCGGTCGACCGGCAGATATGGATGCCATTTTGAAAATAGCCAGGAACCACGGACTGTACGTGGTGGAGGATTGCGCCCAGGCCGTGCTGGCGGAATACCGGGGCCGCCGGGTGGGGTCTTTCGGCACGATAGGTTGCTTCAGCCTGCATCCGCTCAAGACGCTCAATGCCTGTGGAGATGGCGGCGTGCTGACGACGGACGATGAAGCACTATACGAAAGACTCAAGACTCTGCGCAATCTCGGCTTGCAGACCCGCGACAACTGCGTGTACTGGGGCCTCAACTCCCGACTCGATACCGTCCAGGCTGCCATTTTGCTGGTAAAACTGAAATATGTTGAAGGCTGGACGGAAAAGCGCCGTGCTAATGCCGCCTTTTATCGTAAGGCGCTTACCGGTATTTCCGGTCTGAAGGTTCCCGTCGAACGTCCGTTTGAAAAGGCCGTGTACCATACCTTCGTCATTCAGGCCAAGCGGAGAGACGAGTTGAAGCAATACCTGGCCGAGAACGGGGTAGGTTCTTCCATTCACTACCCGATTCCCATCCACTTACAGGATGTAGCCAGAGGGCTGGGGTATGGACCGGGGAGCTTTCCCATTACTGAACGGCAGGCGAAGTGTATATTGAGCCTGCCCGTTTACCCGGAACTAACCACGGCAGAACTGGAGTATGTCGTTCAGTTAATAAAGGCATTCTACGGAGTGTGACGGAGGGATAAAATCATGCGTGTCCCCTTTTCCTACCTCGACCGGCAATTTGCCGATATCGATGCCTATCTCAATGACATTAAAGAACTGGTAAAAAGCGGCGACTTCACTTTAGGCAAGCCGCTTACTAAGTTTGAAGAACGCTTTGCGGAACTGTGCCGGATACCGCATGCTATCGGCGTGGCCAGCGGCACGGATGCTCTGGTCCTCTCTTTTAAGGTGCTGGGCATAAGCCCGGGCGATGAAGTCATCACCACACCGACTACTTTCATCGCCACGGTAGGTGCCATCGTCATGACGGGGGCGCGGCCTGTCTTCGTCGATAGCGAGGATGGGTATGTCATCGACGCCTCAAAAATTGAGGATGCCATTACCCCCCGGACGAAAGCCATCGTACCTGTGCACTACACGGGCAATGTGGCAGACATGCCGGCGATAATGAAAATCGCCCGAAAACACAAACTGATGGTCATCGAGGACGCCTGCCAGGCTATCGGTGCAACGCTGGACGGTAAACCAGTGGGCTCATGGGGCGAAACCGCCAGCTTCAGCCTGCACCCGCTCAAGAATCTCAATGTCTGGGGCGATGGCGGCGTTATCATCACTAGGTTGGCCAGGCTGGCTGAAGCACTGCGATTGTACCGCAATCACGGCCTTATCAACCGTGACGAGGTCTCGATATTCGGGGGTAACTCCCGCCTCGATACCCTTCAGGCGGTAATCGGCAACCGTCTCATCAAGCAGGTAAAATTCATCACCGACCAGCGTATTGCCAACGCCAGGCGATACGATGAAGCCTTCGCCGATATGGGTGAGTTTATCCGTATCCCCGCCCGCCGCCCCGGCGTCAAGCACGTCTATCACCTGTACATCGTCCGTGCTAAAAAGCGTGACGAACTGCTGGCTTATCTCAATAAAAATGGCGTCGAGGCTAAAATCCACTATCCCATCCCGGTGCACCTGCAAAAGGCAGCGCAGCACCTGGGTTACAAAGAAGGAGATTTCCCCGTAAGCGAAGAAGATAGCCGGACCATTATCACCCTGCCGGCCCACCAGCACTTGACTAACCAGGAAATTGACTATACGATTGAACAAGTCCGGTCATTCTATTTGAAGAAAGGAAAATAAGTTCGGATGCCGAGAAAAACGACGAAAGCCGCCATACTTGTGAAACAAAACGCGCCGCTGGTTTTAGCTGAGGTGGAGATACCCAAGCTGGACGTCGGGCAGGTGCTGGTCAAGGTAGCCTACAGCAGCATCTGCGGCAAGCAGCTGGACGAGCTTTCCGGCAAGCGGGGGGATGACCCGTACCTACCGCACCTCCTGGGGCATGAGGGGGCCGGCATCGTGACGGATATCGGGCCCGGGGTACGCAAGGTGAAAAACGGCGACCACGTGGTGCTGCACTGGATGAAAGGCTCCGGCATCGACTCTGCCCCGCCGAGATTCGACTGGAATGGCGCTACGGTGAGCGCCGGCTGGATTACCACCTTCAGCGAATACACCATAGTCTCGGAGAACCGGCTGACACCCGTTTCCCCTGATATTAAGCTTGATATTCTCCCCCTGCTCGGCTGCGCCGTCACCACCGGCCTGGGGATTGTGTTCAATGACCTCGACCTGAAACCGGGGCAGTCTATCGCCGTATTTGGCGCTGGTGGCGTCGGTCTGAACGTATTACAGGGAGCGGCGCTGGTTAATGCTTATCCTATCGTGGCCATCGACCTCAACGACCGTAAGCTGGAATGGGCACGCACCCTCGGCGCGACACACACCATTAATACCAGCCGTACCAACCCCGATGCCATTCTCAAGGAGCTGTCCAACGGGAAAGGATTTGATGCCTCCGTGGATACCACCGGGAATACCGGCGTTTTCCAGACAGCCTATAATATGACAGGCAACACCGGAAAGACGGTCATGGCTGGCGTGCTCCACCATGAGAAACCGATTTCTATCGACGCTTTCCCGCTCCATTTCGGCCGCCAGATTATCGGCTCCCACGGTGGTAATACGAAACCGGATATTGATATTCCGCGCTACATCAAGCTGTATCAGCTCGGTAAACTGAAACTGGACGAGCAAATTACCCACCGCTTCCGCCTGGACGATATCAATGAAGGTATAGGTATTGTACAGAAGGGCAAAGCCGGGCGATGTTTGATTTCAATGTCATGAAACACTTGAATGCCTATGGGAAATACAGCACCGGTCACCCTGATTATCGGCTCGGACAGCCTTGTGGGCGGGGCACTGATGGCATACCTGGAAAAAGCCAGTAAGACGGTCCTGGGAACAACCCGGCGACGTGAGGTCGTGGATAAAACTCACCTTTATCTCGACCTCGCCCAGAATCCCAACGGCTGGCAGTGCCCGCAGCCCGTGAATGTGGCTATAATATGCGCCGGTGTCACCAAGCGGGAAGCCTGCCGTCAGGAACCGGCGAAGAGTGCTGTTGTCAATATCAAGGGAGTATCCGCCGTCGTGAATAACCTGGTGGCAAAGGGGACTTTAGTTATATATCTATCTACCGACCAGGTATTTGACGGGTCGGTGCCTTACCGTATGCCCAATGCCCCGTATTCGCCCGTGACGGAGTACGGCCGGCAGAAGGCAGAGGCCGAAAGGCAGATAAGTCAGTGGGGTGACTCCGCAACGATTGTGCGTTTCACCAAGATTCTGGAGCCGAAGCCTCCCCTCTTCATCGAGTGGGTGAAATCACTGAAGCAGGGCAAGGCTATCCAGCCGTTTGCCGATATGTTTTTCGCACCGATTCCGTTATCTCTTGCCGTCTCCGTCCTGAGTCTCGTGGCTGACAGGCGACTTACGGGTATACTCCAGGTATCCGGTGAGCGCGATGTTTCCTACGCCGAAGCCGCCCGCATGGGAGCACGGCTCCTCAAAGCCGACCCTGACCTGGTACAGCCAGTCAAAGCTTCCGAATCGGGGCGCTTTACGGAGCCCCTGCCGGCCCACACCACATTAAATATTGACCGTCTCAAGTACACACTGGGAATCACACCCCCGGATGTACGATGGACAATTGAAACGGCGTTCATGGACTCACAAGGAGGATAGAGAATGGGAGAAATCAATCTGATGGACCAGTATCCGCGCAGTAAACGCCCGATAGAGGAGCGGGCCAACTTGATTACCGAAAAACACCGGGCTATCGCCCGTCAGTTCGGTAAGGAATTCTTCGATGGCGACCGTCTCTATGGCTACGGAGGATACAGCTATCATCCGCGCTTCTGGCAGGCGACCGTCAAGCGGTTCCGGGACTACTACCACCTGGCCGAAGACGCCAGCGTACTGGACGTGGGCTGCGGTAAAGGGTTCATGCTGCATGATTTCAAGGAGCTTATGCCGAAGCTAACTATCGCCGGCATTGACATCTCTAAGTATGCCATCGAGAACGCTAAAGAAACCGTAAAGCCCTTCCTACGCGTGGCGGATGCTAAAAAACTGCCCTTTAAAGATAAATCATTTGATTTGGTCATTTCCATCACCACCATACACAATCTGCCTCGGGCAGACTGTAAACAGGCGCTGCGGGAAATCCAGAGGGTCAGCCGCAAGCATGCCTTTATTACCGTTGATGCCTGGCGTAGCGAGGAAGAGCATAAACATATGGAGCAGTGGAATCTAACGGCACTGACCTATATGCATGTGGACGACTGGGAAAAACTCTTTAAAGAAGCCGGCTACACAGGCGATTATTACTGGTTCATCGCCGAGTAGCATCCATGAGGAGATTTATTATCGACAAGGGGTAATGCGATGGCTAAAAGGAAAACTCAAAAGTTCACGGCTGATGTGCAGTTGATTAATGTTGCCGGCCAGGGTGACATGCACAATATGGCGGATTTCCCCTACGGTATTGCCCTTATCACGGCATATTTAAGAGAACAGGGCTTTAAAACCTTGATGCTCCAGTACCCTCTCTGGAAAAAGGAGGAATACCTGAAAGTTATCTTGGATAATCCGGCCCGGTTGTATGGATTTCAGGTAAATTTTGAAAATTACCCCGATATCAGAGAGCTTGTTAAACTCATCAAGAAAAATAACCCGGAAGGCAAAATTATTTTTGGCGGACCCTTCGTCGTCAGTTTATATGAGCAGCTTTTATTAAACGACCCCGACCTGGATGCCATCGTTCTGGGAGAGGGAGAATACACCACCGCCGAACTGTTAACATATTTAAAAGAGGCTAAGCCGGACTGGAAGTTAATTAACGGCCTTGCCTGGCTGGATGAGAATGGTAAGATAATCATTAATCCTTGCAGGCAAGCCATTCAGGATTTAGACGCCATGCCTTTTGCAGCCAGGGACGGGATAAAAGAAGGGTCTTATGATATAGAGGGGAAGTACATGCACGACCCGCGTATCGCGACTTCACGGGGCTGTACATCTAACTGCACTTTCTGCGCCGTCAACGTTAATGCCAAGCTGCAAAAGGCCAAAAGATGGCGAGGACGCAGCCCGGCTAACGTGGTGGATGAAATACAGGAGCTTGTTGAAAAATACAATGTTAAACTGATAAATCTCCAGGATAGCTCCTTTGACGACCCCGGTACGCTGGGACCGAAACGGAACCGGATATTCTGCGAAGAAATCCTCAAACGGGGTCTGGAAATTTCCATGAAAGCCTATTTCAGGGCCGACAGCGTGAAAGACGACCCCGAAAGTATCGAACTATATAAACTATATAAGGAAGCGGGAATCGACCTGCTCCTTATCGGGGCTGAGGCAGGTTCGGATTACGAACTCAAAATTTACGGAAAGGGCGCTACTCTTGAGGATAATTACCGCAGCATCAGGGTCCTGAACGACCTTGACCTATTCTTCGTTCATCCCGGTTTCATCATGTTCGGCCCTTATTCCACGTTATCGTCTCTCCGACAAAATATCCAGTTTTTGTGGGAATGTCAGTTATGCTACTGGTATCACAATATCCAGTCCACCCTCATACTCACGCCAGGTGCGGCTATTTTTGATAAAGTTATGCAGGAAGGCCGTGTGTTACCAAGAAAACATTTCTGGGAAATTCCCGATTATGAGTTCGATAGCCCTCTTGTCTTAAAGCTGGCGCAGCATTATCAACATCTCAGGGCAATACACCCGCATCTGGACGTGGGAAGGACTCTTGTAGTTACAGCGCAAAATATTATCACCCGTTTCAAAAATAAAATGAACAGAAAAGTCGCGGCTGCGTGCGAAAAAGAAATGGCAGAATTCAAGGATATTTTCTACCGAAGGAAAAGGGAAATCAATGACCTTGCTTACTATGGTTTCGTCGAGAATCTCAATCACGTCGAAAAAGATGGAGTGAAAGCCAATCTGGTGCCAACATCCGAACCCTATTTCGGGAAAAGCTGGGCAGCGGCGGTATATGATATGCAGGAAGCCTATTTAAAGCTTATAAACTCCATTCAGACAAAGGGGTTCGGTCTGGGAGGTTTAATTTTCCTGGCGGATTTAACGACCTATGAACGTCAAACCGATACTCTTGAGAATATGAAAGCGAAGACGACATAGCGCTCCTATCGACAATAGCCAGGGGTTATAAATCAAGAAAGGATTGCTGAGTCAGGGAATTAGCCGAGCGGGAAAGGAGTTATTGAATTGAAGTGCCTGGTCACCGGGGGAGCTGGATTCATTGGCAGTCATCTGGTCGACCGCCTGCTGGCAGACGGCCATCAGGTCATCGTCCTGGATAACTTCTCAACCGGACGCCCGGAGAATCTGGCCCAACACGCCAAATCATCTTCTTTAACTATCCACCAGGTAGATATCGCTGACTTTGAAGCTATACGGCCGTACTTCTCGGGAGTCGAACGGGTCTTTCATATTGCCGGGCTGGCGGATATCGTGCCCTCCATCCAGCGTCCGCTGGATTACCACCACGCTAATGTTACCGGTACTGCAAGTGTGCTTGAGGCAAGCCGGTTGGCCGGCGTCAAGCGATTTATTTATACCGCCTCTTCATCCTGCTATGGGCTCCCTGATATCGTCCCTACGCCGGAGACAGCCGCCATCAAGACCGAATATCCTTACGCGCTGACCAAATATCTCGGTGAGCAACTTGCACTTCACTGGGGGAAGGTCTACAAACTCGGCGTCCTGTCCCTCCGTTTATTCAATGTCTACGGACCCCGCTCCCGCACCACCGGAGCTTATGGCGCCGTCTTCGGCGTATTCCTGGCGCAGAAAATCCATAAGAAACCCTTTACCGTGGTCGGAGACGGTACCCAGACGAGAGATTTTATTTTCGTGACCGATGTAGCAAACGCCTTTAAATTGGCGGCAGAATCAGATATTAGCAATGAAGTCCTGAATGTAGGCAGCGGCGACACTTATTGTATTAACCGCCTGGTAGAGCTTTTACGTAGCGATGCCATCCATATACCCAAGCGCCCCGGCGAACCCGATTCTACCCGGGCGGATATCTCCAGAATACGCCAGCTTTTAGGCTGGGAGCCAAAGGTTTCTTTCAAGGAAGGCGTTAATATCCTGCTGCGAAACATCGATTACTGGAAAACTGCGCCTGTCTGGACCCCGGAATCGATTGGAGAGGCGACCAAAGACTGGTTTCAATTCCTTTCCAGGTAAGAAACTGGTAATATGTGACCGATGATGGAGCCTATCAAAGAATACAGCAGATTCACGCGACAGGTAGCCTATGTCCTAATCGGTAATATAATACTCGTTTTACTGGGGTTTCTTCAGCTTCCCATCTTAACCAAGGGACTTGGGGCGAACCTGTACGGCACCTGGGCGTTAGTTAATGCCGCTATTTCATTCATCACTCCCTTTGCGGCGCTCGGCTTTGGTGAAGCCACCGTTCGCTTCCTGGCTGCCGAGACGGACAGGAGCAGAATAAGGGATGATTTCCTTTCCGCCCTTTTCAGTACGGTACTCATCTCGGGAATTGCTTTTGCAGTTCTGCTGTTCTTTTTGTCTGATTATCTGGCGGCGCATATCTTTAACGATATCAACTCATCTATCTACATCAAGCTCGCCTCTACTTTGATACCCGTAGCCTGTATTTCGGCAATAGCCAATTCCTACCTTACCGCGTTCCGTAAGATAGCACTTCTAGCTATTTTTACCGTGGCTCAAAGTGCTGTTAGCATCGGCCTGGTTTACTTATCTCTGCGGTCTGGTTACAGACTCTCCGGAGTCATCACGGCCACGATAGCGACCAGCCTGCTATTCCATCTTACTCTCCTCTTTATTATCCTGAAGCAAATTGGATTTCAGTTCCCCAGGTTCTCCCGCCTGAAATTGTTTTTGAGTTACGGGCTCCCTCTTACGCCAACGAGTGCCGTGCTGTGGATAATCAGCAGCAGTAACCGATATCTTATCAGCTACTATATAGGGGTTACGGCAACCGGTATCTACAGCGCCGCCTATAACATAGGCTGGTACACGGTCTTTTTGATATCTCCCATTACGCGTCTGCTATTTCCCACGATTTCCAAATCTTATGACGAGAAAAATCTAAGCGAAACCAGAAACTACCTGAAATTCTCACTCAAGTATTTCCTGATGATTGCCATCCCTTCTGCCTTCGGCTTATCTATACTGGCCAAACCAATACTCCAGGTATTGACCACATCTGAGTTCGTCACCGGCAACACCATCGTCCCATTTATTGCCTTCAGCGGTGTGTTGTCCGGTGTCTATGAGATAAGTGTATTTATCATCCATCTGGTCAAAAAAACAAAACTGGTGTTCATGTTATTAGTCATATCGGCACTATTGAATATCGTGCTGAACGTAGTTCTCATCCCGCGTATGGGTTTGACAGGAGCAGCGACGGCCACCCTCGTCGCCTATGGTGTCGCAGGCATACTTGTACTGATAGTAACCCGAAGATACCTGAAATTTGATTTGAGTACGCCATTCATACTAAAGAGTATTCTTTCATCAGGCATTATGGCAATTTGCATCTGGCGAATAAATCCGGAATCAATAGCCTGGATTTTAGCGTCGATATTTATCGGTATCGTGGTCTATTTTGCCGTGCTGCTTTTAATCAGGGGTCTAAGTAAAGAAGAGCGGACTTTCTTCGTGAATTTCTCGAAGGACAATTTAAGAAAGCTGCGGCTAATTAGATAAGCCTTGATTATCTACCCAACCGGAGAATCTGCTGGTTCTTTTCCGTCAATGTTTGGGGAAGAGGACGGATTTCTCTAATTTTCTCGTTAATCTTCCGTAGAGATTGAGCTTCTGTGATTACATCACATCTTTTCCTGGGTTGAGGTTTTACCTGTCCTTTTCTGAACATTCCCTGGAGATGCGTAAAAAACCTGCGAATTAAATATTCAGCGTAAACCAGGTTCCGCATTAAAGGATACAATAGCGAGCGAGGAATTTTAGTAACCCAACGACGGCGAAATAGCATCTTATTTAGAAGAGTGACGGGGGTTGGTAAGAGACGAAGGGCGTTTTTGATTGTAAACACATTTACAAGTTTGACTTCGGGCTTACTTCCATTTTTACCAGCAACCTGTGTCTTAACAGGAGAGCTATAGTAGGTGCGCATAGCTTCATAAAAAAGCAGGAAATCCCAGAATAAAACGTGCCTGGTGCTCATACCGGTAAGATTAATATAATTTCCCTTACTGGCGCCCTTATCAAATAAATTGATAAGGAAAGCCTCCTCTTCATCCACAGAGCTACCGATAACCCCCTGCAATTGCCCGTACTCGTACAAAGTAGCCCCGGGTAGAGGAAGTGCCCAAAAGACCTCCGGGCGTAACTCAGCCAGTGGGATACTTCGCATTCGAGCGATTTCTCCAATAAACCGACCTGTTTCCGTGATTGTCTCATCAGTTTCACCCGGCATTCCTATACAAAAGGCTAATGGGGCCTGAATACCGAGTTCGTGGGCATTTCTTAAAAAAGTACGGACATTATCTACGGTAAACCTTTTTTCCATGATATTGAGTATTTTAGGACTGCCGGACTCTACTCCGGGTTTTATGGCTACGCAACCACACTCAGCTAAGAATTTCATGTCTTCTAAGTTGAAAAATGTACATCTTACTCCGCCCGCAAACCATAACATATTATGTTTCTTTAATATTTTAGCAGTTTCGAAGGTGTGTTCTTTGTTAGCGCCAAAAGCTTCATCACCAATGAGAATGAATTGTACGTTGTACTTTTCCTTCAGTTCCGCAAGATGACTATCGAACTCTTTCAAATTAAAAACATGATACCCCTTGCAGAAACGCTGGCAAAAAGTGCACCTTGCCACACAGCCCTTGGTCGTCCATAGCATCGCTAATCCAGGTTTTCTGTCTGTTTCATAGGTGCGGGTATCATGCTTAAACTCGTTACATTCCTTACCTTTACGAAAATAATTTTCAATGAGGTGATTTTGGGAAAGAAGGCCCTTCGAAAAAAGGCCATAGTCGGGGAACGGATTTTCACTATCCGGGATAGGTTCACCATAACCGGTAAACTCCATTTCATCCTGCTCATTCAGAAAGGCTATTCCTGTGATTTTTAGCAACCCTTCCATATCCCTGTTAGCTCCATGACTGCTAACGTAATCAAGGATACTAACCCACGGCTTTTCCCCATCACCCAGAACGCAAATATCAACTTCCGTTTTTCTTAATATAATATTGGCGCAGGCTGCGATGTTGCCACCAACCACAATCCATGCTGAAGGGCAGGCTCGGCGAATAATCTCTGAAAGATTCTTGACTTGAAGATAGCTTCCCGAAACTACAGCGCTTATTCCCACAACATCTGGCTGCCTGGATTTGAAATAGTCGAATATTTCATCGGCAGAAGGAAGAAGCATATCAATGTCATAGTATTCACCGGAATATCCAGACTTGGCCATCCATCGTAATAAGGTAACAATGGCAATTTTGGGAGTAATTGGCAATGAGCCCTCATCGCGCTTTACGGAGAGGTTTAGAGGTATAGAGCATAATACACTTTTAACTTTTCTATTATTCTCCATTTAAAATCACAATTTTACCTTTCTACCGATATATCAATATTAACTATTATAATTGCCTGCTGTCAAACAATTGGACTGAAAAAGCAACCAGAGAGGCAGCGACTCCCTTGGAAACCTTTGGACAATAGAGCTCACGCATAGCAAAAAAGCTGGCGTTATTATATAATATTTTACCAAATGGACTATCCCAGCGTCGCTATGGTGGTTCTGAACTGGAACGGCGGTAAACATGTGCTGCAATGCCTGGAGTCGCTATTCCAGAATACATATCCGAATTATAATGTAGTACTCGTAGACAATTCCTCCGTGGATAACTCCGTGGAACTGATAAAAAATTGGGCGGATGGACGAGTCCCTCTCGAAAGTAAATTCTTTAAATACAAACCGGAAGGAAAGCCGATTAAATACATTGAATACACGCGAGTTGAGGCTGAGGCCGGAGGGGGTAGAGAAAAAGAACTCGGCAATCCACCGTTCACCAGAAAGCTGGTCTTCATCAGAAATGAAGAGAACTTTGGCAACGCCAGGGGATGCAATATCGGCATAAGATATGCGGTTAATGTACTGAATTCGGACTTCGTGCTGCTGCTGGATAATGAGGTTATTGTTGCGCAAGATTTCCTCGATAAATTAATCAATATCGCTAATAAAGAGCCAGACGCCGGTATCCTTGGCCCCACAATCTACACGAGTGATACTAATGAAGTGTGGGCGGAAGGAGGATTAATAGATTACTGGCGGGGCAAAATCATTCAGACAGGACCGAAATTAAGTGCCATGGCGAAAGGCAAAGATTCCGTTCCAATGGACTGGATATCCACGTGTTGCGTGCTTGTTTCCCGCAGAATGTGCCAGAGCGCTGGATTGCTGGATGAAGATTTCTCCTGGGGTATGGAGGAGGTGGAATTCAGCATTCGTGCTACCAAAAAAGGGTTCAAGGCTTTGTTCGTTCCGGATTCCAAAGTCTGGCACGACCAGGAACGTTCCGCCGAACACATGCAAAGAAGGCGAAAGTTGTATTATTATGTCACGAAGAACCAGTTTATTCTTATGTGGAAACACTGGGGTAAACTGCAATTTGCTACTGCCACGGTATATTTCTTCGCCCATCATTTATCATACCTGTTTCACTTCCTGATGTATTCTCGCGACTGGGATGCCGTAAAACTCAGGCTGCGCGGACTATTAGATTTTGTTAAGGAACGAAATCGCTACAGTCGTATCAAGCCGTAATAAGTCATGATGAGATATTGAGGTGCAGGATTGAGAATCAAACTGGGCAGCGGACTCTTACTATTAAATATAGTGGTTGTCGTGCTGATAGTAATTTCTATTCTGGTCCCCATCAGCTATCTGCGTATTATTATTGGCTTACTCTATGTCCTCTTCTTCCCGGGTTATGTCCTCACGCTAACTTTTTTCCCCAGAAATGAAGGCATAAGCGGTATCGAAAGGGTGGCACTCAGCTTCGGATTGAGCATAGCCGCCGTGCCCGTTATCGGTCTTATCATTAGTGCAACCCCGTGGGGGATTACCGTGGAGTCAATCCTGTATGCCACCGCCGTTTTCATATTCGTGGTATCCATCATTGCCATGGTCAGGAGAAAGAGATTACAGGAAAAGGATAGATTCAACTGCGAGTTTCAACTGAGTCTGCTGCACCGGGGAGACAGTGCCTGGGATAAAGCGCTATCGATAGTATTACTTGTTGTCGTGCTGGGGGCAATAGGAACGCTGTGTTATATCGTGGTATCACCCAGGTCAGGGGAGAAATATACCGAGTTCTATGTACGGGCAACAAGCGGTGAAGAAACGAATTACCTGAAGGAGTTATATTTAGGCGAAACATACGACGTGACGATAGTGATTATCAGCCACGAGCAGCAGGAGATGTCCTATCGTGTGGAGATACAGTCAGCGGGAACTCTAATCGAAGAACTGGGACCGGTGGTATTGAAGAATGAGCAGGAATGGGAGCAAGAGTTCGGATTCACGCCATTAAGCTCAGGGGATAACCAGAAAGTAGAGTTTTTTCTATATAAACAGGGGCAAACCGATATTTATCGGACTCTTCACCTGAAGTTTGATGTCAAATAACGCTGTCGCCTTCTTGACCTTCCCCCCAATTTTATCGCTATTTCACCTTTTACTGAACGCCTTCCCCAGTACCCCAAGCCGTAGTAAAAGCATATCGTAGACACGGCAACGCGCCTTGAGAATCTCAGCCTCCTCGAAGAGCCCCGGCTTCCCTTCTCGGCGGCCAAATCGAGTCTCCACATAAGCCTTCACGATATTATCCACAGCCGTGGCCTCCTGCGGAAACACAGCGCCCAGCGTAGCGGCAAATTCCAGCGGCGTCTGGTACGGCCTAGGACCCAGCTTGACCATCGCGGCGAGTTTACACATATTGGTATATGTCCTGGATGCCAGTGCCGACCTGTCCACATGCCACAGCCAGCGGTAAAAGGCTGACCTGAGTGCTAGAAACGGCACCATTAAAAATGCGATAATAAAGGCGATGCTAAAAATAATAAGCAGGGCGCGCCCTAGTTCGTCGGCAAAAGGCAAGGGCCCTATCCTGAAATTTTTTTTCGCGGGCGTACCAGCTGAAAAATTCACGTCCGGCATATAAAATATCCCGTAAGGCGGGTATAGCTGCCATACATCCCATTGCGGCAAACTTTCAATGGCTGTTTCAGACACCCACGGCGAAGTAATGGCAACCGGACTTTCCGTGCCGCTGGGTGTTGCCTCCAGGTCCACCCAGCCGTAGCCCTGGAAATAGACCTGCGGCCAAGTATGATAGTGCTTGTCCCGTAAAATATACTGTCCCGCTTCTTCCCCCGGATCACCGGGGAGATAGCCGACGACAATTCTCGAGGGTACGTCAACGGAGCGAAGCATTACCGCCATGGCCGAGGCAAAGTAGAGACAAAAACCCGACTTCTGGTTAAACAGAAAGTATTCCACGCTGTCAGTCCCCTTGGGTGGAGCTTCAATCTCTTCTTGATAAGGAATCCGGGAAAGATAGTTATCTATAGCCATTACCTTGTCATAGGGTGTTTTTGCCGCCCTGGTTATATTTTCACTCAACTGCCTGATATCCCCAGGAAAATCGGAAGGCAGCTGAAGATAAATAGCCTTAATAGACTCCGGATAATTCTCGCCAGCCCCGGATAAATCTCCCCCCGCTACCGAAGAGATGAAGGACTTAACAGTGTAGCGTTCGCCGGGGCTAAGGACGCGCGGTACAGTAACGGCCATAACATCATCCTCTCCGCTCACATGCATCAGAACCGGCGTATCTGAAGATATAAAACCGCCGGCCGTGAGCAAAACATCCGTCCTCATATCGGTGGTGACCGTATACGTCATCATGTCCTGGTCTGAAAGTGCCTTGGTATCCATCCAGGCTACCTCTTGTCTCAGCAAATACTCGTTGGTCGGACTGCTTTCCCACCCTTGAGAAGTATAAGTGTCATACACACTCATTCGCCAGTAAGAGGGACGTTCGGACCTGACGATGAAATCTACCCGACTGCTCTGATGCCATTCCTTTTCAAACAGTAAATCACGGCGCGTAGTGGTCGTGCTCAAAGCCTGCTTCGCCGGTATAGCGCTGAAAAGATTGAGTTTTGATTCCTCGATATCACGTTTCCAGAGCGTCTTCGTAGCTATTATCGTCTGGAGTTGAGGGACGCGCGCTTCCGGTGTTACCCAGGAAATATATCCTGCCAGGATGATAATAATCAAAAGTGAAGATGCAAGATAGAGCAAACCCCGCCGGGTAAAACCCGTGCTGTATCCCGCTAAATAATACTGCCGGGCCATGCGTGCCTGGATAATTAGAAATATGGCCGCCAGAAAGTAGAGACCGAAAAAATAATAATAACTGCCCGGGAGGTTGCTTAAATTTACCAGGATTACCACCGCGCCCAGAGAAACGGCTACCCAGGCATTCCGTTTGCGTAGAATAAACCATGTCGAAATATAACCGATTACCCAGGTCAGGAAGGTGATAAACGCGGCGAATAATATCTTTTCATCACCCGGTGCTAACGTGACCCCCGGCGTCCACCACGACTGTATAACCTCCAGCAAATGACGAAACTTTGATGTCGTTTCCGGCGGAGGCATCAAACTATATACCTGCCATATCGTTACGATAATACCGCTCACCAGTGCCAGGATATGTTTTATGACCCCGGGTAGTCGGCTCCTGACAAGCAGCCAGACAATTAAAATCGAAAAAATAAGAACCAGCGTCAACAATGGCTGAGGTGTAATCCATCGGGCTTGCTCGATGGAAAGAACCGCAATCTCAAGAGCGATAAAAAGTAAAACTACATTTACCCACTCCTGCCACTTACCCAACCAGTACATTATTCTCACTGGCAATACTGACGGTTCTTTTGGCTCTCTGACCCGGTCAGGCAACTTTTTCTGCTTTTCCATGTTATCAGCCACTTCTATTTCTTATCTCCGGTGTACTGCATTGGCGAGGATAAAAACCGGCTGTCCAGAGCCCTGGTTATCTCTACCCCACGCCTGACGATATAAGCAGTGATGCCGTTGGTAATAAGGCTGCGCGCCATATCTACCGCACCCGTTTTACCACCGAAGCTGATAGCATCGAGCAGGATGACGGTGACTATCGTGCTGCGATTCACGGTACGGCGTAGCGGCGCCACTATACCCCGGTTATCGGAGGACGTAACGACAATTAAGGCAGAGCCCGCCTCGAAACGTTCCGCTTGAGATGCCAGTAAATTATCAATCGGCAATTTACCGGTCGCTTTTATCATAGCCAGGGCCTGCATAATGTCCTTCAGGTGCTCGTCGCCGGTTTCAGGCAGGACAAGATAAGCCCGGTCGCCCGAGGCTAGCAGTCCCACATTTTTACCACTTTCTTTATATTTTTTAGCCAGAGAGGCGGCTATCGTGACACTGTATTCCTCGGTTGTCTCGTCACCTTCCCCGAACTGACAGTCCCGATACATATCCAGGACAATCCAGATATCCTTGAAAGTATAATTGTAACGGTCAGGTTCGAACTCTTTGACCATGAGATTGCCGGTATGAGCCGTAGAGTGCCAGTGGATATGCCGGAGGCTATCGCCGCTGGCGTACTCACGCACACGAGAGGCGTTGGGGCCAACCTCGCTGGCTAACCAGTGGCGCGGACTCGACCCCGGCTCCTGGCGAGGCAGTGCCTGGAAAAAAGGCAGGTCCGGCGTCGCTGGGTAAACAGTGATGCCCTGGCTTTTACCAAATTGTCGATTCATAGAAAAGAACCTGAGAGGGTCGGAAACTTTAGCGGTAAGAGTTCCCAGGCCATACCACCCCCGGCGCCGACAGTAAATTTCGGTACGCCAGCCATGAGAACCCTGTGGAGCCAGGTTAAATGTCGCTACATTCCGGTAGCCGGGCAAATCGGTATCCTCCCGGGCTTCAATTAGAGGTGTGGGTATCCTGCCGTGATTGAAAAACGTAAATTCTTCTTCAAAACGTTCGCCAACCTGGCAGTTTTCAGGCAATTTCTCCGCCCGGCCATCAATGTTGCGGATGCTCAGACGCAGCCACAGATAGCTCAATAAAAGCAAAATTACCAGGAAAATAAAGAGGTGCCACAGCAGGGTAAACCCGCCGGCTAAAGCCAGTGCCAGTATGAGAATCAGGACGATAATGGGAAGTCTTCGAATCTTCATAAATTCCTGTCCAGAAAAGAGCGTGTCTTACCTATCAGCCCAGCGGTATTAGTCGGGGACTGCCCCGGGCACGGGGACGGTTTCCAGTATCTCGGCGATAAAAGCACGGCCGTCCTTACCCTGTGACTGGCCTGTAGCCGATAATAACGACCGATGGGCTAAGGCAGGCCCGGCCAGGGCTTTCACATCATCGGGTAAAACGTAGTCGCGCCCCAGCAACATAGCCCGCGCCTGGGCCGTGCGGAAAAGGGCCAGCGAGCCGCGGGGAGAAGCGCCGAGATATATCGACGGATGACGGCGTGTCGCCTCCACCAGCGATACGATATACTGCTTCACCAAGTCGTCTATATAGATTTTCTTCACCGTTTCCTGGAGCATTAAAACATCGGAAGCATCCACGACAGGGCCAATTTGCTCGATGGGATGAATGTACTGCTGCTTTTCCATGATGACCTTTTCCTCTGATAGAGATGGATAGCCTATGTTTATCCGCAAGAGAAATCTGTCCAGCTGTGCCTCCGGGAGAGGGAAAGTACCTTCGTATTCGATGGGATTCTGGGTGGCCAGAACATGGAAAGGCGAGGGCATTTTATGAGTAACGCCGTCCACGGTAATTTGTCTCTCCTCCATAGCCTCCAGCAGGGCCGATTGGACCTTGGGCGTAGCCCGGTTGATTTCATCCGCCAGCACCACCTGGGCAGAGATAGGCCCGGCGTGGAACTCGAAATCGCCCATTTTCTGATTATATATCGTGACACCGGTAATATCGCCCGGGAGCATATCGGGCGTGAACTGGATTCGTTTGAAGCTGCAGTTTATGGACTTCGCCAGGCTGCGTGCCAGCATGGTCTTGCCGACACCCGGGGCGTCCTCGATAAGCAGGTGCCCCTGACTAATTAAAGCGATTACCGCTAGCCGCACCGCTTCCGTCTTGCCGACCATTACTTTCTCGACATTTTGTATTATCTTTTCAGCTATCTGCTTAGCCTTGGTAATGTTACTGTCCACTTTTTCCCTTCCCAATCCGGGGCTCATAAAAAACTCACTTTATGCACTCCCCATGATTGGAGTATATCACAAGAAAAAATCGCACACAAAGATTCTGGAAAAACACACCGCACACTAATTATTTGACAAAGTAATAACATAGATATAACATTCAATTCAGCATTCCCGAACAGTCATTCTTAAAGAGCATTATTAGAAGGAGGAGATACATTTATGAGTACCTGGCATGAATATGTTCAGCGCAATGGCAAGGTCCCTGAATGGCCATACCCTGTAAACTACGGCAAGGTGAATGAAGTCGTTGCTGATGTCCTGATTATCGGCGGGGGCGTCGCTGGTTTACAGGCAGCCATCAATGCCGCCAGAAAAGGCGTGAAGGTCGTCGTCGCCGAGAGAGGCCACGCCAAGAGAAGCGGCTCCGGCGGAGCCGGCGTCGACCACTGGCATGGCGCCGTCACAAACCCCTGCTCCAAGGTTACCCCGGAGATGTACACCAATGCCTGTTACGATAGTATGCAGGGCTGGACCGGCGGGCATGTCCGCTACATTATAACCAAGGAAGGCTGGGATACCCTGCTCGAATGCGAAAAGATGGGCATACAGATTCGAGATGTAAAAGACGAGTTCAAGGGTGCCCCCTTCCGCGACGAAGCGACCAAGCTGATGTTCGCTTACGACTATGCTAACAAGCATATCATTCGCGTCTGGGGCTGGAACATCAAGCCCAAACTATACGAAGAGGCAAAGCGGCTGGGTGTGAATATCTACAACAGGACAATGCCTACCTCCTTACTCACCGCGGGCGGTAAACAGGGGGCCAGGGTTGTCGGTGCCACTGCTGTCAATACCCATACCGGCGAGTTCTACGTCTTCCGGGCGAAAGCCACTACTATCTGCACCGGTGGCGCCGGCCGTCTCTATGTGTTCGCGCCGGAAATAACCGCTTCGGGCACCATGGCCGATATGAACAGCGCCGGTGTCGGCCAGGCCCTAGGCTGGAATGCCGGTGCCGAGTTCGTCTGCATGGAAGGGACCAGCCCCGGCGGCCTGATTGGCTTCGGCTACGCGCCCTACAGTACGGGTAACGCCAGCAACACCTATCACGGCACGCCGATAGTTGATGCCGACGGCAAAGAGCTGCCGTGGGTCGATGTCTTCGGCCGGGAACTGAAAAAGTGGGAAGACCGGTTCTATCCCCAGTCGGGCCAGCAGTTCCAGCTGGGCATTGGGATAGGAATTTCCCGCACCAATCAGGAATTCCGTTTGAATGATATTCCCCCGGACGTAGTCGAAAGAATACGCAAAGGCGAATTCAAGCTGCCTCTATACGCCGATTTTACCCGCTTTTCCGAGGCGGAACGCCGATGCACCTTCGGGATGATGGTCGGCAATGAGGGTAAGACCCGTATCCCGATTTACGATACCATGACCAAGGCCGGCTACGACCCCGATAAAGACCTCTTCCAGGCCCCGGTCATGCCCGTCGAGGGATATTTCAACGCCTGTTACTGGGCTGGCGGGCCCAATACACCACCGACAGTACGCGGCCTGGGAGGCGGTGGCTTTTTAACGGACTGGGATTTAAGGTCAAACCTGGAAGGACTTTACGCCGCTGCCGGCGGCACCATCTTCGGCGGAGGCTGCCACGGCGAATCTCATACTACCGGCCGATATGCCGGCCGCCATGCCGCTGAGTACGCTAAAACAGCTCCCCAACCGGTGGCCGACCGCAATCAGGTCGAAGCAGAGAAAGAACATGCTTACTCCGCAACCAGGCAGAATAAAGAAGGCAACGGCTGGAAAGAGATTAACGCCGCCATCGCCCGCATCATGCGGGACTACTGCGGCCGATATAAGAACGAACTGACGCTCAATCTGGGCTTGAGACTGCTCAACGAACTCAAGACAACAGAGCTGGCATCAGCCTATGCTTCCAATCCTCACGAACTGGGACGCCTGCTGGAATGCCAGGCCCTTATTTCCGTGGGCGAAATGGTCATCAAGGCTTCGCTGGAACGGAAAGCCAGCAACTCCATCCTTGATTTCCACCGGCTTGACTACCCCGAGATGGACCCACCTGCGTGGAACAAACTGCTGCCCATCAAACAGGAGAATAACAAGGTTAAGGTCAGGGAGCTGCCGCTGGACTTCCACCTCAAAGCACCCTATGCCTCCAGTTATGAGGAAAACTACAAGAAACACCGCGGTCAATAAACCGGTATTACTAAAGCGAAATACTGAGGGAGATGTAACTAAAATGAGTGATAAAGCGTATATGGTGCCTAATCCACCCACGCCCAACAAGGCGGTAGAGTTCAATCCCGATATCTGCATCGGCTGCAACCTCTGCGTCGATGTCTGCCCCACCGATGTCATGATGCCCAACCCGGAAAAGAAAAAACAGCCCATCGTCGTTTACCCGGAGGAATGCTGGTACTGCGGCGGCTGCGTTGAAGAGTGCCCCCGGCCGGGCGCTATCAAGATGCTCCACCCCACCCAGCAGCGCATATCCATGAACTGGAAGCGAAAGGATACCGGGGAACTGTTCCGCCTGGGCATGAAGAATCCGCCGCCACCCAACACCAGGCCACCATCAGGGGGATAGCTGAACGAACTAACCTCTCCTCCTTTCCCCTCTCCGTCAACGGAGAGGGGAAATCGAAGGGGGTGAGGTGACTAATCGAAAATGGGGGGAGTGGATAAAATCACCCCAGAAAGCAAACGTTGCCCCAACCTTTTCAGCTTTACTTCGTATCTGAAAAATGCTATAATTTAACAGGTTAAATGAGTGTATTACCTGTTTATCAACCAGCCCACCAAAATATAGCTGCGGGCTATATAGGTGAGATTGTTCCCTTGAAGAATAATCACCCTTATATTTCTTGTTATCTTCTTTATTTGAGAAAGGACTTATAATGCCTGATACCCCTGTTCTTAAGAAAGCCAGAAAGCTTAAAGCCGGCGAATATACCGCTGAAGATATTCAGGTACTCGGTGGAAGAGAGGCAGTGCGGCGGCGTCCCGGCATGTACATCGGCAGCACCGACCAGCGCGGGCTGCACCATCTGGTCTATGAGATAGCCTACAACAGCGTTGACGAAGCCATGGCCGGCTGCTGCGACCATATCGTCGTTACGCTTAAAAAGGATAAGTCCGTCAGCGTCGTGGATAACGGACGTGGCATCCCGGTGGATATTCACCCCACCACCAAGGTCTCAGCGCTGGAAACGGTCCTGACCGTGCTCCACGCCGGGGCCAAGTTCGGCGGCAAGACCTATGCCGTTTCCGGCGGCTTGCATGGAGTCGGCGCCTCGGTGGTCAATGCGCTCTCCGAGTGGGCCAGCGTCGATGTCAAGCGTGACGGCAAGCTTTACCACCAGGAATACAAGCGCGGTGTGCCCGTGGCACCGGTTAAGGTAATCGGCAAGGCCGAAGGCACCGGCACCACCGTCACCTTCCTTGCCGATAAAGAGATATTCAGTGAAATCAACTACGATTTCGATACCATAAGCGAGCGCCTGCGGGAGATGGCCTATCTCAATAAAGGCGTGGAAATAACTTTTATCGATGAAATCAACGACCGCGAGCGTACGTTCTATTTCGAAGGCGGCATTACCGGCTTCGTCCGCCACCTCAACCGGAACCGGATAGTACGCCATCCAGTGCCTATCTATATCACCAAATCAATCAACAGTACCACCGTTGAGGTCGCCCTCCAGTATAATGACGGCTTCTCCGAGTCTGCTTTCAGCTTCGCCAACTGCGTCAATACGGTAGACGGCGGCACCCACCTTACCGGCTTTCGCTCCGCCCTGACCCGCGTCCTTAACGACTACGCCCATAAAAGCAAAATTCTCAAGGAGGACGACCCCAATCTGACCGGGGAGGATGTCCGGGAAGGGCTAACCGCTATCATCAGCGTCAAGCTCTCCGAGCCTCAGTTCGAGGGGCAGACCAAGGGTAAACTGGGCAATATTGAAATTAAAAGCCAAGTAGAGAGCGCCGTCAGCGATGGGTTAGGTCTGTACCTTGAGGAACACCCCGACGACGCCAGGAAAATCATTGAGAAATGCGTCACCTCCGCTAGGGCCAGGGAAGCCGCCCGCAAGGCGCGCGACCTGATTATCAGGAAAAGCGGACTGGACTCCGGGACACTGCCTGGCAAGCTGGCCGACTGTTCGGAGAGAGACCCGGCACAGTGCGAATTATATTTGGTAGAGGGAGAGTCCGCCGGAGGTTCGGCCAAGCAGGGGAGGAACCGCCGTTTCCAGGCTATACTACCTTTACGCGGTAAAATCCTTAACGTGGAAAAAGCCCCGCCGGATAAAATGCTGGCCAACGAAGAAATCCGTACCATCGTGACTGCTCTCGGTGCCGGCATCGATGATGATTTCGACCCCATGAGGCTGCGCTACCATCGTGTTATTCTGATGACCGATGCCGATGTCGACGGTTCGCATATTCGTACCCTGTTACTTACCTTCTTTTTCCGCCACATGAACAAGCTTATCAATACCAAGCACCTGTTCATTGCCCAGCCGCCCCTCTATCGCATCAAGACAAGCGAAGGCGTTAAGTGGGTCTACTCGGAACAGGAAAAGGACGAGACGCTAAAAAAGAGCACTTCGAAAAAGAATGAGCTCCAGCGTTATAAGGGCCTGGGTGAAATGACTGCGGAGCAGCTCTGGGAAACCACCATGAACCCGGCTGCCCGCACCATCCTTGAAGTGAATATTGAGGACGCTACCAAGGCGGATGAGACTTTCCAGATGCTGATGGGCGGCGAGGTCCCGCCGCGTAAGGCCTTTATCCAGGCGCACGCCAAGTACGCCAACCTGGATGTTTAACGCTAAAAATTAATGAAATTACTTTAAATTAGCCTTTGCATTTGTGCTGGCAACTTTGTCCCCACAGGTGGTTCAAGTTCTATTATCCCACTGTGAAAATCCATCGTTAGTTTACATTGATTCACTATATCCCTCCCTAGCAAGGAAGGTAGGTTACGTTGTTGATTTATTTTTCCTTTATCTCCACGTTTAGGAATGTGGATATCAATTGAAAAGGCGTATGTGTTGCTATTATCATCGCGAAACATAATGATTGCCTGTTCTGAATAGAAGGTTTGGGCACCAGCAATTCCTTCAACAGGAATCAAAGATTTACGGTTTATTTTACGGCAATCTAAATTCATGCGTTCCACATCAAGAAGACTTAAAGTAGTGTTATCAGCACCTGAATCAATTAGAAAGTTCACTAAACCCTGTACTTGTAACCTTTGCATAAACACGGCTGCCTGCACATAGGGTGCAGGCAGCGTATGAAAACCAGTCGGATAGTAACCGATAATAGCCATTACTTATTTTATAGCAACATGGCCTTTCTTTCTTTGGCCATGTATTCAATGACAGCCTCATTGTGGTGAATGTCTTTATCCGAAAGCTGTCTTAAAAGCTCCTCCAGATGTTTTGCATTCCCTATAAGTGCTCCATCATACACTGCAACCCATTGTTCCATGTAATCACGAAGAAGATCCTGCCTAATTGATTGCATGAAACGGACATCAGATATAAAACGACGAAGTTTGTATTCTATCACCCGTTCTCCGCCTGCCGTTTCAACTGCCTTTTTTATATCAATCGCTGGCGGCATACTCCCTCCTCATTGTACTTTTCATATATTATTTAGCTATTTATTGATAACTATATCACTTGTTAAAATAATGTCAACAATCCGACACTCTTAAATTTATGTATAAATTTAAATATTTATAAATATTTTATTAGTTTTTACTTCCCCTGAATTAAAGAAAAGAACTCGGCGCGGCTGGCGCTCTTGCTGCGGAATGCCCCCCGGATAGCCGATGTAATAACATTGCTTCCCGGTTTCTTGATACCTCGCATGGTCATGCAGAGGTGCTCCGCCTGTATAACCACCGCCACCCCGGCCGGCTTTATCCCCTCGTCAATAGCATCGGCAATCTCGGTGGTCATGCGCTCCTGCACCTGCGGGCGGCGGGCAATCGTCTCCACCACCCTGGCCAGCTTGCTGATACCGACGATACGTCCCTCGTCATTAGGTATATAGCCCACGTGGGCGACGCCGTAGAAAGGCAGCAGGTGGTGCTCGCACATAGAATAAAACGGTATGTCCTTCAAGATAACCATCTCACGGTGCCCCAGTTCGAAACCTACTTCCAGGTCTTCTTTGGGGTCTTTATGCAGACCCTGGAAAAGCTCGGTGTACATTTCCGCCACGCGCTGAGGTGTATCTCTTATGCCTTCACGGGAAAGGTCTTCCCCGATGGCTTCGATAATATCCCGTACCGCTTTTTTAATCCTGACCTCGTCAATCATGCCTGCCTCCTATCTCCTCTCCCCTACGCGCCTGCCTGCGCGTAGCCGCTCCGGCGAAGGCAGGGGAGAGGTAATTTTTATTATCCCCACCCCAGGGCTTTTTCCACCGCCTTGATATCTGCCGGAAGCTCTAAAATCTGCGGGGCTTTCTTCAGGGCGGTCTCGGTATCCTTGAGTCCGGTGCCGGTGACCACGCCAACGATAACCTTACCCGAAAAGTCCTTCCTCTGATTCGTAAGCTTGATTAAACCGGCCAGCGGTGCCGCCGATGCCGGCTCGCCGAAGACCCCGGCCTCGGAAGCCATGATTCTCTGGGCAGAGAGTATTTCTTCGTCGCTGACCATGTCGATAATGCCGCCGGACTCATCGCGGGCGGCTACCGCTTTCTGCCAGCTGGCCGGGTTGCCGATGCGTATGGCCGTGGCTACCGTTTCCGGCTTCTCGATGGCATGGCCGCGGACAATCGGCGCCGCACCCTCAGCCTGGAAACCGTACATCTTCGGCTTCTTCTTTGCTTTAGCCACCCCATAATATTCTTTAAAGCCCTTCCAGTAGGCGGTGATATTGCCGGCGTTACCCACTGGTAGAAAGAGATAGTCCGGGGCGTCGCCGAGAACGTCGACAATCTCGAAAGCAGCCGTCTTCTGTCCCTCGATGCGGTAAGGATTGAGGGAGTTCACCAGCGTCACCGGGTTCCTCTCGCTGAGACTGCGGACGATGTCAAGTGCCCGATCAAAATTACCGTCGATGGCGATAATTTTCGCCCCGTATACAATTGCCTGGGCTAACTTACCCATGGCGATTTTCCCCCCTGGGATAACGATAATACATTCGAGTCCGCAGTAAGCCGCGAAGGCGGCCGCGGAGGCGCTGGTGTTGCCGGTCGAAGCACAGATTATCGCCTTGCTGCCCTCTTCCACAGCTTTGGCCACAGCCACCACCATGCCCCTGTCTTTAAAGGAGCCGGTGGGATGGCAACCTTCCAGCTTGAAATAGAGCTCGCCGCAGCCGTATTTCCTGGCCAGCTTATCGCACCTGACCAGCGGCGTATCCCCTTCCCCGATGGTGAACATCGGTGTTCTGGAAGTGACAGGTAAATATTTTTTATATTGATACAGAACTCCCCTTTTCACCTCTATCCCCCTTCTATGTCTTCGACCCGTATAAAATTAGCTATCTCCCTGACCACCTCAAGCCGCTCCAGTTCACGGAGCGCCTTCTGCATGGCTTTTTCCCGGGCCGGATGTGTCATAATTACTATTTCCGCCGTCTTTGTCTGGCTATCGGACTCCGGCTGTATCGCCGAAGAAATACTTATCTTATTGTTGCCGAAAACCCTGGCAATCTGCGCCAGGACGCCGGGGCGGTCGGCGGCATTTAACCTGACGTAGTACTGCGTTTCGATTTCATCCATGGACTTGATACTCTTGCCCGTTGCCGCTTTCCAGGTGGATATGCTGCCGACACCCAGGACAATCTTCCGCGCCGAGGAAACAACGTCAGCAATAACAGCACTGCTGGTGGGCCTGGCACCGGCGCCTTCACCGATGAAAAGCACCTTACCTACCAGGTCGCCTTCTACGTGTACCGCATTATAGACACCATCGACCTTGGCCAGAAAAGAGTCCTGCGGTATGAACACTGGATGTACTCTTGCCTCTATGGAATCACCGCTCTGCTTGGCTATGGCCAGCAGTTTAATGGCAAAACCGAGCTCCCGCGCGTAACGAAAGTCATGGCTGGTAAGCCGTGAAATACCTTCACGGTAGATATCCTGGGGTCTTACCTGAGTCTGGAAGGCCAGCGAAGCCAGGATAGCCAGCTTGTAGTTGGCATCTATCCCTTCGATATCATTCTCCGGATTGGCTTCAGCGTAGCCCAGCTTCTGCGCCTGTTTCAGCGCCGCGGCAAAGTCCATACCCTCTTTTGCCATCATGGTGAGAATATAATTGGTGGTCCCGTTGATGATGGCGAAGATGGCGTTGATATTATTGGCCACCAGGTCGTGCTTGAACGGGGCAATCAGGGGGATGCCGCCGCCGACACTGGCCTCATATTGCAGGCCTACCCCATGCTTTCGGGCCAGGGCCAGCAGTTCCATACCATGCTTGGCGATGACCTCTTTATTGGAAGTAACGACGTGTTTACCACCCGCGAGGGCCCTTTTCAGGTAGTCCAGTGCCGGTCTCTCACCGCCAATGGCCTCGATGACGATATCGATGCCACGTTCTCCAAAAAACTCGTCATCATCGGTCGTGAAAAGCTGCCGGGGCATTTTTTTCACCTGAGGACGCGACAAATCCTGCGGCAGGACCTTGACCTTCCGCAGGACGAGGGGACAACCGACCTTCTCCGCCAGTTCGTCCGCTTTATCCGTCAGAACCCTGGCTACCTGTCCGGCAACCACCCCCAGACCCATCAGGCCGATACCTATACTTTTTTTATTCATCGTGGCTACCCTTTAACTATTTTTAATTCCTTTAACGCTCGGTCTATAGCCCATGTCTTTAGTTCCGCCAGTCCTGAATTATCTATATCAGCGGCAGATGCCAGCCAGAGACCGGACATCCAATCGTTATAGGCTTTGTCTATCAGGGTACTCCGGTCCTCGGTACTCAGCTTTCTATTATTATCCTTATCGACTACTTTTACCAGCCAGGCGCCGCCCTTTGTCCAGTACCCGTTTTCACGGATGGGATTACTCCATTTACCAAGCTCTGTTTTCGGATTGATAACATAGCCGTTAAAGACATCACTGATATTCTCCGAGACATCCATTATGCCAAGCTCTCCGTGCCCTTCCTTGGACGGGCTGTACTGGGAATATTCATCCGCGATGGGGCCAAGCTCTTCTCCCGCTTCCAGCCTCGTCTTGATGTCCTTTGCTTCCACCTCGCTGCTCAACAGGAGAGCCGATACATTTGCCGAAGCTTCATCCGGTCTGTTGTTCACCCTGATTAGCCAGTAGCCCAACTGTTTGTAGGCATCTTTATCAGGTAAAGGCGGGCTCAATACCCCCTTTTCCCCGTAAAAAGCAAAATCTACAGGTATTGTGGACCCCAGCTGGTTCAGGTATATAGAGGTGGGGTGCCAGCCGTAGTCTCCCTTATTTTGTTTAGAAGTATAATTTTGCGCATATTCACTGGCAAGCGCCGTAAAGTTATTACTACTTATGAATTTGTCCCGTACCTCAAGAGCCAAGCTATCGCTCTCCACCAGCATTGCCATCATATATACCTGGTTATCGGACTCCGGCACCTGAGAGCTAAATTGTTCGCTTTTCAGTCGGCTTTGTAATAGTTGAAACCTCATAAGACCCATGCTGGCATTATTCACCGGCAGAGACGAACCTGCGACAGCCTTTTTTACCTCATCATCGCTTACAGTTATCCCGAATTTCACTGCCCCCTGTTTGACCAGTTCGTCCTGTATAATCTCATTTACCACGCTATCGGTCATCGCTTCGATTCTTCCAGCCTCCTGGCCTTTCCCGGCGATTTCCAGCGTGTCAATGAGGTATTCCGTATTAATCTTGGTATCATATACCTTGATTACAGTCTTGTGCAGAGGGCGATACTCACCATTAAACCACCCCACCAGGACTATCAAGATAATAGCTGCGATAATCGCAATCCCGCTAATAAAAATGATACGTTGCCGCCGCTTTTGCTTCTGGAAATGTGATAGCTGGCGTCGGGTATATTCTCGGGGTTTTGCTGCCTTCTTTTTTTTAGCCACAAAATTATCCTTCTATCAATAAATTATGTTGACCGTCCTTATATTTATAATGCAAAAACCACTTGATTTTCAAATATAATCCCTTGAGATTGTTAAAAACTACTGAAAAACAAAAAAGCCCAGGTATATCTCCTGGGCTCCTGATGTATCTCCTGTCTAACGATTAATTTATTAAAAGCTCTGAACTGGAGACACAACGAGCCCTTCAGGGCGTAGTAGTCCCGGAAAAATTGTATAGACCAGGTCGCATCTTACAGTTCTTATGAGCCAATTACTTAAATCCCCTTTAAAAACGGCTATCGTGATTATATAACGACCATTATTCGATGTCAACACCCCGCATTGACTCATAATAAGTGTTACCAAAAATAATATCGTTGCGTCAATAATAGTGTTACCGAAAGGAGGCAAGGTGACACGACGCAGCATACTTGAATACACAGAAGCGGTGCGGGGGCGATATCT
>Ga0315282_10000095_pt1 | contig 169133 bp, 153 predicted proteins | sample YL17G07_20_MG_FD_203693 | JGI IMG/M metagenome (GOLD analysis project Ga0315282, IMG submission 203693) | Sediment microbial communities from Yellowstone Lake, YNP, Wyoming, USA - YL17G07_20 | ecosystem: Environmental > Aquatic > Freshwater > Lake > Sediment | place: USA: Wyoming | collected... | reverse complement strand
TTTCTTCCCTGTTTTCTATAATATCATCTGGTCTTGCATAAAAGTCTGTGCTTTTTGCTTGTTTTCCATTATCGTCTTTGATTATAATTGTAACAACCATCTCTTTACCCTCTTGCTTACCCTCTTTTCTTTCTTTTCTTTATGTTAAGTTTTTCTGAGGATATTATAGCAGATGGTTTTTTGTTACCCAATAATTTAGGACAGATACCTAGAGAAAATAACACTTTTGTTTTATACTGTAATCACTATAAAAAAACATTAGTCTATAAATTGAAGGAATGATCAAGATTGCTGTCTATCAGAGAAGTTGAATGTAAATCAATACTGACTAAATCCAAGATCTCTAGTTATGCTATCAACTGCTACACTGGCTGTCTCCATGCGTGTATCTACTGTTACGCAAGATATATGAAACGCTTCACCGGGCATACGGAACCATGGGGAAAATTCGTTGACGTGAAAATTAACGCTGTAGATACGCTAAAAAAAGAAATAAAGCGAGTTAAACAAGGTGCAGTATTTATGAGTTCAGCGTGTGATGGCTGGCAGCAACTGGAACGAAAATACAGGCTTAGTCGGAGATGTCTAAATATACTTCTGGAAAATGGGTTTCATGTCAGTATCTTGACAAAAAGCAGTATCATTCGTGATGATCTAAATATTCTGGAAGGGACAAATGCAGAACTCGGTTTTACTCTTACTACGATGGACAACTCACTTTGCAGAAAGATCGAACCCGGGGCATCGCTCACCAGAGATCGCATTGAAATACTAAAGGAAGCGAGTAACAGAGGCATCAGAACATGGGCGTTTCTAGGTCCGTTTATGCCTTTTCTTTCTGACACCGATGAAAATATAGACGCACTTTTTGAATCTCTAGCAGGATTGAAGCTTGAACACATCTATGCTGATCGGCTTAACCCAAGACCGGGTGTCTGGCAGAGCATAAAGAGCTTTCTCAGTGAAAACTATCCACATCTTATAGGAAGTTATGGCAGAATAATATATAATGATCAAGAAAGAGAAATATACGGAAACAAGCTAAAACAATTGGTAACACTGAAAGCAGAGAAATATGGTTTGGCAGACAAATTATTGATTGTATTTTGACTCCCACAGTAGTATTCAGACAATATGAATTTTATAATATCTCTGGATTCCAGCCTTCGATGGAATGACATTTTGCGTGTGTTTGTCATTCCATCGAAGGCTGGAATCCAATCTGATTATATTTCTCTATTAATTATTTCATGTTCATAAGTGTATATTAAAGAACTACGTAACCAGCGCCAAGAACCTGATGTACTTCAGATTCAAAATCCATCTTGATCACTGCGACACTTGCATAAGGATCAGGGCTTTTCTCTGGCAATCCTTTTAATACAAGGCGATCTTCTGTCTGTTCAAATTCGATGGGTTTACCTCCTACGAGTAAGGATGCTTTCTTCAACTTAGTCTTTAGTCCACCTATGGCGAGTTCCTTGCCCGACCAATTGTTGCACCAGAAGTAGTATGTATTGCCTTTTTTCGACCAGTTTCCTGTCGGCACCCACTCAACATGCTCAACACGGTCTACCTGACCATAAACAGCGTCACCATTCTGCTCAAGCCATTTCCCGACCGGGATCAATCTTTCAGCGGCTTCCTCTGGCACTGACCCATCAGGCTTGGGACCAACATTCAAGAGAAGGTTTCCCTGTCCGGCAGATGCTGTCCTTAGCATACTAATCACTTCACGAACTGGGCGCCAATCAATAGCTGTTGGAAAATAACCCCACGAACCGTTGAAGGTCATACAGGCTTCCCAGTCTCTACCTTTGCCCTCAGCAGTTACGTGTTCTTCGGGAGTTCCGAAATCCTCTGGTAATTGTGAACGGTTATTGATTATAATGTCCGGTTGTAACTCACGCACCATGGCATTGCGTCTTGGGCTTTCCCAGAGTTCTGCAGAGCCGAGCGGCCACGAAACGTCGTACCACAGTATATCTATCTTCCCATAGTCAGAGCATAACTCACTGACGCATCCATCGGTGAATTTAACGAACCGTTTTCTTGCGGATTCATCTTTTGCGCAGATTGCCCCGTCTGGATGATGCCAGTCCATAAGTGAATAATAGAACCCGATTTTCAAGTCAAATTCACGGCATGCCTCGACATACTCCCTTACCAAATCATGCCCGGGACCATGTTTAGCCGCATTGTAATCTGTTTGCTTGGTATCCCAAAGGCAGAAGCCTTCGTGATGCTTTGTGGTCATGACCATGTATTTCATGCCCGCCTTTTTCGCTAATGCCGCCCACTCTCTTGCTGGATGATCCTTGGGTTTCCACGTATCCGCTAGTTTTTCATATTCAGCAATTGGTATGCGCTCACGGTTCATGACCCATTCGTGACGACCAAGTTGTGCATAAAGCCCCCAGTGAATGAACATACCAAAACGTGCCTCTCTCCACCACTTCATACGGCGATCTCTGTCTTGTTCAGCATTCATTGCAGTATCCTCCTGAGCGTAAACGTTAATTTACAAAACAATTAAAATCCACACTTATGCCTATATTTATCTATTTTACATGATACAACAGAAATGAGATTAAAAGCAAGATAGAAATAGCAATTCCAAATCATAATGTTGTTTGCCTCTATTGAAAAAATGTAGTAAGTATGAGATAATATACTCACACATAATATGAAAATATATTTTATTCTTAATTTACGCTATCTTCACTAATATTTTAGTCAAGGAGGGCTAAACATGGCTGAAAATAAAGTGCGTATTGCATTTGTTGGGTGTGGTGGTCACGCAAATCATTCTCTTTATCCTGTGATTCATCGTATAGATGAGATAGACCTTGTCGCAGTGGTTGACAAAGTAGAAGAAAAACGGCTTCGAGTTCAAAGGTTGTTTGGTGCGTTGAGAGCCTACGCTGAAGTTGACGAGATGATTGACAAAGAAAAGCCTGAAGGGATCTGTATAATAGGTCCGCCTCAGATGCACTACGAAGTGGGCATGCACGTTCTTGATAGAGGGATACCAATATTTGTAGAAAAACCGTCTTGCATTGATTTTGAACATGCGTATACACTTGCGGAATCTGCTAAAAAGGCGGGAACATTTGGCATGACAGCATTCATGAAGCGGTTTGCAACTGCCTATGAGGAAGCAAAGGCTATCACCATGCGCCCTGAGTTCGGTCCAGTCTCGATGGTCAGCATTAGGTATACACATGGCGCTTATCCTTTGATTTGGGGGTTAGAACCTGAACCGCTATGCTGTTTGGTAGGAAACCAGTGTCATGCCTTTGATCTGGCGAGATTCTTTGGCGGAGATGTATCTGAATTATATGCAAGACTTTGTGATCATGGGCAGGGGCGTTTTGCTTTTGCCGTAACATTGGGTTTTGAAAATGGTGCTGTGGGATTACTCAACAGCAACGCTACGGATGATCCTGCATGGAATATCCGTGAGACGTTGAACGTTTCAGGTCTTTTATGCAGCGTAGATGTAGAGGACATGATATTTCTGAATTATCGCCCTAGAGATTCGTGGTCTCCGAATCTTAGAAGTTACCCATGGAGGCAGGGAATGTACGCATTACCTCACGCTGTCGCTTATGGACAAGGAGGGCAATATCTGGGTTATGAGGGTGAATTACGCCACTTTGCTAAGTGTATCCGTACCGGTGAAACGCCACGATCGTCGCTATATGACGGCGCCGCATCACTTGCTATTGCAGAAGCCATCTGGGAAAGCGCTCATACTGGAAAACCTGTAAAACCCAAATCATCAATCCCACAGATATAGGATTGAAAACTCATAAAAAGTGTAGAGTGAGGATGTCATTCAAATTGCTACGATATTCACGTGAAATAAAAAGAAGATCTTATTTGTTAATAATGGCGTACCAACTTATTTTTCAAGATAGTATCGTCAGCAGTTAACTATCCATATCAAGCTGAAAGATATAAGGATAGTTTAAGGCAAGAAAAAGGAGAAACAGTAATGAAGGAAATGACATCAGGCAATCTCAGATCAGCGTTTGGCGGTGAGAGTCAGGCACACATGAGATATATAATCTATGCAGAAAAAGCTAAAGAGGAGGGATTTAACAACGTATCAAGGCTTTTCACTGCCATAAGTGACGCTGAAAGAGTACATGCCACTCATCATTTCAAAACAATGAGTGACGTATCAGGTGCGTTTTTAGTTCCTAGCATGGCTGGATTTGGGCTGGCAAGCACATCCGCTAATCTTGGCATAGCAATTGGCGGGGAAACATTCGAGATCAATGAAATGTATCCGTCCTATATTGCAGTTGCTAAGGATCAGGAAGAGGGCGCCGCAGAGGAAAGCTTCAGATATTCATATCTCTCAGAGAAAATCCATCTGAAGATGTTCCAGAAGGCGAAGGAAGCCGTTGATAAAGGTAAAGATGCAGAACTAGGAACAATCCAAATATGTCAGGAATGTGGTTATACTAAAGAAGGGGATGCTCCAGATCAGTGTCCTGTCTGTAAAAAGCCTAAAGGATGGTTTAAGGCATTTGCGTAATATTCGCTATAAACATTCAGAAAAAGAACTTTAAACACGAGTTTCACTAATTAACGTAACCGTTAAAAAATACAAAAAGTGCAATAAAAACAACCCCCTAACCCCCTTTGATAAGGGGGAATAAGTCAAGTTGTCATCGAATTCCCCCTTAATAAAGGGGGATATAGGGGGTTGTGAAAAACATTATCTGAGCATCTATAGCTTGGTAATGCCAAATTAGAAATAAATGCGCTTGTAATCCAACTTTCTAAAGCGGAAATCTAAACACAAAGTCACAAAGACACGAAGGATACAAAGAATTATGAATTAAAAGTTAAATGTTTAAGGTTGAACGCTATATTCAAACTTTTCAACTTTTAACCTTCAACTTTTAATATCCTTTGTGTTTTTTCTTTGAAAAATGCCGCGGACAGGAAGTTTATGCTTGATTTTGTGCTATTACTTGACTTTTATATTACCCCAATATGTAGCAAGTTTTCCTGCTGGGGCAACGTCAACTAGACCAAGAGCTTTCTCTAACCCATCTTTCATACTGGTCGTAATATCCGCTAGCGTAAGTGCCACATTGGCTATCAAAACCTCGTCAACAGCGCCTTTGAGTTGTAGTCCGCCTTCAACCCTTCTGCCAATCTCCACGTTATGTACCCCTGCTTTGGTTCCTTTATGTGGTTTATCAAATTCTGCCAACTTTACCCCATCCACATATACAGTCTCGTGTGTTCCCTTTAGAGTCCAAGCCAGATGATGCCACTCACCGTTGGGCCAATCACCCATAGCATTATTACAATTAATCCCTTCATCATAACCGCCAGCGCCATCAGAGGTATATGTGTGAACCCCGCCGGCTGGGTATATCCCTACCTCATATTCAAGATAGTGTTTTCCTGCCACCGCCTGCCTATCATCGAATGCAGACATTTTTTTATTATTCCTAACCCAAAATTCGACTGTTACTTCGTTAGTCACAGTCAAAATCTCGTTATTACTACAGTTTACGTAACTAGCAGAACCGTCAAACTCTAACGCCTTTCCGAATTTGCCATCAACCCATTTAGGTCCACTCATTAAGGTTCCGTCATTTCCATTTCCAGATGAATCTTTAGCTATAGTACCCTTGCCATCATCAAATAACCACATGCCAACAACAGTTTTAATATCTATTTTTGCATAGCCAAAACCTGCAAGGAAAAGACTGAATATTACTATGCTTATCAATGTCAGGATACTTATTTTTGAAATCTTCATTTTTGGCTGTCTCCTTTAGTAGACAAACCCAACATAATATTAGTATAGAATAGTTGGGTCTTATTGCCTTGACCCAACTATAATTATAATATTATTTGGTTTTTATCTTACCCCAATATGTAGCAAGTTTTCCTTCATTGGAAACGGCAGTTGTTAGACCAAGAGCGGCTTCTAACCCATTTTTCATGCTGTCTTCAATATCTGCTTGCGCAAGTGCTACGTTGACTATAGCAACTTCATCAATGACGCCCTGGAATTGCAATCCGCCTTCAGTTCTTCTGCCAATCTCTACTTTATGTGTCCCTGGTTGGGTTCCTGCATGTGGCTTATCAAATTCTCCCACCATTACTCCGTCAACATACACGGTCTCATGCGTTCCCTTTAGAGTCCAAGCCAGATGGCGCCACTGACCAACAGCCCAATCAGCTTCAGCATTAGCAACATTGATTCCTTCATCATAACCGCCAGCACCATCAGAGGTATATGTGTGAACCGCGCCGGCTGGGTATACTCCCACCTCATATTCAAGATAGTGTTTTCCTACCACTGCCTGCCTAGTATCGAATGCGGCCATTACCTTATCATTCCTGAACCAGAATTGGACGGTTACTTCATTAGTCATAGTCATAACATCTTTATTACCACAGTCTACGTAACTAGCAACACCGTCAAACTGTAATGCTTTTCCGAATTTGCCGTCAACCCATGTAGGGCTACTCGTTAAGGTTCCGTCATTTCCATTTCCAGATGAATCTTTGGTTATATCACCCGTACCTTCATTAAATAACCACATACCAACAACGGTTTTAGGGTCTATTTTTGCATAGCCCAAACCTGCAAGAAAAAGACTGAATATTATTATGCTTATCAATGTCAGGACACTTATTTTTGAAATTTTCATTTTTGCTGTCTCCTTTATTAGTCATGCACGGTACAATAAATCGCTCATAAGTTCACAGATTAAGATATGCTCTTATTTTCCTAACCCCCACCTCCTTATGTCATTTTTCTGAAGAATTATCTTAATATCAAAATTATTATAATAAACACTGATATTATACAAAACCTTCCCTAACTAATCAATAAAAAAACATAGCTTTAAGCATTTTTTGTAATCGTAATCATTATTTTTCGCAACCCATTGGTCCTCCCTTTTCAATGGTTCACAAGGATAGGTTTTTTGATAAAACCTTGAAAATACAAGGTTTTTAACTCCATTGGGGGTGACATATTTATAGTATAAAGTAAGCGAAAAAGACAAGCTCCAGCGGAACGACATATAAAAAACACTGTGTTTATGCGATTTCTATATATCGCTCCTATCGGAGCTAAATATTTGTTTGTGTTTTTTCTACAAATATCAAAAGTTAAGATCGTTGGGAATTGTCCATTTGCTACCACGAAACCCAATTGTATTAACCCATGGGTGAATTTCATTAACATTTAACACGATACAATTTTCTAACATTAAAGATTCGCAAAACGGAGTGCACAGCTTTAACTCACGTTTCTGATACGATATACGTTCTTATACAGGCTAAAGCCATGCTACTCAATAGTTTTTCCTGCTTGGTGGTATAGGGATGCTATTATTTACTAACTATATCTGTATCATTATCTGTATCATTTAGCCTCCAATATAAATGGTGTGCGGGATGGATTACTAAAAGCGGCGCCAATATATACATACTCCTTTGCAACCGTTCCTGGTGACCTTAGATCAAATGTTAAGTAAGATGATGTGGTAGCAAACATCAATGTATAGCCGCCAGCGAGTTGAGTTGCGGTAGAAAACGTCAAGGAGTTTCCATTTCCGTTTGAGACACTTGTTGTAACAGGATAACCACCTTCAGAAGACTCTGTTTTAATGGATTCTTCCTTAATGTGACCATCGGCGCTGGCTGTTATTGTGCCACCGGCATTACTCCAGACTGGTCCATTTGGATCCATGGTTCCACCCCAGACTATCTTCCAGTATCCGCTGGATTTACCAACAGTAAATAGCCAAACTGGTATTATTTTCGCAGGCAAATTCATCCCTCCTGATACTACCTCTACAGGATATCTGAGGGTGCGAAAAGTTATAGTAGAGTTTGCAATCATTGAATTGCCAAATAAATCTACTACGCCGTTTCCGGGGATTATTAGAGTATACTCTGAGTTTAACTCAAAGGATTTGGTTGCAATCGGAGGGCATATTTTCACCTCATTCCCTGTCCAGCTTGCGGTCCATTTGGACATATCAAAGCTGGGGAGGAAAGATATACTGCTCCAAAACTTGTCCTGGTTTATTGGTTCGCTGAATTGTATGGTTACCTTCTCATCATTGGCAATATCCACCTGACCATCTTTTGGAAATGTATACAATATCTCTGGGTTTTTGTTGTCATCCACATTTACAGGTATTTTCGCAGGTTCCTTAGAATCACCACCACACCCAGACAACCCAATAATTGTAAATACTAATAACAATGCAGTGTAAAGTAAAATTACTTTTCTCATGGTTTCTCCCCCCTAAAATATTTGGTCGTTTGGTATAATAGCATTAGCCAACAATAATTGCTTATTCTGTTAGCAACTATACCACTTTCTGCCCTTTATGTCAAGGAGTTTTCCACATTGGTGAAAAGATATATTTACCGTATTATCAAGATAAATAGCAATGCAATGTCAGATTTTTGTCATAATATGAATTATCTGGCAAATTTTTACCACAGTTTATTGCTTCAATTATATGTTGACTTTTTTATGGTCTATTCTTATTCTGTTTAGAGAGAATGATGAGATTTGTAATTACTTTATTATCTTTATATAATTTCTCAATTCAAATACGTTATTCTGAGCGCAGCGAAGAATCTATGAGATACTTCACTTCGTGTTGCATGACATTTATTCGTAAGGCTAAAGTTTTCAAAGGATTCAACCGATATAGATCCAGAAAAAGTCTTATATTATTATCTGAGCGGCATGTGGAGGCAAACGAATCCAAATGAATTATGATAAAAGCAGGAACAATCGAGTACTGATAGTTGACGATCAGGAAGAGATCCATGAAGACTTTGAAGAGATGCTAAAGCCTGTCTTATCATACTCATTGACAAAAGGTTTGGCTTCTGCTTTCGGTTCAGAGGAAGATGACACTGGTTTTCTTCCAGAATTTGATCTTATACATGCCCGAAGTGGTCAGGAAGCTTATAAGATTGTAAAAAAATCTATTGACGATAACAACCCAATCGCAGTCATATATATGGATGTAAGAATGCCCCCCGGTTGGGATGGCATTGAAACGACGCGCAAAATAAGAGAGTCTGATAAAGACGTCGAAGTCGTGATAATGACAGCCTACAACGGCAAACCTTTATCCGAGATCGTTCGTAATATAGATTTACTCCACAAACTGCTCTACATCAGAAAACCTTTTGCACGTGAGGAAGTTCAACAGATAACAATCTCTCTGGTCGAAAAATGGAACGTTGAAAAAGAGTTGGCAGAGAAAAATCGTCAGCTTCAGATAAGTGAACAAATGCTTAAAGAAGAACTTAAAGATGCTCTTGCTAAGATGCTAAATGGATTCCTTCCTATATGTGCAGAGTGTAAGAAAATACGTGATGATAATGGTAACTGGAACCAGATTGATACTTACATACAAAAACACACAGGCACAAAATTCACTTATAGTATCTGTCCCGAATGTACAGAAAAGCTCTATCCCGGATTATACGAAAACAGTTCTAAACCAAACGCATTAGTGAAAATAAATAGACGTTAGGGAATGACCTAATCTATTCTACGGTGTGAATATCAATGATGGACCATAAAGGCCATCTTGCCTTGCTCTCATTACTATCGAACTCAGGTCATCAAAAGCTGCTGTAACTTTTGATGAATACACATTCCCTGCCAATATCACAGAAGGAAACGCAACTACCAGAACCAAAACACTGATTAACATAAGTTTTTTCATTTCTTTCTCCCTTTGCCTTTGAGTGGCACTGTAAAAAATTAGACACAAAGAAACACAAAGGAAACTAAAAGTTGAAGGTTAAACAAGGTTAAATGTTGAAAAGTTTGAATATCGAGTTCAACCTTAAACATTTAACTTTTAACTCATAATTTTTTGTGTCCTTAGTGCCTTTGTGTTTAGATTTCCGCGGACGAGAAGTTTATGCTTGGTTTTTTAGATATCACCTTGCACAAAAAGCCATATATTGTATAATATATAGTGATTTATATTAAATCCGCTGACCTATATATAGGGGAAAGGTATGATAAAAAAATCAAATCATATATTAGTCTGGATAATCGCTCTGCTTGTTTTAAGCGGCGGATTGATGAATATATTCCTCTTGATTAAGTATACTCTAACCGGCCATAGAGCAATTTTATTAGAAATTTTCCCGCTTGAGTTTCTCCACCTTTCAAAGCTCCTGACACTGCTGATCGGTGTTTCGCTTGTTATATCTTCTATAAATATTTACAAACGCAAAAAGAGAGCCTTTCAGACTGTTGTTATACTATCATTTCTGTCAGTCATTTTTCATCTGACAAAGGGTCTGGATTACGATCAGGCATTATATTCATCAGCCTTGATGGGCATGTTGATCTTTACAAGGAAGAATTTTACCGTAAAAAGCAGTATTCCAGATTTTAAGTGGGGAATGATCAGATTTGGAATAGCGGCGATTGTAGTGTTTATCTATGGTATAGCCGGTTTTTGGCTAATGGATAAAAGGGAATTCGGGATCAGTTTTAGCATAATTGATTCTATACATAAGACTTTTCTCTATCTCACTTTTATAGGTGATCCAGAGATCGTGCCATACACTCATCATGCCAAATGGTTCTTGGATTCTCTTTATTTTACAACGATAATCGGTATTGGATACTTTCTCTTTTCTCTATTCAGACCTGCCATCTATAGATTCAGGACGCTTCCACACGAGCATGCAATTGCAAGGGATATATGCACAAAATATGGGAGATCAGTGTTGGATTTCTTTAAGTATTGGCAGGATAAATCTATATTCTTCTCTCAATCTCAGAATAGCTTTATTGCCTACCGAGTCAGTGTGAATTATGCGTTAGCATTGGGTGATCCTGTGGGACCAGAGGGTGAGATCGAGGATATAATCAAGGAATTCATTGAATTATGCAATGAAAATGACTGGGGATTCGGATTTCATCAAACATTGCCTGATTTTCTGGACGTATATAACCGATTAGGTCTAAAAAAGCTGAAGATTGGCGATGATGCTATTGTGGATTTAATGCAGTTTACTACTGATGGAAAAGAAATGAGGAAAATGCGTGGCAACAATAATAAACTGGAAAAATTGGGAATTCAATTCGTTGAATATGAACCGCCAGTTCCTGATGAGATAATCCGCCAATTAAAGGAAGTCTCTGACGAATGGCTACAAATTCCGGGTCGTCGTGAGCGTGGTTTTATGCTAGGCAAGTTTGATGCACACTATGTCCGATCCACAGCAATATACACCGCCGTTGACAAAGACAACAAAATTCAGGCATTTGTGAATATTATACCTTCTTATCACAAAGGTGAAATATCTGTTGATCTCATGCGACATAGGACAAGCGCCCTTAATGGAATCATGGACTATCTTTTTATTAAGGTTTTTCTTCATTATAAGGAGAAAGGCTTTGAGCGTTTTAATTTTGGGATGGCACCAATGTCCGGCTTTCAAGAGAATGAGGAAGCGACAGCAGAAGAAAGAGCTGTTCATTTCTTTTTCCAGCGTTTGAATTTTCTTTTCAGCTACTCTGGCTTGCGACACTACAAGGCGAAATTTGCTACTTTTTGGGAACCAAGATACCTCATCTATCGAAATGTGTTTGATTTACCTAGATTGGCAATTGCACTTGATAGAATAAGTGACGTAAAGCGAGAGGGGAAGGACTTAGAATGAAAACCTTTAATTGTGAACCATGCCAATAAAATCGTAAAAAAATTTTCAAACTCCTTGTTACACTTCCGCTAATTTTGGGAGCATATATAGCGATGGGATTTAAAGGAGTGGAAAAATGCGAACGGATGACGGTTCGATAATTCAGGCGTGTCTTAACGGAGAACCAGAGGCTTTTGGATTACTTGTGGACAAATACAGGGCTGGTGTCTATGCGTTTGTCTATGCCAAAATTGGCAACTTTCAGGATGCTCAAGAAGTAACTCAGGACGTTTTTCTGGAAGTGTATCGCAGTATGCGTGGTCTCAGGAAATGGGAGAGCTTTCCTTTCTGGATTTATTGTATTGCTACTAACTGTTGCAAAAAATGGTTCAGAAACAAAACGAAACGTCCTGATTTCCAGTATTTTGATGACGTAGATACAGTATTACTGGAAACTCATTCTGTAAACTCTTATCGTGAAAATGAATTATACGAATCCGTTCATGAAGCATTGAACTCGCTACCTGAAAATTATCGGGAAGTTTTAATGCTCTACTATTTCGCGGGGATGGACAGTAGGGAGATCGCAAAATCGCTTGGTGATTCACCCACTGCCATCAGGATGCGGATAAGCAGGGCAAGAGCTATGCTCAAGGAGGAGATGATCGCTATGATGGATACTGCTTTTGAAGGGCAAAGATTACAGGCTAGTTTCACGTTTCGTATTGTTGAGGCTGTCAAACGTATAAAAATTCATCCTATTTCACAGATGAAGGGATTGCCGTGGGGTTTATCACTGGCAACAGGTTTATTGATAATAATTCTAAGCATTAATCCAGCTTTGATCTCATTCGATCACATCGGCACGCCTATATATTCCCCGCTTCCTGTCGAATCTAAGGTGTTGAAGGTTGGTGAGATACCTGTTGATGTTGTTAAAACTTCCAACATAGCAATATTATCAAGCAAGATGGGGAAAGGCAAAGGCGGAGAACCCGAAAATATGCAAAATGCCTTCTTTATGGCTCCAAAAGGCGAAGGTGGCACATGGGCAAAGAAGGCAGATATGCCAACTGGAAGGCTGGATACGTCCTCTGCCGCTGTAAATGGAAAAGTATATGTAATCGGAGGAACAACAGTTTGGAACGGACCACCTGTTTCAGTTGTGGAAGAATATAATCCAGCGACAGATACATGGACAAGGAAAGCAGACATGCCAACTGCAAGAGCGGTTCCATCCTCCGTTGCAGTGAAAGGTAAGATATATACAATTGGAGGAGCAACAAACGATAATAACTTCACCGGGCTTCTAACCGTAGAGGAGTATGATACGGCGACGGACAAGTGGACAAGGAAAGCAGATATGCCAACACCAAGATGGGGTTTATCTACCAGTGTAGTAAATGGTAGGATCTACGCCATCGGTGGATGTTTAAGATATCCGGGTATAGGTATGCCTACTGCGGCTGTGGAGGAATACAACCTTGAGACCGATACATGGACAAAGAAGACAGATATGCCGACACAAAGATGGGGTCACTCCTCAAGTATGATCAATGGGAAGATTTATGCTATTGGCGGTACACCCGATGATACAAAACTATTTTTACCGATTGTAGAGGAATACAATCCAGTGACAGACACATGGACAAGGAAAGCAGACATGCCAACTGCAAGATTATCCCTTTGTACCAGTACGTCAGGCGGAAGAATTTACGCCTTCGGGGGAAGGACCATAGTTAATAAGCTTGGTGCTGTCACCATTACGACCGTTGAAGAATATAACCCGGAGACGGATATCTGGACAAAGAAGGCAGACATGCCAACTGCAAGGTTTTGTTTAACTGCCTGCGAAGTTAATGGGAAGATTTATGTTGCTGGAGGGGTTGTTGGAGTAGCTGGAGGTCCCAATTTCAATTTCAATTTACCTGAGTGGAGAGGGCTTTCGACCATAGAGGAATATACACCTGAAGACTGGCAACCTGAGCAATCTGTTGTTTCTCCGCAAGGCAAGCTGCCAAAGGCATGGGGTAATCTTAAAAGCCGATAAAATTCAGATTTGTCAACACGTAGGAACACGACATGCCGTGTTCCTACTCAGCCACAGCCTGTTCATTTACCTTTTTCCGCAATTTCTTTACGCCCGTATAGAAGAAGTAAATCCCCATATATATCAGAAATATCCCGCATAATATGATCAAAACCATGTAAACTTTGTCTGAGAATACCTGCTTTCCCAAAACTAAAGCCAAAGCAACTGCACAATACCACACAAAATCCGATGATATGTGTCCTATGTAGAAACTCGATATACTCAAAAGGTTCCCCTCAAGTGACACGAGCATATACGTTGCGCCTATTGTCGCCCACCAGATTATCCAATATGGATTTGACGCACTCGTCACTATACCTTTTAATATGAGATCAAGTCCTGTGATGGCGGAACTCTGAACTGCGGAAGTAGCTTGAGGCGCACTAATTCCAAGATATGCACTCTTAATCATGCCATAGGAGAACCACAGCATCACTAATCCGCCAATTACACCGATAAATCCCGTGACATATTTGTTCTTCAGGACGTTTTTCAATCCCAGCGCAAGAGCTATCACTATACCCAATTCCAGTATGCTGTGTCCGATCATTATTAGGACAGCGGCAATAAAACCGATCTGAATAACTGATGATATTGTGACTGCAAGTACGGGTCCGGGCATCAAAGCGCCAGACAATCCTGTAACAAACGACATAGAAAGTATCTTCAATGGTTTCAAATTTTAACCCTCATTATGTTATGTTGTAGTCATTTAGTAAATGAAAGAAAATCTAGCCACGGAAATACACGGAATAACACTGAAAAAGAAAAGAATTCAGTGGCTAGTTTTTTTCCTCTGGTTCATCTTCTTGATCATCCTCGTCTTCGTCAATTCCGTAGTCAAAAAATTCTGGATCGTATCCGTCAGTTTGTGACCAATAGGTTCCTCTTTCCTCTTCTTCCCATTCCTTGATTTTCTTTTGATTTTTTATCCTTCGCCTCATCAGACCAATTGACAGAATTAATATCGCGCCACCCCAGAGGATGACTGAGCTACTGAGCAAATAGTACCATTTATAACGCTTTTTCAAGTCCTTCATCCATCTGCTTTCTAGCCAATCTATATTTACGCCTGTGGCGCTTGCCAGCGCTTCATCAAATGGCCTGCCTTTAGCAAGTTCACGGATACATCCCTTGAAAGCGTCATCGCCGTATCTTTTTACCATAAAAGATATTATACTATAACTCTCTGCATAAGCCAATCGAGCCTGATATGCACTTTCTGGAAACTCCTCTGATATATTAAATAGTGGAATTATATTGTTTCCAAGAGTTCCGGTAAGAATAGTCCAGTAATTGCTGTAACCCCAGTCATTGGATACGTACATTGCAACGCCTTCGTTGAACCATCTTGGCACGTTTTTGAGATTATCCTTAACGTATAAACCAAAAACTACGTGGGTAATTTCGTGTTCAACGATACGGGCGAGATCAATCCTTCTGTCCTCTGATAAAGTGGGGTCAAGTAAGACGATCCGAGCCTGTAATGGATATGCGCATCCTGCCGCCCAGTCCTGTATTGGTGCATTGACAGTCCGTTCAAACTCTTTTCGTGTTTCACAGAACCATATATCTATCTTCCTGCCTGTTGAATATCCAAGCTCATCACTAGCTTGCGGTAAAAACTTCTCAGCAATATTTTGAATGTCATTCGCCGTACTTAGATTTTGTGTATATCTTACAAGGAAATGGTCGCTTTCGATGATAGACCAATCCTCAGCGTTTGCTATAATAGCAAGCAGTAGCGTCAGCAATAATGCAACAAAATACTTCATGAAAAGGCAAAGCTCCACACAAATATATTCAATATGATAAACGTGCCAGCGATTAGAGTTATTCCTTATCAGGTTTTGGCTGACATTGTAGCAGGATTTTCGGAAAGAAGTAAAGGCAGGTTATTACAAATTTAGGATTTTATGGGGAAAACCTAAGTGTTTTCCCCATTATGATAACTATTCAATCTTATTAAGCGCAACAGCCGCTTCCTGTTTAACGAGTGGTTGTTTACTCTCTCCATATATCTTAGTTAAAATATCCACAGCGCGTTTGTCTCCAATATCACCAAGAGTTTGGATCGCCTTTTGTAGTGTAGCTATATCCTGCTCTTGCTTGACTAGCTCTAATAGAGGCATAACAGCGGGTTCGCCAATTGCTTTCAGTGATTCAACAGCAGCGTTTCGGATATCGCTATCCTTTGCTTTTAAGGCATCTATCAATGGAGCTATGGCTCGTTTATCCTTTGTTTTTCCCAAAGCGCTGACAACAGCGGCACGAACTTGCATATCACTATCTTTCACTGCCTTCAATAATGGTTCAACGGCAGGATTCTCGACCATATTTTGAATGGCTACTGCGGCTGAACGCCTAACTGAAACGAGATCAGCACTTAAACCACTGGTTATCGTATCCACGTAGCTTTTATCTCCCAGCTTATAGAGAGCTATTGCAGATTCTGTTTTAACAATAGGATTCGTATCTCCTAACTTTTTTATTAATGGATTTATTGCCGTTTTATCTCCAATATTTCCCAATGCTCTGGCGGCTCCTGCCTTGATAAAGGCATCGGGAGAGTCTAAAGCTTTCTTTAGATTTTCTGTTGCTGGAATACCTATATTCGTAAGAATCGAGATAGTATCTTCCCGAACATATTCGGTAGGACTTGCTAATAAATGTACAAGCTTCTCTACCGCTGGTTTACCAATTAACGTCAGCACTTTAGACATATCCTCTGCCATATTCTGTTCATGTGCCATTATATCTACAAGCTTATCTATCGCCGGGGGACCTAGTTCTTTCAGCTTACTAACTGTCGCTTCCAGCTTTTGTGCCTTATTTTCACGGTTGTAAGTTGCCGCAAGAATGCACTGTGCTTCTATATTCTGTGGCTGTTTTGCGGTTAGTTTTTCAAGCCTTATCTCAGCTTGACTATAGGCATGTTCCTGCAACTCCTGCCTTGCTATTACAGAGTCGTTTTCTTTCCCTCTGTCGCAATTAATAACTAAAATCAAAGATAGAAATAACATAACAATAGTAGCTCTTTTTACCATAACGTACTCCCCCCTAGTGAAAGTATAAATTAATCCAATATGGAATCTACACTGAAAGTTTTAGGAAAGCTTAATGAAGCTTATGTGAGATAAAAGACAATAATCTCTATAGAACCTATTTATAAAGATTATTGTCTATTTAAAATATATCATAAAAGTATGATTTTGTCAAAAAATGTATTCAGTTCAATGTGTTTAACCACGAACCGCCCAGCGAAAAATATTTCCGAGACTAGGTGCCTTTCCCTGCGATAGAATGCCTATTCGGAAAATGCGCCCTCCTCCCCAGACAAAGAGAACAGCAAACACAAACATTCCAAACAACCCCGTATAAGGTTGCCACATCGGTATACCGCCCGGCATACTTTGTCTGATTAGCATTATAAATGGCGTAAAGGGAGGAAAAAATGATAACAATATAGAAAAGCTACTCTGGGGTTGCATAAGTACGGGAGTTATAAGGAACATTGGAATTATAATAAGAAACATAGCGGGCATTGCTAATGATTGTGCATCTCTTGGATCATTACAGGCGGAACCAAGAGCGGCGAATAATGCCCCTAACATGATTATCGCCAACAGCATATAAGCAAAAAACCACGGCAGAATATGATAAGGAATATACTCCCCATATCCCATTTGCCTGATAGTAAGAATTCCACCAACTACGTATACTACTGAGCTTGTAAGGGACACTCCGATACCCCCCAGTACCTTCCCCATCATAAACTCGAACGGTGTGATTGAACCAAGTAAGACTTCTGCGATCCGCTGTGTTTTTTCTTCCATCACGGAATTAAGTAATGGCATTGCACCTATCTGTAACATCATAAACATCAGCATTAGCATAATTACAGGAATTCCAAAGGCTTCCGCTTCATTAGCTTTTTTCGCTTCTTTGACGGCGCCGGTTTCAGTATCTACGGAAACAAGTCCCATGCCTTCTGCGGACACCCAGACGAACAAATCTTTAACTGTTGAAGCATCAATTCCAGCATCTTTGAGTCGTAATGTTCGCAAGCGATCATTGATGGGCCACTCAATCCAGCGACGAATATCATCCATCGCCGCATTTTTTGCATAATAGACTATTTTCGAATCATTTTTCTCTGGATGAACTACATTCTGACCGATCTCAACAAAAGCGTGTAGCGATCCATTTCGCACTCGATCCGATAATTCTAGTCTTTGAGTCTCTAATTTTGTACCGGGATTTACAGGTTCAAATAAATAAGCAGGCTTGGTTTTCTTACCAGTTTTCTGATCATAAATTTCTTTAATATTTCGCTGATTGGCAGATTCTATCAGAACATTCGCTAACATACCTGATCGGTCAACAATAGCCACTTTCTTATCTGTGGTATCAACTTTATCTTTTGTTATCGCCATTACGATGAAGCTTCCGCCCATAAATAACGGGGCTAACAGAAGAGCAATAATGAAGCCTTTAGTTTTGACCGATGCTTTAAATTCCCGCTTTGCAAGTCTGAGTATTTTACGCATGAGTGGACTCCTTTGCTTCAGTGCCTGCGATCCTTATAAATATATCATGTAATGATGGTTTTACAATATCGAAGCTTCTGACTCTTGTTTTAGCCATTATAGCAGTTAGGATTTCTTGCGGATCGCAGTCTGGTGACATTCTCAATTCCTGTATATTGCCGAAGTCGTTGATCTTTTCTACTCCATTTAAATTCTGAAAAGTGGCAGAACTGTCATCAGTTTGGATACGAATAATATCACTGCCATACATATCCTGAATAGACGTCAACGTCCCATCGAGAACCTTTTTTCCTTTGAATATCATAAAGATGAAATCACACATATTTTCAGCGACGTTCATATCGTGTGTGCTGAATATCACAGTTGTTCCCTGCGACTGAAGTTCCAGAACAGCATCCTTAATTACATCGGCATTTACAGGGTCCAGCCCGCTAAATGGCTCATCAAGGATGATAAGCTCTGGATTAGAAACAATGGTTGCAATAAACTGAACTTTCTGGCTCATTCCCTTACTGAGCGATTCTATTTTGTTATTCGCCCAACTGCTTAAATCAAGTTTTTTAAGCCAGAGATCAATGCTGCTATTGACGTTTTTACCGCCTTTTAATTCTCCATAAAACTGTAAGAGTTCTCGTACTTTCATCTTCTTGTATAGGCCACGTTCTTCGGGCATGTAGCCGATACGATCAGTGCAGGATTTTTGTAGTTGCTCACCGAATACACGGATTATTCCACTATCTGGATATATGATGTTCATAATCATGCGCATCGTGGTAGTCTTGCCAGAACCATTTGGACCAATGAAACCATAAACACAACCTTTTGGCACTGTAAGCGAAAGATCATCTACTGCGATGTATTTACCAAAAGTTTTGGTAACATTATTAATCTCAACTATACCCATATACACCTTCCTTTCATTTATCAACTTTTATTCGCACAGCTTCACCATTTGGGCTGTATGCAGTATAAGATATAACCTTGCCGTCTTTTTCATTAAAACGTACTGAAGTAGATGGATTTTGGCGCATAACCCATAATCCATTTTCATCAGGTGGATAAAATTCCAGTGGAACTCGAATCGTAGGTACTCTGGCGGCAAGATTGTTGTTATTGATGATAATTTCTACTTCCTGACCTGTTTTCTCATCTCGATAAATTCCAAGATATTTCTTAACTTTCTCCAAATCAAGAGGGATCTCCGGCGCCAAAGCTCCTTTATTTAGCGCTATAACCTGATGCATCATCATTGCGGTAACTTTACCTGTCGAATCACGGACAAAAGTGAATCCCTCTCGTTCTATATCATAAAGTTGCCATTTCCCGTTCTTATCTGGTTCTTTTAGCTCATGAATATTTCCTTCTGGATATTTGACTGCTAGGTGACTATTTTGCATCAGGACAGTAAAATTCAGCTTTCCTAAGCCGGGTGCGCTTATTAAATATTTGCCAATGTAAGGCTGATACTGTTCAGATATACCTTTTAATTCTGGTTTAGCAACAGCTTCCTTCTTCATTGGAATTTGTTGATGTATTAACATGGTTGTTATGTTACCATCGTTAGCACCCTCAAAAGATATTTCAACGCCTTGAGAAACAGAAAGCCGTCTCTTACCTTCTGCATCCGGAGGCATGAGTTTTACGACCTTGCCCTGTGGTATCTGGACTGCGAGTTGCCCATCTTGCTCAAGTATTGTGTATTCGTTATTTCTGCCGGACTGGTAATCGGTGACGTACTTTCCAAAATAAGGTTTAAAATCCTCTTTCATATCGGTTAAATTCGGGTTATCAGCAGGGGGGTTAATCAAAAAATGATCTATATCTTCTTCCAGATAAATATCTAATGACCTGCCTCGTGATTGCGTGAAAAACAGTATAATTAGATCACGATCGGGCCACACCCATGAAAATGTAACACCGGATCCATCATGGCCAAATACCACTGGTTTTGACATATCAGGTGCATAAATCATCCACATCCTGCCATAATAAACTTTAAGATTCGGAAAGCTTGAGGCATCAGGCATAGCGGACACAGGGGTAAGAGATTGCTTGACGGTTTCCTGTGTAATAATCTGCTTGTCACCGATCTTTCCATTATCCATCCATAATGCTAGAAATTTTGCGTAATCAGTCGGAGTACAATACAAACTCTGTGACCCCATAGTGAAAGGGTAAATTGGCTTATCACCGGGTTTCCAGTACCGCAACCATGCACCTTTATTACCGATATAGGTGCTACAAATACGACTGCTTCTTGGATCATCTTTAACCATCATAATAGTATCGGTCATGCCAAGTGGTTCAAGAATCCGTTGCTTCAAAAATTTATCGAGGGACATTCCTGATACTTTCTCCACTACTGCGCCAAGCGTATCCGTACCGGTGTCGCTGAATTGGAATGCTGTTCCGGGCGCAAAATCGGGTCCACATCCACCGGCTTGATCTGCAACAGACTGTAAAGTATCACCATCTTTGAATTCACCTGTCAATAACGATGCCGGAAGACCGCTTCGGTGCGTAAGCAATTGCTCAATGGTGATCTTTCTGGACTTATCATTATCGAAGGCTGGAAGGTACTTACTCACAGGATCATTAAGCGCAAGTTTACCTTCTTCAATAAGCATCTGAGCTAATGTTCCTGTCAATGGCTTGGTCATAGAGCGGATATTGAAAATAGTGTTAGGTGTCATTTGAACTTTATCGTCCCGATCTTTCCAGCCGAATGCTTTATCTATAACAGTATTTCGATTCTTGATAATGACCAGTTCAGCACCAACGATCTGGTCATTATTAACGTACCCCTGGATCACGTCACAAAGTTTACTTAGTGCATCTGAAGATAACCCCTGACTTTCTGGTGTTGCAGTTGGAAATGAATTTTTTCCAGTTTCCTCTGAAATCACTGATATACTTAAAGCCAATAGAAAGATACAAGTTAAAAAAATCGCTTTTTTGACAAGATACATTATCATAACTCCATGTTGATTGAAGAAAGTCCTATGGGTCTCAACTTACCAAAGAGCCCTTTTTTCTAATGCAAAACAGCTTATTAGTGAGTTATAAAAACATTATATATCGCTTCTCCAAAAGGTCTTCCACGAATAATAACATCAGGTTTATCCAAAACTAGATCACCAAGTTCTGATTTTATCTCTGAATCAGCCCTTTTATCAAGCCATTCTGTAATTTCTTCCTGTTTTAAAGCAATTGTAGCATATTTATCATAGTTATCGCTAGCTGTATTATAGCCCCAAGCGATTATTTCGTCTTTAGATAAAATTCTCTTTGTATACTCATTTAGAAGCTGATTTATAAGAATTTCGTTGTAGAATTTGTTATCCAGCATACCATATATCTCTGGAAATCCGTCTTTATCCTCATCATCAATATTTTTGAGGAATTTCACCCAAGGCTTGAATTCAACTCTGACCCATAATTCATATTTGCCATCTGCTTTTGTGTGTATATAAACTCTGGATATTTCCTGATAGGGTTCCGTAACCCTGTCGTCTCCCCATGAATCTTCACTGACCTTCCAGCCTGCTTTCGCCATTATGTAACCTTGATCGAAATTCCAGCCAATCAAATATTCTATCATCGGAGTCCATGCCATAGGTGATGACATTTCGGCAGATATAAGCGGTGTTGATGACAGGCGATCTGTTAGCGATCTAGGAGTAAGTGTATTATTGAAATGAAGATTAGATAAGCCCTTACCTTCTAATTGCTTATGCTCAAATTTTGAGGGATTATAGAACACAACATTACTGTCATAAAAGGCAAAATCCAGATTTGCTCTCGTTGGAACCAAGACACGGCGTAGCATAATATGAGAAGTTAATCTATTGTAGTTTTTATTAATATCTATTACAGGTAGTTTGGCCTGATCTTCGGAAGGCGCCAAAGATGGAAGGACAGCAAGCAACCATAAGCCGGGATTAATGTCTTCTGTCCCATTATTCATATTTAAGGGTTTATTCTCTGTCTCCGAAATAACCTTCTCGATATATAGATCGGGATAAACGGTCTTTCCTCCCCACGTCACTCTTGTGCCTCGATTGGTAGAGAGCTTAATAACGTAACTTTCGCCCTTTAATCCACCCTGAGCGGTAATATAATCGTTATTATTAGACCATGTATGATGACCCCATTCACCATCAGGCTGGCATATTGCGGCACGCAGGATTCTAACTTCTTTTCCATCCCAACTGCGAATATTCATTGACTCATGCGACCCATCACCATTATTTGTATTATTCATTAGCCATTTGCCATCAGGTGAAATCCCCGCAGAATATCCGCAGTCCTTTAGATAAACAAAGCCATTATTATTGGTAAGGTCTAAAGCATATAGGTTAGGTTTCAGGCGATAAGCCATTCGTGTTCCGTCTGCTGACATGCCGATCTCACCGGGATAGCCATTAAGGTCGAGTAACTTACGCATTTCGCCATTATTAATGTCAACTGCCCAAAAACCTTGCTCTTTCCTTCTTGTAAATATGATTTCATGTCCATTAGCATGAAACTCAATCGGGCAACCGCTTCCCTCCCATGCTTCCTCTGAAACTAGCTTGCGATTGCTACCATCATAATCCATCACATATATCTTGCGTCGGTCATAAACAGCTATTTTCGTGCCATCGGGACTCCAGCGCGCATAATCACCTCGTCCTAGTTCAACAGGTGTCCATTTTCCGATCACTACCTTGTAGATATAGCGATTCCTTGAAAAAATGACAGAACCTTTGATCTCAGAAGATAATAACTCCCGCAGTTGTACATCACTATCTGCGGATTTGGCTTCATAAGTATAAAGGCTAGTGAAAAAGACAAGCAATACAAAATATAGAGAGGTTATCTTAGACATTTAAGTTCCTCCTGTTTATAAGCGTGACATATCAATCACCCAATAAGGAGTTCTTTCGTAGTCATTTGTATCATCAGCTTGCATGAAGTGAGATAATTCCTGATGTTTATTGAGAGGGTCTAATATCAATTTATGTTTTTCACCGATTTGGAATTTTGCCGCTGGCATCAGCTTAGATTTTTTCATACCCCAGAATACTGCAATAATTTCGTTATCTTTATATTCTCCCTGCTCTACGGATATTATACGATATTTGATGTATGTTAAGCAATCCGAATAAGCGACTTGGCTAGGGTCTGGAACATTGGAAACTAATAAGACTTCTCCTATAACAACCAGATTCTTTTCCTTAGATTCTTCAACTTTTGGTGATTCAACGACAGGCTCCTCTTTTTTGGTCTCAATGACTTTTTGTTTTTGAGGTTTCGGCATTTCTATTTTCTTTTTTTCAACTTTCTGCGGTTTTGGGAGATTTACGATCTTCCATTGGCTTTCAGGATTTGTAAGATCACGGGTTGGAAATTGCCAGATGACCAATTTTTTCCCTGCAAGCGCATTCGGTCTGCGCGCCAATTGCTCACGTGAACCAGTTGCACCGCCATCATTTATAGCGATAACATCAATTGGTATACCTAGATTGAGCGATAGATGTTCAGCTAATCCAGCGTTCTCACCCCAACCCATCTCTGATGCTGAGAATACGTTTACAAAGCTGTCACCTAATAAAACTATTGGGCATCTTTCGTCACGCTTGCATGGTTCTCCTGTTTTGCTATCAATTATTTTTTCTGTTTTTATGCTCATCGGTTCATAACAGCCATGACCTTTTGGAATATTTAGCATATCATAAAGGTCACCATATCGTCTTACCTCAACTTGCTGAGTTTTATACGATTTTTGGGATACCCCTTTCATCCATCCACCTGCCAAAATTTTATCTGATATATAACGTGCAACAATTTTCATACCTTTTGGTGACCAGTGAGTATCTTGCTCTAAATAGAGCAGTTCATCTTGTGAAGATTCTTTTGCTTTCCATAAAACGCTTGCAGGATCAATAACCTGAATCCCTTCATCCCTTACTTTCTGGAAAAATTCATCGGCATAAATATTCACCGGCGGTCCAAAACTTGGTTTATATCTTTTAGAAAGGTATTCAGGATATATGCTTGATTTTCCGGGAATAGGAAGCAGTATAAGATCAACGCCTTGCTCTTTAAGTGCCTGATGAAAGGCGATTATTGCCTGTAAAGGTCTTGATTCTGCATAAAAATTAGAAACAGGCTTTGTCGCATAATCAAAACTTGGGCGATAGAAAAGCCATCCGTCACGACCTACAATAACTTTTTTATTGCCCTGATCACCCAGACAGGTTAATGGCAATTGTAGCCAGAATCTTGCATACTTCGCTATTGTAGAATTATCCTCTATGGCTTTTTCATAAGAGCGCACCTTATCATTAGTGGGTATTCCATGAAAGATGCCAAGTTCAATGATAGGTTCTTGGAAGTAAATCTCTTTACCAAGCTGTATTAATGGCACTATCCCGATAACCAAGATAAAACAAAGCATGATTATCCATTTAGCACGTCTTGACTTTTGGGAATTTCGCATCACTTATGCTCCTAATATGTTATACCTCTTTTAGTAATGAATAATCAGTAGGTCGGGTTGAAGCAATGAAACCCGACTATACTATATTATGTTGGATTTCGTTCCTCAATCCAACCTACAAAATAAATAAACTCATTACTCATTACTAATAATCTTTGTGCATTTGAGTCTTGGTGTCTTTGTTTTTATCATAAAAAACAGTTCGGCTTACCACTAAAACTGGAAGTAAAGAAATGGGTTAAAGCTTTGTGTGAACATAGCCATTAAAGACATTATAAACAATATTAACATAATTGCAACCTTAATTGGTGTTACCTTTTCGGCAATCTTCCAGCTATGCTTACCGAACCAAACAGCTATTATACAGCATAAAAATATCAATATATGGTATCTGGAATAAATAATAGAACCTATTAATAAAGCACCTTCATGTTTTATTGAAGCGCCGAACATTGAACCTAGATATTTAATCGCTGACGATAGATTATCAGATCGAAAGAAAACCCATGTAATCAACACAATAAAAAAGTTTATGCCAATACGAATAGGACGGGGAAAACGGCGATATATACTGTCTTTCCCGATCATTCGCTCATAAGCAAGCAGGATGCCGTGTATCGCACCCCATATCACAAACGTCCATTTTGCCCCATGCCATAATCCACCGAGTAGCATAGTGATAGCAAGATTGAGATATGTCCTGCGAGTTCCTTTTCTATTACCGCCCAATGGGATATAAAGGTAATCCCTAAGCCATGTTGACAGCGAAATGTGCCAGCGACGCCAGAAATCAGTCATGCTATCTGCACGATAGGGTGAATTGAAATTCATTGGAAACTCAAATCCAAGCATAAGACCTAATCCAACCGCCATATCTGAATATCCACTAAAATCAAAATATATCTGAAAGGCATAGCTCGTAACACCTATCCATGCGTCATACCAGATTGGCGATACTGAACCGAATGCGGCATCTGCTACCTCTCCCATCGGATTAGCAAGCAGTATCTTCTTAGCAAATCCTATGATAAATAGCAGAACGCCTCTGGAGAATTTATCTATCGTATGAGTTCTCTCCGTCAGTTGATCAGCTAAATGGCTGTATCGCACAATAGGTCCTGCGATGAGTTGCGGAAATAGAGATACAAAGCATGCAAAATCCAATAGCGATTTGGCAGGTTTGATTTCACCACGATATAGATCAATGGTGTAACTCATTGATTGGAAGGTATAAAAGGATATTCCAGTGGGCAGAACAATTTTTATTATCTGAAAACCTGTTCCTCCAAAGGCTTCTAAAAGCATATTCAGGTTAGATTGGGCAAAGACAAAATACTTGAAAAAGCCCAAAAGACCCATATTCCCAACAATTGAAAGGACTAATCCGAGTTTGCGTTGTGAATTTAATGAGTTACTGCCGCTCTTAAATAATTTCCATTTACCAGAAATTATCAGTCCGATGACGTAATCCATAGTAGTTGAAAACATCATTAAAAAGACAAACCAGGGGTTAGCCCATCCATAGAATATATAGCTTGCTAGTGTAAGCAGTATCTGCCGCCATCGCATAGGTGTTATGTAATAAAGGAGCAGGACTATTGGTAAGAAATAAAAGACGAATAAATGAGATGAAAAAACCAAGTTTGTTTTCCTTCAGTAAGGCTAATCTGTTTGACTAACACACCCCCTAACCCCTCTCATGAAAGTTAAATAATTAATAGCGTAATAGATTAAAATGGATTCCCGTTTTCACGGGAATGACAAACCTCGTAGAACGTCATTCCCACGAAAGTGGGAATCCAGAGAAGGTTATCTGGCTTATTACCCGATTAATCATTTAATGTTCATAAGAGGGGAGTTTTAGCCAATTCCCCCTTTAGTAAAAGGGGATTAAGGGGGATTTAAAAACATCATCAAATATTTATGGCAATTTTACTAAATCCCAGGGCGCCCAATAGTTATATAAATCCCTTGCCGCGGTAGTCCAGATCACAAGTTTCTTGCTCTGTATAGCCGATGCACCCCTTCGTGCAAAGTTTTTCCTTATTCCGGGACCGCTACCATAGGCTACCATCAGATCAACGGGCATACCTATCTCTTTGGCGATATGTGCTGATAAACCGGCATATTTTGGGTCTTCAACCTCAAACACCCCGCAAAAGCTATCTCCCAAAATTACAATCGGGCTGGATTCGCTATCTTTGTAATAACTACCATCGGGATTAAGCACCTGTTGAGCAATGAGCGACATTGGACGATATGTTATCTTTTCATTATCTGGTAGCATATCACGTATATCACCGCTTCTAGTGAATTTGGCTTCCTTAGTTTTATATGCTATCGGTTTTGGGCAGACATCATTATACCATGAATATTCTTTGATACGTTCAGCGATTATCTTCGCAGATAACTGCATTCCGCTATTTGACCAATGTGTATCCTGCTTCATGTAGATTGATTCATCCTGTTTGCGAGCATCAATAAGCGCAGGCAGAAGGTCTATAACCTCAACGCCTGATTCTTCTAGTTCCAGCATGAGTTTGCGTGTGTATGGAGTTACATAAGTTCCATCTGGTGCTTTGTCGGAAATTTTATCAGGGAAAATCTCTGTCTTTGCAGGAATAACAACAAAAAGAAAATCTATACCTTTGGCTTTAAGCTGATTTTTATAATCCACTATGGCGGGATAGGGGTCTCTGTTATTCTCTTGCTTCCTCAGATCGTCACTGAGCAGATATTCTAAAGAGCCACGAAAGAAAAGGAAACCGTCTTTACCTACAAAGCCCTTGATTTCTGCTGGACGCTCTTTCAGCATTTTTTCTACGTCTTGACGAAATCCTGTCAGACTTTCAGCCCATTTTTCCCAACTGCCATCACCCCATTTTTTTAGCTCATCATTTAATTGCTGTATATTATTTGATGATGTTGATTTTTCCTGATCCTCGCCTGATTTTTCATTATTATCCCTTTTGACTACGAATATATTATATATAGGCGATCCGTATGGATTTCCACGAATGATAGCAGTCGCATCACCAATCTTTAAGCCTTTTAGCCCATTTACGATTTCAGGTTCAGTTTTATCATTGGGAAATTGTTTATAAATTTGCATATCCAGCGTTTCAGTCTTGACAGACTCATACCATTTTGCCGAAAGCTTATAATAATAATCCTTTACTTCCTCGTCATTAAGCTCATAAGCCATATACTTTGATTTCAGATGATCTAGCAACTGTTTAGAGTATTTGGATTTGTCTATAAGCCCATATATTTCTTTGAATCCGTCGTTATCCTCATCATCTATATTGTCAATAAAATTGGCGTTTGGCTCAAACTCAATCTTAACCCATATTTCATCTTTTGGTGTATTTATATAAGCGGCTGCGATCTGTTGAATGGGAAGACTAACATCATTGTTACCCCATTTTTGCTGGCTGATATTTACCCCGATCTTCATAAGATCAACCATCTGATCATAATCCCAATCCGCAAGAAAATCAATCATTGGAGTCCACGCCATAGGTGATGTCTTGCCTTTTTGGTTTAGCGGGGTTTGATCTATACGGTCACAGACAGAGGAAGGAACAACGGATTCGCCAAAGTGCAGTTCGTTGATACTCAGTTGCTTCTGCGGTTGCGTAAGCTTAGGGAAATTTAGACGATAAAGCAATGGGTTTTTATCATAAGCGGCAAAATCCAGATTGGCAAGAGTAGGCTTGGTGATCAGCCTAACCATAACCTTTGATTCTTTTCTGTTGAAAGTGGAGTTAAACTGCGCAATCACATTTTCATCAACAGAAAAAGCACTTTTGACGATGAAACCGACAATAACAAACATCAAAAAGATCGGTATTAAGCGTTTAACGCACATCATACATCCTCCTAAAGCCCTTTAAGTGCGGAAAGTTTTTAAAAACAGGCATAAAACCTTGCGAAATGTCATTCCCACGAAAGTGGGAATCCAGTATTTTCAAGGGTTTTATGGATTCCCGTTTTCACGGGAATGACAGCCTTTTAAAACTTTCCGCCCTAAAACCTAAAGCCCGGATTGATAGTTGCGAAGTATTTCATCAGGGGTTAATGAACGGTTATATATTGCTACAAGGTATATCTTACCTAGCCACGTTCTGTCGCCAGTAAGTTCATTGCCTAGTATTAATGGATAGTCTGTCCAATTACTGAAATCTCCATCAAGTTGCTGTGACTCTGAGTGCAGTTGCCCGTTAATATACAGCTTTTTGATATTGCCATCGTAGGTCGTTACTATGTGGGTTGGCTGTTGAGTTAAAATGTGTTTTTGCGTATCCAGTTCAGGGATACCGTTCTGCTCAGTCTTTGTTGTTCTTAGACGTATGGCTAGGTCTTCGCCGATCTGTCCTAAAGTAAAGTCTCTTTGCCCTGTATCTCTGGACATGGAGACAATTCTTGAAGGACCAGTCTGTGTTAAATTAGCAGGCGACACCCATGCTTCAATGGATATTTCACTATGGCTTTTGAGATTATTGAATAATTTGTCAGCATCACCATCACTGACAACCATGCTAGACCCTACAAATTCAATGGCATTTGCATCCTTGACCCATTGAACCCGATTACTGTCTTTAATATTTAGATTTATGAATGGCTCAATCCCGCTTTGGTCATTCACAATAGAACCTTGCCCCTCGTCAAACAAATAAAGAGCAAGTAAACCATCTGAAACACGCTTTCCAAAAGAAACAGGATTGGAACGTGACCCTTCATTCTTTGATTTATCTATAGCAGCAACGCTGTAATAGTAAGTTATATTATTTTCTATCGAATTATCAGTATATAGGGGTTCAACAACAATGTCTTTATTTATCTTTTCATAACGGCCTTTAGAGTCAAGCGAACGATAAATATTATAACCTTTTATATCCAGTTCAGGATTAGCTTTCCATTTTAATCGTGCTTGATGTCCGTTACCAAATATATGTATATTCTTTGGCGCAATCGGTTTAAAATCTTTAGTTTTTATTGCAATAGATTTGGATTTTGGGCTTTCTAAATAAGCGGAATTGACAGCACTCACGCTGTATTGATACTTAGTTTTAACATCGGTTGCATTATCAATATACGAAGTATCTTTAACTTCCCTAGCTATAATCTCCTCGGCGCCTTTGTTTGTGTTTCTATAAATATTGTAGCCAATGACGCCGGATTCCGGGTCTTTTGATTTATTCCAGACAATATTTATTTCTTGCCCTTGGGGTTTTATTTTCAAACCTTGTGGCGTGTCCGGTGGGGTTGCATCAACCTTTACGAAAATATCTGGCCAGCGGTCTGTTTTGGGGTCATAAGTAAGGCGGATCGGTTTTTCCCATGCTGGTTTCAGATCATCCATCTTCATAAGGAATATTTCATAATCAGATGTGTCATGATCGTGCTGGCCATTGGGACATGCGCCGAAGATCAGATAATCCATATTCTTTGATAGCTTGGGAAAATATGTATGCCCATATTTATTATTAGCCCCAGAATATGGGTCAGACAAAACATCATCACTTTTATAAAGAGGTTCCTGGACTTCGCCTTGTAAGGTGGCTTTACCAAACGTTCCGGGTTGCATTACCCAATATACGAAAGAGCTATCGGGAGCGAAATGACCTTCACAACCGCTATGTACGTGCTTCTGAAATATGCCATCTGCACTGAAAATCCATGTTCCGCCTGGATTAGAAGCCCATCCAACAAGCATCTTACCATCTGGTGATGGGGCAATTTCAACAACACCATTAGGCTCGATCTTGACATTATCTAAGGGCCATATTTTTGTCTCACTCTTTGTATCGAGATCATATATAAAACTGGAAGTATTATCTTTTTCTCGATATATAACAAGTTTTCCATCAGGACGCCATATTCCCATAGTTGCATTGGAAACAACCATGTGCTGGTCAGTTCCATCAGTATTCATCATCCATACGTCCCGTTTATAGTTATCACCACGACTCCACGCTATCAGCTTGCCATCGTCAGATATATGAGCGTTATTATTATCGGTATTGTCCTGCGTAAGTTTCATGGTTTTCCCGCTTGGAAGGTCCATACGATATATATTCCAATTACCCTCTCGATTAGACATCCAGATGATATATCCGTATGTTCCCTTTGGAAGCTGGCTTAATGCTTGGCTTATCTGTATGTTTTCATTTTCAGACGATATTTGTGCAATGCTTCCCAATATGCAAATAAATAACATCATAAAAATTAGCATTGTAAGTGCCAAAATGTCAAAGAATCTCATTTTAATTTCTCCTAGTAATCGTCAAAAAATGCGTTTTTTGTAGTAGGATGGGTTCATGGTTTTCACCTATATTTGATTTAATGTTTACCATAAACAACAGTAGATAAATTATGGTTTTAGACAACATACCAAAAACCATGAACCCATTTTACTGATTTAAGTCAGCAAAATAAACAGATAAACGGAAAATTATTCTTAAAAGATTACTTCGGAGACACTACAAGCATGAAAAGCGGGGTTGATACTTCTCATAATCCCGCCATTTTCGAGGGTTTTAATCGGCTAGACAGAAAAAATCAATCTTGGCAAAATCGAATAGGTATTATTTAATTATGAATCCTAAATTAGAAAAAAAATGCGGTTGTAGCCCAGCTTTCTAAGCTGGCAATTCCTTATATTATCTTTAAAAACCAAGTTAGAAGCTTGGGCTACTTTTAGATCTAACATTGTTGAGCTATTCTCCTTTTTTCAGCTTTCCCCATGTTAATGCGCGCTCACCACTACGAGTAATTAGCGAATCTTGTGGTGGTGATAGGTATGCGTTAATAATGCTGTGATGCAATTCTCCTTTGACTATCTCTGTAGTATTATTAATCGCCAATATCGCCTGATCATATATAATCGGTTCTTTTAACGGGAAACTCGGAAATTCATAAGAGAGAAGTTTTATTGTAAAATCTTCTTCAATAGAATCTATATATGCTTTTCCACGTACAAATGCACTTTCAGGAAATTTCTTTCCATTCATGATAGCATCCCAGGTTCCCTTTGGGTTATTATCAGGATTTAATTCACTATCATCTTTCCATGATGCCTGCTTAACATAAAGCTTTATTATTTTTCCTTCAATAATAAAGCTACCGCTCCCCACCGCATTAGCAAGATTAATTCCTGCTAGTGCTTGATCTTCGTTTTGGTTAGGTGCCGTTTGCACTACTAAAAGGCATAGTCTCTTAGTGGGTTCAAGACTAAAGAAAAACATAGTCCATCCAGGTAAAATATTGCCAGCATTCGCAATTCCAAAGCTAGTAAAGATTGAAACAGACAGCAACATCAACAATAGTTTTTTGCTCATTTTGGCTATCTCCTATTTCTTCTCTGAACAAAGTTCGTTCTAATCTTAACAAAACGTTAATTCGGTTGTTTGCTGACCATAATCTTCTCATCGTAAGAGGTAACTATCTCCTCACCAGGGGGAATGATCAGGAATTCTTTTTCATCCCATCCAGCCTCAATGAGATTTCTGATCAACCTTATATCGCCTTCAACTTCGTCGTATTTCCAGTTCCTTTCTTCAGCTATCTTTTTTGCTTCTTCTCTATAACTCAGGAAGTCAACGAAATCAATGTTAATAAATGTGACTTGTGAGTAGTTCTGTATCCATGAGTTTTCAAACTCAATCAAGTATTTTGCGTTATCCTCGCCGTATTTTTCAACGTATTCCTCGTATTTCTTTCCCAATCCGAACCCATCCTGCACCTTTCGCTCAACTACCTTAATCCCCGATCGCTCAAACCATCCTGAAGTATAATAGTAAGTTCCCGGATGATCATTGAAGTATTCCATGTATTTCTCATTGGAGCCTAAAAATAAAGCGATGCAGTCATGCGCTCTAGGAATAATCAATGGTATTTTTCCTGCACGAATGCCAGCAGTACCACGACTACAAAGCGCGTAGCCCAGAATAATAGCATCAAAAGAATCTGGATCAGTTTCATCTATCCTTTTCTGCACTTCAGCCCTTAGTATGTCAGGGTTATCGTGCAGACCTTTGGGCAAGAAGTCAAGAGTTGCAATATTTCTTGAATGTGCCGCACATAGGCACACTTCTCTGAAAAGCACGTCACATGATATGATTTTTAGGCGCAGTCTCTTACCATTTCCTTCACTCATAAAAAAATAGTCCTCCATATTAGTTTTGCATTACAGGCAAACTTGCCAGTAATTCTGATTTTCCTGTCGTTATTAGCTCGGTAATGATAACACCGGTAATGGGAGACAAAGCGATCCCATCACCTTCGTGTCCTGCCGCTACAATAAGACCCTCAATACTCTTGACCTTACCGAGTATAGGCAAATTATTAGGTGTGTAAGGCCTTAGTCCAGCGAAAGTTCTGATCACGTTAAATTCACCAATAGCAGGCACAAAACGCTGTGCATATTTTAACACAGCCGTTATACCTTCGGGAGTAACCTGACGGTCATATCCTACAAACTCCCTTGTACTGCCAATCAGAATGTTTCCCGCTTTTGTCTGCTCAAGTGCCAGCCCAATCCCAAGAGAGTCTTGCACTTGATTCAGATTAAACTTAGACTTTATGTATCTATTACATATCATAACTTTTTTCAAGAATCTTGGAACGGATTCCGTAACAGCTATCTGTCCTCGTCTTGGTATGATCGGAAGATTAATGCCTGCCATATTAGCAACGGCGGGCGCATACACTCCGGCAGAATTTACAACAACGTCTGCCTTAATCCTGCCCTTTGTCGTTTCGATTCCCTGCACTTTTCCATTAACAATATTTATGCCTGTTACATGCGTATCTGTAAGTATCTTTGTTCCTCTGTTTTTTGCGGATTCTGCAAATGCAAGACAAAGAGCCAAAGGATTTACATGAGCATCCATCGGTGAGTAAGTTGCGCCAGCGATATTTGACGAAATGTTTGGTTCCATTTCATGCACCTGACAGGCATCCAACAGAACCACGTCCAGACCAGAGTTGCGCTGTTGATAGACAAAATCCTGCATTTCAGGAATATCATCTTTCGATTCTATTAATATCATTCCGCCGTTCTTTTCATACTCAATATCTCTTTGTAATTCGGTTGATAGCTGTTCCATTATCCTTGCACTTTCGAGTGCCATTTCGAGATGGATGCCGGGCTTTTTTGACTGCATAAAGACGAAACCATCGCAAGAACCTGACGTGCCTGACGCAATGTCATTCTTCTCAACGAGAATTACATTTGTGTTCCGTTTGGAAAGATTATAGGCAATAGATGCGCCGATTATTCCACCGCCTATCACTACAACATCACAAGTCATGCTATAATTTCCATACATCTTTTAATTATCTGAACCCTACGATATAATAGCATCTTCCGCTTTTGTCAGATATATAATCATTAAAAAATGCAATTTTGACACAGTTAAGAAATAGTAAAATAGGAATAGCACACGGATAAACACTGACATAGACGGATTTTCACGGATTTGATCAGTGAAAATCCGTATTATCCGCGTAAATCCGTGTGCTATTTCTTAACGATTACAAAACAACATATTAATATTATAAACTCTCATTGCGTTCTGCCAGAGAAGCATCTCTTTGAATCCTTCTGGAATATTTGCGCCTGTGACTTTTCCAAGTTGTACAGCGAACCCACGCCCGGGCGCATCTGAACCAAATAAGATTCGTTCTATACCCATCTCTTTCACTGCAAATTCAAGTATGCCTGCCTCTGGTTCTCCGCCACTTGTGTCAACATATATGTTACGATATGGTGCAATATCTGCAATTCCTCGAAAACCCGCGCCGTAGAGATGTGACATCTGAATTTTGAGTTCTGGATATTTTTTTGCCAATATCGCAACATCATAAGGAGTTGATTCATTCTCCATGTTCCCTGTCATTTTATACCATGCGTGCTGTAATATCGGCACGTCAAGCTGAATAGCCTTTTCTGCGATAGGTTCAACACTTGGATCACTAGCTTTAGCCGTTATCCATAATTTTATGCCAACCATACCACCTGCAACGCAACGCTCAATCTCAGAGATAGATTCTATGGGATATTGAGGACTGACGTAACAGATTCCCTTAATACTATCAGGAAACTTTTCGATAGCTTCAAGAACGCAACTATTAGCTTTTACAAACTCATCAACAGTTGGATAAACTGTGTATCCATACTCGCCAAGCGACGAAACCAGCAATATATTTATATCATTACGAGATGCAGACTCTACGATCTTCTCCAGAGAATCATCTCCAACCCATTTGCCAATGTGTACGTGAGAATCTATAATCATGGTTCAACTCCATCAGTAATCCATTCAAGGTCGAACTGTGCGAACTTGATGGTCTCGTAAGGATTGGATTTACCACATTCGTAGAGACATCCGATAGTCATGTCATTCACAATACAAAGATCAGAATACGCAGACGGACCCGGATATAAAACTTTTCCGTCAGTCCATGAATGACACTCATCATAGCTAATTCTGATAGTCATTTGTTCTCTGTTAATACTTGCGGGATTTGAAAACAGGATGCGATTCTTATCGTGTGATTTTACGTCTGTAAATCGGATCATACTTCCCTGACATATAGGTTCAACAAGATTATCATACCATCCAAAATTCGCAAACGTTTCTCCATTATCGTGACTCCAAGCATAAGCACGCCTTTTGGCTCCAACATAGTTTCTAGCATTAAGACAAATAGAACCATTTTCTGTTCTTCCGTTGCACGGCGGAACGTGATCTGTTCTTCCGTTACTCGGCGGAACGAGAATGGTTTGAACAACAACACATTCATTAGTTCCTGCCTGTGTAACTCCTCCAAGTTTCCACGTTTTACCATGATTATCGCTGTATATTACGTGAGAATGTGCGGATTTTGAATAGTCAGTATCCGTTCCCTCAACGTGATCACATGGTATAACCAATCGCCCATTCGCAAGCTGGATACCATGACAGGGACCTGTTGCATACCAGGTCCAAGATGGCTTCTTCACATCATCAGTGATCTCTTTCGGTTCAGCCCACGTTTCACCATCATCAGAGCTATAAGTAACCCAGGCGGTTCGTGGTGCTTTGCCTGCAATGATCATGCTTTCCGGACCTTCGGCAAGATTCTTCGTAATAGTCATCCAGACTACTCCAGTATCTTTATCAAGCACGGGTGCAGGATTGCCGGCAGTATCTGTCCCATCGTCTATAATGACACGCATCGGATCCCATGTCCTACCATTGTCAAAACTTCGTCTCATAACAATATCAATGTCGCCTGAATCGCTACTGCTGTTTTTTCTGCCCTCACAGAATGCAAATATAGTTCCTTTGGCAGAAACTACAATCGCAGGTATTCGATAAGTATGATAACCACCTTCGCCACTTGCAAACAAAGTTGACTCACTATACATGAATTTTTCATCTCCTTGTGTTTAACCACAAAGACACTAAGGACACAAAGAACACGAAGAAATTTAAGATAAGAAATTCTAACTTTTGTGATCTTTGTGTCTTCGTGTTTTAATAATTGAAAAGTCGGGAATAGTTCATTTAGAAACACTATGTATAAAGACTTGGATTGTGATACCACAGGATCGTAAAAAGCAGGTTCATAGAAAAATGCAATACTATTGACGGCACAAGCGACTTTGTTCGCTCAAACAGGTATACAAGCATAAGTCCTGTTGAGAATATCGCCAAAAAGTGAATGAACTGCCCATGCGAAAACGCAAATAAAAGCGAGGTAAACACCATCGCTGTCCATTTACTGCGCCGTTTTCGGAATGCAGTATAAATCATTCCTCTAAACATTACCTCTTCTGCTGCCGGGGCTAAGATTATCATTAGAAACCCCGCACCAATAATCCGTACATCAGTAATATTTTCGGGCCATATATCTCCTGCTACATGATGTTCCTGATCCTGCAATTGCATTATCACATCAGCCTGTGACGGAAGAAAACTCGTCAATCCTTTGACAACTATCTCCTCAGTTACGTAGGCTAATGTAAACGCAGGGATAATCGCCAAAGCGCCAATCAATATGTTTCGGTATAAATGCTCTTTCGTTAATCCTATGTCTTTCAATGGTCTTTTACAAACCTTTAGGATGAACCATATAGACAGAAATAAAAGTGATGCTGATCCAATAAGATTTATAAAGAATAGGCTTCCCCAGTTTTTAAAACTTTTATCTAATATCCCAAAAAGATCACCAATGCCCGCAAGCGAAAATGGCAATACAAAAAATGATAGGACAAGTATAGTTATGGCATCAAATAGACCCCATTCCATTTGCGTAAGCTTAATCCGTTCGATAGTGATCTCTACACCGCAATTCTTACAATGATCAATTGGAAACGTGTTCTCTACTAAACAGTTAGGGCAAGGAAAAAGCCCTTTTCTTGGTCGAAGTAATATGTAGAACGGTAGAAAAAAAGGCATGAAAAGCGCAACACCAATTATCCATGGCAAAGGGTTAGGCATTTTGCGTTTCTTAGAATCATAGTAAACAAATATGGCACTTGACACCTGTAAGAGAAACAGCACCGGAAGGTATTCAACAAACATTCAATCCCCTTTTATCTTGTCCAGAAAGGATCGAGACCAAATATAGGCTCGTCATTCACAAGTATTGGAGTTTCATCAGTTCCATCAGGTTTGATAGTCCACAATTGAGCGTTGTTCTCATAGATAATCCTATCACCATCAGGCGACCATGCCGGTTTTCGCCCTCCGTATTTTGTGAGTTGCTTTTCGCTGGGTTTACCATTTGCGTCAAAATTCACTAACCATAGTTGGGAATGCTCTCCTTCTGAACGGCAAAAAACCAGTATTCGTGTTTCACCGGGCGACCACGCTGGGTCAAAATCATCCTGTGTGCTTGATGTTACGCGTTCTGTGCGTTTAGCAACTAAGTCATAATAATATATGTCCCTGTTGGGATTCTGCTTCGTATCGGGAAACGCCGGCGTAGAAACACTATAAGCAAGTAACTCACCATCGGGAGACCATGACGGACAGGACATATCTAAATTCTCCCCCGGAATTGTTAATTCGTTTCCAGTTTCTATATTTACTATTATTATCTGTCCATTCCCTTTTGATTCTCTGACGAGTGCCACAAACTTGCCATCGTTAGATAAAGCCGGTTGAGGAACTATCTGAAGCCATCCTAATTTTGTCATCTTCTGATCATTAGGGGAAAAAAGACCAAGACCGTTATAACTATCAAAGAAAAGTAACTTATCGCCATCAAAAGTTCCAGTTACACTTACACCGGAGGCTACCCGTCTACGATTCAAGCCATCACCATCAACTGCCCAGATATTTTCATCAAGTGTGTAATAGATTACACTATTGGTTTTATTCTCCGATGGCTTCTTAGATGGAACATCTTTCGGAGTGAATTGATAAACATCCACCAGTTTCCACATCTCGTCAACCTTATTAAACGTAAAGGAGATCCCTGTTGACCAATACCACCATTCTTGCGTGATTTGATCAGGATTAAATATATCATTCGGTTCTCCATAATACGCTCTTACACCATCAGGAGTTGCGGTAGGTTTTCCATCATCGCCAATAATTGCTGTTATCCTGATATTAATATAAGGGGTCACACGACTTTCCAATACTGTAACGGGCTGCGCTTCACCCCAATGTCCTTCACCCAAATAGCCTGTCCCATAAAATCCGATCCCGTCTCCTGCATCTGACTGCTCATTACCATTCGTATCCACGACAGCCATCAAGTAGTGAACGCCCGGGTCCGTTGAACAAGCATACATACCAGAATTATCAAGCTTTAGAGGCACCCTAAAGCCTTCCTTGAACGATGAATCTTTTGAAAAAACAAGAGTAACATCGGACAATTTATGATCACTCCATATAATTTTTCCACTTATACCAGTAACTGGTGAATCAGCAGGGCTTTTCGCCTCTGCCTTATTCTCATTTTTATCATTAGTGATGGATTTCAACTGACCTGAATCATCAAATTCAGCAGTCACCAGAATATTGACTTCATCCTTAAAATCTTTATTCACTACTAACTTACTCGGGGCCTGACTTGTAGCATCTCCTGTTCCATAAACGCCGATTCCATCTCCTTTTGTATATTTTCCATTGCCGTCAGAATCAATTCCTGCCGTTATATAATATTCACCTTCAGGGATATTCAGTCGGAAATTGCCACTATTATCGGCTTTTGCTTTAGCCACAGCAGAAGTCATACTTGGATCGTCGTAAGCCTGTATTATAGCGTTTTTAACATCATGACCAGGCCACACCACTTTTCCTGAGACACTTATATTCGGTTGTGTTTGTGTATTTTCAGGCACGCTTACAACTTTATAAAGCGGCACTGGTTTCCCTGATTTGTTAATTCTTCCTATTATCAGAATATTTCTATTTGCCTTTACATTTCCTTCTGTCACTTCTACGGGTTTCGGAGATGCACCAAAGCGCGTCATTCCCCAAATGCCGAACCTATCGCCAGCATCCAAAAGATTACTGTTGTTTTCGTCAATAACTGCCAGAACGTAGTATTTCCCGGCAGGTACACTAATTGTGTATTCACCGGTTTCTGACACCTGAATTTGAGCTATCCTGTTGTTCCACATAGGGTCAGTGTAGACAAAAATAAGAGTGTTTGTAAATTTGTTGTTAGGGTCGCTAGGTAAGATGAGTTTTCCTGATATTCCGGTCGTGACATTAGAAGAACTGGAAGAAGGTATAGGAATCATACGTGCCTGTTCATTTGCTACAGCAGTGATCACTACATCTACGCCAGAAAGATTCATTCCTTTCCCTAGTTTTAAGGGTTCGGGCAACTGATTAGAGTCAGCCCAATCCATGACTCCATATATGCCCATGCCGTCACCGACATCAATTTTATCATCGCCGTTATCATCAATATAGGCGACCATGTAGTATGTACCCGGGTCCTCTATTTCAAGGGCATAAATCCCCTCTGGATCACGTATAAATCCTTTGGTATATATCTCCTTTAGCTTTTGATCCTTGAACAACTGCACAGTAGCATTTTTAAGATTATGTCCCTGCCATACAACTCTCCCTGAGATCCAGGATTTATCATCAGGTTGTTGTGAATTTCCTTTTTCAGGGGTAGTCAATGGCACATTCGCAAATATATTTATTATAAATGTCAAAAAGAAGATTGAAACAAAACAAAACACTTTTCTCATTAAGAATACCTCTAGCTATTTAACTGAAATATGTTCATCAATAATAAGAACGGATTACTTTAGCATATAGGTTCTAACATGCTTTATCATCTATATTTTGCTAACTACCAGAGTCACAATGTATTCAGATGGTTCAATCTTGTGGGTGCTTATCGGATATGGATTGACTGCTATCACCTTTACACTGTAATCGCCGATATTTTTAACAGCCAGATCAGGATTACTGACTCCAAGTGTCAGGGTAACGTCTCCAAGATTTTTGCCATTCTCTGTAATGTTGAGCGTAACACTCACCTGACCAGCCCACACACAAACCACATCAGAAGGGCATCTCGAATCATTTGTCACATTCAGTAATTTGACACTGATATCTTCCGACTTTAATTTTGTTGCCTGATCCACTTTAAGATCGAATTGGCTCCCCAACGCTGGCAAAGAAGAATCATCATTATCATCCAAAATCGGTGATTTGTCAGATTCATTGCACCCAACAGAAACAACAATCAATAACACTAAACTTACTAAAAACAGTTTTTTTATCACAAATTTACCCTCAAAAGTTACTAAGGATTCGTAATTAAATAGCTCACTTATTTTAAGATATTTAGGCGTCATAAAAATAACCTTTTTAAATCCCCCTTGATCCCCGATCTTAAAGGATGAGGGCGGAAGGATGAAGGATGAAAGAAACCACTTCATCCCTCATCCGTCATCCTTCATACTTTCAGAAAGGGGGAATAGACCTAAACTCCCCTCTTGAGAGGGGTCCGGGGGTGTGTTTCTTATTGGGTAAGTTATTTAATCATGGATACTAAACAGTGATCAGTATTCTATAACTAATCTACCTTTAACTAAAAACGTTAATTTGATTGGCTACTATTATAAAAAATCTTCCCAGGATTAAGTATCTCATTGGGATCAAAGAGTTTTTTAATATCTTTCATGAGTTTCATCTCTCTGGAACCGATCTCAAGGTTTAGATATTTGGATTTTGTATTTCCGACCCCATGTTCCCCGGATAGCGTTCCGTCTAGTTCAACGACTTTCATAAATATTTCCTTAACAGCTTTCTCTGCACGCTCTAACTCACCTGTAACAGATGGATCGGTCAGGATATTTACGTGAATATTTCCATCACCTGCATGTCCGAAGTTGGCGACCCTGAAGTTGTATTTCTTACCTATCTCGTCTATACTTTCAAGCATCTGTGTTACTTTGCTTCGTGGAACGCATATATCCTCGTTGACTTTGCCACTGCTGATGGCGTATAGCGCCGGCGATATACTGCGCCTTATCGCCCAGAGAGAATCTTTTTCTTCCTCAGTTTCAGCTTTTTCTATCTCAAAGGCGTTATGGTTTTTGCTTATGTCAATAACTCGCTGTGAATCTCTTTGAACAGTCTCAGCAGAACCATCAACCTCGATTAGCAGTAAAGCCTTTGTACCTTCTGGAACGCTGAAACCTGAATATACGTTGACAGCTTTGATACACTCCTCGTCAACGAACTCTAGCGCTCTGGGAACGATCTTAGCGGCTATTATAGCAGAAACAGTATCAGCCGCCTCTTTAATACTGCTGAAATAAGCCCTTATCGTCTCGATTTTTTCTGGAGGTGGTATAAGTTTAACGATAATTTTGGTAAAAATACCTAATGTACCTTCTGAACCTACGAATAGCTTTGTCAGATCGTATCCAGTGACGCTTTTCAAAGTTTTTGAGCCAGTATTGATGATCTCACCTGTTGGCAAAATGACTTCTAATGCCATGACGTAATCCTTCGTGACGCCATATTTCATGCCTCTTAATCCACCTGAACATTCTGCTACTGATCCACCCATTGTAGCGAATTTGTTGCTTGCAGGATCAGGTGGATAGAGTAACCCTCGTTTCTCCACCTCGTTCTGGAAGTCAGCTATCACAACGCCGGGTTCAACAGTTGCCATCAGGTTAGCTTCGTCTATCTCAATTATCTTATTCATGCGGGTCACATCTAATGCTATCCCGCCATGCAATGGTACAGCCCCGCCTGTTAATCCAGATGCGGCGCCTCTTGGGTAAATTGGCACATGATTCTCATTAGCAAGTTTAAGTATTTCGGATATTTCCTGTGCTGAGTTTGGTCTTATCACTACGTCAGGCAATGCTCTTTGCCTTGTTGCATCATAAGAATTACATATTCTGTCAAGATCGGCATCGGATATATATTGCTCACCAACGATCAATTCTAGTTTTTTATAAAGTTCCCTATCTATCGGCAATGTTTATACCTCTTTAAGAATAAATAAGGGCAGGTTTAGAGCCTGCCCTACTTTTGAGCATCCACAGAATACTAATACCATTTTCCATATTTAACAGTGATTATATTATTGATAAGACTGGAGACGTGTCTTTGCACCGTCACCATATCCTACAAGTTCAACCACGTATTTATCTTCTTTATCTTTATTTTCTGTGTTAGAATGTGTAACCTGATACTTTACAAGACCACCGGGGACCTTATCTGTAATCCACCAGTCACCGATACCATAGGCATCACGATAAACAACGTGCTGTGCAGAAAATGTTCCGGCAGGTGTTGTAACGTCCTCTACTCCCTTAGTTGCGGCTTTGAGACTTTCTTCAGTGATCTTAACGGGTTCATGATACCATGCGGCGGAGTTTTCCTGAACGGGAACTTCGGCTGGTTCTTTATCACCGGGGAACAGGCTTCTAAGTCTCAATAAAGTTCTCATACCAGATGCGTCTGGCGCAGAGAATAGAGCTTCCAAAACAACTTCCTCTGTCTTGCCGTCCCTTACACTAGACGAAGTGATCTGCCACCATTCCTTGCCATCATCCTCTTTCTTTAGGAATGCTTTTTGGAATTCGCTACCCTCTTCCATGCCGGTCGCCTTCCATTTGCTCCATTCGCCGGGTTTATATTGATTTTGATACTCAAAAGAATACCCGCCAGCATAGAAAACTGAGGAGAATAAGGTTGAAACATACATCTGCATCAATGCAGGTGATAAACCTCTCAGGCTTGCGTCAGCATATCCAGCCATTGTATTTCCAACGTTTTCTCCGATTTTTTGACCAACCTTTCCACCGGCGACGTTAGCGGCAGTATTCACAGCGTTTCCTATGAAACCTGCCCCGGGTCTGCCACCAAAAAGGCAACCGCATCCTGATAAAGCTATCGCAAGTACGATAAGTGGCACAACGTAAATAAGTATCTTTGTTTTTTTCATTTGTAACCCCCTTTTTTGTTTGATTAAAGTTGAAAAATGGAAGTCTAAAGTCTTCCATTACATGAATTTTTAACAAATACGTCATTCATATCTATGTATAACATAAAAATCATAATAATGATTTCCTAAAAAATTAATCTAATGGCTGTCATTGCCGAATAACCTTTTAGGTCAGTATCACCGCTGTTTGAACTGCCTATGTAGTATTTGCCTGTCAGGTCTATGAATGACCCTTGCATAAATTTGAAAGTCATCCCGCCACCGAAACCGAATACAGTAGCATCATTCTCGTCATCTCCGTTTTTGGCAATGATGGTACTTTCCCCTAACAGTTTTAGACTGAATACTTTTGTCAGGTTCAAACTCATCACAGCATCAGCGACGATCTGATCTCCATAAAGTTTCTTACTTTCCTTTGTTGGTACACCGGGCACCCCAAAGAGTATAGATATGGCGTCAGGTTTAATAGACACAATCTCGCTTTTTCCATGAGTAGTATACCTTCCTGACAATATTAAACCAAGTTTTTCTGTTGAAACTATAACGGATTCTTCAGCAGAAAGTCTTATTCCTTCCTTAAAAATTTCTTTTCCGTCGCTTTTATCAGATTGGTAGGTTGCATAAGTTACGTCAGTTCTTAAAGCAAGTGGAGTAAAATTAAGGTCGAATCCACCCGTCACATTAAGCTGATCACCGGGCTTATACTTTTTTTCTTCAGCGAAAGTATACTCCCCCTTGATTATGTACCCGGCGCCAACACCGAAAGTGACAGAGCCAAAAGCGTATGCCAATCCTCCACCTGCGTTAAAATCAAGCCCTTCGCCAAGTTTATTATATTTGAATCCCAAAGCCTTGTCCGAAAGAATTGCGGCAACGCCGGTTTCTTCTGCATTAAGATCGCTTTTGCCGTTTGGCACATTGACACCGGCACTAAGCATGATAGTGTCTCCAAATAGCATCGCAACAGCCCTTGCCCTGACGTCAGCCAAACCGCTCAGATTGCTGTCCTCAACAGAAGATTGAATATACGATCCTGCCACATCAAAGGCAAGGTTGCTTGATAATGGCAGTTTGATCACTGTTGGCGAATTGAGTTGTGAGACAGTCTGTTTTGCCCCGCTGGTATCTTTCTCCCATGATCGGTATTCGACGATGGACAGAAACGTTGGTGCAAATAGCTTTCTCGGAGTATCAGTCTGAGCATAAGAAGAACCCACAAACAAAAGAATCATGAGAACGCATAATAATATATAAGTTTTTTTCATTTATTTTTCTCCTACCACTCAATTGTCAGGTTCAGGATGGAAGTAGTCTGTACCTGAGATGGAGTGCGCTGTTCCTCTGTTTTTGTACCAGTTTGGGGAATGAACCCATCACCGATATTTTCAGCGATAGGTTCGAGTCTATCTATTAGTGAAAGAGTATTTCCCATAACTGTATTGGGTTCAGTTTTTGCTGGTGTTTCCTGTTTCGCTGCAGCTTGTTCCAATTGAGCTACTTCACCGGGTGCGCCTGTCATAGGTGTTTCGCTGAGTATTTTAACCTCCTGAGACTTCTCGCTTGCTCTCAAAAAGTTTGGATCGATTTGGATTGCCTTATTGAACTCCTGACCTGCTTCCCGATACATCCCTCTGTCTTCATAATCCAATCCTCGGCAGTAGGCAAGAAATGCAAGGAATGATTCAGTAGGCACCTTCTGGATAGCATCCCTTTCTTCTTGAGTTAGAGGCACATCAAGGTTGCCTAAGATGCCGAAAACCAGTTGTTTTTCCATCGTAAATAAACCATCCTGATCACCAGAAACGCTTGCCTGTGCGTCAGTTTCCGAAGTAGCGACATTTGTGGCTGTAGAGTCTATTCTGAGGTTATTCTGTGACGGTGATGCGAAACCACCGCTGACGATCCTTCTTGCACCAAGCAGTCGTCCAAATCTTGGTGTTGTATCCTTATCAATCACTCCCGTTTCACCCAGCTTTAACTCATCCATAAGTAACTGAATACGTGTTCGCTCAAGAACTTTCAGCGACTTCACCTGTGCCAGATCTGTAATCAGCATATCAGTCAAGCCCTTTTGAAGCGGGTCTAGTTCAGGATTGCTAGTAAGGTTGGCGAAATAATAGACTGCAATTGTATTCTCTGGTATGCTATCAACAGAAAGCTCTTTCTCCTTCTGGATTGCTTCCTGAACCTCTTTGGCGATCTGGTTTCGCATCAATACGCTGATACGTGCTTTTAACTTACGTCCAGTGAGCGTTAGAGGGAATTGCTTGTAGTAGGAGTTGTATTCCTGTATAGCTTTTGGCAACTCCTCCTGCTTTTCGTAGGCCATTCCAAGATAAAGATATGCCTTTCCATAAGTCGGATCTAATGATTTAGCCTTCTCTAAGTTTAGGATTGCTTTTGGCAGATCACCTCTCTTAAAGTATGCATCGCCAAGACTTGTGAGTATCTGTGGATTATTTGGAGATTTCGTGAGCGCATACTGGAAAAGCGAGATTGCCGCATCGTAGTTCCCATCTTCGAGACTGCGCTGACCTTGATAATAGTCTGAACGGACGGCGCATCCCATAACAATGATTCCCATAATCAAGATGAAAAACCATTTGCTCATTCTTTATTCCTTTCAGGATTTTGTTTTATGATTTAAGCCGTTTAAGTGCCTTTTGGCTTAATTCATGATCTGATGAGAATTGTAACGATTGCTGATAAAACTTTATTGCACTATCTCTGTCACCGTTTTCCTCGGCTGTTCTTCCTTTGGAGAAACAAACATCAGCAACCAGATCCTTATAGTTGGCTTTCGTCCTGTCGGCAGCCAGCTTTGCTACTTTATCAACTGCCTTGAATGCGTCCTTACCTTTAATGTCACATTCACTACCACCGGCAGACAATATCTCTGTGGTTTCCACTCTAACAAGCCGTCCATCCAAACGCATTCGATTGTCCAAAGTTGTGACTCCACCATAATATAAAGTTTGAGCTCCAATCATCCTGCCTATTTTCTGGGCTGTTTCAGGATCAATAGCCCCTGTTTCTGCGAGTTGAAATTCGCTCATTATTGTTGCTAGTCTTGAACGCTCAATTATATTGGCTTCTGGCAAAAGCTCTTTTAGTCTACTAATAAACATATCAGTCAGACCATCACAGAATGGCTTCAGATCATTCAATTTGGGGTTTGGCACATTTGGCACAAAGTCCATAACTGCCACTGTAACTCTTTCTGAAGCCTTCTTTTGATCACCTGAATAAGAATCAATATTACGAGTTTTTGATCCGCAAGCGCAAATACATAAACTTAACACCAATATCAAGACAATGCTATACTTCACTTTCCCCCCCTTGTTATACGTTGTTTACTTTCGCAAAGGCTTTAACCTGATCAAATCATCCTTATTATAATACTATCCGAATCTGAAATCAACTGCTCATTCAAACAATGCGTCCACAAATTCTTTGGGTGAAAAATCCTCCAGATCGTCGAGTTTTTCCCCTACTCCTACAAGCTTAACCGGTATGCCGAACTCACCTTTTATTGCGATCACTATACCACCTTTTGCTGTTCCATCGAGTTTCGTAAGTGCGATACCTGTCACTTCCACGGCCTCTTTGAATAGCTGAACCTGTGACATAGCATTTTGACCGGTCGTTGCATCAAGGACTAGCAAGATTTCATGCGGTGCGCCGGGTAAAGCTCTGTCAGCTACACGTTTGATCTTTTTCAATTCTTCCATCAGGTTTTTCTTTGTGTGAAGCCTTCCGGCAGTGTCAATAATCACAACGTCACTTCCTCTTGCGACAGCCGCCTGTATTGCGTCAAAGGCGACTGCAGCGGGGTCTGATCCTTCCTGATGCTTGATAAAGTCCAGTCCGCCAACCCGCTGGCTCCATATCTCTAACTGCTCTACTGCGGCGGCACGGAACGTATCTGCAGCGGCAAGTATGACCTTCTTGTCTTCACCCCTGAACTTTGCCGCCAACTTAGCTATCGTTGTTGTCTTGCCTGTACCGTTCACACCCAGAACCATTATAACAAATGGTTTGTGCGTGTTTATGTCTATATTCTGGTTCTCTGCGCCTAGTATTGACAGCATCTCGTCTTTTAGCAGCTGAGTAAGTGAACCCGGCGTTCCCTCAAGCTTCTCTCTTTTTACTCGCTCACGGACATCAGATACTATTTTCATCGTAGTCTCTACCCCAAGGTCAGACTGGATCAGAATCTCTTCCATTTCTTCTAATAGCTCAGGATCAATCTTTGTTCTTCTTCCAAGCAAGTCTCCAATCTTACCCCAAAAACTCGTTCGTGTTTTAGTAAGACCCATTCTCCATTTATTTGATGTAGGTTTTTCTTTTGGCTTTGGTAGTTTATCTACATCTAATTCTTCTACCTCTAATTTTTCGGCTTCTTCCTCAAGCACCTCTTCTTCCAGAGCGAGTTCTTTTAATATTTCTTCTTCGCTGACAATTTCCTCTTCTTCGATCTTTTCTTCTATCGGTTTAACAGTTTTATCTTCTTTCTTTCGCCTGAATATATTAAACATTAAATTTATAACCTCCTGAATATATTACATCTTCAACGACACAAGCTTTGAAACGCCTGATTCCTCCATTGTCACGCCATATAAAACGTCTGCGATCTCCATTGTGCGCTTGTTGTGCGTTATGATAACGAACTGAATAGTCTTAGAAAATTCCTTCACCATGTCGGTGAATCTTCTGACGTTTGCATCGTCTAGTGCCGCATCAACCTCGTCCATGACACAGAAAGGGCTTGGTTTGATCCTGAATAGAGCAAATAAAAGCGAAATGGCAGTGAGTGATCTTTCTCCTGTGGAAAGCATAGATACTGTTTGCGGTTTCTTCCCAGGCGGTCTTGCGACTATCTCTACACCGGATTCAAGTACGTCACCCTCGCCAACCATCACCAGTTCACCATGTCCTCCACCGAAAAGCTTTTGGAAAAGTTCCTGAAAATTTGTATTTACTGCATCAAAAGTCGTCTTCATTCGCTCACGAGATTCTGTATTTATTCGCTGGATGATGTTATAAAGAGATTCTTTAGCTTTTATCAAATCCTCTCGCTGTGACACCATTAAGTCATATCTATCCTTCTGACGATTATATTCATCTACTGCTGTCAGATTAACAGGTCCAAGTCTTTCCATCTTTACTCTGAGATCATCAATTCTCTTCTCGATCTCATCTTCGGTTAATTCAGAATCTCCCTTTTGAATTTCAACAGTAATTTGAGACTCCGTTTCAGCTAGTGATATGCCGTAACGCTCACGTATCTTTGAGATCAGCGAATCTACGTTCATCTGAATTTGTGTCCTCGTAACCTCTATCTGATACCTTTCCTGTTTTATTTGGTCAATTTCCCTGCGATTGTCTCTGATGAACGTCTCTCCTTCAGTAAGTTCGTTGTACGAGTTCTGTCTTTGCGACTCCAGGCTTGAAACTTCCGACTCTATCTTTGAACGATCATTAAATAGTCCTTCAAGTATGCCTTCTTGTACCGTTATGTTGTCGGCAAGTTCCTTCTCTGTTTCATCATCAGTGGATGCGGAATTTTGGTAGGAATATAGTGTTTTTTGTAGCTGTGCCTTCTCTTTTTCCAGAGACGTGATGTTATCCATCAACCCTTTCTCCTGCTGTTTCTTTGATGCAAGTTGTACTCTAAGGTCAGTGCAGGTTTTCAATACAGCATCCCGGTCCTGAATCTTCAAGCGTGTCTCAGACTGAAGATCATCTACTTTTGCTTTGATCTCCTCTCCCTTGCTGTCAATTTCTTCTACATCCGCTGACAATTTGATCTTTTTTTGCTGCAGATCAGCTATCTCCTTATCTAGTGTGTTATATTCCGAATCCAGGACTGATATTTCTTTCTCTGATCTTGCTAGACGCTGTTTGTATTGAGATATATCCTTCTGCATGCCAGTGTGTAATATTCTTTCGCTCTGGATTTCCTTTGATATGCGATCTTTTTCCCTTTGAAGTGATGATATTTTTCCTAAAAGCTCATCACGTTCCTTATAGACAGTGTTTAACTGCTCATCAAGTTCACTGACTTCCTTTTTGAGATCGGCTATTTCTCTAGAACGGCGCAAAAGACCTGCGCCCTCTGTTCCAGTTCCGCCGATAATTATTCCAGCAGATGATACTATCTGACCATCGAGAGTGACGAACTGAACGTTATTATATGATCTGCTTCTCAGTCTTATGGCAGTGTCAAGATCATTTACAATTAACGTATTCCCAAGCAGAAAATCCACGACTGCGGAATATCTTTGATCAAATGTCACCACTTTTGATGCGACAGCGATTATATTCCCTGCTAATTCGATAAAGTCATTTTCAGTCCTGTTCAAAATATCCATTGGTAAAAACGTAGCCCTTCCAGCCTTGCGCTCAATCAGATATTCCAGAGCTTTTCTTGCATCATCTAATGTTTCTGTCACGATTGATTGCACGTTACTCCCAAGGCTTACCTCTATCGCAATCTCGTATTGCGCTTCTGTCCGTATTATTTCTGCAATGGCGCCAAGCATACCTTTTAATGATCCTTTAAGTATCGCTTTAACCCCTGCGCTATAACCTTCGTGAGCCTTTTGTAATTCTTGTAAAGATTGCAGGCGTGAAAATCTTACATTGCGTTTTTGCTCTAGTTCTCTGATATTTTTGTCAAGAGCAGAGGAATCCGAACGTAGTTTCTCGATCTCTGAAGTTAGTTGTTCCTCTTTGATGGCCAAGTCTCCGATCCTTTCTTCTTTTTCTCCTATATCATCCTGAATTTTTTCAAGGCTTTCTTTTAACTGGGCATGTTCTGTGCGGAAACTTGCAGAATCAGTGGTCAGTCGTTTATGTCTGTTTACAAGGTAATCCAGCCTGCTTTCAGTTGCAGAAATTTCATTCTGTATCCTTGATCTTTTGTTAAGAGCGTCAATGACCTGTGCTTTGAGTTCCTCTATGCTCTTTTCTGCTTCCTTAGTAGTTTGGGATAGCAGATCGGCTGATACTTGGGCTTCTTTTAATTCATTCTCCTGTTTTGATATAACCTCACTGAGTTTATCTTTTTCGGCAGATATTTTTTCAAATTGCTTTTCCAGTTCTTGTATCCGCTGTGTGATTCTAGTAATTTCTGTAAGTGTTCTCTGTCTCTGTTGCTGAAGGTTTGTCTTTCGTTCTTTGAGTACAGCAATACTACTTTCAGTTTCTTCGATCTTACCCTGAATTCTGCGCTCCTCGATGCGAATATCAGACAGCTTTGCATCGAATTGCGTTATCTCAAGCCTGAGTTTCTCAAGATCAGATTCTAGTTTTGTCGTATTAGTTGATATTGAGCGTGCCTTATCATCCAGATCAGTCACTTTATTATCGGTATTTCCTAATTCTGATAACAGATTTTCGTATCTACGCCTGCTTAGAGTTGTATCAAGGGATTTAAGGTCAGAGTAATAACGCTGATAAGTTCTTGCACGAGATTCCTGACGCTTTAGGGAGGCTACCTGTTGCTCAAGTTCATGTAATATGTCGTTGATTCTGAGTATGTTCTGCTCAGTAGCTTCCAATTTTTTCAGGGTAGTTTTTTTTCTATGCCGAAATTTTGTTATTCCTGCGGCTTCTTCGATTATAAGCCTTCGATCCTGCGGGTTACTGTTGAGTATTAAATCAATGTGTCCCTGCTCCATGATGGAATAAGAGTTGATACCCAATCCTGTATCCATGAATAATTCGTGTATATCTTTGAGCAGACAGCGATTCCGATTTATGTAGTATTCACCTTCGCCGGATCTGAAGAATCGTCTTTCAATCTCAACTTCAGTATATTCTGTGTCGAATTTCTTATCATCGTTGAGAATAACAAGAGATACTTGAGACATTCCCAGTGGACGACGAACAGAACCTCCATTGAAGATGAGGTCTTCCATCTTTTCACAGCGCAAAGCCTTAGCGTTTTGCTCACCCAAAGCCCATTTTATAGCGTCAGCGATGTTGCTTTTCCCACAACCGTTGGGACCGACCACTGCTGTTATGCCGGGTTCAAGGGCGAGTTCCGCCTTATCGGCAAAGCTTTTGAAACCAGTAACTTCTAGTCTGCGAAAATTCAAAGAAGAATCTCCTATAAAGATAAGGAAGTATCTTATTATTTATTACTCGATTAATCTGTCAATACTCATAAGCTTGCGATTACCTGTTTGATTTTCTTTTTCAGCGATGTTCCCAATTGCAGGCAATAAACCCATCAGTAACCAGAATGGCACACCAACTATGTATGATTGCACAAGGTTATTAACGAGGAAGTGTATCAATAATGCAAACTCGGCGGACATGATGCCTATGACAAGCGAACGCCATAATGGGACGCTGTTTTCTGATGTACTTAATCTTTGTAGTAGCTTAAAACCATATAGGAAAAATGAAATAATTATCCACATCCATCCTGCGAAGCCTATCAATCCAGTTTCTGCAAGTACCTGAAGGTACTCGCTGTGCGCTCCCATGCCGTATCTGCTGTTAGCGCCTAATATTGCCGGATCATTGATATATGAGAACGCAAACGAACCATAGCCTGCCCCTAGTATCGGGTTATGCAAAAACATAGCAATGGCAGTACCCCATCTAAGCAGTCGCTCTCTGTTAGAGCCATAGTGGAAGCTAAATATGGTGCTTACCCTTGAGATTATTGTGTCTGATATCTGTGGAATACTTAATAGAATCAAGAAGAAAATGGCAATTCCACAGCCGATAAGTACCTTTTTATTTTGTAAACCTTCCGATCTTTGAACCAGCAGAAATCCCATAGCCAGTATAAAAGCCAACCAGACCCCACGAGAGAAGCAAAAACACATAGAAATACTATAAAACACTAGCATCCCTGTCCATGCAACACGGTCATAAACACCCCTATCATAGATGGCTCTTGCTACGAGGATCAGCAATATCGCCATAACAAAAGAACCATAATGTGCGTAGCTTGTGAATGGCAGACCTTCGTAAGCAGTAGAGTATCTCCATATCTTAATCCTGTCTGCAAGAAATATCACTGTCCAACCTACAGCGATGGTGGCTGGAACGATTGACATTATGAATAAGCGTCTAAGCTTTTGCCTATCGGTTATGATGTTAAACACTACAACTGATAGCATCATATATGTTAAAGCCCTGAACGACCCTTTCAATGATGCGTATAGATGGGTTGTGTTGATTAATGACAGGCAGACACCTAGTGCATATAAAAGCATCGGATATCGAAGCGGGAATCTTAAATGAAAGCCTTTACTGCCAAGAATGATCCATCTGAGGATAAGTGCGACAGCCATTATACCAAGTAACGGCTCCGTCGGCACCTGCATCTCAGTTCCCGAAGCCATGATGAATCTAAACGAAAATGGCAGGCAAGCAACCAGTACGTAAAGTGCGAGATCAAGTGTGGTAAAAGTCATTAGCGCAAGAGCGCAGAGTAAAGGAACAATAAGGACTGGCGAGTCAGCATATATTGCAAGAGTCGCTCCCAAAAGAACCAGCGCAGGCAAAATAAGAGCAAATCTCAGATAGGTTTTCCATTGAGGAAGAACTAATTTTATTACACTCGTCAATTTCTATTACTCCGAAAGCACTCTCTGGACGTATATATCCGCATCTATTCTACGTTTATCCCACCATGTTATGATTGCGCTGCCAATCCCGCTATTTACAGGGTATGGGTCTTGCTGTCCACCTTCGGCAGTGCATATAGCGGCGCCATTTTTCACCCAGATGAATTTGCCGTTTGCATCAACTCTCTGTGCATATATATCAGCGCCAGAGCCGCGTTCATCCCACCAAGTTATAATTACTCCATCAGCGCCATCATTGACCATAGTGGGGTGATACTGATTTTTTGAAGCGTCACATATAGGTATCCCATCTTTTGCCAATTTCACATTTCCTGTTGCATCAACTATCTGAACGTATATGTCCCATTCTTCATTATTGCGCTGATCTCTCCACGTAATAAATGCACCACCTTGACCATCACCAACTATGCTATAATCGTATTGATCGCCTTTCATTAAACAAATCGGAACGCCATCTGTCTGCCATGATACTTTACCTTCTGAATCAACACGTTGAGCATATACGTCCCAACCTTCTCCACTGCGTTCATCCATCCAGACAGTGATAGCCCCGCCACTGCCATCGGATGTAATCTCTGGAAATGTCTGATTGCCCGACGAAACACATATTGGAATGCCGTTTACTTTCCATAAAGAACGACCATCTGCATCAATCCGTTGAGCATATATATCATAGTTCCCGCTACGTCCATCGTACCATGATATAATCGCTCCATTTTTACCATCGCTTGTGATACTTGGATATATCTGCTCATTCACTTCTTTGGATACAACAACACCATTTGCAGTCCACTGCATTTCCCCTTTAGAGTTGACACGCTGGGCATATATATCAGGCGCTTCATTGCTGTCTCGATAGTCCTGCCATGCTATTATAGCCCCGCCTTTACCATCACTTATTATATCAAAATCCTTCTGCGCTCCGGGCGATTTGCAGATTGGAACTCCACCGGGCTTCCATTGTATTTTTCCATCAGCGTCAACCCTCTGAACATAGATGTCAGTTTCAACAAATCCAGCACGTTTGTCCCACCACGCCATTATCGCACCGCCAGTGCCATCGGTGACAATGTTGGGGAACCACTGATCACCGTTTTCCAGACAGATAGCTACACCATCTTTCGTCCATCGTACTTGACCACGGGCATCTACTCGTTGAGCGTAGATGTCAGATGATGACGCAGACATATCCTGCCAGACGATTATAGCGCCAGATGCGCCGTCAGTTGTGATTCTTGGGTGTTCCTGAGTTCCGTCTGCTATGCAGATGGGTAAATCTACGCTGGGGTCTTCGGGCCATGCCCCAAAAACTCTTGCAGATGGAATTGAAATGATAAATATAATTAAAGCAGATATTAAGTATATTTTTTCTAAATACCTAAAAATCCAATGTTCCATCACATTTTCCTTCCGACTATAGCTATATCGCTTGGTAATTTGCTTATGAGGGGCTCCGTAGAATCTTCTATCTCCAGCATACGTTCTATACGAAAGCCAGCTTCTGCCATTGCGTTTACCATGTCAGCTATTGTGTGGTAAAATTCAACTATCGGTAAATCAATGCTCCAACCACCGAATTGCCATGCCATCCCTGTACCATAAAAACTGTCGCTGTATTCTGGTGTTCTACCATTATAGCAACGTGTAACAACCAACAGACCATCATGCTCTTCTAAACAATCAGATACGGGATGACTCTTTTGCAGTAATAATCTTCCACCGGGTTTCAGCACTCGATACCAAGTTCGGCAGGCTTTGAAAATATCTTCCAGCCAGCAGACGTAAGTAGCATATACAATATCAAATTCACTATCTGGAATCGGTGTCAGCGTTTGGGCATCTGCAACAACAAATTTTACAGGCAAACCTATCTTCTGCGCGTTTCTTGTTGCAATTTCAATCGCTACTGAACTAATATCACATGCAGTCACATCAGCGCCCAGATTCGCCCACGAAAATGCTTGTTTTGCATCGCAGGCGCAGCTTGTATCCAGCAACTTCAAGCCGTGTACATCGCCTAACAAATCTATTTCGTAATCGTCTAAACGAATACCTCCATCCGCAAAAAACTGATAGTAATCGGGATGATCCTTCAAGTTAAATTCCATGTATGACGGTTGGTACGCATCCCACGCTGTCTTAACCATCTCCAGATGCTCTTCTTGTGAGAATTTTGGTTTATCATTCATTTTTGTTGTTCCTTTCATGAGCTACTAACCTATGAGCATATATTAAGCAAGCCTGAATATCTTTTGGTTCCAACCATGAATAACCAGCGAGAATATTTTCAGGAGTATCACCAGCCGCCAGCATCCCTAATATATGTTCTACCGCAAGACGATGCCCACGAATTATGGGTTTGCCCCCAAAGATCATTGGATTTACTGTAATTCTTTCTAATAATTTATCTTCTCCCATTTATTATATCTCCATCATTTATTTCTCTGTGGTTAATTCCATCAGTTCAGGGTTCTCTATGCTTGCCTGATACAAGGTCCAGTTACCGTTAAACTCTCGTAGCTTATCACTACCTTCAAAAATTAAGAGACGTGTTGCAATTTTATCAATAAAGAACCTGTCATGGCTTGCGACAACGACAGCACCGGGAAAATTCACTAATGCACGCTCCATCACCTGAGTGCTTGTCAGATCAAGATGGTTCGTAGGCTCATCAAGAACGATCAGCGGCGCACTCGAAAGCAGGCATTTTGCCAGAGCAACCCTTGCACGCTGTCCACCTGATAGAGTCCTGATCTTCTGTTCAATATCCATTTCTGAAAACTGCATCAGCGATAGGAACCGGTTTACCTGTTTACGTTTGGCGTAATATCCAAGAGTTGTAACGTTTACTGTATGGGTAACGCTGTCGTTAAGATCGAGTTCATCTAGCACCTGATTATAATAAGAACATACAACGTTCTTTTCCCAGTCAATTTCACCGGTATCCGATAATTCGTCACCTGCCAATATACGAAGTAATGTAGTTTTTCCACAACCGTTGGGACCTACGATTGCAATGCGATCCCCTCGCCCTATATCCATTGAAACGTTACGGAAAAGCGTGTGACCATCATAGGCTTTTGATATTCCCTCGATTCGACAAAGCTTGTTACCCACTCGAATACCACCATAAAGGTCTGTGATTATCTTATCAACCTGTCTTGGCTCAATACGTTTCTTGATTTTTGCCAATTTGCTTTTTAAGGCTCTGCTTGGGTCTTTCTTCATCTCATCACGGTCTGCAATTGCTTCTGACTCATAAGCTAAAAGTTCTTCTTCATGCTGGAATTGGCGTTCTAACGTTTTGATTCGTATCTTTTTCTCACGTATGTATTGAGTAAAATTCCCTTCGTATTCCTGAAAATGATAGTTCTCAATCTCCACGATCCGATTCACCACAAGGTCAAGGAAATGGCGGTCATGAGAGACGATGATCAGCGCGCCTCGAAGTTTTTTAAACCAATCCTCAAGCCATTCAATGCCTGATATATCAAGATAGTTTGTTGGCTCATCCATCAGCAAAATATCAGGTTCCTCAAGAAGTATCTTCGCCAATGCCGATCTGTTACGCCATCCACCAGACAACTGATCTATCGGTCGGTTTCGATAAACGTCGCTGAAACCAAGCACATTCAGGACAGTATCTATACGGGTCTGATACGTCCAGCCGTCTCGATGCTCCATTTCCTCTAGCAATTGTGACTGTTTATCAATTAATTGTTGGAGTTGCTTTCCCTTTGGTGCTTTCTTCAATTCCACCTCAATTTCAGAGAGTTCTTTTTCAATAGCATGAATGTCTGAAAATATATCATCAAGCACTTGTTTAATCGTCATCTCACCGTTGAGTTCGGAGAATTGAGAAAAATAGCCTATCTTAATGTCCTTATCTATTTCCACAGTTCCAGACGTTGGTTCTTCCTGATTAAGGATTAGCTTCAGTATAGTGGTCTTTCCGACTCCATTTTTACCGATCAAACCTACTCTATCGCCTTTGTTGAGACGGAAAAATATCTCGTGAAAGATCATTCTGGAATCATATTTCTTTGATAAATTATGAAGCCTAACGAGACTCATTCTTATACTCCTTGTATTGGTATAAAAAATCACCTAACAAGGATCATCTTTCCCATCTTCTCAAATCCGCCGGTTCTGAACACGTAGAAATATATTCCAGACGCTCTTTGTCCCGCATCCCATGATACTGCGTGTGTTCCTCTTCTTTGCCATGAATCTACTAGTACGTCTATCAGATCCCCTCTTGAATCGTATATCTCAAGAATGACGTTACCATCATTCAATAGTGTATATTCGATATTGGTAGTGCCGTTAAACGGGTTCGGGAAGTTCTGCCCAATCACGTTTACTGAAGGTTTTTCTGGCTTGGCAGCGCCTGACTTAGGCTTGGTGTAAGATTCTACTGCTGTTGAGGATCCATAATTATAAGGCTCATTCACTAGATGATAATATGGTTCATTCTGCCCGCCATAGTTTCTCTGAAGATATAAAGTTTTTAAATCAAACCGTTCAAGTTTATCGAAGGAAGTTAAACGTGGAATGCCGTCTTCCCAAATATATACAGGTATTGCCGCAGGATTGATCGTCTTGCTCAATCCACGATCTTTTGCAATGTGAAACAGTCCGAAGTTGCCTGGTTCGTGTCCTCCCATCCAATGACCGATAATGTCAACGTAGAATGGGTTTTTGCCGAAGATAATTACGTTGGTCATAAAGTCCTGTGCAGTATTGCCCGGACCGGGACCCTCTAAAAATGCGTTTCCATTCCTACCATATATACCCTCTATTATAGAAAGCCCTACATTTGTCACAGAAATCGAGTCACACATTCTCTGCGCCCATAACTCCATACCATACCCGCTGTTCACGTCCCTACCCGGCTTGTCCCATCTCGGTACGCCGTCTGTGAGATGCTGAATGAATAGCTCTTCAACACGCGCATCAAAGTCGGGTTGAAAATCCTTCAGTACATTTGCTGGATGACTCATAACGCCACTCACACCCTCGCAAAAGTGAACGTAAGGATGAACACACATCCCTTGAAGATTTTTTGCGCTCAAGGTCATACCCATTGAGTGACATTTGAATTTGGCGATGTCTAAAAGCCATGTGTCCTGATGATTGAAAGGTGCAACATACCCAATGCGATTGAAAACTACACCATCAGGGCAATCTTTCCATACTATTTCTGTACCTTCCTGCATAGTATTTAATGATAAGTCGAATATCTGACGACCTGTTGGAAAATCTGTCAGATGCACGTTTGTCCGTTCTGCAACGCCAATATAAGGACTTGTCAGGCGTTCAGTAGGACAATATGAGTCACCAAGCCAGTTTCCTTCCCTCATATATATGGTGTCTGCTGACAGCCCAAAATTTATCATCCCCTCTATTACGCCTTCCGTGAAATAAGGGTCTGTGACTATACCCATGCCATCTTCTGCATTTGATCTACCACTGGCACACGTTAAGTTGGGTTTTATAGCAACCTGTTGATTGAGCGGCATCCCCGGTGTGTCCTTGAGCGTAAATATCTCACCAGCAAAATCTATACCTGCTTGCTTTTTGGCTTCGGAATCCGTCTTTGATGCTACGCTGGTGCGCCTGATGAAAACAGCCTCCGGATGGGCTTCAATGAAAGAGTGTAACCCGAAATAGCTTGCCGCAGATAATGCACGCTTTACAATTGTAGTTGTAGGGTCAAAGAAGGCGGCGACAGTACCTGTTGCGATGGCTTTTATAAATTGTCTTCTATTCATTATTTTTCTCCTTTCAATGATTCTTACAGAATCATCATGACTAAATATAAGTTTATCAGAACACGTCTTTTATGTCAACAATGCTTGCTGTAGATCTCTGTCATAATTAAGTCCGCTATTGACATAAGTATTATTCCGTGTTATTATTTTTATTTTAGTAGCACGATATATCGAGATACTTATTGTTTTCGGATTATTACGATAAAACGCTGCAAAAAACGCTGCAAAATAAATGAAACACGATTACATTGATAAATATAGCGATTTAGACAGCTTCCTTCACCATCGTGATCCCAGAGTTAAGGTTATATCTATCGTTGCGTCTATCGTATTCATAGTCCTAAATAATCCCGAATCGTATATAAGCTTTGCTCTTTACGGATGTTTCGTTGCAATCCTCATTCTTCTGTCAAATATACCATTCACCCACATTTTCAAGCGATCAATCTCTATTATTCCTTTTGTGCTAGTAGTTGCAATCTTCATACCTTTTCTAAAAGAGGGAGAACCTGTTTGGGAACTGCACATAGGCGGATGGAGATTGATAGTAACTAATGAAGGATTGATACTGTTCTGGAACATACTTATCAAGGCTTATCTGTCCGCACTTTGCATAATACTTCTGATGGCAAGCACAAGGTTTGTACGTTTGCTCAAAGCCCTTGAGGAAATGAAATTGCCGAAGATAATTGTAATGATCTTCTCCTTTATGTATCGCTATATATTCGTACTTCAAGACGAATTGGAAAAGATGAAAAGGGCAAAGGAGTCACGTTCAGTTGGTGGTGGAAGATGGTTTCAAATTCGTGTCCTTTCCAACATGCTAGGCGTGTTATTTATAAAGTCTTATGAAAAAGGGGAATCCGTCTATCTCGCTATGTGTTCAAGAGGCTTTGATGGCACAATAAGGACGTTTGATCACAGTAAACTGACAAGAACTGATGCAATTTTCTTATCAACGGCTGTTATATTATTGGTTAGCATAAGGATTTTTATGAAGAATTAAGGTATTAAGGCTAAATATGCGAAAAATCATTGAAATCAAAGAACTGAGCTATTCCTATCCTGATGGAACAGTTGCGCTGAAAGATATAAACCTTGACGTATTTGAAGGCGAAACGCTTGGTATAATTGGACCAAATGGCGCAGGAAAGTCCACGTTTTTACTACATTTGAATGGATTATTAAGAGGAAAAAGTCACATCAAGGTTGCTGATCTGGAAGTAAATAATAGAAATCTGAAGAAAATAAGAAGCAAGGTAGGAATAGTTTTTCAGGACCCCGATAGCCAGCTTTTCATGCCCACAGTCTTTGAGGACGTAGCCTTTGGTCCCATGAACATGGGAATGTCAAAAGACGAAGTAGAAAAAGCCGTCATCGAAGCCCTGATGAAAGTTGATATGCTGAAAGCTATAAAACGACTGTCACATCACTTGAGTTTCGGTGAGAAGAAAAGGATATCCATTGCTACTGTATTGTCAATGAATCCAGATATATTGGTACTTGATGAGCCTAGTAGTAATCTGGATCCAAAGCATAGACGGGATTTAATCAACTTACTTAGAGAACTAAGCGTTACCAAAATAGTCGCCACGCATGATCTCGACATGGTTATGGATGTCTGCACTAGAGCAGTGCTTATTGACAAAGGAACCATCGTCGCTGATGGCGAAGTCATGGATATATTGAGTGATAACAACTTACTAGAATCGCATGATCTAGAGTTGCCTTTCTCCCTTGCTTTCTTGAATAACAAGCAATAGGAAAATCTTTTTCATTGTATAAGTAATCGTTAAAAAATACATAAACGTCCTAAAAACAACCCCCTAGCCCCCTTTTTTAAGGGGGAATCATGCGGAATACTCCCTTTTTTAAGGGGGAATAAATCGAGTCGTATCAACATTCCCCCTTAGCAAAGGGGGTCAGGGGGTTGTGAAAAACGTTGAAATACTATGTCAAAATGGCATTTTTTAACGATTACGTATAAAAAGTAAAGGTTTATTTTTAATTAATTGATTTTAATTTTCCCCAGGTCGCCGCAAGCTTACTATTGGGTTTGACAGCAAGCAGATTAGCAAAACCGCCCATTATTACTTTAATTTCATCCTTACTTATAACCCGATTAAAAACAAATACATCATCTAGTGTTCCAGTGTAGTATGATGCTTTTGACGTGCTTCTAAAACCCATATCCAGACTAGGCTCTTTTTCAACATTGATCACCCCACCGCCGGCTATTGGCGGTTCAGGTTCACCATTGACGTAGATTATTGCCTGTTTTCCGTCCCAAGTAGCCGCAATGTGAACCCATTCACCGGCTTTCAAAGACTTGCCTAGTGCAACAAAATCCTGTACGTAATATGTGGTCCAAACAACGTTTGTATTGTTTAACCCAAACTTCCACCCGGCGTTGCCATCCATCTCAATAATTTGAGACCAAGTAGGAAATGCTTCTGGTTTAACCCACGTTCCGGCAGACATCGGATCTGTCAGTGCGCTGAGTGGTTTTGCATTGGGAACTGTTATATTTGTACTGCCATCAAAATGAAATCCGCCGCCAAATTTACCATTAACCCAGTCAGCTTTGCCCACAACGGTGCCATTGTTGTCAAAACCTGACATATCTTTTACTGCATTCCCTTTTTGCTCTTCAAATGTAACAAGGAATACCAATCCCTGCGGGACAGCAGAACTAACCAGACTAGAGCAAGCAAAAAAAACCAAAACTATAGTAAAACTTAATATAACACTTTGTTTCATTTTTGTATCTCCTCTACATAGTCAAAAAATTATAGCAAACCTATCGAAATCATACCTCCTCTGTTGTGAAATACCATATTACTAGGATAAAATAAAATATTCTGTTTGTCAAGGTAGAAAATCTGAATCAAAAACAGTTTCTGATACTATCACATACTCGTGTTTTTTAGCTTACCCCACAACGCAGGTAGTTTCTCTTTTGTGTTGGATACGGCTTCTCCCTGTGAGCTTAGAATTCCGGGTCCTTTGATAAGCACATTATCAAAGTAGATGGGCTTATCCCAGCCATCAAGTGCAAACAAGCCACTTTTATATTTATCGTCATTTGCCTCTAAGATTTTCTTAACATTATCCTTGTTTTCTCCATACCAAACCTCAATATGTTTACCATTGTGAATCACTTTGATGTGAAATGGCTTATTCACAGTTGGTTCAAATGATTTATAGTCATCCAGATTTACGATTCCTGTGTTAATATCCCAACTTGTTCCGCTGTATAATGTAATTTTTTTCTGAACAGGATAGACCCATACAGCATAGTGTCCACCTGTGCTGGCATCCACATAAGTCCTTATGCCCCCGGGATATTCTTGTGCTGATGTAAGCTTGATATCACATTCAACGGTATAGTCCTTCCAATCTGCCTTTCCTGTCATCATCTGCGATTGCCCGCCTACACCGTTGAATACTGCTTCACCTTTGTCAATAGACCATGATGCGTCTTGTCCAACCGGTGACTTCTGCCAATCAGCACCAAATTTTGCTCTCTCGAAATCATCAAGAAAGGCGTAAGACTGTAAAACAGGAAGTGTTACTGCAACAACCAGAAGAATCAACAGCTTAAAGTAAATCTTTTTCATTATATTATCCTCCTATTTTTTCAGGAACCATAGAGAACATTACGCATTGGATAAGATTTTAGCTTTTGATAATAACATATCACCTCTTTTCTAATTTTTTCAACACATTTAGATACCCATCGCTTGTACTGACGATTATCTCCGCGAGACCATCATTATCAATATCCGCTATCACAGGCGTATCGGGTGTTGCGCTCAAAGGTACTCGCCAGAGTATATGATCGGGTGCATCATTATCGAGTGCAATTACCTCATTTGATCCGAGTGAATACAAGAACTCATCACGTCCATCTGAGTCAATGTCCGCACTTGTGAAATGCCATCCACCACCGTGTTTTAATACCTTGATCTCCCATTGCACCTCACCTGTTTTGCCATCATAGCAGGCGATTCGCCCATCGAGGTGATAAAATGCTATCTCAGGTATTCCGTCACCGTCACAGTCTCCAATGCCCTGAAGCCCGCTTGTACCGACAGAATTAGGTAATGGTATTTCCCATAGGATATGAAAATCCTTTGTAACGACTGTTAATCCTCCCATTGCAAAAGATGCTGACGCCAGCAGGTATTCATCTACTCCATCACCGTTGAAATCCGCAGGAATGGGGTAAAAATACGATTGCCAGCGACCATTAAATATTTCTTTGACAACGTGAATAGGCTTGCGAATCGGCTCACCTGTGTTTCCATCGAGGTGATAATATATGTAAGCATAGCTTCCAAGTATTTCCTGAAATCCGTCTCCATCTGAATCATAGCAAACGTAACTGTTAGGATAGGGCCATGCCTGTCCACTATCATCCGTCCATGATTTCTTGTGCCATCGTATCTCGCCTGTCCTGCCGTCAAGACAGAGCATCTCAGGCTGTGTCGTCTGCATGATCGTAACTACTACGTCCCAACCTTCTTTTCGGAATTTACCTATTTTGAAAGTCTCAGTAAGTCGGGGCGCAACGTCAGGCAGTTCCGATTTCCAGTAAATAGAGCCATCCGAACGCAGAGCATAGATAGTGGTATATTTCTCATCGCCAGCGTCAGAACAGATTATCTCTTTCTTACCATCACCGTCAAGGTCAACGACTGGAACAGGCGCATGATTGATTTTCCACGTCACCCAGAATGGTTGAGCATGACCCTTAAACCTCCATCTGACTGATGGATCAGGTTTATCATTTTTTGGAGGTTCTATTACCTCTATAAATCCGCCAGCGTCTTCAACGATGATCTCATTAAACCCATCTCCGTCTACGTCAGCGATGCTTGGTGTTGTCCGATAATTCGAGGTATGATAATGTGACTCCAATTTCGCCGATGCGCCATCTATACGAACTGCACCGGATTCTGCATATAACTCAACGAGAGCTTGTGATGACGTTGTTGCGATGACCTTTGGCGGCTTTTCAGATGGACTTGTTATAGTGAATTTCGTCTGTGCGCCTTTTATACCTACTGAAAGAAGTTTTTGACCGACTGATGTGAAGAATTCCTGAGAGCCGTCATTATCTACATCGCTTGTTATAATCGTAGAATGATGAACAGGTCCACGTGAGCTTGCACTGTTGACGTTATCAGGAAATACGTAAGGCTTCATGCAGAAACTACCGATTGATTCACTTTCCCAGCGAGGTATCAGATCAGTACCAGTATAAGTCATTACATACAGCATTGAATCACGCTCAACAGTCTTGCTGGTTGCTTCGCTGAGGAAAAGCTCATACTGACCATCTGAGTCTAAATCCGCCACTGCCCAGAGGTATCTGTCAACTATATCGCTTTTGACTTCACCTGTCAGGATGTCAAATATTACAACGTGCCATCGGCGATCATCTTTGAAGTGATGAATATTGACAGCAAGTTCAACCCGTCCATCACCGTCAAGGTCACGCACAGAGTTAGGAAGTGAATTTAAAGCAAATTCAGTCGGTACAGCAACATCCGCTTCGTTCTTGAGATATTTATGTGACCATGCGAGTTTTGCACCGGTAGGACTATTTTGGATAAACTCCAGATGCGGGGGCGCATCAGCCTGTATCACGAAATCAGGACGGCCATCGTGATCCACATCTACGACATCTAATTGGCCGTAGTTTCTGCCAACATTCCATTCAACATTATCTTTGATTTTGCCAGTGAGAGCATCGTAAACCGCAAGATGGTATTGAGTCATCATAACAATCTCATTCTGTCCATCAAGATCGGTATCCGCTATGGTGACGACAGGGGAATACATATCTTTGACTCTCTCAGTCTGCCAGACAAGACGGGGTTTATCCGCACCTTCATCGTAGGCGTACATCCTGCCAAAATTTGCTTCAGCGCCGATGCCAAAGGCATTATCAAACTCGACTCTTTGATAACCCGTTACATCAGGAAGTAACTTTGCAAGCTTTACTGGTGATTCATTGGGACGGTTTACGAGTGTCCCTTTGCCGTCAATGTCAATCTGAGGTTGTGTTCTACCCCAGAATAATGCGTTATTATAAACGTAATTCTCGCCAAAAATATTCTTAGGTAAATCAATTGTCTGACTTGCGCCTGACGATGCTGTAACGATAAGATGGTTGCTCCACAGACCAAGATAATGTCTCCAGATGACTTCGGGAGCCTGTGCCATGTTTCCTTTCAAGGAAGTGTGACCTGTCATTTGTGGATCGTGCCGTTCCATTGCCCAATCGTTATTTTTCATATCCATTCCTTTGTCTGATGCGCAGCAAGAAAAGCTTAGACTTAATAAAACTAAAAAACACATCATTTTGTTCATATATGTTTCCATAAAATATAATCTGTTAATGATTCATAATTAAATAACTTCCCTATTTTGAGATATTTGGATATATAACCCATTTAATCAAATCCCCCCTTTAGCTAAAGGGGGGATTAGCCTAAACTCCCCTCTTGAGAGGGGTTTGGGGGTGTGTTTCCTATTAGGTAAGTTATTTATACGAATCCTAAAATGTTTTATAATCAGGATTGGGTTCTGGTATTTTTGCTTCAAGCTCTCCTCTCCAATCGCTTAACATCTCCTTCAACTGTTTGGTAATATCAGGTTTATCCTCAGCGATATTATGCTCCTCGCTTACGTCTTCCTTTAGGTTATATAATTCCAGACGACTATCCTCAAAGAATTCAATTAGCTTGTAATCTCCACATAGCACAGATGAGCCGGGAGTACCTCCCTGATTACCATAATGCGGATAGTGCCAGAAGATTGCATCTCTATCCATAGTAGTGCTATCCTGCAAAAGCCCAAAGAAACTTAATCCATCACAATGTTGTTCAGGCAAAAAATCGAGTCCAGCCATTTCTAATATGGTTGGATAAAAATCTGTGCTAGTTATCGGGAAGTCGCTTATGCTTCCTGGTTTGATGATTTCAGGATACTTGATGATCAATGGTTCCTTTGTACCGCCCTCGTACATCCAGCCTTTGCCTTCGCTTAATGGTAAGTTGCAGGTTGGTGAACCCTCAGCAGTTGCCAAACCTCCGTTGTCTGATGTGAAGAATACTACTGTATTTTGCGAATAACCAGCTTCTTCAACAGCTTCAAATACCCGTCCGATGTTTTCGTCAAGATTTTCAACCATTCCAGCGTAAGCAGGATCTGATTGTATTAATCTTCTGATTATACGCATATCCTTTTTATGTTCACAGGGAAAGAAGTCACCCTCTTCAAACGTCTTTTGCTGATCTAGTCCAAATTCTTTTGCCTTTTGCTCATATTTCTTGATATAATGCTGTGGAGTCTGGATCGGTATATGTACGGCGTAATGTGAAAGATACATAAAGAAAGGTTCATCACCGTTGTTTTTGATAAGCTTAACTGCTTCGTCAGTAAGCCGATCGGTCAGATATTCGCCTTCGGGACCGTTTTCAAAATTCGGTATATTGTACGGGCTGAAATACGTTCTCGGCGCACCCCAGTGACACCCGGCGATATTGACGTCAAATCCATGTCTTTCAGGGTAGTATGATTCATTACCAAGATGCCATTTACCTACGTGGTACGTTCTATAACCGGAGTCTTTTAATGCGCTGGCTATGGTTTTTTCTTCTAACGGCAGGTGATTAACGTAAGGTGAATCAATCAGTTTTCCTCTGGCATGACCACCGATATAATCAGTAAGTCCAAGTCTAGCAGGATATTTTCCTGTGAGTATGCTTGCCCGTGTTGGTGAACACACAGGACAGGAAGCATAAGCATTGGTGAATCGAACGCCTTCATTCGCCATACGATCAAGGTTTGGGGTTTCATAAAACGTGCTTCCACAGCATCTGACGTCCTTCCACCCCATATCATCTATTAATATGAAAATAAAATTTGGTTTATCATGTAGACTCATTTAGTATCTTCCTATTGTGAGCAAGAAGAAAGTCTATAGGTCAATAGCTCTATTGGGCCTATAAATTTCAAACCTATAGACCTATTGACCCATCTCCATTCGTGATTAAAAGAATGTTACCTTAATTATAAACCATGCTAACTTTTGGGTTGTGAGATATGTTTCCAGATTACATTATAACAACTTGCATTAATTAAATCAACCTTATTGACAAAAGTTTTGTATTGTGGCATAATATTATATGCTCATGCAGGAGATAGTAGCAGTAACCTCAGCATAAATTGTGAAAATGTATAAAATGAAACTGGTAAAAGGTGGTTCTTATGCTGGATTTTAGTGTTTTGGTTTTAAATGCAAGCTATGAAGCGATCAATATATGTAATCTAAGACGTGCTATAACACTGATCTTTAAGGGAGTCGCTTGTGCAGAAGAAGAGACAGAACATGAGATCAGGTCTTCAAGTATGGTTATCAAGGTTCCGGCAGTTATCAGACTGCTGAAATTCATAAAAATCCCATACAGGGCAGTACGGTTTTCACGCAAAAATGTGCTTATAAGGGATGGCTACCGATGCCAATATTGTGGAGAGTTATTAACTCCATCGTTGCTTACGCTTGATCATGTTGTACCGCTATCGCAGGGCGGAAAAACTCAATGGGATAACGTAGTTGCCGCCTGCAAAGCTTGTAATATCAAAAAAGCAAACAGGAATCCATCCGAAGCAGGGATGAATTTGCTAAAAAAGCCGAAAGTTCCTCCGGTTGTATATTATATACATTTAGTGAAGAATACGCAGGGGCATCATCGCACATGGCAAAAGTATTTATTTCCCAACAATTAGCTTAGTGTTAAAATATACATAATATTAAAAAAGAGAGATGCAGAATGCAAGGCACAAAAAAAACACAGAATACGTCATATAAGACGAGATATTCTGTTAATAGGAACTCATGTATTCCTGTGTTGATTACTGCCTGCTTTACTGTTCTACTGCTTCTTTTACATGGGTGTAGTTCATTCGGACCGCCTACTGATTACTATCAAAAAACTCTGGAAATGGAGGGATACGAAGATCAAGTTAGTAACAAAACTGGACAAAATTCTGTGAATGCCAACAATTCTAATGAAAATCAGGAACCTGCAAAGGTAATAAAGAAACCATCTGATGAACCACCAATAGTTGAGGTTTTAACAAGACCATCACAAGAAAAAGAAGAGACTGCTGTTGTAACTCAACAACCAATGCAAAAGTCAATAAATCAAACACCTACGATTGTACAGTCATCCGCACCTGAAAAAAATTCAGAGATAGAAAGGAATTCAGAATCTATTGTAGTATCTTCCGACATTATAAGAAGCGCACTTGAGATTGCTGGTATTAATGTTAGAAGTGTAGAACTGGTAAACGGGCGAACTGAGGGCGGCAAAAATTCAGTTCGTGTAGACTTTATCTGTGAATCATCGAAGGCTGTAAACGAAAAATTTTTTACAATCTGTGCTGTAACCTATCATCTCAATAAGGCGTCGAGATCAATAGATGTAGTAGTCGGGATAGCTGAAGATTCACAAGCAACTTTGATGGGCGTACTGCAAAGCAACACAGAAGATATCACGGCATGGATGGACAACAAGATCACAAGAGCGGAATGGTACTCCAGAATTACAAGGAAAATGCTTTAAGATTTTTTGCTATGAAATATGAGAAATTAAGGAAAGGTTGGCAATTTGAGAAGGTCTACAAAGAAGGATATAAGTATTTCGATGATCTGTTTGTTCTTTATGTATTGTCAAATAATACCAGAGAAGTTAAAATAGGGTTAACTGTCACAAAGAAAATCGGCAAAAGTGTTCAGCGAAACAGGGTAAAAAGATTGATCCGAGAAGCATTAAGATTATCAAAGGGGATATTACCGGGAAATGACATAGTAGTAATTGCAAGAAAACCCTCAGTAGATTTGAAATGCCCTCAAGTAAAAAACTCGTTGAACCACCTGCTTCGCCGTGCACGTATACTAGAAAGCTGAAAAAATCGGGTTATTATCCATTATGAAGAGATTGGTCTTATTTTTGATACATATTTATCGCGCATATATTTCTCCCTTTTTACCTCCTTCCTGTCGTTTTTATCCTACTTGCTCTGAGTATGCGCAGGAGGCAATAACCGTCTACGGAGTCATGAAAGGTGGATGGTTATCTGTAAAACGCCTCTTAAAATGTCATCCCTTCCATCCTGGTGGTTATGATCCGGTCTGCAAGGAGTTTGATAATTGAGTTATTAAAGAAAAAAATTGACTTGTAATTAATCGGTGTTTTATATTGCATATCAACTCTTGTCAAAATGACGTAGGATTGGATATCAAACATGCCAACTATTGTATTTTAATCTGGAGAAAGTAATGGATAAACGGTATATTCTGGCTATCATTCTGGTATTTTTGATCTTGTTTTTATGGCCGTTATTATTTAGCCGTAAAAAACCGAGAGTAGAGACTCCGCCTCAAAAAGAACAGCAGACGGTACAAAAGCAAGAAACAAAACCCAAACCTATAACCGTTCCAAAGATTGTTTCAAACTGGCAAAAAGGAGAAATCACTACAATCCAAACGCCTCTTTACGAGGCTAAACTCGTATCAGATGGAGCCAGAATAGTCAGTTGGAAATTGAAGAATTATACCAAAAGAACAGATAAAAGTGAATTGATAGACCTGATCCCGAATACAGCCCAGAAATGCCTGACGATACAATTCTACGATCCTGATCTTCAAGATGAAATAAGTAAAGCTACATGGAAACCTGATAAGAAGACATTGGATCTGGAAAAAGGTGAACTTAGTCAGGGAACTGTAGATTTTGTATATACCACATCTAATGGTATAGAGATTTCTAAAAAGATGACGTTCTCAAAAGACAGTTATTTAGTGGATATAGACGTCAGTTTTCGTAACCTATCATCCAATATAACAAATGTGAGCGGATATGATTTGTGCTGGGGTCCGGGTCTTATCGAAGATGAATTGGTCCCCCATGCGGAACTTGCAACTGATGGTCCCGCCGTTCTTCTCAGAACAGACAAAGGGGCAAAATTCGTGAAATACTGGCAAAAATCAGGATTTGGGTGTTTTGGCGGGAAACCGACACTACTTCCTAGCGGACAGGAGCCTGAAGGTCCGCTTTACTGGGTAGATTTTTCTGGCAAATATTTTGCGGCTGTTCTTATACCGGGTAAAGACTCATGGTGGACAGAAACCAAACAGTCAGGAAAACGATATTCGGTTACAACAGGCGCAAGTGATGCCACTGTCTCCCCTAATAATATCTGGAGTACGTGGGGAGATTCTACCACTATTGCGTTAACGAGACGTGATTTTAGCCTACCCGTTGGAGAATCTAAAACTAACAATTTTCAGGCTTATGTAGGTCCGAAGAAGTGGAGTATTCTGCAAAATATCAATGCAAAGGATTCAGGAGAAAACCTTAAATTGGGGAAAATGATCTACTTTGGAACATTCACCCCGCTAGGTAAAGCTACTCTGTGGCTTTTGCAAACTTTCTATAACGTGGGAAAGAATTTTGGTATAGCCATAATTCTTATCTCAGTTTTGATAAAGCTTCTTTACCTGCCTTTAACTCAGAAAAGCTTTAACTCTATGAATAAGATGCAGGAACTCCAACCTAAATTCAATGAGTTGCGGGAAAAATATAGAGATGACCCGCAGCAGTTAAACAAGGCGACGATGAAACTCTATAAACAGTATGGTGCCAGCCCTCTCAGCGGATGTTTACCGCTTTTGTTGCAGATACCTGTATTTTGGGCATTGTTCTCTACGCTACGCGGCGCTGTGGAATTGAGAGGAGCGGTATTCATAGCTGGTTGGGTCAATGACCTATCGTTACCAGATACAATTGCGGCAATCGCAGGCATACCCATACGAATTCTACCGTTACTAATGACTGGAAGCACCCTTGCACAGCAGTTGTATTTTGGCACAGGAAGTACGGGGAGTCCGGGGGCAAACAATAAGCTAATGGCATTTATGCCAGTCTTCATGCTATTCATATTCTATGGTATGCCATCTGGACTCGTATTGTATTGGTTCTGCAACGATATTTTCACTTTTGGACACAGGTTCATTATTAAAAGAAATAAAGACAAAAAACTAAAGGAACAAGATGGGAATGAAAAAATGATTGAAGGTAAGGTTAGTAAGCCAACAGTAAAGCGTAATCCCAAAAAAAAGAAATAGTAAATATGTTTTCTATATTCTAGTATTAATCTGGAGGTAACGTAATGTCGGAACAATATCTCGAACAAGATGGAAAAACAATAGAAGAAGCTGTGGAACTTGCGCTACAAAAGCTAGGCACAGATAGAGATCAGGTAAAAATTACAGTAATCAGCGAGGGAGCAAAAGGATTATTTGGAATTGGTTCTAAGCCATGTAGAGTTCGTGTCGTTATGAAAGATGGTGTCTCTACTACTCCTGATGGTATCTTGAAAACTATATTAATAGAAATGGGAATTGAATGTGATATCAGAAGCGTGGTTACTGATGGAAACATTCATCTTACAGTTAAAACACCTAATCCGGGACTGCTGATTGGTAGGCGGGGTATGACGTTAAACGCTATACAATACCTTGTTAATTGTCTTGCTAATAAATCGTCACTCGTTAAGAGAAGAATCATAATAGACGCCGAACAATATCGAGAACGCCGAGAGGAAAGTCTGGTAAACCTTGCGAGAAGACTCGCTTCAAAAGTGAAGCTTACTGGACAGGAGATCGTGGTTGAACCTATGAGTCCGCAAGATAGGCGAGTTATACACATGACTCTTCAAAACGATGCAGAGGTAACAACTTTCAGCCGTGGGGAAGGCTCCATGCGCAGTGTAGTGATCACAACGAAAGAACGCGCACCTAGAGATTTCACTGCTGAAGATAAAGATTAATTTAAGTATGGAAGATACCATTTCTGCGATTTCTACCCCAAGAGGAGAGGGAGGCATTGGCATAGTAAGACTAAGCGGTCCTTCTTCTCTTACTATTATAGATAGAATATTCCTACCACGTCATAAAAAATCAGGCAAGACAAAATCGCACAGGATCATTTACGGTCACATTATTGATCCAGATACGGATGAGCGAATAGACGAAGTGCTGGTCAGTGTGATGCTGGCACCGAATACTTATACCAAAGAGGATGTTGTCGAGATTAATTGTCATGGGGGAAACGTACCTCTTAGCAAGATTCTGGAACTTACACTAAAGATGGGAGCCAGGATCGCAGACCCCGGAGAATTTACAAAACGAGCATTCTTGAATGGCAGGATCGATCTAGCACAGGCAGAGGCCGTTGCTGATATTATTCGTGCAAGAACCGACTTATCGCTAAAAGTCGCTGTTGGGCAGTTAGAAGGCCGTCTATCAAAGAAAATCAGTCAGGTTCGTGCTGATCTTATCAGCTTATTGGCTTCTGTTGAGGCCTCCATAGATTTTCCAGATGAGGATCTGGATTTTATAACCACAGAAGAAATAGTTTACCAGATCAAAAATGTATACAATAAGCTGGATTCTATCCTAGCAACTGCCGAAAACGGCAGGATCATAACAGAGGGAATTAAAGGGGTAATCATAGGTAGACCCAACGTTGGGAAATCAAGCCTTTTCAATGCACTACTCAAGGAAGATAGAGCCATAGTCACGTCTATACCCGGCACTACGAGAGACCCCATCGAAGAATTTGTAAACCTGAATGGCGTTCCACTGAAGCTAACGGATACTGCTGGGATCCATGAGACAGACGACGTAATCGAGGTGGAAAGTATTGACAGAACGAAAGCCCATCTCGATCAGGCTGACTTGATACTGATGGTGCTTGATGGTTCCGATGTTTTGACGGATGATGACAGGCATTTAATCTCTATTGTGGCAGACAAAAGAACAATAGTCGTTGTCAATAAAGCAGACCTTCCGAAGATGCTAGACAGAGACGAATTGGATAGTCTTGCACCTGATATGCTCATTACTTGTGTTTCAGCAGTTGATGAGTCAGGTCTTCATGATCTAAAGTCAGCCATTAGTGAAATGGTTTTTCACAGGGATTCATTATCGGCAGACCCTGTATTTGTTACTAAAGCATGGCAGAAAAACGCCATTAGAAAAGCGATGGAAAGCCTTCAATTTGCACAAGAAACCATAAAAGCTAGTATGCCAATAGAATTGATAGCAGTAGACCTGAGAGGTGCATTAAATAATCTTGGTGAGATCACAGGAGAAAACGCTTCACAAGAGATATTAGATCAGATTTTTTCAAGGTTTTGCATTGGGAAGTAAGAAATCGTTTTTCATCCCTCATCCTTCCGCCTTCATCCTTACAAAGTGGTGGGGCGTATTGGGCTTGAACCAACGACTTCCACCGTGTGAGGATGGCACTCTTCCACTGAGTTAACGCCCCCTAAAGAAAAAGGATGAAAGATGAAGGATGAGGGATGAGGAATAAAGAATGAGACAAAAATGTTTTTCATTTTCCGCCTTCATATTTCATCCTTCATCCTTCTAAAAATGGTGGGCCTAGTTGGACTCGAACCAACGACCAACCGGTTATGAGCCGGTGGCTCTACCAACTGAGCTATAGGCCCATTAAATAGCAGTAATAAATTATAATAGAACTTTTATGTAAAGTCAACCCTTTTTTGTGCATTTTAGGATGGTAAATGAAGCACAGTAAACATAATACAAAAGAAAGGAAGTGACCAGAATGATCACCAAACTCTCAATAAGAAATTTCAAGTCCATAAAAGAACTTGATATTGACTGCGCAAGAGTGAATCTGTTTATCGGGGAGCCCAATACAGGCAAATCGAATATACTTGAGGCACTTGGTTTGCTGAGTTGGTGTGGATGTGAGGGGGTGTCTCTAAATGATTTTGTGCGATTTCAATATACTAACAATCTCTTTTATGATAATTTCACAAATCAATTTGTTGAGGTGAATATCAATACTGAAAGTGATTTAATAAACATATATTTGGGTGTTATACCAAAAAGCAGTAATTTTCCAATTTACCACAGCAGATTTTCAAAACAAGAAATAAATAAACCGTTCACAACAATGGAGCTTAATCGCCAAAAAGATCTAAATAATGAAAAGTTTACAGAAGCATTAAGTTCAGAATTCAGCAAAAAAGGAGTATCGTTTTCACCAAATCAAACTTTTGTATTAGTAAAAAAACCAAACCAAGAATGGTTAGTATTTGATTACGATAGAATATTTTCTATCAGAGAAAGAGATGATTCATTGGATGTATATGAATATGCTCAGAAATTTAGAGTATTGAATCAGTTTGGTAAAACTAATGATTATAAGGGTACAGATTACAGTCTCGAATTCATAAAATTCTATCACTACAAGCAATTAGAGGGAGATAAGTTTCCCGACAAAAGTTTATCTACATTAGTTCACCCGTATGGTTCAAATATGCTTACTCTGATAAGTACAACAAAGAAACATAGAGAAATAATATCTTCATTCTTTAAGGACTTTGGTTTTAAACCGAGTATAAGAGAATTTGAGAATAGTATCGAGTTTGAAAAGGAAGCAGACGACGTTAATATCAGCTATCCTTATGTGCTTGCTTCTGATACACTCAGGAGAATGATATTTTATAATATCGCCATAGACTCCAATAAAGACTCAACACTGATTTTTGAGGAACCAGAAGCACATGCTTTTCCATATTACATCAAACAGCTTGGTGAAAAAATAGCATTTGACGATAACAACCAATATTTCATTGCAACGCACAATCCTTACCTCTTGCTTTCTATACTTGAGAAAATCAACAAAAATGATGTTAATGTATTCATCACGTATTTCCGAGAATACCAAACAAAAGTCAAATGTCTCAATCATGATGAAATATTGGATCTAATGGAGTATGAGCCATTCTTTAACCTTGATTCGTTCATTGAGGAGGAAGAATAGTGGTTTTTGTTGAATGTAATCCAGATAAATATGTGATTGAGAGAATATCCTATACCTTACCTAAAAATCTAATAAGGCACGGAGGTGGAAAAGGGAATGTTATAGGTTTGGTAAATAAAACTGTTAAATCAATTGGTATTATTGACCAAGATCCATACGGAGATCAATTTCAATATAAAGATATAAATGAAAAATATTCTTTGATAGAGACAGAGGGTAGGTCAAGTCTGTTAATGCGTAATAATGATAACACAAGGAAGTTAATTCAGATTTCTCCCGACATTGAGGGTTGGTTTGTATATAAGGCAGAACAAAACAGAATATCTTTAGGCAAATATGGGCTTCCTAATGATAGAAAGAAAATGCACGATATAAGGAATTTACAGAGAAAGATGGGATTTCAACAATTTATAGATGAACTGCTCAAAATAAATGATAATGAAATCAACGCTATTAGAAAATGGATAAATGAAATGTAATTTTAGGAAACAATGAACTAAACACATAACAATGAAGATAATTAATGAGCAAAATTGATCTACAAACGTTAACATTAGTTATCTAGTGAGAAAACTATTTTGATTATTGATGGCAAAAAAATATTATTTTATACATAGATTGGGTAATTATCTGATTTATTTATTGGTATTGATCATTGGATTTTTAGCCAGATATGTCCCTCTGAGATTAGCTCTGAGAATGGGATCAGATATCGGGAACCTTGTGTATGTCGTACTGAAAAAAAGAAGAAATATTGCTCTGAATAACTTACGCATGGTCTTCAAAGATAAGCAAGATTCAGAAATAATAAAGATCGCTAGACAGAGTTTTCAGAACATGGGCAAGACGCTCATTGAATTCCTGCGTTTTCCCAAGTATGACGTTCAGCAGGTTATAAGCATGGTTAGAATTGAGGGGGAGGAATATCTCAAACAAGCAATATCCAGCGATAAAGGCGTTATAATAGCAACTGCGCATTTTGGAAACTGGGAGCTAATATTTCACGTCCTTGCTGGAATGACTGACAAACTTTCTGCTGTTGCCCAACGATTTAAGAATCAAGGGTTAGACAAACTGACGAATAAATATAGAATCATACACGGCGGGGAGATTATCGAGAAAAAGCTTGCTATAAAACAGGTGCTGCTTCATCTTAGAAGAGGGTTTTGCGTTGTGATCCTGAACGATCAAGATGCCGGTAATAGTGGAATTTTCGTTGATTTTCTCGGTGTACCAGCTTCAACAGCAAAGGGCGCCGTCGCCTTCGCTATGAGAACTGGCGCTACGATCCTGAATGTATTCGACGTCAGACAAAGTGATGGTAGTCACGTAATTAAAATATCCGAACCAATGAAGATCGAATGTTCAGGGAATTTACAAACAGATATGAGTAAGGGTGTTAAGGGAATTGCACAGGCTTTGGAACAAATGATATACGAACACCCATCACAGTGGCTATGGATGCACAACAGATGGAAAACAAAACTTCCAAAGGAATAGGAATGTCCTTGCAAATACTTATTTTGAGCGATGGTAAGCCCGGACATTATAATCAGTCGCTAGGGATAGTTGACAAACTGAGTGATACGTACACTGAAACAATACAGGTCAAATTCAAGCGAAAATGGCGAGATAACCTGCTTAGAGTGTCTACACGAGCATTAGGCGGGATGAAACTCCCTTATGGTTTAATTAAGGCGATTTTGAGTTGGGGATTAGATGATTCATCTGCAAAATCATTGCTTAAAGCAGGTAATTTTGATATAATCCTTTCTACTGGGTCATCGGTAGCCGCACCCAATTTGCTATTAGGTAAGTTTACAGGCGCAAAGACCGTTGTATGCACAAGACCATCACCATTGGGGATTAGGCATTTTGATCTGGCAATCTTGCCGGAACATTCAAGACCACGCAGAATCCCGAAAAACGTAGTCATGACCTTTGGGGTTCCCAATAAGATAACGCCTGAATCTGTTGAAAAAGCAGGAACTGAATTATCCCAGCAACTTAACATTTCTGGCAATCGTGTGATCGGAGTCTTGCTGGGTGGTGATGACCCGTGTTATCGTATATCTCCTGATATGGCATCCAGTTTATGCGATGCTCTACTGGATTTATGCAAGCAAACGGATATGCGTGTAGCTTTAACCACGTCGAGGAGAACTGATCCAGAATCAGAAAGCGTTATTGAATCCAGATTGCGAAATAGCCATTACTGTTGCTTATATGTTTCGGCGAGATCAGGAGGACAGAGGAACACTGTTTCGGGGATACTTGGCATTTCTGATATTACTATTGTCACAGAAGACAGCTTTTCAATGGTCTGCGAGGCTGCCAGCAGTGGAAAAAAGGTCATGATCTTGAATGTAGAAAGAAAAAATGGCGGACACACAAAACGGGAAAAGGTTTATCGGCTTATTGTGGAACGTGGATATGCAAAAAGAACCGATTTGCCAGACTTGAATAACAAATTGTTAAATTTTGTTAATGATACATCAAAACCAAAGGCTTTAAATGATTCTCAGATAGCGGCAGATGCTTTGCGTCAATTATTAGGTGTTTAAAATGAAACTTTCTCAAATAACATACCCTCAAACTCCTTTCAAGAGGAGAGATAGAAATAATTCAAGTGGTGGGTGGATTTTTTCTTGTATTTTATGTCTATTTTCATGTATCCTATATTTTGTCTTTTCGTGTTCTAGTGTATGTGCATATTTCCCTTTTGAAGTTGATCGCCCTCTGTACGTTGGTTCACGTCCATTAAGTATGGGCAATGCCTTTGTTGCTATTGCTGATAATGCTGAATCAGGTTTTTGGAATCCGGCGGGACTGGTACAACGTCAAGGTGTTATGGTCTTTGCGTCCACAAAATTGTGGGACCGTGATACTAACGCTTTTGATTCAAAATGTGTCACCTATTGTTATAGAGAGACAGCTTTTTCTTGGGGCAATAAGATCGCTTTGCGCGTTGAAAATAGAGATACACCTGATTTCAACTATTATTCTCTTGCTCATAAGCTGAATTCTTACGTTTCTATCGGTGGCAGTGTAAAATTTAAGCGTAAACATCCTAGCGATTATTACCAGTTTTTTGGACACAGCCCGGGTTATGATTTAGGTATTCTATATAAGTCGGATACAGGAGATTCTGTTGGAATGTTAGTACAGAAGTTAAGCGGAGAAAAAAAGTGGGTCAATATCGTCACGATTGGGTTTGCTCATGAGGTTTCTGATAATATGTTAATGTCTTTTGATATAGCAATTCCGCTTAAACAAAAAATATTATTGGAAAACCATATCGGTTTGGAGTATGATATTAATAACTGGATAGTTTTGAGGGCAGGAGGTTTTAGTAAGTCTCCTACTGCTGGTTTAGGATTGAAGTTCGGTAGATTTGAAATTGACTATGCTTTGGTACGAGAATCGAAGCGAATATCTTCTTTCATATCAGGTCAGGTGCAACTATGATAAACATAACGAAGTTGATAAAAATTACGTCAATATTCATAATTTTAGCATTGATATATCCATTACCCGCTCGATCTGATGATCAGTTTTTGTATACGAAGATGCTTGGAAAGATTACAATGGTTGCCATTTTGTCAGCCACTGCTTTTATAGTCAAGAAACTGATTAATAGAGATGTGAGAGAAATGGCAAAAATACATAAAAATCTGGGACCACCTGATAAAGTTATTGAGTTTCAGGAAGGATTCGATTATTGGCGCATGGAATGGCATGGAAATTACGTTTACGCTTTTCGAAACGGGGTATTAGCATACAGGGAAATTTCCAAACTGTAATTTTTTCTTTATTTTTTTAAAATTACTAATGGTCAACCAGATTGGTTTATTGACTTATAAAATAAAATTGTAGGTTGGGTCGAAGCATGAGACCCAACTTTGATAATATTATGTTGGGTTCCGTTCCTCAACCCAACCTACTTTGATGTTTATAAGTTTAATAATTGATCTGGTTGGCCACTAAATAATGGGTGATGGAAAAATATTTTTGGTGGGAGAATGCGTTTTTTACAATCATCATTAGTTTTCATTATGTTGATGATGTGCTTGGTATTTATATCAACACCAGCCTATCCACATACACCCGGAGATTTGGATAGAGATGTATTCAACTATGTCCATGATGATATGAAAAATAAATTTCTTGATAAAACTACACCTGTAGTACAATTAATGGGAGATCCGAAGGGCTATCTGGGTGTATGCGTCTTGCTATGCGCGTTTGGTAATGAGAAGATGTACGAGACAGGAAAGATGGCATCTGCTGGATTTGTAGAGTCGGGTATTTTGGCTTTTGCACTAAAGGAAACCATAAGCAGATCAAGACCTTTGAATGAAAATGAAAAAGACTCTTTCCCGTCGGGTCATTCAGCAGTTTCATTTACATTGGCGGCTATAGTCAGTCATCAGTATCCGAAATATCGGGTTCCACTTTATTTGATGGCTGTGGGAACAGGTTTCTCAAGAGTCTATCTTGGCAGGCACTATCCAAGCGATGTGATTGCTGGTGCGATACTGGGAACGCTGGTAGGTATACAGATAATACACTTCAAGGAGCCAGTGCTCAGACTGTCATTCTGAGCAATTATGACAATTATTTAATCTATCCTTAGTTCTTATATACATTACCTTTGAATCAAACTCACCTGTTAAAACAAATCCTTGACATTAAGAAGATTTTTTTGATATGATAGATACATATTATTAAGATAAGGTTATTGAATTCGCAATCCTTAACATAATTATCGGGAAATTTTATCTATGATCTGGGTAATAATAATTCCTTTAATCTCAATATCGGTGCTTTTTATTTTCACACTTTTTTCTCTTACGAGGAAAATATGCTTCAAAAGAGAGTTGAGCAAGAAAGCACTTGATTTTACGCCTTCTTTGAATGTTTTTGTTCCTTGCAAAGGTTGGAACGAAAATTTAAATGCCTGCCTAAGATCAATTCTAAATCAGGATTACAGTAATTACAAGGTGATCTTCGTCACAGAAAGCGAGGATGACAAGGCGAGTATTGAGATATTGAAACTGTTAAAAGAGTATAGTAACGCTTTTCATCTTGTAAGTGGAAGAGCAGAAACGTGTTCACAAAAGAATCACAACCTTCTAACTGCTGTAAATAAATATCCTAATAGTGATATTTACGTTTTCTGTGATTCAGACCTTTTATTTGAGAAGTATTGGCTATCTAATCTTGTGAAACCTTTGAGCGACGAGTGTATATCATTTTCTGCAAGCTTCTACTCAGTAGAAACTCAAGATAAGAGTAGAGGTTTCAATAGCATGTTTTACTCAAGCTTCAGTTTTTATACGTTAATGATGCTTGTAGGTGCAGACGCAATATGGGGCGGTTCTATGGCGATGAAGAAGAATTCCTTCGAGAAACTCAGAATAGCTGAATTATGGAAGAAAACAGTAGTAGATGATATGACAATCGCAAAAGTGGTCCGACAAAAAAATGAGAGGGTCTTTATCGTTTATCCTAATGGCATAAAATCATTCATAAGTGATACTATGCCAATCAAAAATATATTAGGGTGGAGTAAAAGGCAGATACTTTATTTGAAATACTATTTAAAAATCTACTGGCTTATGTTAATATCAATCTACATTCCCATAACTCTAGCTATTTTTTCAATACCAGCATTACTGGGTGTTTCTTTCTTGAATCATTCTATAATACCTGAATTGTTATCATATTCGATTGTTTTCATAGTGATGGTACTAAATCATATTCTAATAATTGTGCTAAACGAGGGTAAAATCACCTTTAGGCAAGTTATCTATATGATACCAATGCTAATATTTGTTTCTTATGTGCTTATACTAACCATTTTCACTCGGAGATTGTATTGGGCAGGTTATGTATACATAATGAAATTTAATGGAGAGGTTAAGTCAATAGAATTGGCTTGATTATAGATTAATTATAGATTATAAGAGGAGGTTTTGTATCTTAATGCATTCGAGAATACCACTTAAAATTATTAAAGAAATAATTAGTACCCCGGATGTTCTTCTACAAGTATTATCAGTTTTGTTAAGAAAGCATCTAATTGTAAATTACGATTACTACCTAAAGGGTATAGAAGCGTCAACCATCAAACAGATCAGTATAAAGATCACAAACATGTGTAACCTTAGGTGTAAAATGTGCGGTCAATGGGGGGAAACCGGTTATAATATTGGAAAGCCTGCAAGCGAAATAAATAAAGTGCTTCCGCTTGATGTATACAAAAGACTTGCTGACGATGTAGTAGACAAAAAACCAATTTTTTATATCTGGGGTGGAGAACCATTTCTCTATCCTGAAATAATGCCTTTTTTGGGTTACTTGAAGGAGAAGAGATTCATAACGTCTATTGTAACAAACGGATTAAAGCTCAAAAAAAACGCAAAAGAACTTGTAGAAATAGGGCTTGACTGTCTTATGGTCTCATTAGATGGTCCACGAGATGTACATAATGAAATAAGGGGTTCAGCGACTTGCTTTGATACCCTGATTGAAGGTATTCACGAGATCAATGAGATGAAGCGGTTATTAAATAAACGGAAGCCATACATAGTTCCGTTAGTAACTATTTCAAAATACAATGCAGACTATCTTGAGGATATATTCGATATAGCCTCAACAATTGAGACTGACTGCCTTGTGATTTATTATTCTTGGTTTACAACACTTGAGACAGGTCAGGCTCATACCAAGTTAATGGAGTCAAGACTTGGCTGTACGCCTTCTGCATGGAAAGGCTACATTGGCGAATTCAGCCGTGTTGATTCAGAGTTACTGATGAAATCGGTAAGTAGAATAAAACAGAAAGAATATCCATTCTTTTATATGTTCATACCCAACCTGAAAATAACTGATATACCCAAATATTATGAAAGCCCTAAAAATATGTTTGGTTATAGCAGGTGTATAATGCCATGGTTGGCAACAGAATTAATGCCCAATGGTGATTTAGCTTTTTGCAGAGACTATCCTGACTATATTATAGGTAATATCACACAAGATAGCATTAATAACATCTACAACAACGAAAGAGCGCAAAAGTTTAGGAAACTGCTAAAAGACGAGGATGGACTTTTTCCTATATGTGCAAGGTGTTGTGGGCTTATGGGTTGGTGAAAGATAAATCCACGAATTTATCAATATTTGATTTCTTGACAATAAACATCCATCTGTTAGGATGTTTATGTAAATAACTCATGTCCTTTGATGAGTTATAGTGACAGACAAAAAACAAAAAAATTCTAACAGTTTCATCATGGGAGGTATAGTAATGAAAAGATGGTTAAGACTATTTACAATTTTAGCTGTTTTATTATTAATCTTTGGTATTTTTATTCAATCTGTTTATGCAGATAAAGCAGAACTGGAAAAGATCAAAAAGGCAATCAAAGATAAGGGTGTTGATTGGGAAGCCGATGAAACTAATGTATCACAGCTTGTTCCACAAGATCGTAAGATGAAGTTGGGCGCCATATTAGATCAGACGGGGAAACCGACTAAAGTTAGTAAACCATTACCCGGTGCTTCGTCCGCATCCCTTGATTGGAGAAGTAAGGGCGGAAACTGGGTAACATCGGTAAAAGATCAAGGGCAGTGTGGTAGTTGCTGGGCTTTTGGCGCAATTGCCGCTCTGGAGTCGCTAAAATTAATCACTAGCAATACACCGGATCCAGTAGGCACAAGCGATGCTATTGATTTATCAGAACAGGATTTAGTGTCCTGTTGCACAGAAAACAATGGTTGTAATGGTGGATGGATGGTTGTAACTTACGATTATCTGCGTGATGAAGGTGCTCCAAATGAAGCGTGTTTCCCTTACCAGGCAAAAGATGATTTAAACGGCGCTCCTTGTGAGCAACCTTGTTCTGACATAGAACGGGTTAAAATAGCAAGTTGGGGATCTGTAGCTCAAGACGTAAATGCGCTAAAAGCGGCTATTGCAAATCATCCTGTTACTGTTGGTTTTAATGTTTACACAGATTTCTATTATTATCGGAAAGGTATATATAAACACGTTTCAGGCGGCTTTGAAGGTGGGCATTCGGTCTGTATTGTTGGTTGGAATGACAAAAGCCAATACTTTATAGTTAAGAATAGCTGGGGAACCCGTTGGGGAGAATCTGGATTTTTTAGAATTGCTTATTCGCAAGTAACAGATTCTGCTGTATCATTTGGTCGAAGCGCTGGTGATTTTGAAATGACGAATACTACATTGGCTCCTCCTAGATCTGTAAGCACAGCTACAGCCTTATGGGGTCACATAAAAGAGCTTTAGTAACTAACAAAAAATAGCACATGATAAGACCGATAAGACCATGTGCTATTTTTATTCATTTTTTTTACATCTGTGTGAAGATGAAAATCTGTGGTTTCATGATAAATTGTTACCTAAATCTGTTTAGAAAATGAACCATCCCAAATATTCTAATTATTATCTACTGATTTGTCGAGTTATTTTTCGTAGGCTAAAAACCTGCAATTGATAGCTAATCATCCCTTCCTTTTCCGAAATCAGCTATTCCCATAAGTCCTTCTGGATAAGGCTCAAAGAAAGTCTGTTGCATAAGGTAATCCTCTTTGAATCTGACTATGAATGAGCGCAGGATATTTAACGGCGCACTTAACGGTACTTTCCCAACTCTATATTTTTCAAGAGAATCAAGAAAGAATGCCTGTTCATCATGAGAGAGCAAATCCGAAAAATACCCAAGTCCGTGCATAAGAACGTTTATGTTTGAAACGTACCTCGGCGCCTGATAGAAAGCTTTGAATAAATTTTGCTCATAATTTTTAATCACATCTTTAGTCGTTTTCTTATCCCTATTTGCGGTTATTTTTCCGAGTTCTCTCATTTCTTTTTGATTATATGACATTAATAGTAGCTTATTCTCGGAATGAAATTGAACCAAGGCCTTCATGGAACCAGATGATTTTGCTTTACGGAAATCTGCAAAGGTAAATACACTTGTAAGAAATTGTTCGCTTATTCTAAAATTCGTCAAACGTCCTTCATCTTCCACAGCAAGATATGGAAATTTCTCCAGAACTACTCCCGCAAAAAATCCACTGCCCTTTTCTTTCACAATGTTACTCTCGGCAGATGGATAAATTTTGACATCTTTAATCCCACATGAAGGTGAACGTGATTTCAATATGAATCCATCAGTTTCACCGACAGAATCAAGAAACGAGTTCGCAAAACTTATCATAGTATCAGTGAAATCAAGCCCAGTTGCAGGTTGCACAAGCCTTAGATGTCCATTAGAATTTACAACGCGCACAGGTTCACGAGGAATTCCAAGCCCAATCTCAACTTCGGCACATACAGGTTTAAATTCTACATAATTATTGAGCTTTTCGACAAATTCATCGTTGATTATCGCACCGTTATATCTGCAATGTGCGAACCCAAGGCACTTACTTACGACTATTATAGGCTTAACAAATTCCCTCATTTTTTTACCTTTTTTACTCAAGTATCAATTCAGTAGTTACTCTCTGAACGCCTTCGATCTTCATTAGTTCTTCAATCAATAGATCTATATTAACGTTTCCGGGTATACGAACAGAAGCATCTACGAAGCACTTAATATCAACAGATATTCTCATATCCCTTGAAGGAATTTTCATTTTAGCAAGCGTATCTTGTAATTTTTTGGCAAAATCTCCCTTACTTTCCCCGCTTATTATCAACATTCTACCGCTTTTGATTGTCAGGTGATTTTCCAGTATCTTGAGGAATCTGAGACTCAGTAATACGAAGATCACAGATACCACTGCCGCATAGTAAAACCCTCCGCCGACAGCCATACCAATCGCCGCTGTAACCCAGATCGTTGCCGCAGTAGTCAGTCCTGTTACGTGGGAACGGGTTTGGATTATAGTGCCAGCGCCCAGAAAACCTATGCCAGTAACTACCTGAGCCGCCATACGAAGGTGATCGCTTGTTCCCGGATTTTGATTATGATAAAATGACTCGAATAATACAATAAGACATGCACCAAGACAAACCAGAAGGTTAGTTCTCAACCCAGCAGGTCGGTGTGCGCTCTCTCTTTCATACCCTATCAGACCTCCAAAAAGTAAAGCCAGAAACAGTCTGAGTATAACTTCCCAGTTAATGTTCATATTCTAATCTCCCATTAAAACTTGACAAAAGTATAAAAACGACTATAATATATATTAGGAAGACTGGGTGCTATGGTGAACCCGAGAAAGGGCGTAGTCATAGTTTGCTACCGTAGAACCGGAAAAGCCCCCGGTCCTCTTATTTTATTAAAAGGTTAAGGATGCTTTCAGTATTCAATATTTTATCTACTTGCCTTTGCTTACGGAAAGTTCTCCATGCAACCTCATGGGCCCGACTTTTTTTGCCAACAGAAGTGATTTCAATAGATTGCTCCTTAAATTGCACATCGGGGTTATGTGTAGCAATCAAGTTGGTAAGGTATCTTTTAACCTCTCCTTCGTGCATAGGATATTCTTGATCAATTCTTACCTTCGTTATTTTATTCAAATGATCTTCAATTAAAAGATATATACAGGCAGTGAAAATCCTGAGTTCTTTGCTTAATTTCCTCCCTTTTAGCTTCGATAGGCATTCATCCCTTGTAGTTTGTTTTAGTAGAACTGTCTTTTGGATTCGGTTAGAAAAACCAAAAACAGTATCGCCACTCTTATCTAAACGACTACTTGTGTCAATTTCAATTATCATAAAACATCCAAATGTTTTAATGTTTTTCTTAAATTATATCACAGTTTCTCTAAAATCTATCTTAATTTTTTACAACATAACCTATGTCGGAAGGTTTTTTCGGCAATAAAAGTAATCTTCATAATTACCAGTACATTCCTTCAAAATGATACCAGTTTTTTCTATGTCCTTTTTTGCATCAATTAATGCTTGTTCTGCCTCTATCCTTCTTATTCCATCAGTTTCGACTGAGATCGTAGAAAAAGAAATCCCAGCTAATTTACGGTTACATTCGTTGTCATCAAATCTATCAACCTCAAGCTCTACATCAAAATTTTGATATTTTTGTTTTGATATAAATGGAATACGTTGTTTTTTGTATTGTCGCTCAATTTCAAATCCTATGAATGTCAGATAACGACACCATTCAATTGCCGGCCCTTCTGTTAGCTTTTCTGCTGGTGAAAAACGAATATTGTGATTTGACATCAAACCAGGATAGCCTATTTTAATTTCACCTTTCTGAAAAATCCCATCAGTGTCATAGATTTTTCTGATGCGTATAAAGTGGTCTGTATCAGAAAGCTGCCACCTACCATCATTGAGTTTAATATCAAAAAAGCTATCCTCTTGACGTATAAGCTTATCAGCCTTAAACTTATCTACTGGAATTTTTTGTTTAAAATCATCAAGTCCATTTGGTATATAATAAAGTTTTTCAACTTCTATAATACCTTTAGATTCTGAGTAGATCGAAGAACGATTAATGACATCTGTAATAGCACTAATTATCGAAATTTGGTTTGGCATAAAAAAGTCTCCTCTCTAAAGGCAAGTAAACCTATAATCTTCTCGAATTATAACAGACTTTGAAACGAATAGTTCTAAATTTACATACTAAAAACGCTTTCCTGAAATCAATATACCATAGAACGTGACCCATATCAATATATTTCGCTATTTATGATTCACCATTGCTTTTATGACGTAATCTATTATAGAATATAATCGAAAAAATAAATCAAATGAACTCCAATAGGAGTGATATATTATAGAAAATAAGTAAATAACAAATAGCTCCGAAGGTCAATGGTCGAAAGCGTCATCTCAAGGCTTGGTCTTGGGTGCCAAAGTGCATCCAGCGAATATCTTTATTGATGGTAATGGAATGTGAGACAGTTGACTGAAATCAAAGGAGAGGAATATGGAATCTAATACTTCGCATCAAGTTACATTTGCATCTTTCTATGACTTCTACGATGACCCAGAATACCGGCAGGATGAGCTTCAAATGTATCGAGACCTAGCTTCTGAAGCAGAAGATTCGGTACTTGAACTTGCCTGCGGAACCGGGGTCATCACAATTGAGTTGGCACGCACCGGACTCCGAGTGACTGGGCTGGACATTTCGCCGGACATGCTGCAGATTGCCCAGAAAAAGGTGTTGCAGGAAGATCCCGATGTCAGATCCAGGATCAGTCTGGTTGAGGCTGATATGAAGGATTTTAAGCTCGATGATATGTTTGATGGCGTTTTTATCCCCAACAACTCATTTGGGTGTCTAACAGCATTAGCTGACCAGAAAACCTGTCTGCAGGCCATCCATGAGCATCTGGATCCGCAGGGACTAATGGTCATAGAGGAGCGGAACTATACACCGAAGATATTGATGGAGATGCTGCAGCGCCGGGCAGCGATAACGGTTCATAGAGCAGCTGTAAATCCAGCCACAGGCAAGTACACAACATATAATTCGATAACCCATAACATAGACTTTGTCACACAAACCATCTACTCCAGGCAATTCATCGATGAGATACAAGATGATGGAACAGTGAATCGCTATATACGAGCTGATGGCGGTGTCAGTCGCGCGCACTATTTCAATCAGTTTGAGCTGCGATTGCTGATTGAGCAAGCCGGTTTTGTAGTAAAAGCTTTATATGGAAACGCAAAAGAAACTTTGACAGCAGAGAGTTACAGTATGATCTTTGTGGCGGAAAAGAAGTAGACTACTTTGACAAGTCAGAAAATACGCTCAGAAGGTCTACCTCTAAGTAGCTTCCAAGAAGGTAACAGCACTTGATAAGTAAGTAACTCACACATACTCCAAACATGATCATTGAAAGGATCGAGAAATGACAATTTACGTTTCTAAACTCGGTGATGATTCCGATGGTTCCTCATGGGCTAATGCCTTTAATACGATACAAAAAGCTCTTGATTCTATACCAGACGATAATGGTGGTTATCGGATCATTATACGTCCAGATACCTACATGGAAGGGATGCTCGCACCTACATTCAGAGGAGCCTATGGCGCATATAATGAGTTGATCGGCGATGTAGATGGACGATACGGTTCTGGAACTACTGGTTACGCTATAATTGACTCTGGCGACGTATCCAGAGGTTTCAAAAGCTACGATTGGTATGGTCCCATAAGAGCATATAAACATGGTTGGTCGGCTGAACATACAGAAGCAACTTTCTCTGCCATTGATTGGGACAGATGGCTACTTCGTGGACTCTACGTTACAGGCGGAGATGGCGGACTAATGTGGGATTTAGTTGATCAGACTGAACCGTTCACTGTTGTTGTGGAGGATTGCGTTAGTATTGGACGTGCATTCGGCGGAGGCGTTGCCAGTTGCCTTTCCCGACCTGATGAGCCTATAACATTCAGACGATGCGTATTATGGGCGCTGGATTGGTGGGGAGATACTGCCGGCGCTTACGTGAGAGTTGAGAATCCATCTATGCCAGATGTTCCAAATGTAATTTTTGAGGATTGCACTATGGTCAGTCCGCAGTGCGCGCTCAAAGGTGGTAATTATGGCTTCCATACATACATGCGCATCAAAGTGAATCGGTGTAGGCTTGTAGTTATTAATTTTTCACAACCCGCTGGTACGCCTACCGATGGCATAATTCAAAGTGTTCAAAACGGAAAATACCTTCACATTGATTTTGAAGATTCCACAGTCATGGGCTATAAAGTATTTGGTGTGACTGTTGATAAAGACAGTGCAAAAGACATTGGATATACAACAAAAGGCGCTGTTCAGGCTTACGTGCAGTTTCAGCAGGACGTTCCCAAAGGCTTTTATCGCTTACAGCAGTGGCCCGTTGACGTTTTTCAGACTATAATGCCTCAGAAACCAAAACGAGAGTTTGAACTAACTGAGCATGGAGAATTGATCTGCAAGGATATGTGTGAATTTTCTGGTATTGTGTGGAAAGGACGATTGTGTCATCTAGCATGTGTCAGACCTGCAACTGGTGGAACTATCGAGGATTATTACCTCGAACTCTCAGATGCAGAGACTAGCGAAGTGCTTACGAAGTTTGCGGTGGGATATAGTCTTGCCTGCGCTTATGTAAAAGATGGCAAATTTTATGCCTTTGCCTCACGATATGAGAATGGTACGTGGAATGACGTCACTTTTTTCAAATCTACTGATCTCAGGAATTGGGAAAAGAAAGTGGTTATTGAGCAGGATAATGAGCATATCTTTAACACTTCGGTCTGTGATGGACCCGATGGTTTTGTTATGGCTTACGAGTCCGATGATCCGAAATATCCCGCATTCACGGTCAAATTTGCTGTATCAAAAGATATTGAAAACTGGCAAAAAGTGCCTGACGCCATCTTTGGAACTAACCGATATACTGCATGTCCCTGCATCCGATATGCCAACGGCTACTATTATACGCTGTATCTTGAGAACAGAAGTCCACGACACTATTATGAGACATACATCACCAGATCAAAAGACTTGAAAAGGTGGGAACTCAGCAGTGCCAATCCTGTCCTTCGACCCACAGAGATTGACGACTGTATAAATGCCTCCGATCCAGAAATTGTAGAATTCAATGGAAAAGTTTACATCTACTATTCGGTAGGCGATCAGCTTACGTGGATGAATATCAAAAGAGCTACTTACTATGGTTCTCTAAGGGATTTCTTTGAGCATTGGTATCAACAGCCGGGGATCGAAGATCACGGAACTTTTGCGGCTCAAAATTAAATAGGAGGTTTCATATTATGCTCATAGTTTCGATTGCTGTAATGCAACATATTCTTATGACTTGTATTGTCTCAACTCAGTTTGATCCAAAAACGGCAATTTCCATTGATAGGGTGAGCTTTCGTATCAACGGAGAGCTAACCTACAAAGACCATAAACCAGAATCTCATGGCAGGCTGATGAATGTCCGCATGGTCAATTCAGTATTTGATGACGAAAATCCCAAGACCCGTCCAGATGGATTTGATCCGAAAGCCAACGCTGATAGCTTTATAAAGTCAATGGATCAGTATAAATCAAAGGGTATTCTTGCATTTACAATAAACCTACAAGGCGGGTTTCCGGGCTACGAAGGTGCGATAAATTCAGCATTTAAGCCAGATGGCGGTCTCAAAGATGAATATATGGCTCGTGTCAGCCATGTCATTGAATCGGCTGATGAGCGTGAAATGGTAATAATACTTGGACTATTCTATCAGCGTCAGGATCAGATACTAGAGAATGAAAATGCGGTCCGCAGAGCAACCGTTAACGCTGTCAAATGGGTGCAGGAAAAAGGCTATAAGAACGTCATGATCGAGATCGCAAATGAATACCCACATGGTGGATTCGATCACAAGATCATAAAAGACCCTTATGGAGAAGCCGAGTTGATCGGTATTGTCCATTCAACTGTGCCGGGGTTACTTGTATCAACCAGCGGGATAGGCGACGGGCTTTTTCACCCTAAGTTATGCGAGGTAGCTGACTTTATACTCATTCACGGCAATGGCTGTAATCCTGACGAATACGATAGCAAAGTCAACGCACTCAAGAAATACGGCAAACCAATAGTTTTTAACGAGGATTGGTGTTTCTCTGATGATCCACGAGGCATAAGTGATGCTGTTCAAAAGGTTACTTCCGCATTCAAAGCTGGCGCATCGTGGGGTATAATGAACGAGAGACGTAATCAGCATTATCCATTCATATTCGGGATAGGTTCACCAGATGAAGAAGGCAATTCAAGAGATGATTTTATTGCTTACGAAACCATAGCAGAACTAATCGGCTTAAAGAACAAGCCTTGATTAAACTCCTTTTTATGGATTTATTCTATGACATTCAATGAAAATAAAAATAACCAAAAGATAATACAAACTCGGCCAGATATTACGAAGTTGGAGTTGGCGATACCCGGAGAGATAGTCAAGTCTGGTTCAGGTGAATTGTATCTAATACATCAAGACGTCAAGAAGTTATACAAAGACGCTGATGCTATCAAAGACAAATATCGCAACATATTTGAATTACCTCCTGAATTGAAAACTGATCTTCATAAACTAAATCACGAGTTTAAAGCTATTTTGAACGTTGATCCGAAAGAAATCGTCTTTCTGGATATAGAGACTACGGGATTATCACGCACCCCATTGTTTCTCATAGGCTTGCTTTATTTTGATGGTGATAATATTGTTATTGATCAGTTATTTGCAAGAGACTACTCAGAGGAAGCCAGCGTTCTGCATTACTTCAGCGAATTTGTTCCAAGATTCAATATACTTGTCTCTTTCAATGGAAAAACCTTTGACGTACCATTTATAAGAGACAGAATGATCTACCACAGGAAATTTCTCAAATGGTCGCATGTCCACGTTGATATTCTACATCATTCAAGACGAAAATGGAGAGGTAAAACCCCTGATTGCAAGCTTCAAACTCTTGAATACCACATCTGCGGAAGACGGCGAGAGAACGACATTCCCGGTGCGCTTGTTCCTGAGATTTATCACGACTATGTTCGAAATGGAAACACTGAATATCTTTCAGGAATTTTATTACACAATGCACTAGATTTACTGACGCTTATGGATTTAACAACAGTGTTACTTTTAGAGCCTAGTGACATTGTTAAAAATAAACACGGAGACACAGAGACACGGAGAGTATAATAAGGGTACTATGGTTTTACTGATTATTAGCTTATTATGGAGGAATAATAAATGCTTGCTGGTATTGTCAGACATTTTGGTGAAGTAAAGGCTGAAGAAGCGCCTATGCCGACTATTGGAGAATATGATGCGCTTGTTAAGATAATAGCCTGTGCATTCTGTAATGGCACAGATCGTCACATTATCGAGGGTACGCTTCCTTTCGTTTCAGCATTACCGCTTATATTGGGACACGAAAGTGTTGGCCGTGTTGTGGAAATCGGCACAAAGGTAAGGAATTATAAAGTTGGCAATATTGTTTTTAGACCAAGTGCAGTATATAAAGGCACTTCTGGCGTGCCAAATTCATGCTGGGGTGGGTTCGCCGAATATGGAATTATTAGTGATAGTAAAGCACTTGCTGAAGATAAAACAGGTCATCCTATTTCAGACCTAAAGACTGCGCAGCAAATCATACCAGATGGCATTGACCCTGTTGAAGCAACGACGCTTATAACTGTAAAAGAGACGTTGAGTTCGCTTTTAATCGCTGACTTTAAAGCTAACCAAAATTTGCTTATATTTGGTAGCGGTCCTGTGGGAATGAGTTTTGCTTTATGTGGTAGAATGTTGGGTGCATCAAAAATAGTTATAGTTGGACGCAGAGCAGAACGATTGAAGCAGACACTTGCTTTCGGCGTAGATGATGTAATTAACTCATCAACAGAGGATGTAATCCAGAAATCACGTGAACTCAGCAAAGGAAGAGGATTTGATCTGGTAGTTGACGCAGTTGGAGATTATGATTTGATTAATTTAGCTGTAAAATGTGTCACTCACAGAGGCATAGTCGGTCAATACGGTGTGCCGATAGTGCCGAGAGAGCATTTTCAGCAATTCCATCTTGATTTTCGTGGTACACCCGGGAACTGGTCGCTTAGTTTCTTAAATCCCGATGAGCCTTCGACACATGAGATCGTATGCGGATGGGTGAAACATGGACTAATATCAATGAAAACGTTTATCAGTGAAGTGATGCCTTTGAAAGAGATTGATCGTGCTTATGAGATGGTGAAAGACGGTAATGTTATCAAAGTGATATTAACAATGTAGAGGAAAAGAAATGCCAATAGTTTCAGAATTAACTCGTGAAGAGAGAGAACATTATATAAAAGCATTAAGGAATCGTTCAAAATTGTTTGAACCAACACCGAAAGAACTCATTGAACGTGAAAAATTATTAGAGTTTGTCCGAAGAGCCGTTAATATACTGAAAACTGATTTTAGTGTAAAGCGTGTTATTCTTATAGGTTCGCTAGCGCATGGTGCGTGGTTTACGCAGGATTCCGATATTGATCTGGTTGTTGAAGGATTACCGGATGGTTTGTATATGAAAGCATGGCGATTTTTAGGAGAGCTAATTCCAGAAAGATCCGTTGATTTAATTGCGATTGAATCCGCTGGAGAACCTATAAAGCGTGCTATTAGTCGTTATGGGATAGAGCTATGAGAGATAGATACAGGGAACTGGTTGAGCAGATGCGCGATGAGATACTTCATTTAGAACATTCTTTCCAACGTGTATTAAAGGAATGGCAATATGCAATAGCAGACCAAGATAAGCAGGATTCTCATATTGATTCTGCTGCTCTAAATCTACAGAGTTTTTACACAGGTATAGAACGTTTATTCAGATTGATAGCAAAGCACATCGATCGTTCACTTCCTTCTGGTGAATCATGGCACTCTGATTTGTTAAAGCAAATGACGACAGATCTGGCAGATATACGTCCGGCTGTAATAAAAGGGAATAGCATTACGATATTAGATGAGCTTCTTGGCTTCAGGCATCGTGTGCGTAATATCTACGCATTCGAGTTGATACCTGAAAACGTAGGCAAACTTGTACTGACTTTGAATGATTTTTGGCCCGAACTTCATGCTGAATTACTTGCTTTCGCCGAATTTTTAGAGGAATTAGATAAACCAGACAATACAAACTAAAAGTATAAAAATGCGGAGGAATATAATGACAGTCAAAGAGAGAATTTTTGGCGCTTTAAGGGGTGAGATGGTTGATAGAGTGCCGTTTACCTGTTATGCAGGCTTGTTCCCTGAAAATGAGCGTGAACCACTGCTCAGTAACGGCGATATAGGTCTTGTGAACCGTATTGGTCTTTATAATATACATACCCCTAATATAAAAACAAGAAGTGAGGGGTTCTGGGAAGGAAATGAGCGCAGGATAAGGTACGTCTATGAAACACCAGTAGGTTCTGTATATGAAAATCTTAGAACAGGCGGAGGATATGGATCAAGCCTGAGATACGAATTTTTGATTAAAAGCCCGGAAGATTACAAGGTCGTTGAATACATGGTGCGTGACCGCATACAGACTCCAAACTACGATGGTTATCTATCCGCCGTTAAGAACATGGGTGACATCGGCGCCGTTATCGGGAACGTTGGTTATTCACCGATACAGCAGATGTTAGTTATGTATATGGGACCTGAACAGTTCGCCATAGGCTATTACGAAAACAGAGATTTGTTTGATTCATTATATAATGCACTGGCAGAGAAGGACAGAGAGCTATACAGAATTTCTGCTGATTCACCATCCGATTTCTTCATATACGGAGACAATACTACTAGCGACATGATCGGTCTTGAGCGATTCATTAAGTATGCGATACCCTGTTATAACGAATTTGCAGATTTGCTTCACGCAAAGGGTAAGAAATTGGGTTCTCACATGGATGGCAACCTGCAAGTATTAAAACATGAGATAGCAAAATCAGGACTTGATTTTTTGGAGGCGTTTACGCCATACCCCATGTTTGACGTGACCCTGAAAGATGCTCTGACAACATGGAAAGACAAAGTGATGTGGATCAATTTCACGTCAAATTTTCATATATGTAGTTCTGAAGTTATCCGAGAGCATACGCTTGATCTATTAAGGCAGTCATATCCCGGTGATCGTTTCCTCATCAGCATTACGGAGAACGTCCCTGATGATTGCCGAAAAGGGAGTTTTGAAGTGATTGCACAGACGTTGAAAGAATATGGTAATTTGCCTTTGAAACTGTAATTAACACACCCCCGGACCCCTCTCAAGAGGGGAGTTTTGAGGGTTAAATGTTGACTAAGATTTGCTTACACTAACGTTTTAACCAGTAATATATAAATAATAAATGTATGCTATAATGTCAGCCAAACTGATGAAAGGGGTATCTTATGGTTACAACATCTGAAATTCAAGATATAGGTCCGATCCGTATAAGTCCAAATGGGCGATATTTCGTTGATCAAAATGGCAAGCCCTTCTTCTGGCTTGGTGATACTCAGTGGGAACTTTTTCGACTTTTTACAATCGAGGATGCTGAAGCCATACTTGAAGATAGACAAAAAAAGGGATTCAGCGCTATTCAGATCATGATTACTGGCGTTGGAGATGGCACCAAACCCGATATTGCAGGTCAAACACCCTGGATAAAAAACGATCCTGATACACCAAATGAAGCATATTTCAAGAACGTTGACGCTGTTATCCGGTTGGGACGTAAATACGGTCTTGTCTTCGTTCTAGGTGTTTATCATCAACTTCAAGTTTCTCTAATCACTATGGCAAATGCACGCAGATATGCTAAATGGATTGCTCAACGATATAGGGATATGCCAAACATCATCTGGACAATGTATCCAAAGGCTGAAATGGTATTCTTGCCCGTTCTCCGTGAGTTAGCTGTCGGGCTTCAGGAAGGTGATGATGGTATACACTTAATCACAGTTCATCCAGACCCTTCCCCAACGTCATCGAGTTTCATTCACAATGAAAGCTGGCTGGCGTTCAACATGAATCAACCATGTATCAGCTATGAGCTAATATACAAAATGGTATCTTATGACTATTCGCTTGCTCCTGCAAAACCAACAGTCATGGCAGAAGGTGGATACGAAGGCACCGAATTCGGAAGGCTTCAAACACCTTTAGAGATCCGTAAACAGGCTTATTGGTCGCATCTTGCAGGCGGACATCACAGCTACGGACACAACGATAGCTGGTGTAATCCATCTTTATGGAAATCATGGATAGATTCGCCCGGATCAAACAACATGAAAGTTTATAGGGACATAATCACATCCTGCCGTGAATGGTGGAATTGGATACCCGATCAATCTGTATTTGCCAGTGGAGAGAACAGCGGAATTAGTCTGAACGTAGCGGCTCGATCATCATTGGGTGATTGGGTGCTTATATACTTGAGCAGTGAAACCAATGTTTCTGTTAGGATGGATAAGATCACTGCGGGTAATAATATTCAAGCATCGTGGATCGATCCTATTAGTGGAGAAAAAACACTGATCGGGAGTTTTAAAAATACAGGAACTCAATCTTTCTCGACACCAAAGGGTTGGAAAGATGCTGTTTTGCTTTTGGAATCAAGAATTTAGCTACGGATAAGCACCGGATACAAGGTGATGTTTTATAATCCTGTATCTTGCCAGATTAATGATTTAGTTTTTTACTCATTACTCGCTACGAATTTTTTAGCATCTATATGTTTTTTATTATTAGGAGGCACAATTGATAAATTTACCCAGAATAATGATAGGAGATCATGAAATTAGCAGGTTGATTGTGGGTGGAAACCCGTTTAGCGGAAACTCACATCAATCAGATCAACTCAATAAAGAGATGAGGGACTATTATACAACAGAAAGGATAAAGCAGACTCTTAGAGAATGTGAATCTTGTGGGATCAACACTATTCAGGCGAGAGGCGACGTTCACATAATGCGTATGTTGAATGAATACTGGAACGAAGGCGGACAGATACAATGGATTGCTCAGACTGCATCAGAACTAGCATCACTCGTTAATAACATCAGACAGATTGCATCATCTGGTGCTATCGCCTGCTATCATCATGGAAGCAGAACTGATTCACTTTATAGAGAGGGCAAGATTGATTCGGTAAAAGATATAATATCTGCCATTAAAGATACAGGTATGCCCGCTGGTTTGGGAACTCACGATCCAGAGGTTATCAGATATGCTGAAGACAATCATTTCGATGTGGATTTTTATATGATGGCTTTCTATAATCTATCTAAAAGGGGTGAAGTATATCTTCCAGAGGATAGAGAATCCGCATGTAAAGTAATACAAGAGGTAAATAAAACATTTTTAGCATTCAAGATCATGGCGGCTGGCAGAAATGATCCAGAAGAGGCGTTCAGATACACATACCAAAACATCAAAACTAGAGATGCGGTTGTGGTAGGAGTTTTTACGAAGTATCATCCTGATCAGGTGAGTGAGAACGCTGAACTAGCAAAAAGATTCATTGCACTTTATGGTGAAATACCATCATGCTTTGCGTGATTGATGTGCCTTTCTGACGTTTCTGAGAGAGTTTAATATCATCTCTTTTGCATTTCTCCGCCTTTTGATATGTAAGATAAGCGCATAATAAAGGATTAAATTCCTTCTTTATTTCTGTTATCATTCCTGTGTGGTCATAATGACTGTGAGTTAATATAATCTGATCTATGGGTTTCTTGCCGACGCCAGTTGATATATTCCTTATAATATGGATCAGATTCGGGTCTCTCCCTGCGTCTATAAGTGTATTCACATCATCCAATGCGTTCCAGTTACCAAGTATAAGATAAACGTGACAAGTATAAGTTTTGCTGTTAGCAGTAAGATTAAGGATTTTCATGGATTATAGAGATGAAACGTACTATAAGACCGAGTCATATTTTTCTGAATAACTGCGCGTTGCTAACTACTCTTTCAAATTTGCTGGACAACTCGTCAGGCATCTTTTGCGTTTGCTCTGTAACGAAGTATCCGCCTTGTTCGAGAGATTTGTGAAATATTTGTATCACTTTTACCTGATCTTCTGGTTTGAAATGGAGTAGAACATTTTTGCATATAATAAGGCAAAATTCGTTACGCGGCGGGTCAAAACTCAGCAAATCATGATTAATAAATTCAACTGATTTTCTGATCTCATTGGATATGATAAAATAGTCAGACTTATTTTGAACGGGTGAAAAGTAGGTATTTAGAATATTTTCAGGGATTCTGCCGACTTCTTCTTTGCTGTATGTTCCTTCGCTAATTATTTTTCCAAAGTTACCATTCAGATCGGAAGCTAGGATATTCACATTTCTAAAAAGAAATTGTCCCATTTTCTCTCTGATGAGAATTGCAAGAGAATATGGTTCAGGACCGTTTGCACATCCTGCGTCCCATATACGGATGAAGCGTCTGCTTTTCATAACAGGGACAACGTGTTCTTGAATCAGGTCTAGAGTTTGCTTGTCTCTAAAGAAAAAAGTAAAAGCCATTTTTACTCCTATTGAGCGTACATCAGAATTGATTCAGGTATCTTGTTAAGAGGAACTATGTGATCAACACCACCTCGTTTGATTGCTTCCTTTGGCATACCAAATACGACACAGCTTGCCTCATCCTGAGCGATAGTTATAGCGCCGCTTTCTTTCATTTTCAACATTCCGCCTGCACCATCGGCTCCCATACCAGTCATAATGACACCTATAGCATTCTGTCCTGCCGTCTGTGAAGTCGAATTGAAAAGGACTTCTACTGAAGGTCTATGACGTGATATGAGCGGCCCGTTCTTCACCTCAACATAGTATCTGGCGCCTGATCTGCGAAGAAGCATGTGTTTATTACCGGGAGCAATGAGAGCCTTACCTGGGATAACAGAATCACCGTTTTCTGCTTCTTTTACTTCAATAGCACAGAGCTCGTTAAGTCTTTGAGCAAATGAAGTTGTAAAATGTTCAGGCATGTGCTGTACAATGACAATTCCTGGTGCATTAGTGGGCATGATTGAAAGTACGCTTTGAAGAGCTTGAGTTCCGCCTGTTGAAGCGCCTATTGCAACCACCTTGTTAGTTGTCTTAATCACGCTTAATTGTTGTGTTGGTTCAACATTTTGATTAGATAACTGTGTCCAGCGACTCATATTCACAGCGGCGGCTGATTTTATTTTATCAATCAACTCAACCGACATATCTCCGACAGTGTATGCCACACCCGGTTTGCATAAAACATCTACCGCCCCAGCACTCATTGCTTCAAGGGCTAACTGCCCGCCTTTAGGAGTGAGAGAAGATACAATTATAACTGGAATTGGCTGGTATCTCATAAGTTTACGAAGAAACGTTATACCATCCATACGAGGCATTTCGACATCGAGAGTTATGACATCTGGATTTAGCTTTACAATTTTATCACGAGCAATATAGGGATCAATTGCAGTGCCAACAACTTCTAGTTCAGGATCCTTTGACAATTCGGTTGTGAATATTTCTCTAACAACCGCCGAATCATCTACAATCAGAACCTTGATCATCATTCTACCTCCCGCTTACTTCCAGATATATCAACGTTGGTTCATCCTCAATCATAAAGGCAAGGCTATTATCTTTATCAGCAACTTCTAACCATTCAGCTCTATCTGATTTTGATACTAAAGGCGGTGATAGATTAAAGACAGGGTTATCTCCAAAAGCGCCAGTGAGAAATTGCCCACACACAACGTTTGTGAGTTCCTCAAACGTATCTAATGAATCCATAATACAGTCGTCATCTTCTATGTCTATTCCAAGCACATTAGCCGCCATCTCGGTACATAATTCAACAGGGGCTAGAATTCCTATGCAACCATGCTTATGTCCATTAAAGCATATCCGTGCATGTAGATAGTCAAGGTTATTTAGTGGAAGTTCGTTCTTGGCACATTCCTCCCCAAACATAAACGAAAATCTCATAAGTATGTCACGAAACACTTCAGAAAGGATCATTTTATATTCATTCTGCATGATCTTCTCCTAATATATCTTCAACAATATTTTTAATAAGTTCAGGGGTAGATGGTTTTCTAACGTAAGCTCTTACCCCTTTCGATCTCATTTCTTCGATACGTGTTTGACTACCCTCTGTTGATATAATGACTACTGGAATAGTTTTTAGTAGACCGTCTTTAGACATTCGATCCACCATTTCAACGCCATCCATTTCAGGCATATTAATATCAGCTAACACCAGATCGATCCAGTTCTCCTCAAGTATATTGAGAGCAACCTTGCCATTTTCCGCTTCGTGTAACTGATTAATAGGAACACCGGCAAGCTTTAATGTTTTTGAGATGACCGTTCGAGTGGTTCGAGAGTCATCAACTATAAGAATATTATACGACATTACCAGATTCCTCCGATTGCAAAATCTCGCATGTTAGTTGGCTCAACATAATAACAGCAACACTTATGAAACATGAGGATATTTATGTTAGATTCTCAGATTTCAGTCTTTCTGTCACGAGACTTAATTATGACACGTCCAGTAGCGAGTTCAAGGTAAAGTGTTCGTGAGTCATTACCACCAATGTCTTCCGCACTTATCAGAATACTGTTTTTCCATAAAAGTTTACGAAGGGTCATATAATTACGTTCACCAATGTTGAATAACCCTTTATCGTCGAGTATTTGTGAACAACCTGCTACCTTGACAATAATTCGTTCTTTTTGTGCGCCAAACTTATATGCCTCGCTAAATAATAAAGGTATTCCAGTATCTACAAACATACATGGGAAACTGCGAGCCTTCTGTATATCAAGTTTTGACATAGGGAGCATACAATGGATCATGCCTCCTGTTCGTGAAACTGGGTCATATATTGTGACACCTATACATGATCCGAGAGAATAAGTTACGAGGACGTCATCCGTTTGATTTAAAATCCTCATCTCTGATATTCCAATCGTGTAATTCATTTCTCCTTACTTCTTCATCAATAAGGTTATTTAAATAAATAATACCACTTTGCTAATTAAGTTTTTAGCTAAGTTTAATGCTCAACCGAATAAGTTTTCATGTATATTGAGGGTTTGACGATCTTAAGACCATCAGTTAAACCTATAAGGCTTTCCGCATGACCTATGAAAAGATATCCATAAGGTTTCAGCAAGCGATATATTTCACCAATTAGTTTTCTCCTAGTATCGTGATCGAAGTAAATCATTACATTACGACAAAAGATAACGTCCATGGGACCTTGCATTGGAAATGGTATATTTGAAAGGTTAAGCCTTCTAAAAACAATAACGTTTTTCAGTATAGGTTTTATCCTATAATTTTCGGTTCCATTAACCTTTTCTAAATATTTATCTCTCAATTCTTTTGGAATTTGCTCTATCTTTTCTGGTTCGTAAATACCAACCTGTGCTTTCTCTAATACTCGAGTTGAAATATCAGTTGCCAGTATTTTAATGTCTGAAGAACCAGAAGAACCACTAGATGTCCCAAGAATCGTCATTGCTATTGAGTATGCCTCTTCACCACTAGAACATGCGGCTGACCAGATTCGGAATTTTTTTTGACCCGACATGCTCAATTCTGAAATCATACTTTTCAGAAATTGGAAGTGGTCTATACCTCGAAAGAAGCTAGTAACATTGGTTGATATAGCATCCAAAAGATGGATAACTTCCTCTTCATCATTGCTTTCGATTACTTGCTTGAGATACTCCTCATAATTCGATATCCCCAATACACGCATACGTTTTCCTATGCGAGCGCGTATCAAAGATTCCTTACTGTTATCAAGTTTGATCCCGCTTTTTTCGTATACAAAAACCCTTACACGCTCTAGTATCTTCTGATCTAATCTGATCTCTGTTCCAGTTTCATAAGATTTATACACGTTATCACACAATAAAAATTTTCAGAATCTCTCATTATTTAAGAGAACCAAGACCAATAATTTCCAAAGAGACAATTATTTTACAAAAGACTTATACCATCTGCTAGTACCTGATCAATATCCAAAAGGATTTTAATTTCATCCTTGATTTTTGCTATGCCCAGTATGAATTGGGCGTCAAGGCTGATGTTGAATTGAGGTGTTGCCTCGATATCTCCTCCTGCAATATCTAAAACCTCAGATACAGCATCAACAATGATACCTACCATAACTGGTTTACCGTTTTGTGCTACGTCAACCACTATTATACACGTCTCATTAGTGTCTTCAGTGATTCCCATACCAAACTTAGAGTGTAGATCAACAACAGGGTGTATTTTTCCTCTCAGGTTAATAACACCACGTACATAATGCGGCATGTTCGGCACCTTTGTGATCTCCATTAGACCGATGATCTCTCTGACCTTCAGTATCTCGATCCCATAGCCCTCTTTGCCAAGTTCAAATGTCAGATATTTACCCGCCAAAATTGATACGTCTTTAGTTTCTAATTCTAATGTGGCTGTGCCAATCTCTCCCTGATCAGTCATTTCTTCTGTCACTTTTTGTGCATACTGAAAACCAGAAATTAGCCTCAGTACACTTCCTCCCTTTTTTGAAAGGATAAGTGATGCAAAATTTAAGGAAATTAAAAGATTTTAACATCCTTCATCCTTCATCCTTATTTTATGCCGCCATACTGTTCCCTGCCACAGCTAGTTTTACGATACCAGCAACGTCAAGTATTAATCCTACTTGACCATCTGCCATTATAGCACCGCCTGAAATTCCTTTCAGGTGACCCATAGATTCACCTAAACTTTTAATGACTATCTGTTGATGACCAACTAAACTATCTACCATAAATCCAATCTTTTTTCCCTCATCTTCAACGATAACCACGAGAGCCTCTGTTGGGTCTTGCACTGCATCGTTTAATTGAAATAGTCCAGAGATGCGGAACATTGGCAAAAGTTTTCCACGAATGCAGAGCATCTCTGAGTTCCCCATAACGGTGGATATTTCTTCACGTTTTGGCCTGATTGACTCTACCACTGATAGTGTGGGAATAATATATTGCTCTAAGCCAACCTGCACTATGATACCATCCATAATAGCTAGTGTAAGCGGGAGTCGTAGAGCGAAGGTAGTTCCTTTACCTTGAGTAGAATGGATCTCTATTTGTCCACGTAATGCCTGAACGTTTCGGTTCACAACGTCCATACCAACTCCACGCCCTGAAACATCAGTAACAATCTTTGCAGTAGAAAAACCGGGCATAAAGATCAGGTTGAATATTTCCTGATCAGTCATAAACTGCCCTTCTTTTATTATGCCACGTTCTTTTGCCTTAGTAAGAATTGCTTCTTTATCAAGACCTTTGCCGTCATCTTCAACCTCAATGATAATGTCTCCGCTTTTATGGAAAGCACGTAGAATGATATGCCCTGCTTCTGATTTTTTAAGCTTGATTCTTTCATCAGAAGAAGATTCGATTCCATGGTCCACTGCATTTCTTATCATGTGTGTCAACGGGTCGCTTATCTTCTCAACTACGCTCTTATCAATTTCTATATCTTCACCAGTCATGGAAAATTCGATTTTCTTCTTTGATTTCTTTGCCAAATCTCTAGCAAGTCTTGCCATCCTCTCAAATACAGGACGAACCGGCATCATGCGCAGCGACATCCCGATCTCTTGCAGTTCACGAGTTATCTTATTGAGGTGTGCCAGATTCCTTGCAACTCTGGCTGATGCCGTTTCTATAACTTCAGCATCTTGGGTTATCATAGACTCAGCAATAACAAGTTCTCCTATCATGTCTACTAGCCTATCCAAACGTTCGGCATCTATCTTTAGTGTCTCTTTTACAACTCCAATAGATGAAGATTTTAGTTGCTGTTTTTCATGTGTTTCCTCTCGGTCTAGGGGTGATATAACCTCTTTAGGTTCGCATATCTTATCAAGTTTATCATCTAACTGTGGAGAAATTTCAACCGGCTCGGGTTCAATTTGTAATACTATTTTTTCATTTTCTTCTGGTGTTTCATCTTGCTGTATTTCTTGTTGTTTATCCTCGTGCTTACTATACGTTTCTTCTATCTTTGGGGAGAAGATTTCATCTTTATCGGGATTTTCAGCTACTTCATCAGAAGCTAATTTATCACCAGAAACGGCTGAATTTATGTCTGATATTAGTTTTGGAAGTGAATCACTGTGTATCAGTGGTTTCCCGCTGGAAAGCGCCGATTCAACATCAGAAATCATCTGCTTTAGTAAATCCACAGCAGTGAAGGTTACATCAATGGGTGATCCTATAAGTAAAATCTCACCTTTACGGGCACGATCAAGCAGGTCTTCTGTCGCATGGGCGAGTGTGGTTATATCTTTAAGATCAAGAAAACCAGCAACCCCTTTAATAGTATGAAAAGACCTGTATACTGCATTGAGCGCATCATCATTCTTGGGGTCATTTTCCAGAATGAGAAGTTGAACGTCAGCTTCGTGAAGATGCTCACGAGACTCGTTGATGAAGTCTGCTATTAAATCCGGATCCCCGAACAAAGAAGTTTGCCGACTTGCTTCTGCTTGCTTAGATTCAATCTTTACATTTGTGGCATCAGTTACAATGGTTTCTATTTTTTCCTCTATTACTGTATCTTCTGTAGTTTTATTTCTTATCGCACTTTGATCATCGGGTATAAGGATACCAAGTTCAGCCGGAAACTTAACCTCGTGAATCCCCCTTTTATGCACTGCGATAGCCTGTATAGTACTTATTGTCTGAGATATGGCGTCAAATATCGCACTTTTGTCTGTAATCTCATCAAGTATAATCTTTTCTATCAGTTTTGACGCCGCTGACGCCGCTCTTGATACAATATCATAAGATTCCTTACTGGCTATCGCAGAGAGTTCGTCAAACCTTCTGTATATATCTGCGAGCATTTGCAGATCCGACAGATCCGCCATCACAAAAACTATTGAAAGCTCTTCGGTTTTCTGGATAATCTCACTCATATCTGCTATATCTCCAGTCTAAAATGTTTTTTAACATACTTCTCAAACTAGACTATATATCGGCAATAGAACTGTAAAACTTTAGTATAAAATTGAATTTGTACCTTATACCATTTTCCATAAATAACAGTGCATTAGATAGAAGAATAAACACAAAGACACTAAGACTCAAAGAACACTAAGTTGAACATTAATCTTTTTTCCTTCGTGATCTTTGTGTCTTTGTAGCTTAGTGTTTACATAAAAAATAATGCGCTATGATTTTTGGAAATTGGTACTATGTACTTAAAAGTGATAAGTATGTTTGGTAGGAAGGATGAAGAGGACAATGTTGAAAATGTAAGTGTTCAGCCTATTATTTTCTCTGGTATGGTTTTATCTATATCAACACTATCAACCACTGCAATTATAAGTTCGCATATAGGGGCGTTTTTGATCTGGAAGATTTCTTGAGCCAACCCGGGCGTTCTAGCAACAAGAACAGTATCGCCTTCGCCTGCGCCGACGTAATCTATTGCCATTATAGCAGGTCCAATTGGATGTGAATCAAGGTCAAGCCTTTGGACAATAAGGAGTTTCTTGCTTTCGTAAGACTTATGCTTGATGACTGACACCATTTTTCCTATTACTTTCGCAATATACATATTATTTCTCAACCTTTTCTGAGACTGATAGTGAATAGACGATACCAACTATTGCAGCATCTACTGGCATGGGGCCCCGTTCAGAAACAACCGCAGCATCTCCGCCTGTGACTGTAAACACGATCTCGCCATATCCTGCTTTGGATTCAGTATCTACTGCCACAATTGGCACATCAACCTCCTGCATGTCATAATCAACAGGCTGAATGACACATAACCTTGTACCTTCAAGGCTGTGATGCTTTCTGGTTGCCACAACTGTCCCTATTATTTTCGCAAATTCCATTTTTATAACTCCAATCTACTTCAGAAATAGATCCGCGAATAACGCTAATAAGCAACTTTAAGAAAATACATTAAACTTTTCGGGTTTTTTGGTAATTTAAGGGATAATATTGTAGGGGCGAAGCATTTGCTATTGTGATCTATTACATAATCAGCATTTATGAAGCAAATGCTTCGCCCCTACTGGATTCCTGCGGAAGCTGGAATCCAGTTCTTACCAATATGTCAAATAGAAACATTAATTATCACCTTTTTCTTAGAACTCCAGCCAGTGATGATATAAGCAGTGGGATCAAAACCCATCCTGCGAATATATGCAAAATCGTGTAAAACCCACGAAAGACTGACCAGAATCCATCCCAATTAGAAGGAAACTTATACTCATCAGCTATTCTAAGGTTCACGACTGGGAGAAGCATGTTAAGGCTGTATCCCAACCTGTAAAATAGGTGTTTCATGAAATACGTTGTGTTGTATACTCTTATTCCATTTTTTTCTAATTTTGCTTTATATTGAACGTCATATAATGGATAATTAATTATATCCCATTCCTTGCCCGATTTCTCAATATCTCCATATATATAAGCCTGTCGAGAAAGTATTAAAGAATTATCCTTAAATCTTTGGCGCAGATTATCAGAAATAACGCTTTTATCAAAATCTTTTTGAAAATCTGGTTCAATAGCCATTATGAACCCCGGTGTTCTAGCACTAATTGATTTCGGAATCATAGCTTCATCAGACCAGAATACAAGAATTCCAATAACTAAGAAACCGAGTAAACACTTCATTAAAGTACCTTCCAGTTTTACACCATATCCCAAAATCCAGCGATCAAGAAGATCAAGTATTAGCTTTCCCCAAGACCAGTTAATATCAGGATTTGCTTTACTACGAGCATATTCATGAAGCTTTTTCCTGCCCTCATAATATACATCTTTTGCATAAGAATCATCACCAATACTATTGTAATATTTCTCAAACTGAAGGTATGGGTCTATGCTGAATTTATCGGGTGCTTGCTTTTCTACAACGTGCCTTTGCTGTTCCTTCGTTCCTTCAAATATAGTGAATGAAAACCTGCGTAGATCAACATCACCATTAAAAGGTAAGGAATCTGAACCAGATTTAGTTCTTGGATTTGTTAAAGAAAATGTATGCAAATCCACACAGTTAAAGTTTACACTGTTATTGAATTTGGTTTTCCATAATATAAGTCTTTTTGATACTCTTGTATGTGTGAAATCAAAACTTCCTGCAAAAAACGCTATCTGAAATTCCAGACTATCACAGTTGATATATGATAAGTTAATCCTTTTCTCACCATTCTCGAATTGGGCACTATTGAAAAGCCCAAACTTACATTGTATGTCGTTGAAGCTTGCACCACCCCTGAATAATGCTTTATTACAGACGAGAATGCCCCCAAATTTGGCATGATCAAAGTTAATATCCTTCTCTATATTCTCAAATTTGGCATCACTGAAAAAACCAACGTGTTCACATTGTATGCCGTTGAAGCTTGCACCACCTTTGAATATCGCTCCTATACAGGAAAGGTCACCGTCAAATCTTGCGCCAGTAAAATCAATATCTTTCTCTGCATTCTCGAATTGCGCACTTCTGAAAAAACCAGAATCGTCACATTGTATGCCATTGAAACTTGCACCGCCCCTGAATACTGCTCTATCACAGTCAAGATCACCACCAAATTTTGCCCCAATAAAATCAATCTCCTTATCCACATTCTCAAATTTGGCATCTCTGAAAAATCCAGTTCCTTCACATTGTATAGAGTTGAAGTTTGCCCCGCCTTTGAATACTGCTCCTATGCAGTGTAGATTACCACCAAATTTTGCCCCAATAAAATTAATCTCCTTATCCACATTCTCAAATTTGGCATCTCTGAAAAATCCAGTTCCTTCACATATACAACCATTAAAGATTACTTCATCCTCAAATGTCGCTTGGCTGCAAATAATATCCTTCTGATAGATGGCTTTAGCACTATCAAATTTCTTCTTGAATCTGCTAACCGAAAAATCCACGCATTGCTTGAACTCACAGTTGCCTAAATCCACTTCATCTTCAAAGGTGCAGTTTGTGACCCTAATGGGAATAGAGATAACACGATTGCTCAGATCGAACTTGCCTTTTATGGTTTTGCCATCAAGAACGTATTCACCACTTGGCGCATCGCCTCTTATGATAGCTCCTACAACGCTTTCAGCAGAGACTTCATTTTCTGCACTCATATCAATCTCCATTAGAGAATTCGGGTTCTTTGGTAATTCGTGGAGAGACTTGATTTTTAATAGGATTGAGATTCTTCACTTCGTTCAGAATGACAATGTTAATGTCACCCTGAACGAAGTGAAGGGTCTCTACGCAAGAATCATTCCCCCGTTATTTACTAAAAAACCACTAATCTTTGCCCATAAGTCTATAAAACCTTGTAGATAAAGGATTTATAACCCCCTTTTAGCTAAAAGGGGGAAGGGGGAATTTGATTAAATGAACTATATAAATGAATATATTCAAGTGCATTTTAGTATCTCATCAATGACACTATTAATATTTTTGAGTTTTAATCCGAAAACATTAATCAAATCCCCCTTTATCCCCCTTTAGCTAAAGGGGGAAAGGACTTGATTCCCTCAATGTCAACAAATTTGTGGGCAAAAATTAGTTTGCTAAGGGGATTAAAGGGGTTGTGAAAGACGTTGAATTTCCATGTCAAAATGGCATTTTTTACCGATTACCATCACATCAAATCCAGAATAATTATTTGTTATAAATGGTCTTTCCGTTTATTTCCAGCGTGTCAACGATAGCCATGATTACAGAGTCAACTGGCTTGGATTTAGTCACTTCCGTCATGCGTGCAGACCCTCCATGAGCAACCAGCACAACCTCACCAACACCGGCTCCAACGGAATCCACAGCTACTGCGTAGCGATCCTTCGGTTTTCCATCTATACCCATCTCCTGAACAACCAGAAGTTTTCCTCCAATAAGCTTTTCGTCCTTTTGAGTAGCGACAACAGTGCCAATAACTATACCTAAATTCATATCGTTTTCCTTTCACACGAATTGATATGACTGCATATCCGCTCAAGACCCTCTTTTAAATTAACCTCTGATGTTGCAAAGCATATTCGAATGTAGTCTTTTCCCGAAAGTCCAAACGCATCACCGGGGGAAACAGCCACCTGCTTTTCGTGCAGTAAAGACATAGCGAAGTCGTGTGAACCCATTCCACACCGTGAAACATCTATCAGCATGTAGATCGTGCCTTGCGGAGAATAGACAAACAGGTTGTTAGCTTTTAGTATATCTACGGCTATATCCCTTCGCTTTCGGTACGAATCAACCATGATCTTGAGGCAGTCCTGCGAACCTTTCAACGCCGCCTCCGCCGCCTTTTGTGAGATAGAACATGCGCATGAGACATAGGGTTCTTGAATGTCTGCGATCAGCTTTGAAAGCGATGGGGATGCAACCACGTACCCAACTCTCCAACCTGTCATTGCATAGACTTTGGAAAAGCTGAATACAGTTAGAACACGCCCTTCTGTATCATAAATAGCAGGGCTGACATGCTCTCCGTCAAATATGATCTGATCGTAGGTTTCATCTGACAGCAGATAAAGGTCATATTCTCTTGCTATTTCATAAAACTCTTTTTGTATGTCTCGTGGAAACACTGCGCCTGTAGGATTGGATGGGCTGTTGAGTATGATCAGCTTAGTACGATCAGTTATTAGTTTCCGCAGTATTTTCATGTCTGGCAAAAAGCCAAGCTCTTTTATTAAAGGATACCTTACTTGTGTCCATCCATTGACAGCTATAATCATATCGTAATCTGGCCACGACAGATCGGGAATAAGAATCTCGTCATTGGGTTCAACAAGAGCCATTAGTGACGTGGCAATAGCGCAGACCCCGCTTGATGTGACCGTGACATTATCAACAGATGCCTCAATGCGATTATATCTTCGCACCTTGTCTGCAATAGCTTCACGTAAGGAACTCATCCCTGCATTGGGAGCATATTTCGTAAAACCGCTTTTAGCGGCTGAACATGCGGCGTCAACCACATGCTCAGGTGTTGGAAAATCGGGTTCTCCAACTTCCAGATGGATAACGTCCTCCATCTCCATTGCAATGTGCATTATATCACGTATCTTGGAACGGGGCATCGCAACTGCGTTCTTTGAAAAAGGTTTCATTATAAATTTTATTTAACATTTTAAGTTAAGCAAGGTTAAGAAATGATTTTTCGCTCTTTTTATAGGAATAGAACGCGGATGACGCGGATTAAACAGATTTTCGCGGATTTCTCTTTTATCTATTTTTAATCAGCGTACATCCGCCCAATCCGCGTTTATCCGCGTGCTATTTCCTAAAAGTTTAAAAGGATTTCTTAAAGTTGCTTAACGTGCGTTTTTCTTATCGGGCCAATTTTCAAGCCCTTCAATCCTCATCTTGTAGTTCATCCACTCCTTTGCCCAACTAACCCTATTTGCCATAGGACTATCGGGAAGAGTCAGCTTTTCTGCCGCATTTATGTGGGCAAATGCCCTTCGATACGCCCAGGCGGGAGCGGCAATAGAAGTTATATTGCCATAGTAATGAGCCATTCCAAGATGTCCTTCTGGAGTAGGTTTTACTATTAATGACTCTTTGAAGAGTGTACCCGCAAGATGTTTTTCACCCATATTGTAATAAATATTACCAAGGTCTATGAATCCCTGTGCAATCCTCATTGGTACTTCAACAGCAGAATCAGTGTGGGAATATGAATACATAATTTCCTGCCACTTATCAAAAGCCTTTTTATAGTCTTCTGGTAGGAAATCCGATACTTTCTTGTTCTGAATACCGGGATATTTATTCACGATCTGTCTTACCTGAAAATAAGCCATCCTATATTCTGAGCTATCTACATTTCTGTCTGTGGGCCAATGTGCATCGTTACGGAATACTGTAATCTTAGCAAGTTGCGGGAACCTGTCATAGTATTCCAGCAAAGCAATGTAAGCCGATTGCTCCTTTGAGAAATTAATGGATGGTATCTGCTGTGAAGCTATATTCCAGTAACATTCTCCTATCTTCCAAAGAGCATTATCAGCCATTTCACTTTTAGGCCACTTATCCACCAACTTCTGGAATTCATCTCTAGCACGATCATAATAATTAAAAACAGAAAAGTAGATGTCTCCAATTTCGTATTGTGCGTTGTCCTTGTCGTCGTCCTTACCCTCTGCGAGGATATTCATATCTGTTTTCGTGTCCTCTATGGCACGTATTCTATCACGAGCTTTAAGAGCAACTTCTGTTCCCAATCTGGGATACTTTTGAAGTATCTTTTTATATGCTTCAGTGGCTTCGTCGTATTTCTGTTGGACAAAGTAAACATCACCGATAGCCAGCAGCGCATCATCTGACGCATCGCTTTCTGGATATTGATCTATTATCTCTTGATATACTGCTATGGCTTGATCATACTTCTCTTGCTGAAAGTCATTATTTGCGATCTGCAATTTTGCGTTATCTGCTCTTTTACTTTCGGGGAATCTCTTTGCATATTCCTCAAATTGCGCATTAGCTTCGTCGTAAGATTCCACATCATTTAACTGGTTTGCTTTAGCATAAAGCATATCTGCTTCTTGTTGCGGTGTCATAGGCGCCCTTGTACCAGCACATGCACCGAACATGAAAATAAATAGTATAGATAAAATGCTGATTAAAGCCTTCATCTTAAATCACCTCTTGACTTCAATATAAACTAAACAAATAGATACTCTTATAGTTTCCTTTCACTTTAAATATAGCATTAAAGTATCTCGATGTCAATGTAATCAAAATGTTGACTAACCAAGCGGAGGCATCATATTACGCTGGGATTCAATGAGTCTATCCATAGTCTCTCGAATCTGGGGCAGTGTCAACTGTGCAGATGTATTCGGATCAACCATAGCGGAATGATATACATGCTCCCGTTTTTGCTCAAGGATCGCCCGTACTGTTAATCCCTGCATATTCACATTTCCCTGACAAAGAGATGCACATTGAGGCGGTAATGCACCTACGTAGCATGGATGTAACCCTGATCCGTCTATCAGGCAAGGAACCTCTACTGAACATCCCTGTAATAGATTCGTGATAAGTCCTGTGTTCGGGACACTTGCATTGATACGGATAACTGTATCGGTTTCGACAGCGTGGATAATTGCCGCCGCATATTCGTGTGAACGTCTTATGGATGTGGGCTGTTCTTCTAACTGCTTTTGATGTTCTGCTAATCTTTTCTGATGCTGTTCACGTCTCTGGGCGAGTACTTCTTCCGTTAGATTGGTTTCCATTGCACGAGACCTGATACTCAGTCGTTCCATCTCCCCGGTATGCGCCATGAAGTAAGGGACGTATTCAGCCATGTGTGTGGATGATTCAGTAACAAAGTAACCAAAGTGTTTCATGATCTCAAATCGCACTGGATCCTTTGCAAAGGTTTCAGCGTTCTTGAGACAATCTCTCAGACGGGGATAAAGGTCTTCTCCCTCAGAGGATAACTCAAGAAACCATGCCAGATGGTTAATACCCGCCACATGATAGCGCATACGAGCATAATCCACACCCATGTAATTTGCTAACTGCTGGCTTGTACCTTGAACACTGTGGCACAAACCAACTGACGTGATGTCTGTTGCCTCATTAATAGCCCACATGATCATTGCCATTGGATTTGTGTAATTGAGTAAAATGGCGTTGGGACACAATCGTTCCATATCACGAGCAATATCCAGCATCGGCGGAATAGTGCGCAGACCTTTCATGATCCCGCCCACACCTACGGTATCAGATACTGTCTGTCTTAGTCCACCCACTTCATAAGGGATCATAATATCGAGTGTTTCTGGCTCAAAATACTGTCCCACACGGATCGATGCGATAACATAATCTGCACCGTCTAAAGCGGATTCTCTTTCAGTTGAAGCGGCGATCTGAGTTGGCAGATTCGCTTCGCTTACCATACGACGGACGTACGATTCGATGAATTCCAGACGTTCTGACGCCGGATCCACAAGATGAATTACCGAATCCGTCAGTTCTGGAAATGAGAGGATATCGCTGACTAGCCGTGGACCAAACCCTAAACTTCCTGCACCAAGAAATGCAATCTTTAGCATTTTCTACCTCCGTGTTCTTGATTTATAAGTTATACCACTTTCAGTTAGAAATGAGACTCACTCTTGTTGTCATTCCGAACGAAGTGAAGAATCTTCTTACTTATATTAGGTAGAAATTCTTCGTTCCCTTCGATAACTCAGAATGACATTTTAGGTCTCATTTCTAAGTTAAGAATTTATAATTAAATAACTTACCTAATAGGAAACACACCCCCGGACCCCTCTCAATAGGGGAGTTTAGGTCAATTCCCCCTTTAGCTAAAAGGGGAAGGGGGGATTTGATTAATAGCATAGCACAGTGTTGGATATATATCAATAACTTCAATTTACGACCCTTAGAAACATCCACCACTGTGGATCAGCATCTGAAAGTTTTATTTCTGTTACATGCAGACTGCTTTCCTCAATCCATTTGCGAGTTATTGGCACAAGATCACAGAATAACTCCCATGGGAACCAATCGACTTCACGATAGACTAACGCGGACCAGTGATCAAAAATCAGGCATCCTCCCGGACTGGTGAGTTCAACAGCTTTACCAATGATCTCCATAAGTTCAGGCTTGCCGTGCTTAATTATGGCTCCAGAATTAAAATCCTCTGCCATCCATTCGATCATCTGCCGCTCGTTAGGCCACCAGTCAACAGTAGCGGTATTCATTCCTCTGGGTTCAGAGACGGCAGTCTGAAGGATATCATTGATGGCATGATGAAAACAAGCTACATCAATGCTGTTTGGTTTGAGATGTGTGAGAGCATTTTGGGCGTTATCGTCAATAATGTGAACCGACATTTTTAAATGGCTGATCTTGCGCTGTAATTCATCTCTTAATTGACGATTAAGATTCACTGTGGTGTAATCTGCCTGACCATTGCTGTATGCTTCAGCAGCGATGACTACCGGGTCACTGCTACCAACACAAGGCTCGTAGAGTTTCGATTGTTTTGGCAGACGGAGAACCTTAAATACCTCGTAATATTGAGCCGCGTACACCAGGTTTGATAGAGCTTGGCTATGCGGAATTTTGGCTGCCGGAGGACGGTGGAGAAGAGCAGTAATAGATTCTGCTAGTTCTGCTTGAGGTATAGCCATCAGTTCTGCCTGGCGCTGCTGTGTGAGTCCTTCGAATATAGACCCCTGAGTTATCTCTCGAATAACCTGTTCCGTATTCCACATATTAGTACCTCCTATGTCAATACTCACATCAATATCCAGTTTAAGATTTTTCTAAAACATCCATCTTGCTTGTAGTATTCAAAGTTATAAACAACACAGATAATAACACCGATATAATACATTGTCAATTGATTCATAAAGTGAAACGTCCATTCAGAAAAAACCATCATTGACAATATCATTGTGTATAAGTAAAATTGTTCGATAACAATAATATTTTGCAGTGCCTATATGTTAAATGGAGGTAAAAAATGAAACGAATTATTATCGCAGTGTCATTACTATTGCTCATTCAATCTTTTGCTAGTGCTGATATATTTCAGTACGTCGCAAAGGAGGACCCAAGCTTCAAATGGGAGAAGGTTGAACAACAGGCACTTCCCTTTGATATGCAGAAATATAGCATTGATCTGGTATCCCAGACTTGGAAGGATATAGCATGGACTCACAAACTAATTTTAATAAAACCAAAGGCAATAAAAAACCCGACAATGGTGTTCTTAATAATAACAGGAAGCTGGAATAAAAATGACTCTGATAATATGATGTATTCTGCTATTGCCAGTGGTATAGGCGCACCTGTCGCTATACTTTATGATGTACCCCGTCAGCCTTTGTTTAATGGATTAAGAGAGGACGGGTTGATCTCTTATACATTTGTTAAGGTAATGGAAACTCAGGACCCTGAGTGGGCGTTGTTACTTCCAATGACTAAATCAGCAGTTAAAGCTATGGATGCAATTGAGCAATTCTCAAAACAGGAATTAAATACTACAATCAGTGGATTTGTGGTTGCTGGCGCTTCAAAGAGAGGATGGACAACATGGCTTTCAGCGGCAGTTGATGAGAGAGTCAAAGGCATCTGCCCACTGGTATATGATAACCTTAATCTACCTGCACAGATGAAACACCAAGTTGATACGTGGGGAAAATATAGCGAAGAGATAGATGATTACTCTACAAAAAATCTTCCAGAGCAATTGGCTAGTGAAAGTGGTAGAAGGCTGGCAGAATTAGTAGATCCTTATACTTACAGAGATAAAATTACCATTCCGAAACTCATAGTCGTGGGGAGTAACGATAGATATTGGCCTTTAGATGCTATGAATATTTATTTCAATGATCTTGTTGGTGAGAAATATATCCTTCGTGTTCCAAATAAAGGACATGACGTTGGAGACCCGGACAGAATTATAAACGACGCCACAGCATTTTACAAAAAAATCAATGGAGAGCTAGATTTCCCAAAAATTTCATGGAACTATATGGACACCGATGACGGGCTTGAAATTATGATAATGCCTGATCAGAAGCCTAATAGTGTTTCAGTATGGACAGCAACATCTGATACAAAAGACTTTAGAGACTCCACGTGGCAGGAGACAAAGCTGGAACCAATGGGTTCGCATTATATGTATACTTTCAAGAATCCACAAAAAGGATATTCTGCCATTTATGGTGAAGCCGTTTATCCATCGGGAGATAAAGGATTCTTCCTCTCCACAGAAGTACGTATTATAGGAGAAAAGTGATTAGCAATGAGTATTGTGTAATGAGATGGTTCATAAAATTATTAATCACTCGTTACGTACTTAGATACGTTATTTTTTATGGATTCCAGAGATACCATAAAATTCAATGTGTTTGAGTGCTCGTACCGTCACTTGTAAAATTATGCAAAAAAATCGTGTTGATGAATTTTTACAAAATCCAAGAAAAGCCCTGATTACCCTTGCTATTCCCATAATTGCAGGAATGTCCGTGCAGATAATGTATAACATTGCGGATACTGCATTCGTGGGCAGGCTTGGTGCGGATGCTATTGCCGCTTTGACTTTCTCTTTCCCTCTGTTTTTTATTCTGATCTCTGTGAATTCAGGCATCGGTATAGGGATGGGGTCGCTTATATCTCGTCTTCTTGGGGCAAAAAAGAAAGAAGAAGCTGAAAACGTGGCAATGCACGGACTATTTGTCTCTATTCTTATGGCGATATTGATATCTACAATTGGCATATTAACACTAGATCATGTTTTTCATGGGCTTGGCGCTTCCGAGACAGTAATACCGCTTGCAGTAAGTTTTATGTCTATCATTTTGTTTGCTATTGTATTTATGTTTGTCGCCTTCATTATAAACTCGTTGTTTGGCGCTCAGGGAGATACAAAGACTCCTATGAAGATGCAAATAACCTCATTGGCTGTGAATATAGTCCTTGATCCAATATTCATTTACGTTCTTGGGTTCGGCGTAAAAGGTGCGGCGATGGCAACGCTTACAGCGTTTATAGTCTCTTTATCAATTGGTATTTATTTCCTCAGAAAGAAATCATATTTGAGACTTCGCTGGAGCGCATTCAAATTTTCACCAAAAATCTTGAAAGATATTTTCTCAGTCGGTGGCGCCGCAACGCTTATGATGCTTCTGATCTCAGTTTATACCATATTCATAAACCGATTCATGTCGCATTATGGAACGAATTACGTTGCGTCATTTGGTATTGTTGTCAGGTTGGAGAGTCTAGCAACGATGCCTGTAATGGCGCTTTCGATGGCTTTGGTAACTATTGTTGGCATGTTTTACGGCGCAAAAAGATCTGACTTATTAAAGGATATAATTCATTATTCCATTAAGATCGGGGTTTTGTTTACTTCGGCAATGGGTGTGGTGTTTTTTGCTATACCTTATCCATTCCTCAGAATATTTACCCCGGATGCCACTTTATTATCATTAGGATCAAGATATTTAAGGATAGACGTATTCACTTTTCCGCTGATGATTATATCCATGTTAGTCAGTAGAGCGATGCAAGGTATGGGACTTGGCTTGCCGGGGTTGATAATTAATATATTCAGAGTAATCATTGTCGCTATACCTGCGGCTTATATTTTCGTATACGTAATTGGATACGGTTTTATATCAATCGGCGTTGCCGCTGTGCTTGGTGGTATCGCATCAAACATAGTCGCACTTATTTGGCTTCAGATTCAACTGCGAAAGATCAGCAAACAATCCAGAGTTACCGAACAAAGCATAAATCCTGCCATTGAAGAAGTCGAGGGTGCGGAATAACATAGGATTTATGGGTTAATATTCTTATCCACTCCACAAATAGAATCACTTTTTATAATAAAGACCCAATTTACTGACAAGAGGATACTATTATTAATATGTAAAGATTATAGCATTTTTTGTTACAGAATGTTATAATATTATCTGAAAAAACTATGCGGTCGTTTCCGAAAAGGAGGCATACATGGCAGAACAATTATCAGATGTTATAAATGATACGAGTTTTTCAGTTAGCACTGTAGAACATGCCGACTGGGTTGTTTATATTGATCGAGTTCAGAAAACAAGCTGACAGCATGTTCTACAACGTTCTATTGAACAAGGGGGAGTAAAATGCCTAGATATCGTATAGGTGCGCATCCGTATATCTTTGTGCAGTATGGTTACGATTTCGACAAACAGTTTGACGAGATATTCGACATAATAGCTGACGCCGGATTTCAAGCAATAGAATTGCATCAGCCGATGCTTTACGTCGAAAACTGGGAGGACCGTATAAAAATCGCGTTAAAAAGAAACAAATTGGGGATAGTAGGCGGTTCAACCGGTCATCCAATGTGGGATATATCTCAATACAGTAATATAATCTCTGAAATGGATGATTACAGTACCAGACTGTCTGCTTTCGGAAAAGTGTTGTGTGGAACTTCATGCACCGGGAAACGCTATGCTGATCGTACCCCGGAGGAGAATAAACAGGCAGTCAAAGTCTGGTCTGAACTTGGCAGGATGTTTAAATCGAAAGGTGTAACGCTTAACTATCATACGCATGGTGAACCAATAGAGGACATCCGACACTTTTTGCAAAACGTTCCAGCCGATCTTGTTGCACTGGGCCCCGATCTGGATTGGCTTCGTGTCGGCGGTGTAGACCCTGAGATGTTTATTACAGCAAACGCCTCTCGTCTTGTGATGTTACACATTCGGGACTATAAAATCGGTGGGGACAGGACAGAAGCCATCGGGGAGGGTGACGTTGACTACTGGGGTCTTGGAAGGTTACTGGAAGAAATTGGGTTCAAAGGAGAATTTGTTGTCGAGCTTGCTATACCCGCTGGCAAAGAACCGACCCGTCCTGTCAGTGAACTCCTAAAAAAATCAAGAGAGCATCTTCAAGACACCATCGGCTGGTCTAAGGTCTGGACGGATATAGTTGGGGAATAAAATAATATGAAAACCTTTTATCTTATGCGGCACGGTGAAAGCGAGGCAAACGTAAATCGCATCTTTGCCGCTAAACGGATAGACCCACCGCTGACTGAGCGCGGAATACAACAGGCGACGACGCAGGCTGAAATACTAAAGCAGTCAAATCTGTCAGCCATATATGCAAGTCCGTTGCTTCGTGCCAAACAAACAGCAGGGATTATTAACAAACATCATGGGCTAGAGATTTTAACATCTGGTGATCTGTATGAGATTGACGTTGGAATACTCGATGGAGAAGATCAAAATGACCCTGATAAATGGTCGCTTTACACGAATATTATAGATAAATGGGGACAGAATTTTACAGATATCGCTTTTCCCAATGGAGAGTCACTGGAGGATGTACGAGTCAGATTAAATTCATTCTTCAATTCCTTGAAGAATGGCAATGATAAGCCTGTGCTGATTGTTGCCCACTGTTTGCTGTTCATGGCGTTTACGTGGTTGCTCTGTGATAATCACAATGAAAATCTCGAAGATAACTACATGGGACGAGGGTGTCTATCGGTTATAACTTTTGATAAAAACAAATTTCAGATAGAGAAGTTTAACATTTCACCCGGTATTTAATTTTTTATAGTGGCACGGCATACTGTGCCACTACAATATTTTTACGGGGCAGACCATATAAGCTTACCATCCTTATTAAACATTACCATAGAGGATTCGGGACGCTTTTCAATAGTACCTCTAGTTCTGCTGGTCATCTCATAAGTTCCTAGTACCAAGCGTGTCTGGGCATTGTTATCCCTCAATACTATCTGTGGACTTCCTTGCTCAAGGTTTAGCATGATCCTGTTTTTACCGTCCTTTCCATTGATGATAAAAAACGGTTCCCCTGTGTCAGGAGAAACCGCAAGTGCCGCCATAACTTTTCCATCCTTACTCAACAGACGAATATCTTGTCCTTGAAGCGATATTGCTTGTTGCCCTTCTTGCGCAATGGCTGTCTTTCCTTCAAAAAATATCTTTGAGGCAAACCCTCCAATTAAGCCAGAAATTATTGATACTACCAACAGCAGGATGTAATCTTTCCTTTTCATCTCGGTTCTCTCCTTTTTGTACTATTGTTTTTCCTAAATCTAATGCAAAAATCATATTACCGTAATCGTTTAAGAAATAGTAAGATAGGAATAGCACACAGATAAACACTGATATAGACGGATTTTCACGGATTTGATCAGTAAAAATCCGTCTTATCCGCGTAAATCCGTGTGCTATTTCTTAACGATTACATTACCATAAGGTCAATAATATTTATGAAAAGATAACAAATTTCTCTTTAAATAACAAGCATATTCCGCATAACCTAAACATAATCTTTATATTCCCGTCAACGAAAAATCTACAATTGCCTCGTTGGGCTATTGGTTTTGAAAAAAGTAGCTTGACTAAACCAACAATATATGTGATAATTTATATGCTAAAAAGGCTTTGAAGACTCGAAAAAAACAGAAAAGAAGCCTTAATTACGAAAGGTTTATATTAGTAGAGTATCACTTAAGGGATGAAGACGGAAGAATGAAGGATGAAAATTGATTGAAAGATTAAAGATCCTAAGATTAAACCTTTGTCGTTTGCTTCCGATCATCAATTATTAATCTGTATTGATTTTTGTCACTTGAAGTAATTGGAGGGTATCCAGATGGCGATTAAAGTTGGTATCAATGGATTTGGCCGCATAGGCAGGAACATTTTCAGAGCGGCGATGAACAGCAGTGATCTTGATTTTGTTGCAGTCAACGATATTACAGACGCTAAAACACTTGCTCATTTGCTCAAATATGATTCTTCACTAGGTATTTTAGACGCTGAAGTAAAGGCTGGAAGTAATTCTATATTCGTTAATGGCAAAGAGATTAAAGTTATAGCAGAGAGAGACCCGGGGAATATTCCTTGGAAAGATTTGGGCGCTGAAGTGGTTGTTGAGTCAACTGGTTTCTTCACTGATGCAGAGAAGGCAAGAAAACACTTGGACGCAGGCGCGAAGAAGGTCATTATCAGCGCACCGGCAAAGGGTGAAGATATTACAATAGTCCTTGGCGTAAACCACGAAAAATATGATAAAACAAAGCACAACATAATCTCCAATGCCTCATGCACTACGAACTGTCTTGCCCCTGTTGCAAAGGTTCTCGTGGATACGTTTGGTATCAAAAAAGGGTTCATGACAACCGTTCATTCCTATACAAACGATCAAAAGACTCTTGATGCGCCGCACAGTGATCTAAGAAGAGCAAGATCAGCCGCTGTTTCGATAATTCCAACAAGCACAGGCGCTGCCAAAGCTATTGGACTCGTCGTCCCCGAGCTAAAAGGCAAAATGGACGGGATCTCAATGCGTGTTCCTACTCCAAACATATCGGTTGTTGACCTTGTTGCTGAATTGGAAAAAGATGCAACTGTGGCAGACGTTAATGCCGCTATGAAAGAAGCCGCTGAAACAAGGATGAAAGGCATACTCCAATATATTGATGAGCCACTCGTTTCTGTAGATTTCAGAATGAATCCACATTCAGCAATATTAGATTCTTTATTGACTATGGCTATGCCCGGCGGATTTGTTAAGGTAATCGCATGGTACGATAACGAATGGGCTTATTCAACAAGAGTTGGAGAACTTATAAAATTCATCGCTTCCTAAAGCAATTTGAAGATTGAAAGATTCAAAGATTTTAAGATAAGTCATAAGGAATAGTGTTTTTCAATCTTCTAATCTTAGAATCTTTTAATCTTCAATCATTACGGAGGGTAAAATGAGCAAGCTCAGTGTTGCGGATCTGCAGTTGAAAGGTAAACGGGTATTGGTTCGAGTTGACTTTAACGTGCCATTAGATGGGACGAAGATTACAGATGATACACGTATTACATCTGCCCTCCCTACGATAGAATACATTATCAAAAACGGCGGTAAGGTTATCCTTATGTCGCATCTTGGACGGCCTGATGGGAAGGTTAATCCGAAGTTTTCTCTTGCCCCTGTTGCAACAAGACTGAAAGAACTACTTGGTAAGGAAGTAGTTTTGGCTCCTGATTGTGTTGGTGAAGCGACGAAAGTCATAATAAACAATATGAAAGAGGGAGACGTGGTTCTGCTGGAGAACCTGAGATTCCACACTGGGGAAGAGGAAAACGATCCCGGTTTTGCAAAGCAACTTGCAGAATTGGGTGACGTTTTTGTCAACGACGCATTTGGAGCGGCGCATCGTGCGCACGCATCTACAGCAGGCATAACAAAGTACATGTCTCAATCAGCCGCTGGATTACTAATGCAGAAAGAGATTGAATACATAAAAGATAAGATTGATAATCCAGAAAGACCTTTTATTGCGATCATCGCTGGCGCAAAAGTCTCTGACAAGATCGGGATTATAGAGCATCTGATGAAAAAGGCTGATGCTGTGATTATTGCAGGCGCTATGGCATACACTTTCCTTAAAGCAATGGGCAGGAAAGTCGGTGGCTCTCTTGTAGAAAACGATAAACTTGATCTGGCAAGAGGTATACTCAAGAAATCTCTTGATGAGAGAATTCCATTATATTTACCAATAGATCACGTTATAGCCGACAAATTCTCTAACGATGCCAACAGGAAAGTCGTTATGCGAGGGCGGATACCTGATGGTTGGGAAGGTATGGACATCGGACCCGCAACAGTAGAGCTTTTCAAAGGTGTTCTTGAGGAGGCAAAAACTATCGTATGGAATGGTCCTGTAGGTGTTTTTGAGTTTGACAACTTCGCCAAAGGTTCTATGGCTATTGCCAAGATTCTTGCAGAATCTCGTGCCACTACGATTGTTGGCGGAGGGGATTGTGTCGCCGCTGTACAGAAATCAGGTTATACTGATAAAATAACCCATATTTCCACAGGTGGCGGAGCCGCCCTTGAACTTATGGAAGGAAAAGAAATGCCCGGAATAGTGGCATTGACAGATAAGTAAAGTAATGAGTGATCAGTAACGAGTGATCAGTAGGAAATTGCAATCAAAGGTTTTTACTGATTACTGTTTACTCATTACTCATCACTAATTTTGGAGGAAATGATGCGCAGACCTATAATCGCAGGAAACTGGAAGATGAATAAAACCATCGGCGAAGCTGTTGATCTGGTAAAAGCATTAAAAGCTAAAGTCGCTGATGTTGCCGACGTTGAAGTTGTAGTAGCCCCAACATTTACTGCTCTTTCAGCAGTTGCAGACGTAATTAAGGGAAGCAATATTAAATTATCAGCACAAGATATGCACTGGGAGAAAAGCGGGGCATTCACTGGCGAAATTTCCCCATTGATGCTGAAGGACGTTGGATGCCAATATGTAATTATCGGTCATTCTGAAAGAAGAATGTATTTCGGTGAAACAAATGAAACTGTGAATAGAAAAGTGAAATCCGCCCATGAATATTCCATAAGACCAATAATGTGCGTAGGCGAAAAACTTGAAGAACGAGAAGCCGGGATCATGAAGGACGTTGTAAAAGATCACGTAGTCAATGGTTTGGCGGGTCTTACAGAGGAACAGATGATCGCAACGGTGATTGCTTATGAACCGGTCTGGGCTATTGGCACCGGGAAAACTGCTACTCCAGAACAGGCTCAGGAAGTTCATCAGTTTATTAGGGAACTTCTGGCAGGCATGTATTCTCCAAAAGTGGCTGACGCTGTAATAATTCAGTATGGTGGAAGCGTAAAGCCCGACAACGTAGCTCAACTTATGTCTCAGCCGGATATAGATGGCGGATTAATCGGCGGTGCAAGTCTCGATGCTGATTCATTCACAAAGATTGTGAAATTCAAAGGCTGATAAAGGAGAGGGTTCTTAATGAATATTATTGTGAATATACTGCTTATTATATTTGTCCCTGTGTGCATTTTACTGATTTTAATGGTGCTTTTGCAGGCAGGCAAGGGTGGAGGGTTATCAGGAGCTTTTGGTGGCGTGGGTACGTCTCAGCCTTTTCTGGGTGCAAGGGGGACAGTAGATTTTCTCAGTAAGCTTACGATCTACCTTGCTATTGGATTTATGGCTTTGTCTCTTATTCTGTCCATTGCTTATGGACCTAGCCGAACCATTAAAGTAAAAGATGCCGTACCTGCGGCGACCGAGACTCAAGGAGGAACCGCACCAGCAGGTAATCCTGCCGCAAAACCAACAGGAAAATCGCCAGCTAGTGCGATAACCATACCCGCAGGTAAGGTAACTCCTGTTCAAAAAGCAACAGGAACTTCAACTGGTACTTCTGGAAGTACTCAGACGCCCTCTTCTACTCCTTCGGGAAAATAGTTTTATTGATTAGAAGATCTAAAGATTGTAAGATTCAAAGATTCAAAAACTGTCAATAGTTAATGTAATCTTGGAATCTTACAATCCTAAATTTTTAACTTCTCTGGCGGCATACTATTGTGGCGATAGAGAACAAAGATGCTATCAAACTTGAATGGACAGTCCATCCTCTAAAGGCTAACAAGAAGGTGTCAATTGGATTGATCGTCTTCCTGATAGTTTTATGTACGTCTATTTATTTTAGTTTTGATAGTTTTACTTTCCTAATCTTGTCTGTGATTTTTCTCGTCGGGTCTTTATCTTCCTTCTTTCTTCCAACTACCTATCTATTTCAAGACGACTATATAATAGTTAAAACGATTTTTCGCCGATTCTCCAAACAATGGGGTTCATTTAAGAGCTATTATCCTGATAAAAATGGTGTTTTACTTAGCCCATTTCCACATCCTACAAGATTAGAGAACTTTCGTGGTCTATACATCAGATTCAATAATAACAAAACTGAAGTTGTTAATTTTATTAAGCAAAAAATTGGAGATAAAATAGAAACATGAGATGGTGGGGAAAGGGAGTTATTGATGAGGAAATTCTTCCAGAGGACGTAAATCCAGAAGAAGCTAAAAGTATACTCAGGAGAGTAGCAGATGAGATCGTAAAGAGAAGGCTTACTGTGCCTGCTATATTCCTTCTGGAATCCTGTGGTCCGCTGAATTTTATTGGAAGTCAGGCTATGCTTGCTCTTGAACCATTCGTCAGAACGATATTTGATCATCCGGGTTACAGGAAGTTTGCGCTTCTGATGGAAAGCGATGATAACGTCAAGAAATTGATCGAAATGATCGAGACCACCAACCAAGAGCAAAAAATGGCTAAGAAAAACCAGAAAAAGTAATACGGATATAAACTTAGCCACTGATGAAACATAGATTCTCGTGGATAATTAAAATATAGTGCTATAATAGAAAAGTCGAATCTCTCTTATTTTGACTCTCCAACAGATGCTCTCTGAATTTGTTTATTAAGCTGATGTGTAAAAGAAAAAATTACACGGCATGTTCTGTCCGTTCAAGAACCGTTTGTTTCAATGTATCCGATAGCCGATTGAAATACTCCGAATACCCTCCGATGCGAATGATCAAATCCTGATATTTCTCAGGATGTGCGATGGCATCTCTAAGTATTTCCTGATCAACCACATTTATCTGTATCTGCATGCCGCCCATATCAAAATAGGTTCTTATCAGATTCTGAAGTTCAGCACGTTCTTTATTTGAAGAAAACATCTTTTTCATAAAACGGGCATTGATTACAAGCGTTCCTGGTGCAAGATAGTGAGGGATAGACGCAACACTCTTGAGCATTGCAGTAGGACCGCTTCGGTCACGTCCCTGAACAGGACCTGCAGAATCCGCCAATGGTGATCCTGCAAAGCGACCGTCAGGCGTTGCATTTACAGGCACACCGGCATCGGCATAAGTAACGAACATCAGGCACGAAGCCAAAAACTTCCCACCTCTCCACGGCGCATGACGAAGGAACTCGCTGAATACGAATCCTGCAATATCCTCTGCAATCTCATCAGCATGAGGATCGTCATTCCCAAAGCGAGGACACCTTTCAAGACGCTTGCGGAACACTTCTTGACTCTTAAAATTGCTTCTCAATATCTCCCATAGTTCAGTTCCAGTTTTTTCCCGCTTATCAAAAACCACTTCTCTGATCGCCGATAGAGAATCAATGACATTTGCAAGACCCGCAACGTTGATTACGCTCCAGTTGTATCTCGCACCGCCTGCATTGTACTCTATTCCGTTATCAATACAGTCGTCAATTAGCAGGCTTCTCATAGGTTGCGGGCGTAATCGTGCTTTTATTTCCTGATCAGCGTTCACATCATTGGTAATCTCTCCTACCACACGTGCAGTATCTTTCTTATACTCAGCGATAAACTCGTCAAAGCTATTTGCGTTGGGAAGGTGATCTCTCATAGTCTCGATAAGTATCATTGGCAGATTGATCCCGGCATCCAGCGACCCAACGTTAGATCGTCCATGAATCATAGTTTCGGTACAGCCTCCACCATTATGCCATCCGAGATCATCCTCTCGTATGCCGAGATGGGCGTCACGCAATGATCGAAGATATTCTTCCTCGTTATAAAGGGCGGGCAACCCGCATCCTGTAGATATTGCGTCTATTGCCGCATCCCAAACAGCTTGAGGCATATCACGTCTGATGTGCAGTTGCAGGTTAGGGCGCCTGATCTTATGCGCCGCTTCAAGACAGGCAATGGTTAAATCGTTATAAGCCGACTCACCATCAGGCTTTGTACCGCCAATTCCAGCGCTCCAACCGCTATTAGCATCCGTATTTTCCCAAAGGCACCTGATAAGACTAACAGCCTCCTCGTGAGTAGTTTTGCCTTCTTTTAGATCACGCTCATAGTATGGATAAAGCTCCTGATCAACTCGTCCGGGATTATCGCAGTCGTCAAGATAATAGGTGAAGTTATAGGCGAGAGTCGCTTCAAAGAAATTATGTGCAGGCTTGAAAGGAACCTGTTCATAAGCTGAAATTAGCCTTTGCATATAAGGGTCATCAAGTTTAGTATTGCGCAGCATATCTAAAATGTTCCGGTGCCAGATTTTTATACCTTCAAGAACGTCCTGGAGTCCCAAATAAAAGTCCACACGTTCCTGATCTTGTCGCTGTTGTGCAATAGCAAGATTTTTGGCTATCCTCTCTGCATGGCGAGATAGCCCTTCACGCAAAACACGGCCATAATTCGGCACGCTGTGAGTATATCCCCTCCCGCCGATTGTATGAGGCGTTCTCATCACGTTAAGCTGTGATTCAACGTTACGAATATGTTCACGCATAGATTCAAGCGTATATTGTTCGTCTTCGTTACAATGAGAGATCATCTCATTCAGCGCATGTTCGTTGTACCACCACGTAAAAGAATAGCTTGCCCCAAGTATACGTTCATCAGAACATATAGGACCGCTAGGATAGAGAAGTTCACCATTATATAACGGTATAGATCGGTTCTCAAAACGTTTCCTTACAGCACGAGACCAGCGCCGTATAGGTGAGGCATCTGGTTCCTCAAAGTAACCTGCCGCAAAAAACTCACGCATATTCATAAGAATTTTAGTATCAGGCATAATCTCAATATCTGTTTCTAACATAATGTTTACCTCTAATAGAAGGAAAGATACAGGATGCAGGATATAATTTTATGTAATTTGTCCAGAACTGACTGCTTTGATAAAGCTATTTATTTTTCTACCAAGCTCCTCATAACTTGTTAAAAAGTCTTTATTAGTATATTATATCCTGCTTGTATCCTGATCTTGTATCTTGATCCTACATCTTCATATATATCTCAAACATTCTTACGCTCATAAGCATTTGCTCTGTCTGACAGCTTTCTAAAAATAAGGAAGATTGCCACTAATGTTCCTAATATAGCATTAGCTAGACCGATGTAGAATATCACGTCAATTGGCCAATGCACAGCATTTTCGGCAGTCATCGTATCGCTGATGTTTGTTACCCACTGAATAGCCATTGGAAGCACATGATTCTTTGCCAAAAACCAATATCCAACTGGTCCAACCAGCGGAACAATCCCCACCACAGACGTTATAGTAATTATAACAGCAAGAGCCAGCAATGCCAATGCTGGATTAAGTCCTCCGTATACAAACCATCCTGTCAAAAAAGCAAAAAGGGCTATCATACTACCATCTATAGTACCTATTGCAAATTTACCATTTTTAGTTTTCCATGCAATTTTTGTGGGGATTCCTATCTCAAGACTCATATTTGGTGTATCTTTTCTATAAGATAGCATAAAATTCTCCTTATTCCATCCTAAACAATCAATGATTTTTTGTGTTAAGTGTCATGATCTTATCCAGAATACCGTTGATGAATTTACCTGAATGTGGTGTCCCAAAATTGTTTGCTAACTCAACAGCCTCGTCTATTGTCACCTTTGGAGGAATGTCATCCATATACAAAATCTCATAAATTGAGAATCTGAGGATGTTACGGTCAATGATTGGCATTTTGCTTATTTCCCAGTTTTCGGAATATTGTGATATAATTGCGTCAATCTCGGATAGATGATCAGTTGTACCTTTGATTATCTCATTGGCGAACTCGACAACTTCAAGATTGCGGTTTCTGCTCTGCCAATACTGATTCAGAACGACATCAACGGGGTCACCGGTTACGTCTATCTGATAAAGTACCTGTAAAACGCTTTCTCTGGCTTTTGAACGTTTACGCAATTCATATACCTCAAAATGGATGGTTCTTCCGACCTAAGTGTGGAAAGATTTAAGAATTAATCACGAATTACACAAATAAACGAATTTCACGAATAAAAATTCCAAAAAATTTGTGTAATTCGTCCTAATAGTGAAATTCGTGATAAAAAAATTCACGTCCGAATAACTATGTAATTTTCATTCCTGTACTAAACGTTGAAGAACTAATGAATTCAGAAATTCTGTCATTTTTGACTCAAGCTTACTTGCGACATCGAGTTCTAATATATCATCAAGATTTCGTGCCTCACGGAAAAAACTCTCTACTACTAATTTCAAGGCATGCATGATCCCATTAGTATCTAAGCTTATCACCAAAGTCTGTTGAAGTCCAGAAAGAAAATCTCTGGGCATCTGATCAACCTGCCTGAAATTGTCTACTTCCAATCCCATACGCATGCCTGCAAACTCGAAAGTTTGATTTCTTATTCTTTCAAGATAATGAAGCGCCTTCCATGACTGATTTCGCCTGAGAGCTATAACAACGTGGATAATGTGATGCCAGATTGCGCTGATCCGATACGAATATATGCCTTTAATATCCTGCTGTGGTCTTTTTTCCCAGCTTGATCGCATGATCGCTTCAATTTTTCCTGAGTAATCAAAAGCAACTTTCCATCGTTCTCTTTTTGCAGTAAGTTCTGAAAGGCACACAAAACCTATGTCTATTTCCAGAAAATTATCGGTAAGAAATCCATGAAGATAGCTGTGAATTCCATAAGTTACTTCAAAGTGACCGATAATCGGGAGTAGTTTCTTAATCGCTTCCCCGCATGTGCAAAAAACGGGATGCACATCGTTTTCTTCTGCAACTACAACAGATAAATCTATATCAGAGTAATCATCATCAAAACCGACGGCGCCTGATCCGACAATCAGAATACCTGCAATCCTCTCATCTGTCCGTAAAGAGTTCAGAATTCGGTTGAGTATTTCTTCCCGCTTTTCAGGAGAAAAAATGTTTGTCTTTGCATGAGTTCTATCACTGGCATTCATGTTATATGATCCGTTTCGAGTTAACTACACAAAAAATATTTCCGCGAATAGCATGAATAAACACTAATTTATAAGGTTCTTCCGTGTTGAGTGATGCTTTTGGCAGCATAACCAACAAATCTGCTTTGGAGTTCCTTGCTAGGTTTGACACACATCAGGAAGTCAACAGGCAGTATCACAGGCAGTCATAAAAGCCAAAGTAAAACTCAACACGGAAGAACCGTCTTTTTGAACCTTGAAAAATCTTAATTCGTTACTATATAAAAGGCTCCAGTAATCGAATTATCTCATCGTGGAATTTTCCATTGGATGATATGTATCCCTCAACGTAAACGCTCCATTTGCTGCCATCAAGCTGGGTAATTCTTCCACCCGCTTCCTCTACCAACAGTCCTCCTGCGGCAAAGTCCCATGGTTTATCACCAAATTCTATTTGTAGATCAGCCCTTCCACTGGCTACGTAAGAAAGATGCCTCGTTGATGCACCAAATACTCTGATATTGAATATCTTACCAACTAAAGCGGCTAAAGCACCCGTTCTTTCTGCTGTTTTTACATATAATCCACTGTCAAAAATCGCAAGAGCATTTTTAATGCCCCTGTCGGAAACGTGTATTTGCTGTCCGTTTAAGTACGCACCTTTGCCTTTCTCTGCCCAATATATCTCGTTAGTATAAGGCATATTTATAACCCCAAGAATTATCTCACCTTTGTATTCAAGAGCAATGGAGACACCGAACATATTGATTCCATAAACGTAATTATGTGTTCCATCAAGAGGGTCTATGATCCATTTGTAATCAGAGGTGCTGTCCTTCAATCCAGATTCTTCACACAATATATCATAATCGGGGTATTTGTCCTTGATTATCTCGATAATCTTGTTCTCAGATGCGACATCAACGTTACTGACAAGCTCCCTTTCGCTTTTCTTGTCAATTTGCTTAATCTTACCGTAGTTCTCCATCAAAATTCGTCCCGCTTCTTTTGCGACGACGATGGCTGTATCCTTCATTTATATTTCTCCCAAAGTTATACACTACTAATAATGTTTGGTTTTGATAACTCCCCACGTTGCAGTTAGTTTTCCCGCAGATTGCACAAGACTCAGTTTTACGTTGGGGATATCGGAACCTGTAACCTTGATGTTATCAAAATAAACAACCTTATCCTGAACATCCATAGCAATCGTGCCTTTTTTGTGTTCACTATCCTTGGCGGATATTATTTCCTTACCATCATAGAATACCTTTATAGTGTCGCCTATACAACTAAGCTTTGCAGTGTGATATTTGCCTGCTTCCGCCTTGTATGGTGAATTTCCCAGATCGGTTAAACCTGTATTTATGTCCCAACCAGGGTTTTTGTAGAGGTTTATTTTACCGCTTCCCGGATAAAACCAGACAGCATAGTGTCCGCCAGTATCAAGGTCAACTCGTCCTCTGAAACCACCGGGCCAATCGGCAACTTCCGCATGTTTAATATCCAATTCGATTTCGTAATCAGTCCATTCACTGACGTTGGTAACTTGCTTATTACCTACAAAGTTCAATTGGCTGATAGATTGATCCCAGGGTTGTCCTTTAGGATCAAACATTAATGCTTTTTCTGCAAGCCCCCAGAAGACACTATTATTTTTTTGATTCTGTGGAGACCTTTCCCATCCATCCATTTTTCCATTATCAAAATCTATTAAAAGTGTTCCGGCAAGGCTTACCATAGCCGGGGTTGCTAAGAAAATTGTGATAATAAAAATAAATACTCGCATTAATCTTTTAACTATCATAATACAAGCACCTCCATGGCACAGAGCCATACTTAATAAGTTTATGTTGCTTACATCTTACTACTATTATAAATCTTCTAGGTTTATAAGTCAAAATATAAAATAACGCTTGCTATGACCGACAACCCTTTGACTGCTTACCACAAGTCTGGGCTGTATGCAGCGTAGTTCATTTGATACGCAACAGCTTAAAGCATGTATCATATAAGGACTTAAAAGAGTTCAGCAGTTACATGAAGTTCATATACAAAGCACCTACAGAAGAATCGGCATTGAAGTATCTTGATGAGTTTGAAGCCAAGTGGTGCAAAGAGTATCCATTAGGGGTATGAGAGCGGAACTGGGATAGAATATTAGCACAGTTATCAATTCACTTCGGAGAAAGGGTCAGTAAGTATTTATAATCAAGTCAGAATGAAAATTTACACAAAACACTTGACAAGCCCGGTTTTTTTCTGTAGGGGCTTGCAATATGCCCCTACAATTATACTAAATACCAAGATCGTCGTTGAGTTCTTTCTGATAGCCTTCGATCTCGCAGTTTTCGATCTTGCTTATCTCGACAGGCTGATTGAACCATGATGACTCAAGGCATGCCATACATATAGCTTCATCCTTGAGGCCCTCGATTCCGTCAACTTCGGGCTTAACACCCGTTTGGACTGCTTCGGCGAAATATTTTAATTCGATAGCGACAGTATCAGTTATACCTCTTGGGAAGAAATGCTCTTTTTCCTCTTCACTAAGGCTTGCCATGAACATCTCATTTATCTTGGCGCCTTCTATGGTCTCTTTGCGTCTGGTTACAGTACCACCAAGGTCTATTGAGCCTTCGCTTCCGTGAATGACGTGACCGCCGATGCCTCTACCCGGTGCGGCACGGCACGTAACCCATTGAACGATAATGTCGTTCTCAAACTTAATCGTTGCGAAGGTTGTATCTTCTACCGTTACGTCAATGGGGTCTTCCATCGTGTCAGGTTTTTTGTACCTGTAAGGCATATAACTCCTGACAATAGCAGAGACTTCCGTAGCCTCACAACTGAGATGATACCTGAAAAGGTCTGCAAAGTGAACCCCGCCATCAAGTAACCATCCAGCGCCAGCCTGATCCTTGAAGTCACGCCATCCCCACGGACCGAGTGCCTCACCAACGTCTTGCCAGAAGAATAATCTTGGTTTCCCGATGTACCCCTGCCTGATAGCCCAGTTCACAGCCCTGTGAGACGGAGACAGGCGATAATTCTCAGCCACAGACAGCACTTTACCATTCTTCTTTGCGGAATCCACGATGAGATTACATGCTCTCATCGTGATCCCAAGCGGTTTCTCTATGATAACGTTTATCCCTGCTTCGAGGCACGGTACAGCGAGTATATGATGCGCCCTGTGAACAGAGCATATATCCACAGCATCAAGGTCACGCTCATTTTTCAGCATATCCTCCACGCTGGTGTAAATTTTTGGCATCGTTCCCTGAAACGCCGCAATCTGTTCTGCTCTAGCTTTCGCATTTGCCTCAACGATGTCGCAGGTAGCCACTATATCAAATAGCTTTATATCCTTTTGCCAGAGCTCCTTCAGTCCGTTGCCGTGAGCGCCAGACATCCCGCCACAGCCAAGCATCGCCATACGTATTTTATCAGACATTTATTTGCCTCCTCTGAAAACTCAGGCACCGTAAAAAATAAGTGCCAAAGTAAATATAAACCACTGTTAGAATGAATTCTATTTTACCAAAGAAATATCATTAGGTCAAGGAAAATGAATCAAATTTTTCGTAACTGTTAAAAGTATAGGTAATCAGCAAAATATTGCTTGGAACTTCTATTGACATATTAAATATTTTCATATAGAATTTTACTTTGTAAGATGAAGATAATTGTTAGGTTAAAAATAGAGGAAATCTTTATGCTGGATAATATATCTCAAATGGATAAAGTTTTGGAGGATTAATATAGTATGGCGGATGTGAGAGTTGAGAACATAGTTAAACGGTTTGACGAGGTGGTAGCTGTAAATAATATCAGTCTTGAAGTTAAGGATAGAGAGTTCGCTGTGTTTCTTGGTCCTTCAGGATGTGGTAAAACTACAACATTAAGGTCAATCGCAGGACTTGAGCATCCAGACGAAGGAAATATCTATATAGATAACATTTTGGTGAATGAATTACCACCTTCTGAGCGTGACGTTGCTTTTGTATTCCAATTCTACGCTTTATACCCTCACATGACTGTTTATGACAATATGGCATTCCCACTTAAAGCGGTTAAAATGCAAAAATCTGATATTAACGAACGAATCAGTGAAGTTTCTAAAGTATTGAGAATTGAAAAGCTATTAAATCGCAGACCAGATAAACTCAGCGGTGGTGAGATGCAGAGGGTTGCATTGGGTAGAGCTATGGTTCGCAGACCTAAAGCCTTCCTTATGGATGAACCGCTTACCAACCTTGATGCCAAGCTTCGCTCAGAGATGCGCGCTGAACTAAAACGGCTCCAGAGAGATATAGGTGCTACAACTATATACGTCACTCACGATCAGGTAGAAGCTATGTCTATGGGTGATAAAATCGTTGTCATGAATTCAGGTGTCGTTCAACAAACTGGTACACCGGCAGAGGTTTATGACCATCCAGAAAATCTCTTTGTCGCAGGTTTTGTCGGTAGTCCTAGTATGAATTTCCTTGATTGCATATATAAGCAAGAAGAAGGAATATCTATTCTTACTGTTGGAAAAAATGATTTCAAACTTGAGATTTCAGATTCAATGGGAAAGAAGATTAAGGAGTCCGCAACTAGCACAGAGTTGATTCTCGGTGTAAGGGCAGAGGACATATTTATCAGAGATGAAACACCCGATGTTAAAGCTGAGGTTTACGTAGTTGAGCCTTTAGGTTCAGAAAATATCATTGACCTTAGAATTGCTGAAAATATGCTCAAGGCAAAAACTTTGCCAACTGTGCTTCCTGATATTGGATTGCAGGTAAATGTCTGGTTTAATAAAGATAGAATTCACATTTTCGATAAGAAAACAGAGAAAGCCATATTCTAAGCGTATAAAGGAGTAGATAGTTGGTTCAGGAACTAAACGGTTTCAGTGATTTCGTGATAAAAATGATGGAAGAATGGGAAGTTCACGGTCTTGCCATTAGTATAATCAAAGATGGAGAGGTGATCGTTTCTGAGGGGTTTGGCTATCGTGATGTTGAAAAAGGGTTAAATGTAACACCCAAGACGCTTTTTGCTATCGGTTCATGCACCAAAGCTTTTACTGCTGTATCTATGGGCATATTGGTTGATGAGGGAAAGTTAGAGTGGGATAAGCCTGTCAGAGACTACATGCCCGATTTCAGAATGTTTGATCCTTACGTTACTGAAAATATGACTCCTCGTGATCTACTAACGCACCGTTCTGGTTTGCCACGTCACGACCTTGTATGGTATGGTTCTTCTCTTAAACGCAAAGAGCTTATTGAAAGATTAAGATATTTAGAGCCAAGTAAAGGTTTTCGCTCAATATATCAATATCAAAACCTCATGTATGTAACCGCAGGTTATCTAGTAGGTCATATCGCTGGTTGTGGTTGGGAAGAATTTATTCAAAAGCGCATTCTCGATCCATTAGGAATGAATAGCACAAACTTTTCGGTCACAGAATCTCAGAAATCATCAGATTTTGCACTTCCATATAAAAAAATTAACGATGAAATAAAGAATATACCATTCTATATTAATGATGAAATGGGTCCAGCGGGTACTATTGATTCTAACGTAGAGGACATGACTAAATGGCTTCTGTTCAATCTGGATAAAGGAAAGTATGGAGAGAAGCAGATCATCTCCGAAGCCAATCTGAATCAGATTCATTCTCCACAAGTTTTTACAGAATCTCCTTTAATCAAATACAAAGAAATGCTGTTTGCCAACTACGGAATGGGTTGGATTATTCAGCCATACAGAGGATATATAATCATTTCTCATGGTGGCAATATTAATGGTTTCACTGCTTTGACAACTTTTATGCCTCAATACAATATAGGCATTGTTATTCTTACCAATATAAATTCTACCCCGATAACTGATATTATTGCTTTGAACGTCTATGATCGCTTGTTTGGACTGGACGAGGTTGCATGGAATCAACGTGCTAAAGACGAAATAGCAAAGATCAAAGAAGCAAAGGAAGAAGCCAAAAAGAAATCAACAGCAGAACGTAAAGAGGGAACGCAACCATCACACCAATTGGAAGATTACGCTGGTACTTATGAGCATCCTGCCTACGGGGTCATCACGATTGAAGTTGATGGCAATGATCTAAAAGCTCTTTATAATTCCAGACCGTGTATCTTAAAGCACTATCATTATGATATTTTTGAAGTTACAGGTGATCTTTTCGACATAATGAAATTCACCTTTTTGACTGATGTTCGTGGTAATATCAACAACCTTTCTGCTCCTCTGGAAGCTTCTGTAAAAGATATTGTATTTACCAGATCGCAGAATAAAAAATGAAAGGATAATTTAGTATGGGAAGAGAAATTCGTCATCTTGACATCACTACGATGGAACGTGTGCGCCGTTACAAAGAATTTTATGGCGGTTGCGTATCTGATGCTCTCGCTGGTCTTGGAGTGACTAATTCTGTGCTTTCATCAGATTTTTACGCACTTCGTCAGGATATGATTCTTGCTGGTGAGGTTATTACAATTAAATTGCATTCACTCGCTGGAGAGATTTTGACAGAAGAGGAACAGAAGGCAAGAGACGAGGAATGGAAACGCATCGGTTCTCCACAAAAGCGTATGATGATGTCAGTATATCCCGGCAGTGTGCTTGTATTTGACACTGGCGGAGATAAACAGCCTGCACATTTCGGTGAAATGAGTTGTACGCTTGCAAAGGCTCATGGTTGCGTAGGTATGCTGATAGAGGGAAACATCAGAGACACAAGGTACGTCCTAAAAATGGAGGATTTCCCTGTATATACCACCGGCACACGACCAAACGCCTTCGGTGGATGGCGTATCACTCACGTTCAGCAACCAATATTCCTTCCCGGGCATCTTACCCATTACGTCCGTATCAATCCGGGAGATTTTTTATTCGGCGATACTGATGGTGTTCAGGTTATACCGAAGGAATACGTTGATGAAGTCATGTTAGTCTGTGAAGACATAATGAATAAAGAAAATGAAGAACGCAGGCTCATCCGTGAAGGTATGAAAATAGATGACGTTTATAGAATCTACGGCGATCTGTAAGGAGTGATCCCAAATGTCACAGACAATACGTGCCAGATACCATAATGGATTTATTGAACCGCTTGAGAAACTAAACCTTATGGATAATACCGAAATTACTGTCACTGTGTCAAAAATAAAGAAATCTGCAAAACTTGGCGACCTAAAACCTTTTCTTGGAATATGGGCAGGTCCGCCAGAAGAATATGAAACTATTTTACAAGCAATCAAAGATTCAAAATCTGATGCAGAATTCTAAAGGTGATATATGTATCTCCTCGACACAACACATTGCTTATCAACTTTATTTAAACTGCCAAACATTCAAAGGAAAATAGAGGAATTTCCAAATATCGAGATTTCTACATGCGTTATAGTTCGTAGCGAGTTGCTTTATGGCGCATTGAAATCAGAACAGTCCGAAGAAAACCTGATCAAAATCAGAAGATTTCTTCTTACCATGCCGATATATCCGATTGATGAAGAAACTGCCGATATTTGCGCAGAATTGAAAATTGCTATTTTGAACCGTTTCGGACCCAGAAGCAAACAGAAAAGGAGGAATACAAAACTTGTGGTATTTGGAATTGGTATTGTCTAAAGGAGGTAAACAATGGGAAAATTAAGGAATCAGAATCTAATAATAGGGTGCTTTGTTTGTGTAATTGGTATGACAATTGTGATAGATATAACACCATCTACGGTTGCTCAGGTACCATCCCCGGCGGGTGGTAATTGGTTTGAATTTGATGGAATTGATGATTTTGCTAAATGCAAAAATTGTGTTTTACCAAGTGTGGAAAGCATCTTTATGGATGGTTTTACACTGGAGACATGGATAAATATCCAGGACTTTCCTTCTGCTATACCCGATACCTTTAACGAAACAATAATAATTGACGCCGGTGGATGCCAGCTATCATTATATACTACACAATTAGATAAACCTTCGAATTGGGTCAAAGGCATTATGTTTAAGGTGCCTACAACAGAAATTGAGACTGTTGGGGGGATAGTATTCGATGGGTTTGTTGATGCAGAAACCATAGGACTATACTATACTCTCTATTCGAAAATATCAAAATGGAACTTCGCCACGACAATTGGTGGAATAATTGATTGGACAGTGCCTGATGTTGGCAAGTGGGTTCATGTTATGGGAATTATTGATAATGGTAATAAATTTGCTCTATGCAAGGATCCCAATAACAAAGACGTATTAAGGGTATCTCTATTTATTAATGGAAGAGCTATATCTTCATATTTCTGTAAAAAATTCATGGATAATCTCAATACTGATGTTACAATTGGAGGTAACACCCGAAGTTTTAATGGCTTTATAGACGAGGTTCGCATTTCTAGTATTGCCCGGTATAATGTAGCCAATTTTGCTATACCAAACGCACCATTTGAAGTAGATGAAAAGACTATTGGCCTATGGCATTTTGATGATCCTGCCGGATCTACCTTATTCAATGATGCTTCTGGAGGTAATCATACACTGTATGATGTGCGACCAGCGGGTAAGATGTCCGTCACCTGGGGACATTTAAAGACTGATTAGTTTATTGATCATGCGCATTACCCGGCTTATAAAATAAACTGAGCCTGTTGCCATTTTAGTTTCATCAGATATTGATATTAAACGTTTAGAAGGACTATGTAATCCAATCATTGAAGATTGGTGATCATTAATCGCAGGCTGGGTCAAGAACAAGACCCAACATTTAAAAGGGGTGATAATATGCTAAAAGTAGGTATTATAGGCGCAGGTACGATGGGTGGAATGCATGCTGACTGCTATTCTGAGATCCCTGGCGCAAAAGTCGTTGCCATAGCTGACACAAGAATAGAAGCGGCAAAACGTGTTGCTGACAAACATTCTGCTCAGGCTTATGACGATATAGATAAAGTTATTTCTATGAAGGACGTTGACATAATAGATATATGCCTTCCCACGCCAATGCACAAGGAAAACGTGCTGAAAGCGGCTTCTGCCAAAAAGCATGTATTTTGCGAGAAACCTATTGCTCGTGAGCTTGCTGATGGTAAGGAGATGATCGAGGCATGCAAAAAGGCGGGCATTAAATTCATGGTCGGTCACGTCCTGAGATTTTTTCAAGAATATACTACCGTTAAAAGTCTTATCGAGAGCAAGATTATCGGGAATCCTGTAATGGTCAGAGCTACACGAGCGGCTGGACATCCGCAGGGATGGTCTAACTGGTATTCTAACGTACAGATGGCTGGCGGTGTTCCGCTTGACTTAATAATACACGATTTTGATTTTCTCAGATGGTGCTTTGGTGAAGTTGATCACCTTTATGCTAAGGGATTGACTTATGCAAATGTGCCTGACGTTGACTATTCACTCGTAACAATTAGGTTCCAAAATGGTGTGATAGCACACGTTGAAGGAAGCTGGGCGCACGTATCTGGTTTTTTCGTTAAGCTGGAAGTCGCTGGCGATGGCGGGTTATTTGAACTTGACAGCAGAACATCAAGCCCTTTACGAATAGCGACTAGAACAGCTAAAGGTGGCGGTGGTGGAGTCGAGGTGCCGCAGAACCCAGTGATTGAAAGTCCATATACAACCGAACTCAAGCATTTCATAAAGGCAATTGAAGAGGATAGAGAACCGCCAGTGACAGGAGAAGATGCCCTTCGTGCTATCGAGATTGCCATTGGCGCATTGAAATCTATGGAAACAGGAAAACCAATCATGTTTCCGCTTATATAGAATAATTCGATTCAAGATTAGAGATTTGTTATTTCACGATAATCTTTAATCTTTAATCTTCAATCTACAATTTATGATTTATATGGAGGTTAGTTGGTGATGAATGTCAAAATCGGAATGATTAGCTTTGCTCACATGCATGCAACAAGTTATGCCAGTTGCCTGAAGCAGATTGATGGTGTGGAGATTGTTGGCATATATAATGAGGATGAGGATCAAGGTAAAGTCTTAACTAAAAGATACGGTGGGGAATTCTACTCCGATTATAACAAATTATTAGAGCAGGAACTTGATGGGGTTATAGTCTGCTCTGCTAATGTAGATCACAAGAATCACGTCATAGCCGCCGCAGATGCCGGATGCAAGCATATCCTCTGTGAGAAACCTATCGCTACAACAGTTGATGATGCTAAAATGATGATTTATCGCTGTAAAGAAAATAAAGCAGAACTGGGGATAGCCTTCCCATGCAGGTATATACCGGCAGTTATCAATGCAAAAGTTGCCATAGACGAAGATACAATTGGTAAGATACTTGCCGCAAAGACTACAAATCACGGTAGGATGCCCGGTGGATGGTTCATTGAAAAAGGTAAAAGCGGTGGCGGCGCTGTTATGGATCATACCCCGCATGTAGTTGATCTGCTAAGATGGTTCATGAAATCCGACCCTGTTGAAGTCTATGCTGAGATAGACAACAAATTCTACAACATGGATATAGATGACACAGGGATATTAACGATACAGTTTGACAACGGTGTTTTTGCAACGTTAGATACAAGCTGGTCAAGAACAAAATCTTACCCGACATGGGGCGACGTAACGATGGAGATTGTCGGCACTGAAGGCGTTATCTCTGTTGACGGTTTTGCTCAAGACATTGACCTTTACAGTGATGCTAATAAGAGCGCACAATGGGTATATTGGGGAGATAATATGGATTTTTATCTCGTGAAGGATTTTATTGCTTCTGTGTGCGGAGAAAAAGAATACCAGGTCAAGGGTGAAGATGGCTTAAAGGCACTCGAAGTAGCAATTGCCGCCTACGAGTCTGCAAAGGTTAAATCACCAATTAAAATATAAATCTTTAGCCACGGATTAAACATGGATTATCACGGATAAAGAAAATATTGAATTATAGACTGTATTAATTCGTGATTAAAGTTCCTTGCTTAAATGCTTATTTCGTTATAGATATGCAGAAAGGAGATGAATCTTGAGAAAAGCTACTTCTGAAGAAAATGATGAAATTAAGCCTGAAGAAAATGAAGAATCTGAATTATCTACTTTGGAAACTCATTTTTATTTAGGGAATAAGTTTTATTACGAAGAACTAAATTTTGAAAAAGCGATCGAAGAATATAAAAAAACTATAGAGGAAGAGAAAGAGGAAATAATCTGGCTTAAAGCAACCTATCTTATGGCAGAATCTTTTGTAAAACTAGAACAATTCAAAGAGGCAAAAGAGTTATTCCAATCCCTTGCAGTGAATCACAAGCAACATTACCTGAGAGACAGTGCTAGAAGAAGATTAGAGCATCTCTCAAAATATCTAGTAAGCGAAAATGAATAACGATTTCGCTTGAAAGGAGAAAAAAATGAAGTTCTCCATCTGTAATGAATTATTTGAGGGATGGAAACTGGATGATGTATTTAAATATTCCGCTGAACTCGGTTATGATGGTGTAGAGGTTGCTCATTTCACTATATGCGATTCTGTGACTGAGGTATCAAAATCAGAACGTAATCGCATTCGTCAGTCAGCAAAAGATGCAGGCGTAGATATTGTTGGAATACACTGGGTATTCATATCCCCGAAGGGTCTACACATAAGCCATCCTGATCCTGAGATTCGACTCAAATCTCGTGACTACCTCCATGAATTAGTAGACTTCTGCGGTGATCTAGGGGGAAAGGTTATTGTTTTTGGCTCTCCAAAAAACCGAAACGTATTACCTCCTCTTACACCTCAACAATCGTGGGAATTAGCCAAAGAAACATTCCAGCATTGCTGTCAACACGCTCAAGATAGAGATGTTACCATCTGCATCGAACCGCTTGCAAGTGCTATGACAGATTTCATAAACACACCCGAAGATGGCGTTAAGCTGATAGAAGAAATAAACCACCCCAATTTTAGACTTATATTAGACACTTACAGCATGAGTTGCAATAAGGTGGACATGCCGATGGCTATAGAGCAAAGCAGTAAGCATTTGGCGCACTTCCACGTCAACGATGACAATCAGAGCTGGCCCGGGTCGGGTAGTATTGATTTTGCTTCTGTTGCCCGTGCCTTAAATAAAGTCGGTTATAATGGATATGTTTCAGTTGAGGTGTTCGACTTCAAACCCGATCCTAAAACCATCGCTCAGGAGTCAATGAAGGCTTTGAAGTCTATATTTGGATAGTCTATGGTTTCAGCGAATCTTAAGCGAATTTTAATAGACTATATCTTTGATGTGAAATTATTCTAATGAAGATAAAATGGAATTTCAACAAAATCAGATTTTACATTGACAGATTAGAAGAAATCCGTTTGGGATTTCGTAATCTAGCTTATGCCATGATCAATTTTCGTGTTACTTTCAATAGTTCTTAAATCTTACTCGCTATTAGTTCTGTTTTTATATACGGAAGATGCTAATAGGATTCCTAATCATGAATATAGAAAACACTGGTCTGATAGCATTGACAAAGTATTAACCAGTATTTTAGCTTCTCGTTAGTAACAAATATTTTTAACCATTTTTTGAAAAGGGAGATTTTTTAATGGCAGAAGATAAACTTCAAGATGGTATACATGCGATGGTTCCGAGAGATAAGATGGTTGAATCTGTTCGGAAACTCAGAGATACTTACGCTATTACGCCGGGTATACCTTTATTCAAACGTGAGTTCGGTTTTTTTGGTATAGAAAATTGGAAGGCACAGGGCAAGTTTACAGATTCGTCATGGAAAGAATTTGATTACGATCCGGGTGGAAGTTTTGGGCTTGGACAGCTTGGGTGGTGCGAGGGGGCTCTTGTACCTGCTTTTGAGACAATAATACTTGAAGATCGCGGCGATTATGAGTTAGTGCAAGACTATGCTGGACGTCACGTATTATTTTTCAAGAATCGTAGAAGCGGGTTTATGCCAGAATACGTTGATCATCCCGTAAAAAATATGAAAACGTGGGTAGAAAATGTTAAATGGCGACTTGATCCTTCAACGCCATCTCGATACGCCGATCTGGAAGCACGCATGAATTCAGCGAAAGATCATGCGGGAAAAGGCTATATGATACAGCAGAATCTTATTGGTGGATATATGTATCTTCGTAGCCTCATTGGACCGGCTGATCTTCCCTACGCTTTCTATGACATGCCCGATGTGGTACATGACTGCATGAAGACTTGGTTTGAGTTGGCAGATACAATCATTGCCAAGCATCAGCAATATGTGACACTCGACGAGATTTATTTTGGGGAAGATATCTGCTATAATCATGGCATCCTGATATCTCCTGATATGATGCGAGAGTTCATAACATCATATTATAAACAGCTTATAAATAACGTTAAGTCCCGCCAGATTGACAAATCCCGACATCTCTACGTGCAAATTGATACTGACGGTTATGCTGTTCCGGCTATTCCTATCTATATGGAGGAGATCGGTATGGACGTGATGAGTCCATTCGAGGTAGCGTCAGGATGTGACGTTGTAGAGATCGGAAAACAGTATCCCAATCTAGCAATATTCGGCGGAATAGATAAGCGAGTTATGGCTAAAGGGAAAAAGGCTATTGACGAGTTCCTAGAATACGTCATTCCGCCAATGAAAGCACGAGGCGGTTATATTCCTACCTGCGATCACGGCGTACCTGAAGAAGTGAGCTACGAAGATTATGTATATTACCGAAAACGTTGCGTTGAACTTGGTAGTTAGGCTAACAAAGAGTATATATCCAAAGGGTTCATGTATACCTTGATAACGCTTTGTTGCTATTGATTTTGAGGTGGTTTTTAATGAAAAAAATTGAACCTGCTTTGTTAGAGAAAGCCATTCAAAGATTGGTTTCTGCATTGCAACCAGAGAAAATCTACCTCTATGGTTCACACGCTTACGGTCAACCTCACGATAACAGTGATGTTGATCTGCTTATAATAATAGATCAACCTGAACAGTCTGTTTACGACATAACTGTTGAAGGCTATCGTGCATTAAGAGGGCTTTTCTTTCCTGCTGAGATCAATGTAGTCACAAAGTCAGATTTTAATGAGCGTTCACATTGGTTAAGCTCAATTGAGAGTGTAGTCATTAAAAAGGGACTAATACTTTATGAGTCAGAAAATGAACGAAGTGAAAGAATGGCTTGAAAAAGCTGAACAAGACCTAGTTACAGGATTATTGGGAGAAATTTTGCATGGCATACCGAGATAAAGACATTAAGCTTCTATGGGGTAAAGCAGGTGGACGATGCTCTTTTGAGGGATGCAATAATGAGCTAATTGTTAATGATACAAATAATATTATTGGTCACATTGCACACATAGTTGCAAGGAGTGAAGACTGGACAAGGGGGGATCCTACATTTCCCAAGGAACAACTCGACTCCTACCAGAACTTAATTTTATTGTGCCAACATCATCACGGTTTAGTTGATGTAAAAGAATCCCCTTACACTATTGATATTTTGAATGACATGAAAGCGAAACATGAACAGCATGTAAAACAGAAATTGTCGTTAGGTAACGTTTGGAAGTTTAATATATCTGATCTATACTACATCAATATACCACACCTTATTATACTAACAGCAAGGCAAGGTTTCGACTTAGATTTATCCCACTTTAATGGAATAGGCAATCTCTACTCTCTCGGGTTTGAGTTTGGTTCAATACTTCAAAAGCTTGAGAGACTACTAGAACAATTACCTATTAATGCTATTTCTCTCGAAAGTTTAACTTTATCCAATGTCGAAGAGATCGGCCTTACTATAGATTTCAATGGCAGTTTTCACACAAAGAACTTGCCCAAACGTAATGTTTTAGAAAAAGGATTTGTTCTGTCTGGTGATTTGGCTAGGGACCCGCATATTTACAAACATCATCGAGATATTAAACTTATACTCACAATAGACCCGCGTTGGATAACAACATCCACTTCATTTTCGTATTTCCGTAGCGGAAGACAATATTTCGCTGGATTATGTATGCTCAAAAATGTTGATACCGAAAATAAGGTAGCAATTGGAACTCCGTTAATTATAGGAGTTCCTATATCACCTTTGGGTAAATTCCTGCTTGGAGATGATATTTAATGTCTGATTTCACGGACTAGAAAAGTGAGGGAATAAATGCTTGATCAATATAAAGAAGCCATTGAGAATCTGAGAAAGGATTTTGTCGAAGCCTGCAAATCCGTCTTTGGTGAAAATCTGGTGTCAATTATCACTAAGGGGTCAACCGTCAAAGGCGGATTTATACCCGGTCTCTCCGATGTTGACATGCACGTTTATCTCAAAGAAGAAGCTTTTGAACTTAGGGACTATATAAAGCTGGAATTCGGTCTGAAACTTCAGGAGAAGATAAACGATATACTCCATCGCTATGATTTAGGCGGTAGCCCGATTCAGGTGATCGCAATTGATATGTCAACGCCTAAGTTCTGGGCAAGATCGATGCCCGGTACGTATATATTTTTATATGGCGATGAGTGTCCGGAACCTGAACCCGAAGCCGAGAAAATGCTGGCAGATGATATAATGAATCTGCAATACCAGTACCCAAATTACGCATATAGTTTGGTGAATACTTACGCAGACAAGGGAAACGAGGAACTTCCCCAATTCGTACGCCGATTGAATCCCGCAGTTACGCCAACGTTTAACAGGGTGTTTTCAGCGCTAACGGAAGACCCATTCAAGGCTTGGATGATGGATAAGTTCGAGGTACTGGATGCTTTGGAACAATTAGAAGATGAATCCGCTAAACGTCTGGCACAAATGGGAAGGGAATTCTACGAAATGGCGTTCCAGCGTGACCGCATCCGAACAGACCCGAATTTTTGCAGAGATATGATAAGGTTAGGGTTCAAAATCATTGAACTCGGTAAAGAAATTGGAGAACAGGTTAGCCATAATCAGATAGATCGAGCGTTAAAAAAACAACAATCAAATTGACAGCGTTATCTCTACCTGATTCATCCCCTCGTCAAGATCAAATCGCATGAAAAGAAGATGTGTGCCTATCCACTTCACTGTCCTTGCACTTGTGGATACAAGGCTGAACATTGAATGATCGTCCCAGATCGTCAGACCATAAGGCATACGCTTCGACGACTCTATCTCAAACTCCATGATTAATCTATCCCTGTCCCGGAATGGATAGAATTTTGATATGGAGGGTATCTCCTTTTCAATGTAGTTCTTGGATTCAAACGGTGGTTGTGCATAGTTCTTTACCTCAACAGGCGTCATCTGCCCTTCTCGAAAGCTCATCTGACATTCGCTGTCGTAATAGAATAAAGTCAATGGATAAGGCGGTTTTTTCTTAGGTTCAGGTGGAGCAAAAAAGTTTATTTCCTTTGGTGGAACGATGCTGTCAAAAATCATACAACAGGATTCGGTGCGCTGAAATTCAATTTTATATAGGTTTATCGCATCTGATAATGATAAGGGTTGTATCTGCTCGTTGGACTCAACCTCACGAAAAAAGCTGTCCATTAGATGTGCAAGTCCTGCAATAGTTCCTTTATCATAAGCTTCGTAGCTCGCATATTCCATATCATAAGCGTTTAATTCCTGAGTAAAAAATAAAAATCTGTTCCATTGGCAATTTCTCACGTATTCGTTTAGAAGTGCTTTTCCATAAGAATCATCTTTGTCGGTGCATAACCTCGATAACCACAGGGATTTAGGATTGGCAGAAAATATATGCGAGTTGCCTGTATAATAAACAGCGTTTAGGTCCAGTGATGATGACTCAACAGCAACTATCCTGCCATGATGGGCTGGAATGTTATAATGATCTCTGGATGCAAGAAAGAAACTCCAGGGACATCCTCTGTCACCAAAACCATAGTTGTCCTCTTCTTCCCAGTGATAACCCCACAAACCAGAGCAATCAAGTTCATCGAGGATCTGTATCAGTGCTGAAGCCTTGAAATCGGAACCAATTACCCTCGCTTCCGTCCATGGAAGTGCAGATTTAACCTTATTCTGTTCTGAGATTATGAGTTCAGGAAGACTTTGACGAAGGATAACCGTCTCCTCTGCTTTTGATGATGGCATAATACCAGTTTCTTTGAAGATTATAGTCGGATCGATCATGATTATCACGTCATCGCCAAAACTAGAGTGACCTTGTGATATTACATCCTTCACATCCTGAACACAGTCGCTATTGAGTCTCCATGTTACAGGTATACCATGCTTATGTGCCAGCGCTGAGATGAGTTTCGCACCCTCAATTGATTTTACTCCGCTATGTTTAGGATGTTGGGGAAGTATTGAGCAAAGAAAAGTATAAAATAGTTTGTTGTCCATTTTACAGTTAAACTGGCTTTCGTCTGTTTTCATCACAGATACATGGAGTTTTGTGACACTTGGGGCATCCCTGACTATATTTATTTGCCGCTTCATCCAGATCAATACCAGATATGCTTGCCAATGTGGAAAGCCATGCCAGAACGTCTGCGAACTCGTCCTGCAATTTCTGTTTATCTTTCTGAGAACGAAGTTCACGGGATAACTCGCCTACTTCTTCTACAAACCACGCAAAGGTTCCCAATAAGCCTCTGGTTGAATCCTTGCTAAAATAAATGTCTTCTATGTTTTTTTGAAACTCACTGATTTTCAATTTTTCCCCTCTTTTTTTAGCCACTGATGAAACACGGATTTTCACGGATAATTTTAAAAACAATTAACACGAATTACACTCATAAGACAAATTTCACGAATGTTTTTTTCTATATTCGTGCAATTCGTTCCTATTCGTATCATTCGTGATTAAAACTCATTGGTTCTTTCTGCATTTCCTCTATTCCGTGTATCTTCGTGGCTAAATTCCTATTCCTGTATCAGTTCTGTTTGGCTTTGAGCCTTGCCTCACCGAAAGGTCCTGTACGAAGGCTTAGTAACCTTTTTCGTATAATATCTGCTTTTTCTTCAAATTCGTCTTTTGATATGTAACCGAGAGACTCAGCGGCAGACAGTCCAGCGAGACGACCTTCCTCTATTGCCGTTGACGCTTCTTCTATGCCCGACAGGTCGCCAGCGACGTATAAGTCCGAAACAGTGGTTTCCATTTTCTCATCGTGTATCGGGACGCATCCTCCGAGTTCTTTAATATATTTCGTTTTGCATCCAGCCATTCTGCACAGCTCAGATTCCGGTGACATTCCGACAGCTATACAGATCAGGTCAACTTTCAATACTTTTTCACTTCCAGATATAGGCTTATAATCATTATCAAGAGTAACAACAACGGCTTCTTCAACCGACTCTGTTCCTCTAGCTTCTGATACTGTGTGTGACGTTAGAATAGGCACCCCGGCACGCTGAAGTTTTGCCGAATGGACAAGGTATCCACCTATGCGTGGCGATGCTTCGATTACTGCATAAACATTTGCGCCCGCCTGCATAAGCTGGTACGCCACAATCAGACCCACGTTTCCTGATCCAACCATGATAGCATCTTTACCGGGCAAAATTCTGTGAACATTCATCATGGTTTGCACCGCACCTGCACCCATAACGCCGGGCAATGTCCAGCCGGGGAATGCGAGCGGGTTCTCTGATGCACCCGTTGCGAGAATGATTTTGTCCGCTTTTATTATTCTATTTCCGTTTTTATTAACAACTCCAAGCCGATTACCATCGAATATTCCCCATACGATAGTTTCGAGCATAACCTCTACGTTCAGCCTTTGGCAATCCTTAAGCAATTGTTCACCTATGACGTATCCCCTTACGCCTGCGTGATGTTCCTGAGAGCCAAAGAATTTATGTATCTGCTTGAATAATTGACCACCGGGCTTTTGATTTTCATCAATCAAGATAACCTTTGCACCATAAGTCCTCGCCTCTATTGACGCCGACAACCCCGCCGGTCCGCCTCCAACAATGGCTATCTCAGTGTGAATCAAGTCTTCTTTTGCGTCCATATTTCCATCCCATCACGTACCGTAGTTATGCAAGTTCGGATATTTGGCTGACCATCAACAGTCATAACGCAGTCAGTGCATCTCCCGACAGCGCAGTATATACGTCTTGGCTCATTCAGTTTTTTAGTATGGCGAAAGACTTGGATTCCAGCGGCTATGAGTGCAGAGGCTATGGTTTCGTCTTCAAAAGCTTCCAGTTCTATACCATCAACTTTTATGATAACCTTTTTTCGTTCTTTTACGTTTTCAAGTATTGGATGATGGATTATTCGCATAAACTATTTTTGCTATATATAAGGATTATTTTACTAGCTAACTGTGTTGATCATAGCATACAAAGGCTGAAAAGTAAAGGGTTTGATTAAATAGGTCTTTCAAAGGATGGGGTTATTTGTTATAATGATTAGACATTTTTATACCAAAACAAAAAGAAACAAATCTATTCTAAGAAGAGGAGCATTCTCTATGTCAGACGTTGTATTCATAGCGCATCGTGGGGCTTCGGGTAGAGGACATTCTCCAGAGAATACGCTGTCAGCTTTTAGGGAAGCAATAAATATAGGTGCAGATTGCGTAGAGTGTGACGTTCACTGCACGAAAGACGGGCAAGTAGTAGTCATTCACGACGGCACATTAAACCGCACTACAAATAAAAAAGGCACTGTTGCAGAAATGACTCTGGAAGAAGTAAAGCAAGCTGACGCTGGTTCTTGGTTCTCTAGCTTATTCACAGGAGAACGTATACCAACTTTAAGGGAATTGCTGGAACTAACAAAGGGAAAAGTAATAAACGTGATCGAGATTAAACCAGAGAACATCACAGATAAGGTTGTTCAGGAAGTGGAAAAAGCAGATGCTGTTGATGAGGTTGTACTACAATCATTCTACCCAAAAGCTGTGCAGGCTGTTCAAGAGCTAAACCCAATGATACCTCGCGCGCTTCTGTTAAGCGGGCAGTTGCCTGTAATCAGGCTTAAAAGTATAATGGAATTAATACATCAGACACTTGAAGTCGGTGCAAGCACACTCAATATGCCGTATAAAACCATTACACCAAATCTAATCAGGGAAGCGCATAAGAGGGGTTTAAACGTATGGGCGTGGACAGTGGATGATGAAGCAGATATGAAGTCACTTATTGCGATGGGAATAGACGGGATAACGTCTAACTATCCAAAGAAGCTGATCGCTCTAAAATGATCAGTGATGAGTAAAAACAGTTGTTTCAACATACTCATTACCAATTACTAAAGTTTGGACAAAATGATGAAAGTGAAATTGTCCAAACTTTAGTATAGATTATAATCAAACGGTTGGCTTTTTTATAGAATTGCCTACTTGGATTGAAAGGCAAGTGATAACAAATATTTACTTAGTGAATTCCCTTTTGCTTGAATTAGATGCAGGAGAAGCAGAATCAATCGCTATGGCAATAGAAATGAAATCTGATCTTTTATTAATTGATGAACGTCGAGGACGTAATGCCGCTTCTCGTCTAAACTTAAAATATATAGGATTGTTAGGTGTAATTATGGAATCAAAACGTAAAGGATTCATTTCCTCGGTAAAACCGATAGTTGACGATCTAATGATTAAGGCAGGATTTTGGATAAGCAATGATCTATATGATCTCATTCTGGAAAAAGCGGGAGAATAATAGTTATAGGGCAATCTGCCAGATTGCTATTTTTTAGCAAACTAGCAGCTTGCTCTACTTTTAGGGAGATATAAATGGAATATTTGGCAATTAATGCCGAAAAAGTGTCAGAAATATTGGAAGATTCAATCCGTCAAAAACTCAGTGAGTCTGGATTTAGTCGTGTAGTACTGGGTTTGTCTGGTGGTATAGATTCCAGCACAGTTGCTTATCTAGCGAAACGTGCTTTGGGTGCTGAAAACGTTTATGGAATAAATATGCCCTATCGCACAAGTAGCCCTCAAAGTGCAAATGATGCTCAATTAATAGCAATCAGTCTGGGTATTAACTTCACAACCATTGAGATAACCGAAATGGTTGACGCATATTTCAATCGCTATCCAGACGCAAACTCGCTTCGACGTGGAAACTTGATGGCTCGTGAACGGATGGTTGTGCTTTACGATCAATCCTCGTTATTACAGGCACTTGTCTTTGGATGCGGGAATAAGACTGAACTACTTCTAGGCTATTGCACTTTGCATGGCGATACTGCCTGTGCAATGATTCCGCTTGGTGATCTTTATAAAACACAGGTCAGAGCGTTAGCAAAGTACCTTGGTGTACCAGAACCGATCATCCAAAAAGCCCCGACAGCGGATCTGTGGCCCGGACAAACTGATGAAGATGAATTGGGGTTCGCTTACGCAGAAGTAGATAAATTGCTTTATTTCATGGTAGAGAAAAAGTATACTATGGAAGAATTGAAGGCGATGGGTTTTTCGGAATCTTTTATCAATGAAGTGTCTAACAAGGTAAAGAAAGCTCAATACAAACGCTGTTTACCGCCTATTCCTCAGATTAACAGCATGTTTATAATTGATTGTGTTTAATGTTATGATAAACCGTTTTTATGTCATGCTGAACGAAGTGAAGCATCTCTAAAAGATTCTTCGCTATCGCTCAGAATGACAATTATAAATAGTGTAATGGTGAAAAAATGAGTGGAATACTTTACGTGGTCAGTGTACCTATCGGCAATCTTGAGGACATCACTTTAAGGGCTTTGCGCATCCTGAATGAAGTGAATCTCATAGCCGCCGAGGATACCCGACACACCAGAAAACTCCTCAGTCATTATGATATTCATACACCCATGATCAGCTACTTTGAGCATAACGAAACTCAAAGAGACAGAACTTTGCTGAAAAAGCTGGAATCTGGCGATAATATTGCGCTTGTCCCTGATTCCGGAACTCCCGCTATATCAGACCCCGGCTACACTATCATCAACGCCTGCATTGAAGCAGGAATAGAGTTGATCCCCGTACCGGGGCCATCGTCTCTAACGGCGGCGATAGTAGTTTCTGGTTTTCCGCTGCACAATTTTGCTTTTGAGGGTTTTCTTTCGTCAAAAAAATCAGGGCGCATAAAAAAACTGAAAATGCTTAAAGATGAAAAAAGGACTATCATATTTTATGAATCCACGTATAGACTGGTCAAATTCCTGAACGATATGTTGGAGGTCTTTGGAGATAGAGATATCGTCGTTGCTAATGACATCACCAAAATGTTCGAAGAGATCTACAGGGGGTCGGTAAGCACTGCCATACAGAAATATTCTGAGACGGAGCCTAAAGGCGAATTCACCATTGTCGTAAGAGGCAACACAGAGCATGATACAGAAAACAGCTAAAATAATTATTATAATACTTGCATCTCTAGCTTTCGCTGTATTGATAGGATGGCTTATAGTCTACTATATCATCTTTCCAATGCCGAAAGCACTCGACTTGGTGCCAGATGCAACGTTAGCTTATTTAGACGTATCTAATCTAAATGACTCACTATCTGCCGTACAAGGATCCGATTTTGTGAATCGTGTTGCCAGATCACCGTGGTGGACGAACTTTAAATCGTCAAGGTTATGGTTGGAATTTGGTCAGGAGTTAGCTAATTTGCAACAAATAGGCCTGGATCGTGATACTCTTATGAGGCTTATAGGCAGGCACTCGATCATGTCTTTCTACGTTAGTGCGTTGTCAGATCAGCAGAATCTCAATTACCTTTTGGTCAGTGAGTTGGATATGCTAACTAGACTTGTTATGGCGTCCGGACAGATAGAAAGGATGATCTCAAAAAACTATGATATCGTCAAAGAGAAGTATAACGGCGTAAGATTAATTACAGTCAAAACGCCTGAGCGGAACTATATATATGCTTTTGCTGGAAGGACAGGTCTGCTTAGTTCGGATGTGTCTATAATAAAAAAGTCTATTGATATATACAAACAGAAAGGTCATGGAGTCTTCGGAATACCTGAATTTACAAAGCTCAAGTCTGCTTTACCAGTATCAGACGTATCGTTCTATGTAAATGCAGTCAAGATTCAGGAATCCGGGGAAGTGCTGCGGAGATATGATTTGAATCTAAATAACCTTTCACTGATAAGCGGAGTTGATCTGTGGGCAGGCGTTGTTTCACGTGAAAACGGGAAACTCAGAATTGATAATGTCCTTTCGTATCGTAAAGAGCCTGAAGATTATATTAAATCAGATACAGATGCAAATATTGACTTGCCATTACCGAACAGTTGTCTGGCATTTGTAATTCATAGATCATTGAAGCCCGAGTACCTTTTTAATTGGCTGGAAAAGAACATAAGTCCGAGATTTGCTATGATCACAAAAGGGTTGATATTGGTAGTAAGTGAAAGTATAGGAGAAGCAGTATTGTCCCCAAACACCAGTGAATACCAGATAATTCCTCCATTATTGTTCTTTATGCGAGTCAGAAACAGAGATATAGCAGAAACAGCGCTGAATGATTTTAAGAATTCCTTGAAGGTGCAAAACCCGCAAATGGAGTTCAGTGAGACTTTGTATAATAGCATAAAGATCAGCTATTTGAGTTATCTGCCAGGAGTATCCCTGCCCATTGGCATCGGTTATGCTTTTATTAAGAATGATATTCTGGTTATGGCTACGGATATGTCAGCACTAAAGTCCGTAGCAGATGTATCATACGGAAAGATTCAGTCTATTGCAAAACAAACTCAATACATTAATGTTATGAATCCAATCGGTAATACATCCAATAATGTTGTATTCATGAGACTCAAAGAACTGGCTCCAGTAGTTGAACAGGTTGCAAAATTTTACTTATATCAGAGTATGCTTACAGGCAAGCGTTCAGCAGAAAAACTTGCTGTGACGTTTGCTGACAATGCTTTCGTTTTGGAATCATGGAATTACCTTGGCACAGTCTGGACTTCAGACGGAGGAAAATTGAACCTAAAATTTACATTAACGAAAACGGACTAAGATTCTAAGATTAACAATATCCTGACTCCCTAATCTTCTAATCTTCAAATCTTAGAATCTTCTAATTAATAGCCTCTGTTGGTCGAAAACGAGCTTTACACGGGAGAAACTTGGAAATATTCAGCGTCTTTTTTCTTATGCCTTCTTATATAGAAGGTTAAAAGAGGTGGATTATAATGAACTGCGCTGAAATAATGACAGTAAATCCTAAAATGTGCGTACCCGATGATGAAATAGCCGTTGCCGTCGGTCTCATGTGGGACTATGATTGCGGCGTTATTCCTGTTGTAAAGGACTTAGAAAGTAAAGAACTTGTTGGTATTATCACAGACAGAGATATTGCGATGCACGTTGTTAAACATGCTTATACACATCCCTGCGAAGTGAAGGTTAATGACTGTATGTCCGCTAACGTCATCACCTGTCAATCGGAGGACCCGATAGAATCAGTTTTATCAGCGATGGAGACGTACCATGTCCATCGTGTTCCTATTTTGGATCAGAATGGTTCCTGTGTAGGGATCATATCTACAACTGATCTGCTGTCCAATGCAGAGGGCATGGAAGAACAGATTATATCTATGATGAAGCAGGTCTGCTCACAATGCTTTGAAACTCCGACAGAAACCGTTACAGAAACCAGTGAAAAAGCAGTTGCCGAAGAAGCGACTGTTAAAGAAGCGACTGCCGAAGATACAAAAGCCGAAAAAGAAGCTGCCAAAGAATGATTATTCATAGCAGGCGATGAAAAAATATAGTTCGATTAATATCTTTCGTAACAAAGTTCGTTTCGACCAACAGAGATTATTAAGTATGAAAGCGGAAGGATGAGGGATGAATAATGATCCAAAATTTGACAATTAAAAACTTTAAGGCTCATAAGTCTATTGAAATGAAGGAATTGACTAACGTCAATATCTTACTCGGTAAGAATAATTCGGGAAAAACAGCGATGCTTGAGGCATTGCTCTTTCTCTCACTTCCTTCTAGTTCACAAAAAGTTTTAATGAGATTAAACGAATTACGCGGATATAGAACGGGTGAGGATTCTGGAGAAATATGGGATTCACTATTCTATAATTGGGATCGTTCTAAGGAGATAAGCATAGAGATTAGCGAAACTCCAGACAAATCAGCCGTTACATCAAATATGAAAGAGAATATACGAAGGATTTTAAATATTCGACCAATAATTGGGGAAAAAGACAAATCGCATATTAACATTGGTACTATTGGCTCATCGGATTTCATAGAAGTGACAAAAGGACTCACATTTATGTTCGAATTATCTGATGGAGAAACTCCTAAAAGAGAACATCGTGAGATCGCTAATTCTATGAATTTGTCGGTGATAAAGATAAATAATGATCTAAAACGAGATCAAGCTATAGTTTTTATCCCCGCAAGAAATATCCCAAATTCCGAATCCGAAGCTATAGGTTATAGTCAATTGGAAGTTGAAAATCGTCACGATAAAGTTGTTGATATACTTAGAATTCTCGAACCGAATCTCGGAAGATTATTTGTTGCTGCAACAAAAAAGGGAAGCGTAATATATGGCGATGTTGGCAAAGATCGCCCTATGCCTCTACCGCTCATGGGTGATGGAATAATTCATATCCTTTCGATTGCATTAGCAATGGTAAATAGCCAAAATGGACTTGTGCTTATTGATGAGATTGAGAATGGTCTGCACTATTCTGTTTTGACTGATGTGTGGAAAATGATCTTTCAAACCTCACAAAAATTAAACGTTCAGGTCTTTGTTGCAACACACAGCGATGAATGTATCAAAGCCGCTTATGAAGCAGTAGAGTCTTTGAAATGTTATGATAGCCTCAAACTCTATCGTTTTGACAGAATTAAAGATGGAACAAGGGTAGTGGATTATACAGCAAATGAGCTTTCAGTTGCCATCGCTTCAGAGCAAGAGGTTCGTTAATGTTAGGACAAAAGAAAAATCAGATACGTAAGTCAAAACTACTGCTTGTTGAAGGATATCATGAAAAAGATTTTTTCGATGCATGGTTAAAATTTCTAAAAAGAGATGATATTCAAGTTATGCCATTTGAAGGGAAAACAGCATTTAAAGGTTTTATTAGACTAATAGTCAAGCAAAGTGAATTTCAAAATGTTGTCAGTATGTTGATCATCCGTGATGCTGATAATGATCCAAACTCAGCTTTCGATTCTATTCGGGGAAACTTAAAAAACATTGGACTTCCATTCCCAGAAAATACGTGGGCATTCACACAGGATACAATTCCAAAAGTTGGTATTGCTATTTTACCCAGCGAAGGCAAAAATGGTGCATTAGAAGAATTATTATTACAAATAGTTGTTGATGATCCGATATTAGAAAAATCATATAAATTCATTAATGATGCCATCATAACATTAAACGAAACAGGTTATCGTAATCCACCACCTCTTCATCGTCTTGGAAAAGCTAGAATTCATGCTTTTCTCGCAACTTTTGAGTATCCTGATAGAGATCAAGGAAAATCGGCTTTAGCAGGTGTATGGGATTTTCAGCATAAATCATTAGATTCATTGCACGCTATTCTTGAAGAACTATAACACGGAGGTTTTTATGAAAAATAGAATGTCTGGCAGAGAAAGATTGTTAAGAGTCTTTCGGCAACAGGAAACTGACCGTATGCCCATCTGGCTATGGGGTGTTGACCCGATGTTTAGATCGGGCAGGCCATCGTGGGACCCACTCTATGAACTTGTGGAGAAATACGAATTGGACATCATGAGGGGATGGTCTCCAAGACCAAAACCAGCGCCAAGTCCAAATCCTCCTCCACCGCAGGAAAGGATGCAATCTGACCATCCTGATATGTGGGAATACCACAACGTAATGAAGACGCCAAAGGGCGATCTCACTCAAATATACTACGCTCCAAAAGATGGCAGTCCGGGATACGTCAGGAAGGACTATATAAAAACAGCAGAAGACGCCGAAAAATGGCTTTCACTACCACATAATATTGTTAAGCCTGAAATGGAGACGGAATCTTACTTTGAGCTACTCCAAAAGACAGGAGATCGTACTATACTCATGGTCGGTATTGGTGAAGCTATGTACTCCATAGAGGCAATGATGGGGTCTGAGTCGTTTGGTTTCTTTCTGATGGATGAGCGTGACCTTCTCCACGAGATGATCAGGCGCAGTTACGAGCAGATAGAGAACGTCGTCAAGTATTACCTTGCTTACGACGTCGGTGATTATTACGGATGGGTAGGTCCTGAACTTTGTATTCCACCATTAGCATCCCCAAAACATTTCCGTGAGTTTGTATCTAAATATGACAAACCGATAATTGACCTGATACACGATGCAGGCAAGCTGGCATGGATTCACTGCCACGGCGATATGAAACCTGTGCTACTAGATTTTGTCGAGATGGGTCTGGATTGTCTGAACCCTATTGAGCCTCCGCCGATCGGCGGAATAACTCTCGCAGAGGCAAAGAAGCTGATCAATGGCAGAATGACTCTTGATGGCGGGGTAGAAAACGGTGCTTTCGATCTGCTTGAGCCTGACGAAATGGAGAAGGTAGTTGAGGAAACCATCGCTATGGGCAAACCGGGCGGATGCTACATATTCGGTCAAACAAGCGACCCCGGAACGTGGGTATCTTTGAATGAAAAACACATAGCGAACTTTAAAGTGTTTGTAGAGACGGCAGTAAGGTTTGCCAATTATTAAACTTTTAAGAATAGTATACTTATAAACACTGATTTGTATGGATATACACAGATCAAATCCGCAAAAATCCGTCTAATCCGCGCTGATCCGTGTGCTATTTTTTAAAGATTACTATAAGGAGAAAAATAAGTGAAGATTGAAGTGTTACTAAAAGAAAAAGGGATCGAACTTCCAGAGGCAACAAAACCTGTTGCTAACTACGTCACATCAGTAAGAACAGGAAATCTTATATTTACATCAGGTCATGGTCCTCAAAAACATATCCCTCTGGGCAAAGTAGGAAAAGAATTGACCATTGAGCAAGGCTATGAAGCCGCTAGAAACACAGCCTTATGTTTAATTAGCACTTTGAAAGATGCCTTAGGCGATCTGGATAAGATTAAACGCATTATAAAATTAGTCGGATTCGTCAATTGTGCAGAGGATTTCAAGGATCAGCCGAAGGTTGTAAATGGCGCATCCGATCTATTCGTCGAGATATTTGGGGATAAAGGTAAGCATGCCCGTTCTGCTATCGGTATGTACCAGCTTCCCAATGGCATTCCCGTTGAGATCGAACTTGTAGTCGAAGTCGAAAATTAGGAATTAAACCACAGATGAACACAGATTTACACAGATGAAAAAGGATTAAAGATTAAAGATTAAAGATTAAAGATTAAAGATTCGGAAATCAATTATAATCTTTAATCCTTTTCTCTAAAGGCAGGTTCGATGGATCACTTGCCACAGCATTTTTTATACTTCAAGCCACTGCCGCAAGGGCATGGATCATTACGACCCGCTTTGGGAATAGCCTGAGTATCCGTAGCACGAACCAACGGTTTTTGCTGTTCCTGGTTATTCTGACGCCATAACCTGGCTACCTCTGTAACGAAAGGCTGGCAGTAGGTAAAAAAACGTTTATAGCCAGCGCACAGGTAATTCAGTCCAGTTTCGCCATCAGGTGTCAGGATGAAACGGTTCTTCGGACACTCACCATTACACATAGCCCTGACATCACATGCCTGACAGTAATGCGGTAATGTATTCAACTTGGCTTGCCCGAATGCTCTCTGTGCTTGACTCTCCAGCAACTCAACTAGCGGTGTTTCCTGTATATTCCCAAGGTGATGTTTATCGTTGACGAAGTGGTCACATGAAAAGAAGTCTCCGTTATGTTCTATGACAGGAACATCACCACAGGTCTTCCGAAAGATACACAGTGCATGTTCCTGACCAAAAGATATTCTGACGGACTCCTCGAATATCTGCACTTTGATCTTTCCAATATCATGCTGAACCCATTCGTCAAAGATAGCGCAGAGAAAAGCACCCCAAGCTTCAGCCGATACGGTACGTTGGCTTACGCCGCCTTCGGCGTCTGGTTGCTGTTCGACTAAAGGTAGAAAACTCACATATTGGGCTTTGATCTGTTTGAAGAATCGGTATACTTGAGGGGGATGTTGGACGTTATGTGAATTTACTACACACAGTATATCACAATGAATTCCATACTGCCGCAAGAGTTCATACCCGCACATTACTTGCTCATAAGTAGGCTTATGGTCTTTGGTGACACGATAGCGGTCGTGCATTTCCTGCGGACCGTCCAGACTAAGCCCAACAGCAAAACTCTCTGCCTTTAAAAAGCGGCACCAATTATCATCAAGGAGTGTTCCGTTGGTCTGGATACCGTTAATAATGCGCCGATTAGACGGTTGATGCTTGCGCTGTAGTGCCACAATTTTGCGAAAGTAGTCCAACCCCAGAACTGTTGGTTCCCCGCCATGCCAAGAAAAGCTAATCTCTGGATCGGGGGAAGCGCTTATGTGCTGGACAATGTATTTCTCCAGAATATCGTCGGGCATACGAAACGATTCGCCCTTTGGATAGAGGTTTTCCTTTTTCAGATAGTAGCAATAGTGACAGTCTAGGTTGCAGATGGAACCAATTGGTTTGGCAAAAACCTGAAACTCCCGGGAAGCTTTGACCATATTCATATCTTCTTAGCAAATTGGTATAGAGTGTTGAAATAACTCAATTTCATCGAGGGACATAATACCATGCCAAAAGAACTAATGCAATCCTTTTTCTGTGCCAGAATAGGTTCTATTTCTAACCTTATAGAAAATAGTAGCATAAAGAGAGATAAAAACAGCTATAATATTATCATAAGTCGGCGATGAAAAGCATTTATCTCTTAGGGCTTGAGTCAATTCTTTATGCTGAAACTGTATTGAAAGTTCAAAAATAGAATGTTGTTAGCTGGATTGGGTATTGTCTCACTGTCGGTGTTTTTAATTGTGTAGTTCAGTTGCAGTCTTACGTTGATTGCAGGGATAAAGTTACATCCAAGCGTCATGCTATCCTGCTTTGTGGACGCTCCACCACCAGGGTAGCCCTCGGTATATCTGTCATAGCGCAAACCTAACTGGAATTTACCCTTTATCATGCTGGATATTAGCTTTGTCTCCCATCCTGTATATGCGAGGTCGGTAAGATCGGCGTGAAAATAGTCATCATTGACTTCTCCCTTTGCATACATTGCAGTGAGTTGTGCGAATGGAAGCATTAAACTCAGATCAGTTGACCATGACCATCTAGCAAGATCAAGTACGGTTTTTGCATCGTTATAGAGAATATTGTCGTGCTTGTTCTTTGAGCAATGCCCGCCAAATTTTATGTACTTGATTGGCGCCAGATCAAGCCGAAGTCCATAGAAATAGTCTCCAACATCGTTGGCGAGGATATATTCCTTGCTTTCATTTCCACCAATAGATAGATTAGCGCCAAGACCATCACTGACCATTAGAAAGTAAGAAAGCAGATCAGGGCATGAGTTTGATCCGAATTTCCCCTTTATGCCTACTCCAATGTCACGATAATCTGAACGATTGCCATAGAACGGGCTGAAATACGGAGGACGAGATAGAGACCAGTCAGGGAGATTTTTTGAGATGTTGGTTCGGGATATGAAGTCCAGCTTATCATCAGCAATCAATGCCTCATAAGTGGCTGGAATTTTCATCTGCCCGGCGTAAAGCTGAAAACAGTTTGTAGGTTGCCACGAGACGTAGCAATCCAATATCGCGACTTTTTCTTCAAAACGGGTCTGAATTTTAGCGATAAATGGATGATTGCTCTGCTCAAATGTCAGTCTTGCTTGTTTAAGATTGAATCCGCTGGCGACCTGCGCTGCCTTTTCGTAAGTACCCGCTTGTAGGACACCGTTCTCGTTCTGCTCGTACATAGTATACCAGATACTTGTATTGCCAGTGATGGTTGATTCAGCGAATGTTATACAGTTGAGGGATAGAGAGAGAATAACAGATAGCAAAGATATTTCTATGAAAAAACGTCTATAATTTTTCACTGTTTGTATTCCTTAAAAAGCCATTAACACACCCCTCACGTCTGCTGGTGCATCCAAGTTTCCCTCTCTCAAGAATGGAGTATAGATTCATTGAAAATTTATTGGATTCCCACTTTCGTAGGAATGACAAGTTCTGTAGTGTGTCATTCCAGCGAAGGCTGGAATCCAGAGAAACTTTTTTAATTTATTGCCCGATTAATTTCTTAACCTTCGCTCATGGGAGAGGGAATAGTCCTCCCCTTTAGCTAAAGGGGAGTCAGAGGGGATTTGATTTTTTTCATTTAAACCAAAGAATTAATCTGGTTGACTACTACTTAACATTATGGCCGTAGATCAGGAGTTCCTTTAAGTTTATGTACGCCCATCCGCCGTTTTTGTAGTCGAATTCTTCTACACCTGCGGGCATGGGTTCAATACGGATCGCCATAACGCCTCGAACCATAGAACCGGCATTGTGATCTTTTTTACTGTCGTAGTCAAAACCATCATTGCATTTTGATGGTGAGAAGCTCTGCCCACGATCAGGAGACCCGGGAGTGCTTTGAGGGACGATTAGACGGAACGGGCCCTCTCCGTTGAGCTTGAGTTGCACAGAATCAAGATAGCTTGGATCCATAAGCTTTCCATCTCGATTATAAGCGAGCATAAGCCATGGTTCATCAGGTATCGTCCCGCCGTTTGTAAGTCCTGCCGGTATGTTCTCAGGATAGTTGACAAATCCACACTCATTTCCAAGAGTTTTCACATCAAGCCCGGAATAAAACAAACCTTTCGGAAAAGCCTTGTTGACTTGATCAATTTTGATAGTCTTTACAAAGCCATCCGGTGCTATAAAAGATACCCCGGTTACACCTGTAGTATCAATCCCAAGTGTTGACAAAAGGTTTTTGACTGTAACACCTTTGTAGCTTGCATAATCATCAAACTGCTGTTTTGAGGTGTTTGCAAGCATGAATAGCTCGTTTGCTGTCATAGCCTGCATTTTTTCCAGAGATATGGTGAGCATCGTGGCATTCGGCTGACCCGGTTTACTGAGATCACTACCCGGGTATTTTAGCTCTTTTATCTCCTGATCGTTTGCAAAGCTATCGCCATCGGAATCGAGACTCTTGATCTTCTCAATGGCTTCTAACGTCCTGCCATTCTTGGAATAGTCAGTTCCAAATGAGTTAAGCGTTTCAGCAAAGGTGTGTCCTTTTTCAGTACCAGTAACCATCAAGTTGTGGCAGTTATCACAGGCGTTGGTGGTCTGCTCTTTCGTCGTTGCATCTATCGCGCCAGCATGACAGGTCTGACAGTCATCAAGACGGGTGCCAACAACAGCGGGATAGGCATTGCATAAATTGTTTACATCTTTATCGTTTTCGTGTCCCTTATAGGCTCGTGAGGAAACTAAGGCTTTGGTTATATCCTCTTCTTCGCTCCCACAGCCTATCAATGTAACCATAAACAGGCTTACTAATGTTATTACCAGAATTTTTCGCAACATAAGCTCTCCTTTCAAATTGTAGGAACGAACAGCCGTTCGTCCTTAGGATACATGAACTACGCTTTGAAAACAGCGTAAATGCCTGAACTAATGGAAATTGGTATTATCTTGCGTGCATGTTAAAGTGCTGAGGAAAGGAGAGAAAATGGTGGGTGCCAAAAAGCCAGAATCCAAGCAGATCAACAGTTGATCATAGCTACTCAATTTACCCCGCAAAGCCATTACTAGGGCTGTCTATAATTACTTTTCATTCAAGCGAAAGCGGAAATCATTTATATAATTGGTTGGAGGTAGACTTCCACTTTCATGAAAATGAAGGAAAACTGAATAGCTCTGAGATACTGGTTTCTTTTTCTTCTCCTTTCCAAGCACGGGAGGCATAGCCGTTTCCTGCTATACCCTATCGGCCAGTCCTCATAGGTTACAGGATAACCCTTAGAAGGAAAGGCTCGGAGAAATATTTGTTTACATGAATTGCTAATTCATGATACACAAACCACTCTTCGGTGTCAAGCAATAATGCTCATCCAAGCATAAATTTTTAGACTTAAGGCTTTTATCGAATATAATTCATAAAAATTCATTGTGTCTGAATACTAAAATACATGAGCATCTGACACTTTGAAAGTAGCGTAAACGCTCCGATTAAAGATATTCGGAGCGATCTCTTGAAAAACTTCAGGCTTAATCAGCGCTGACATTTCGATTCCAACGTTTATCGTCAGTCTGATCATCTCGTTTAACATTGTTACTGAAGTGACATGACCCTCAAGACAATTCAACTCGTTTGAGTTTTGATGCCTAAACGATATATTTACGTCTTTTGGATCAACGTAAATACCTGAACTATCTGCTTTGTAATCCCCAATCATCATCCTGACAGTTGGGGTTACGTTTACGAATGACTGCTGATTATTATCCTTATCAAAATCGCCGTAGATCGTATTCTCCAAACCACCGTCTATAATTTTTCCCTCATTTAGTGAGATTATATTGTCGGTCATGCGATATGCCTGCGATAAATCGTGAGTGGTAAAAATGATCGTTGTCTTGAATTCGGCGTTGACCTTTCGGAGTATGGATTCTATAACGTGAACGTTCCTTTTATCTACATTAGCAGTTGGTTCATCTAACAAAAGAATTCTCGGTTGAAGCACGAGCGCGCGGGCAATCGCTACTCTCTGAGATTCTCCTGCAGATAATTGCTTTGCCTTTCGATGCTCGAATTCTGTAAGACCCACTAAGCCCAATGCGGATGAAACAGATGAAGGTATCGTCTTTTTGTCGAAAGAACGCACCCTTAGACCATAAGCAACATTGTTATATACGCTTGTGCGGAAAAGTATGGCGTTTTGCATAACAAGAGTCATCTGACGCCTTAAATTTAGCACGTCTGCTGTTTCAGACTGTTGGAAATCGAAGTGGATTTTACCATCATCTGGTCGTTCCAACAGATTGAGTAATTTAAGTAAAGTGGTTTTGCCTGCACCATTTGGTCCCACAAGGGCATAGATAATGCCTGACTTGAACTCAAGATTCGGAATACCAAGAACCACTCTTTTGTTGTATGTTTTTTTTATGTTTTCGATCTTTATTATGTAATCATTCATTGCTTATATAAAATTAGCTACCTTTGCTGAAAATAGTGGAACAGAATATTGATTAAAAATGCTACTATCAACAAGATAACGCCGAGAGCTATACCAGTCGCAAATTCACCCATGCTTGTTTGAAGGGCAATAGCTGTACTCATCGTCCTCGTAAAGCCTCTTATGTTTCCTCCGAGCATCATTGCGGCGCCGACTTCTCCAATGACCCGACCAAATCCAGATATAACTGCGGCAAGCAATCCAAAACGTGCCTCAAGAAAAACTGTATAAGCTAACTGCCTATTATTTGCACCAAGAGTTAAAGCGGTTGGCGCAACTCTTTCGTCAACTGCATGGACTGCGGATATGGTTAGGGTTGTTAGTATTGGTGTTGCAAGTATAAACTGACCTATGATCATCGCTGTTTTGGTAAAAAGCAAATTCAGTATACCAAAAGGTCCCTGTCGTGATATAAATGTATAAACTATCAATCCAACCACAACCGTAGGCACAGCCACGAAGGTGTTTAAAACAGTTATGACAAGCCTTTTGCCTGCAAAATTTTTAGTGGCTATGATAAAACCCAGTGGTAAACTGATGACAGCAGACAGAATAATGGCGATTACGGACACCTGCAATGAAACCAAAACCGCGCTGAATACGTCTCTGTCAAAAGCGAATATCAGTCGAAAAGCTTCTACGAAACCGTTTAATATATAATCCATCTTGTAAGGGCAGGTCTTGTGCCTGCCCTGTTTTTGACAACCTTAATGTTTTTGGCAACCACACAAGGGATTGCCCCTACTTTACAGGTATCGCCGTTGGGTGAAACATCACCTCACCTGATGGGGTCTTGAAGTTGCCTATAATTTTCTGTCCTTCTACTGATGTTACCCAGCCGATCAAAGCCATAGCATAGATATAATTTACGTAATCATATTTTGCAGGATTTATAGCTATTATGCTGTATGGGTTGCCGAGTTTTGCCATATCCCCCTCAACGAGTATCTGAAGATCGGTCTTGTTTTTGAAAGAAATATAAGTGCCTCTGTCTGATATTGTATAGGCACGTTTTTCGTTTGCCATCTGGAGAGTTGTTTCCATGCCCTGTCCTGCTTCCATATACCAACTACCTGATGGTTTCACTTTAGCCAATTTCCAAAGAATTTTTTCTCGCATGTGCGTGCCGGAGTTATCACCTCTGGATATAAATAGTGATTTCTTTGTTGCGATCACTTTCATTGCGGCGCCAGCGTCCTTCATGCCTTTTATGCCAGCGGGATCGTTGGGGGGACCTACGATCACAAAGTCATTGAACATAAATTCCCTGCGATTGACCCCGGAGCCTTCTTTTATGAATTGTTCTTCTGCATCTTTTGCATGAACGATTAGCACGTCAACGTCTCCATTTTTGCCTAACTCCATAGCCTTGCCAGTGCCTACGGCGATGACGTCCACTCTTACGTTGAGCATCTTCTCAAAAGGAGGCAGTAATACCTTCAAAAGACCTGTGTTATCTACACTTGTGGTCGTTCCCAGCTTTAGTCTAACCTCTGCGGATGCGCTTAGGCTTATTAATAGTAGAAGTACAAAGGTACAGCATATTAGTTTTCTCACTTTTAATTTTCCTTTTGTTTTGAGTTTTGGATTTGCGTGCTGGCAGGAGACATATTGAGAGTGTATTTATGCACAGGTGGTTTAACCATGCGCATAAAGACAAAAAAAGCCAATACCCGCGTAGACTAAGGATATTGGCTTCCTCATTCTCCTTTCCAAACACGGGAGGTATAACCGTTTCCAGTTATGCCCTATCGGCTATCTTTCATAGATATGGAATCCTTAGACAAGATAGCTCGGAGAAAAATTTATTTAATTAACGATTATTAGCCACGGATTAACACGGATTTTCACGGATGAATATTAATACTAGATACTGTTTTCTCATCTTGAATCTTGTATTCAGTATCTTTTCCTTATTATTTGTGAAAATCCGTGTTAATCCGTGGCTAATAAAAAGTATAAAATCATCTCTTAAACTTGCTTAAATATTGTATCATATACTATTTTTAAGTCAAGCTTTATCTTTATTTCGTCTATTCCTCATCGCCACAACAACAGTCATCATCGTCACATCCGCATGATTCTTCGCAATTTTCAAGATATTCTCCTACTATTGAAGCTGTACCCTGACTCTTGAAGGCTTCAAGGAACCCTTTTGCTCTTATATAGGCATCTTCGGCGACCTTTTCCTGTATCTCATCTGGAAGGTCAAGGGTTTCTTCAAGGAATTCGGCATTTGCGTATTCTATACCTAGCTTTGGAAGTCCGAGAGCCTTCTGTCGTTGGGCTGTCCATTTTTTATATTTAGCCTCAAGACCCGGCACGTTAGCGAAAAGGACATTCTGCCATTCTGTTCCTACGTTGCCCTTGAGAACACCGACTTCGGCAAACTTGGCGATCTGATCCATTGGTGTGCCGGTGATGCCGTGTTGAGCTAAACGCTTGCCAGTAGCTTCGTAGACTTCTTTTGTTCTGTCGGTAGCTATGCGAACTTCCTCGCCCGGTTCGTAGTTTCCATGCTTACTGCCATTGTTTATGACCAGAAGATCGGGGTCAATTCCAGCGTCTTTCAGACGATTTATGTATTCTGTAGCTTCTTCCACAGTCGTGTATCCCTTTGCTGTGGTGATCTCACCAAGTTCAGCTTCAAGACCTAAGCCAAATTCGACTATGGGGAGTGCAAGCATCGTTAGGATGGCTACGTTTTCGGGTATTGGCAAAAACGATGGGTCAATACCGAAGGAAGTGAAACCGGCTTCGATCTCCCATTCAATCAGTTCCTGCGCCTCATATAACTGCTCGGTGTTGACTTTCTTTATCTGAATATGGTCGCCGTGCAGGAAATACAAAACGTCGGGATATTCGTCAGCGTAATCGGCGACAATTTCGACGTAGGATTCTGGGTCCATGCCAGAAAGGCTGTGATCGCCCTCCGGGTAAAGCCCTTCTATATTGGTCAGAAATATTTCACGCTTTGATAACTCAAAAGCGACGACTGCATCAAGTTCCTGCGCCGCTCTTAGGATGCCCGGTATGGGCAATGGGTTGCGGGTATTGCACGCCATGATTATGGCTTTTGCCTCTTTCAAAGCCTTCCAGACATAAGCTCCGTTTACAGCAGGCATTTATATTCCTCCTTATGAAAATGTAAAAAAATTATATTCTCTGATAATCAATGTTTTTACAGGTTAATTCAATTCTTCACAGAAAAATCTTGACTGTCCATTTCAAGAATGATAGAATTGATTGACTATATGCGAGTATATCATAATTCTTGATTGAGATCAAGGCTTTATGGAGGGCGAATAAATGGGCAAGATACGAATTCTATCTGTTTGGACTACGTTGACCATCTGAAGATAATGAGAAAATTCCTTGAGAAAGCTTGTGAAAGAGATGCGTATAGAGATACGTATAGCCCATTATCCTCCATACAATTCGAAGTATAATCCCATAGAGCATCGTTTATTTCCACGTTTATTTCCTCATGTAACGAGAGTTGGTCAAAGAGCTAATGGAGAAGACCAAGACAAGCAATGGGTTAAGATTGACAGTAGATGTGATAAGCAAGTTATACCAAACAGGTCGCAAAGCAAGTTCAGAATTCAAAGAAAAAATCAGAGAGAGTAAGTCTATCAAGTTTGATCAGTTTTTGCCCAAATGGAACTATACGGTAGTTCCAAATCGGGAAGTTATTTAATCACGGATCCTAAATTACTCTATAACTACAAACTTTCGTAATACTGAGTAATTTCCAGCACTAAACTGATAGAAGTATACTCCACTTGCTACCTTATCGCCATAGCTATCTTTTCCATCCCAATGCACTGCGTTATCTTTATCCAGATAGCTACCTGCTGTCTTTTTTCCGATATCCAATTTGCGTATCAACTGCCCTATTGAATTATAAATTTTGATCGTAACGCCTGCATCCTCGCCTAGTTGATAGGGTATCCATGTCTCTGGGTTGAAGGGATTGGGGTAGTTTTGATAAAGCTCTGTTTTCTTCACCATTCCCCATGTAACAGGTTGCTTCTCTTGTGGTGTCACAGACTCATCTTTAGTTAAGCGAAATACTTTAATACACTGATTTCCGCTATCAGCCATGTAGAGAAGCCCGGATTTACTTATGGCTATATTTGCTGGATAAGATAAACCCATGCCGACAACCCCGGAAGTCCCAAACTTGTCTATAAAAACGCCTTTTGAATTAAACATCTGTATGCGATCATTGCCAGCATCAGCAACGTATATATTCCCCGAATTACCTACTGCTACGTCAGTAGGATAATTTAACTGGCCATCATCAGGGACTTGAACTCCGAATTTGCCTATGAAAACACCTTTTGATGAGAATTTCTGTATGCGATTGTTATTCGTATCAGCTATGTAGACATTATCCGATCCATCCACTGCTATACCACCTAGCCAATCAAACTGCCCATTACTAATTCCTTTACTGCCCCAGGCATTCAGAAATATCCCGTCAGACGAAAATTTCTGAATACGGTAATTTCCCCCATCAACCACGTAAATGTTACCTGAACTGTCAAATGCTATATCACCCGGATACATGAACTTCCCACGATCAGTACCAGATTCACCCCATTTTTTCAAAAAAACTCCATCTGAAGTAAACTTTTGAATACGATTGTTCATAGTATCTGTCACGTAGATATTCCCTTTATTGTCAGATGCTATACCATCGGGACAGTTGAATTGTCCGTCATCGGAGCCTTTCGTACCCCAAGTTGTCAGGAAAGTACCTTTTGAGGTAAACTTCTGGATACGGTTGTTGTAAATGTCTACTACATATACATTTCTTGTGTCATCTATCGCTATACCACCCGGAAAATGGAACCTCCCTTTATCAGAACTGGATCCCCATTTGGTTAGAAAAACGCCATTTGCTGTAAACTTCTGCACACGATCATTTTCGCAGTCAGCCACGTAGAAGCTACCTGAACTATCCACTGCTATACCTTCAGGATAGCTTAATTGTCCATCATCAGAGCCATGAGTTCCCCACTTTGACAAAAATACTCCATCTGGAGTAAATTTCTGTATGCGATGGTTAAAATAATCAGATACACAGATATTTCCTGAGTTATCCATCATCACGTGAATCGGATATATGAATTTTCCATCATCAGTACCACTTTCACCCCATTTTTTCAGGAAAACACCGTCAGAAGTGAATTTTTGTATACGATGGTTTTCTTCATCGGCTACATAGACGTTTCCTGAGCGATCCACAGCCACACTGCATGGCCAATTGAACTCACCATCACGAGTGCCTTTCGTTCCCCATTTAGCAATAAAAACGCCATCTGAGGTGAATTTCTGGATCCGGTTATTGTAGGCATCAGCTACGTAGACGTCACCTGAACTGCTAACAGCCACACCTTCCGGGTTGGCAAAGAAACCGTCAGCATCCCCTAACGCACCCCACATCTTTAAGGGAACACCTTCTGAAGATAGCTTCTGGACTCGATGGTTCCCTCCTGCGCTATCAGTTACATAGATGTTCCCTAACCTGTCTATTGCAATATCAAAAACACCCCAAAACTGTCCTTTGCCAGTTCCTTTCGACCCTAGCACTTTCAGGAAGGTTCCATCGGAGATAAATTTTAGGATTGGATGAGCAAAATCAGCCACGTAGACATTTCCTGAACTATCCACTGCTACACTTCTAGGGCGTATGAGGCCTGTCTCACCTGATGGAAATGAGTTGACGAAAACAACATTCTCTTGAGCTTGTGAAACTAATGGATAAATAAAACAAAATAACGTTACCACTAAAACAGCTACGTTCTTCATATTATTCATTTTTATTCACCCCTTGTTTATGTTTATATCCCTAGCAAAGCGATAATGTTTCCTCCAAGTATAGCAGATTCGTCTTGAGGATTCAGATTTAGCATACGAATCTTATCAAGTTCGGTACGGGCAAAAGTTACAGTATCAGGCAATTTATGAGGACCATCAATACCAAAAATGATGCGATTTGAACCGATACGATCAACCGCTTCTTTTACCTTATGTACAAGGACAATTCCACTAGCGTCAAGTAATACGTTATCATGTTCTTCAGCAAGCTTGATAAACCGATCTATAACCGATTCTTCCCTGCATAAATACCTTCCGAAATGTGCAACAATTATCTTCGTCTGTCTAAACTTCTTTGCCATCTGTTCAATCGGTTCATATCTTCCAAGACAATCAATCAAGCATGGGACACCTCGTTTTCCGGCAAGCTTTATAACTGGATCAGTCACGTATTCAGCCAGAGTACATTCACCCGCATGGATTTTAATACCTTTGAATCCGAGTTCTGAGATTGCTTTATCAAGCTGGCCAATAACGATTGCTTCGTAGTTGGGCAGTGCATAAGCATAAGGTATCAGCCGATCCGGGAATTTATCAACTGACTCTTTTGCCATCTCGATGGATCGTCCTGTTGTAGTTGACATGGCAAATACAACGGATTTGTCTATACCAACAGTATCCATGATCTTTACAATCGTTTCTGCGCTGTATTCTGTTTTCTGTTCATCACCGTGTTTTAGATGAGAGTGCGAATCTATTATCATGTTTTATCCTCCACTACAAGTTTTTATACCATTTTCCATATTTTAAGGTAATAAATTTTATATCCGACATTGAGCAGTTGTAGTAAATGAAAAAATGTATTATCCTCTTTTGATGTAACACTATAAACATTATATCAGAGGAGGATAAGAATGGGAAGTGTTAAAGTAGAA